>Ga0207864_1000169_pt1 | contig 103516 bp, 88 predicted proteins | sample HigsolmetaAR202D_FD_184834 | JGI IMG/M metagenome (GOLD analysis project Ga0207864, IMG submission 184834) | Ionic liquid and high solid enriched microbial communities from the Joint BioEnergy Institute, USA - AR20-2-D (SPAdes) (version 2) ...
AGGCTTTCCTCGTTGAGGCTCGAGGCTGCGAGATCGGCGATCGTATAGCCGTCGCTGACCACGACGATGCGCTCGCACACACCCAGCAGTTCCTCGAAATCGGATGAAATAACCACCACGGCGATGCCTCGGTCGGCAACCTCGCGGAGGATTTCGTAGATCGTCTGGCGCGTACCGATATCGACGCCCTTGGTCGGCTCGTCGAGGATGAGCACTTCCGGTTCGATCAGCAGCCAGCGCGCAATGATGACCTTCTGCTGCATACCGCCGGAGAATTGAAGCAGGTTGGCGTTCATGCGGTCGGCGGGCAGACCGAGGCGCGCAATCAGCTCCCTCGCCTGCTGGCGTCGAGCTGCATGGCCGCGTCCGAACCCCTTGTGCTTGCCCATCTGTGCAAGGAAGAGGTTTTCGCCGACGTTCATATCAGGCACGATGTTCTGGGCGCGACGATCCTCTGCAACCATACCGAGTCCGGCCCGGATCGCGGCGATTGGCTTGTTGGGCGGAATTTCTCTGCCGCCCACCAGAACCGTGCCGGCACTTCGATGACGCAGACCGAAGATCGCCTCCGCACTTTCCGAGCGGCCTGCACCGACGAGTCCACCCAGGCCGAGAATCTCGCCCTTGCGTACAACGAAGGAAACGTCGCGCACGGCCGGGGGAGCCGACAGGCCCCTTACCTCCAGCGCCACTGGACGTTCCTCCGCCGCCTTCGCCGCCGGTGCCTTGCGATAGACATCGCCGATGTCACGCCCCACCATGTGGCGGATGATGTCCGCCTGCGTGAGGCTCGCCGTCGGCACGCCCTCGACCACCGTCCGCCCCTCCCGGAGGATGGTGACGCGATCGGTGATGGCAAACACTTCCTCAAGCCGATGCGAGACGAAGCCGAGCGCCTTACCTCTGTCCTTCAGCCGAGTCATGATGTCGAACAGGCGATCGACCTCGGTGGGCGACAGGGAGGCGGTAGGCTCGTCGAAGATCACAAGATCGGCGTTGAGGGCCAGCGCCTTGGCGATCTCGACGAGTTGGCGCTGTGCCGCCGAAAGCCTCCGCACTTCCATGTCGAGCGGCAGCACATGGTCGTGGCCGAGCTCGGACAGAATGGCCTGTGCCTTCTGCCGCAGCTGCGCGAAGGAAAGCCGCCCGCGCATGGCGTAGCTCGGCAGGAAAATGTTCTCCAGCACGTTCATGTCGGGTGCCAGGCTGGTTTCCTGCGCCACCATGGCGATGCCGGAGCGAAGCGCATCGCGTGCCGAACCCACAACCAGCGGCGCATTCTTGTAAAGGATCTCGCCCGAAGTGGGCGAAAGATGACCGCAGATGATCCTGGAGAGCGTCGACTTGCCGGCACCGTTCGCGCCGAGCAGCCCGCAGATCTCGTGACAGCGGAACGCAACCGTCGCGTCCTTGAGTGCATACGCGCTGCCGAAGACGCGCGTCACACCCCGGGCGACAAGCAGAGGCTCTTGTGTCTTGCTGTCCGGCATCGGTGAGAGTTTCCGGGAAAGAAGTCCGGGAGCAATGCCCCGGACCAGCGACTATGCGGATCTCGCCATCACATCTCGTTGGCGAAAACGGTTTCCTTGATGGTCGGGAGCTCCTGCTCAATGTTGGAGCTGGTCACGATCTTGATCGGCACCAGGATTTCCTTCGGAGGCGTCTTGCCCGCGAGGTAGTCGACCATGGCGCGGCCGGACTCCTGACCCATCAGGTAGGGCTGCTGCATGCCAGAGACGACCAGTTCACCGGACTGCAGCAGGGGCACGAACTCCGGAACGCCGTCAAAGCCGGCTACCAGGACCTCGCCGGTGAGACGGGCCGCCTTGATCGCCTGCAGTGCGCCGAGGGTCGGACCGTCGGTTTGGACGAACAGTCCCTTCATGTCCGGGTTGGCGGTCGTCATGTCTTGCGTGAACTTGAACGTCTCGTCAGCAGTGTAGGTCTGCATCTGCTGCAGGCCTGCATCCTTGGTGATGCCCTCTTCTGCCAGAGCGTCCTTGAAGCCCTTGGTACGAGCCTGACCGTTCAGGCGGGCCTGACTGATACCGACGATGCCCACGCTGCCGTCCTGCTTGCCGGCGGCCTTCATCGCCGCCGCGAGAGCCTTACCGACACCGTAGGCGCCCTGATAGTTGTCTGAGATAATGAAGGAGACGTACTCGCCGCTGTCAGTGCCGATATCGGCAATGACCACCGGAATGTTCGCCTGCTTGGCGAGGTCGAGAACGGCAGGCGCGGTCGAGCTGTCGGTCGGCGAGATGATGATGCCGGCCACGCCACGGGCGATTGCGTCCTTGGCGTTCTGGAGCTGGGTCTGGGCATTGTTGCCCGAATCCAGCGCCTGATAGCTGTAGCCCTCAGCCGTAACGACATTCTCAATGCCCTTGGACAGATAGCGCCAGAAGGCGAGGTCCAGGCCAGGGGTCAGATAGACCAGTTCCTTGGATTGGGCGAATGCGGCAGTCGCCGTACCGGCAATGCCGGCAAGCGCGGTAACGCCCGCAATGGCCATGGATGCAAATATGCGTCTTGTCAGCATGGAATTTCCTCCCTGTTGCGCTGCACCGTTATCTGGCAATCCGCCCTCATCTCCTTCGAGCGGAATGATTCAGAAGCTGCTTCGTCGTGGTGTAGATGCGCGTCTCGTGGACTGCGAAGGCCCTCGCAGTCGCTTCGGGATCGCCAGCTTCGAGCCCGGCGAGGATGGCTCGATGGTCGGCGATGCTCGTCGCAATGCTTGAGGGCTTGGCCACCACGCGTCGACGGTGGTCAAGAAGATACGAATAAAGATCGGCCGCCATATCGGCCAGCGCGGCATTGCCCCCTGCCCGATAGATGGCCGTGTGAAACTCGCGATCGCATATGAGGAAGCGGACAGGATCGTTGATTGCCGCCTCCTGCGCCTCGATTGACTTGCGCAAGGTATCAAGCGTTGCCGGCTTGATCCTGGTGGCTGCGGCACGAGCCACTTTGTCCTCAATCAGCAGCCGCGCCTCATGCACATCGTCCAGGCTGTAACGGGAGATGTCGCGGAAGCGCGCAGTATGAACCGCCAGCTCTCCGACATCGGCGGAGGCGACAACGGTACGCGTGCCTTGGGCTACCGACAGGATTCCCTTCGTAGAAAGGATGAGGATCGCGCCGCGCACCGTTTCACGGCTTACGGACAAAGCAGCCGCGAGTTCGCGCTCGCTGGGCAGCGCATCCCCCACATCCAGGATACCGGTTGCAATGGCCGTCGCGATCTTCTGAACGACGTAGTCCTTCATGGACTGCTTGGGCACGCCGCTCAGCGTCCTCCCGTCGTCACTCAGAATCGCGCGTAAATCCAAGGGTCCTCCTCCCTCGCCTTCCCACAGGTCTAGTGGTCTGGTGAACATACCAGTAGCCTGTTGGTGTCCGCAGTCAAGCCTACCTCCAGCGGCTGCATGTGAACTGTCTCACATGCTGAGGCCCTTCGTTTCGGATGCCTGCGATGAAACATCTCGCGCCCGGCGCCAGGCGGAACAGGACGCCGGCCGAAGAAGAGCACCTGGAATGGCTGAAGGCCAAGATGGGCAGGCAGTACCCGGCGCTGCTGGCTGGCGAGGACCACGAAGCCTCAGTCTAGATCCGCCACCGATCCTGGGGAGCATCCAGCGGAGCGCGACGCTCTACTCAGCTTGAAGGCGAGCGGCGATTAATTCGCTCGTCGCATTAACCCGAACAGAACCCCCGCCGTCGCCCACCAAAAGCCCGCGGCAAGAGAAGCCGAGTCGATGAGGGTGACACCTCGAACGTGTCGGGAAGCAGGTAAACGTAAGCCACGCCGCCGATCACCCTTTTGATCGGCATGACAATACTCCGGCTCCACCATTTGTTGTTCTCAACCAATCAAACAATGGGCAGCATCCCAAGGGCGATCGGCCGGCAATATTCCGCCAATAGAATCGGATCCTTTGGCAGACCAACTGGGACGCTTTGGTGCCGGAGATCTCGAGATCCCTTTCCTGCGGAAACTAGAAAGCAGGTTCGCTTCAGGGGATGAGGAAAAGGCTGGCAACTTCCGCAACGGGGCGCGGACCAGACGCTCCGCATGCCCGGTTCCGGCCTGATCGATGAACCCGCGGCCCGGGTTGACAACCCCATCTCCTGGCTTCAGAAGGCGCGGCTTCGTGTGAGACGACGCGCTGAGGGGAAACCTTCATGAGCCTGCGTGTCGCCGTTGGCGACGGTGTGAAGCTGCACTACATGGTCGAAGGCTCCGGGCCGACGCTGGTGCTGACCGGCGCACCGGTGGGAATCGAGGGCTTTGCCGGGCTGGCGTCGAAGCTGTCGTCCGACTTTACCGTCGTGCGGCACGACCCCAGGGGCATCGGCCTGAGCGCGATCCCGGCGACAGCCTCGCTGTCGCTGAACGATCTGTCCGACGACCTGCTGACCATCGTCAGAGAGGTCGCCGGCGACGAGCCGGTTACGCTGTTCGGGACCAGCGGCGGCGCCGTGGTCGCCCTCGATCTCGTCTCGCGGTTTCCCTCGGTGGTCGGCCGGCTCGTCGTTCACGAGCCGCCCCTGTTCGGTCTGGCTCCCGATTGCGACCGGTTGCTGGAACGGGCCAATGCGGCCTTTCGTCTGGCGGCGACCGATCCGCAGGCCGGCGCCCAGGCCTTCTTCGACGTCAGCGAGGCGCTGCATCGAACCTTCGCCGAATGGCCGCGGCCGGACCCCGTGACGCTGCCGCCGATGCCGCAGGCCGAGCTCGAAAAGCAGCGCTTCGCCCTGGGCACGATGGCGCCGGTGACGGTCAACTATTGGCCGGCCTTCGCGGCCCTGCCGCGTGACAAGCTGGTGGTGGCGGCCGGGTCGGCGTCCGTCGGTCAGCCCGCGCGCAAGGCGGCCGAGGCCGTCGCAGCCCGAACAGGCGCACCGTTCGTCGAGGCGCCGGGCAACCATCTGGGAATGGCGCTCGAGCCCGATGCGTTCGCCGGCTGGCTGGCGACGCTGCTCAAGGCATAGGGTGCCCCAGTGACAAACGGTCGTCCGGGTGGATCGGCACGTCGCGCTCGCTATGCAGGTTCTCCAACCGCCTGTTGGCATTGAATGAATCGCAGCTGACGGCAGCCCCCGCCCTCCTTTTGACGACAAGGAACTTTGATTTGCCGGAATGCGGACGGTCGAGGTTGCGGGAAACCGATTGCTATTGACCATCACCCATACCCTCTTCGTGGGAGCGTGGCGCACGAACCGACGCAGCTCCGAGTTCGGGATCGTCGCGAAGCCCCGAGTCGCTCCATCGCAAGCACCCCGAGATGAAGAGGGCCGGAGATCACCGCGACGACGCTCAGCCCGAACACGAGCGGTCGCACAGCCGTGGAAGCGCAGACGGGTGCAGCGGGGGCGGGTCTCGTCCTACGGCGGATTGCCCTGGCACCCAAATGGCTAACTCACGATCGTAGACACCGCCACACGGCCGCATGCCTTGAGACTAGCGAAATTCCGCGAACGTGAATGACAGCTTGTAGCCCGTAGCGTAGCTCTCGGCACCATCTTCGCCGCGGCGACTGTCTTCTAGTGGAAGCTCGGGAGACCAGGATGCCTTGCAGAATATCGAGCCTCACGCCCTTTCGCTCTGCGACCTACCCATGTGCGCGACAAGCTGTGACACAGATCGCCGTTCTTCCAGCTGTCGCACGCAGTTGCGCGCGTCAATGACCGTCGGGTGATGAGCGGCATCGTCCATGTGATCCGCAACGGGCTTCAGTGGAAGGATGCGCCAGCGGCTACCGCCCGCACAAGACGCTCTAAAACCGCTTCATCCGCCAGAGCCGGAAGGGTAGTGTTCGACCGCATCTTCGCCGGGCTTGCAGGCGAAGGAGCGAAACCAGAGCGCATCATGATCGATGCGACACATCTCTCGCCCGAAGTGGAGGTGCGAGTGTCTCGCACTTTCGGCGGATACCTCCAAGCGGAATTCCCCTTCCAGTTTCCCGTCCGCACCGTACGCCTGTATGGTTCCCATTGCCCATCGACCGTCCCTCTTGGCGATGGAGAGGTGACGGGCGTGCCACGGCGGGGGGCGTCGTCGTAAATCACCCAGTCCTGCTGGTCGATGGGAGGCAACGGCCCCGGATCGACCCGATGATCGATGATGCCGCAGGCGGCGACCACGGGGAGCAAGGCCATGGAAAGGAATCGGAGCAGAGTCATGGATACCTCGACGAGGGATTCGTCGAGATGATCCCCCTCACGGGCGTGGTGCGCAATGCCCAGGCTCGTCGTCAAGCCCGAAGCTCCATCCGTCCGGATCGATCCAGTCGTCGAGTTCGGGGTCCCCGGCGGCCTTGCGGCGCCGTCGATCATCGATTTCCTTGCCTGCCTCCTCTCTGATCACATCCGACGCGTCGACGAGGATCCTGACGGACAGCCCGCGACCGAGGAATGCGAGGCATTCTGGGTCGGAAAACGCGATCTCGGGCCAGCGCCGGATCGCGGACAGCAGCATCCCCTCCATCCGCCCGGCATCATCCAGGGCAACCCCGGCGGCGGCGATGGCCGGACCGATACGGGATCGGAAGGTTGTCGGGGCTGACTGCGCGGGCCGACGGGACAGTTTGGAAAGAAGCGACGGACGCGCGGCCATCGGCGTCGCTGCCTGTGCGGCTGGCGTCGGCGCCGGACCAGGCGGCGCTTGGCGCCTGACGGCTGCCGAGAGGGTCCTGCGCGGTGACGGGAGGCCATTTTCGGCTAGGAATCGCCGGACCGAATCCTCGGGGTGGATGCACTTCGTGAGATCGACGGCGGCGCGCGCCAGCGCGGCTTGCCTGTAACGCTCTGGGATTGCCTCCCACGTGGCCTCGGAAATGACGTGCGGCCTGCGCGCTGCATCGGCTGCGGTCGCGATCGAGGCCGCGATGTCGGCCGACCCTGTGCGGGCGGCTCTCCGCAGGCCGACTGGCTTCAAGGCCATCGCTGGTCCTCCACTCCTTGATGGGACGGTGCCTCATCTTCATTCTTCCACTGGGCGGTGCAAGGACTCAGTGCCATTCCTGTTGACAATCCACCCCGTCGAATCCATCAACGGCGAGATCTCGAGAGGTTGGAATGCCAGTCGACGAACGTGCGGATGATTTCCTCGGGCTGCTGGAGCGCTCGTTACCCGGTGCCAGGGTCGTCGCGCGCGACGTCACCCCGACGGAAGATCCCACCGTCGAACATATGTACAAGCTCAACGAGCCCGTGTTCGGCGCGGTGGCTCGGGATATGGTCGCGAGGGGCTGGAGTGTGTTCCCGCAGGAGCCGTTCGGGCAACGTCGTCCGGGAACCGTGAACAATGAGATGATCCGGTGGAGCGAGAAGTATGATCTCGCCAACCGCCGACCTGACCCGAAGACCCTGGACCTGTGGTGCGCCCAATGCGCGTCATTGAACGTTGCGGTCGTCCTTGGCCCCGCCAGCGGGCACACGTTCGTGGTGGACATCGACGTTACCGAGCCGGATCTGAGCGCCCAGATCCAGGAACTGGCGGAACGGATCCTTGGCCGGACGCCGCTTCGCCGCGTCGGCCGAGAGCCGAAGATGGCGCTGGTCTACCGGCACGCGCCTGACGAGGAGATCCCAGGCCGATCGCCCAAGTTCGCCGCCTACGACGCCGCCGGGAATGTCATCCGGGGCGACCAGGGCATCGAGATCATCTCGAGCGGCCAGGCGATGACCTTTTTTGGCAAGCACCACGGCACGGGCAAGTATTTCCGGTGGCTCGAGGGTTCGCCAAGCATACTCGGGCCAGAGGCCGCGCCATTGGTCACGGCGGCGCAGGTGAACGACTTCCTCGATGCCGTGGACAGCGTCAGGCAGTTCCACAAGTCATCCTCCTTCGACTTCGCGACGGTGACGACGTGGGAATGGGACGAGAACGCCAGGATCCACATCCCTCGCATCCGGTCCTCGGGCGCCGCCACCAACTGGGTCGAGGACGAGAATGGAATCGTCATCGACGGTCGCGAGGCATACCTGACCCGTCTTGCCCACCGCATCGTTACGGCGAACGCCCACCTGGCCCATGACACCTCGGGTCGTGGAACGGAGATGCTGACGAAAATCGTCGTCGAGCAGTTCATGGCGACGGCGGAGACGACTGGGCGCTGGCGCGGCAAGACCCTTGAGCGCGAGGCTCGAAGCAAGGTCATGCGGACTGCGGAGAAGATCCGCAGCGGCAAGCTGCAGACCCGGGCCCCCATCCGGGACGCCAGCGGCGTCTACATGCCGACCATCAACGGGGCGAACCACATCCCGCCGCAGCCGCGCAGGCAGGGCGGGGATTCCCTCGACTTCCTGCCACCTGCCGTCGACGTCAGGTCCCCTGGGTTCGATCCGAACGCGCCAGGACAGCGAAGACCGATCAAGTGCGTCGTCCATGAGCCAAGAGAGGGCGCGGCGGAAGAGCGCCGTATCGCCGAGGATCGATCCAAGGTCGCGGAAGGGGTTGCGAGCGCGTTGCAGGCCGCCTTCAAGGCATTCTGGGACGAGGTCTACGACGCGAGCCGCACGCAAACGCGTGTCCATATCCTCAAGGCCCCAACGGGCGCGGGCAAGACGTCGCGGGGCATCCAGTTCATCGCCACCGACCCTCGCACGAAAGAGGACTACACGGTTCGTGGGCCGAACGGGGAGACCATCCATCATGGGCGTTCTCCCATCGTTTTCCTGTTGCCTACGTACGCCAACATCGAGGAGCTTAGGCACCGGGCGCAGGTGCTCAACCTCGATCCATCGCTGCCCGACGCGCAATTGCGGGAGCAGGCGGAGGAAATGGGCCTCATCCACGAGGACGATCTCGAGGAGCGCCTAGCAGAACTCCGCCGCGACGCGAAAAAGGCTGGCCTCAGGACCATGATCTATTCTGGGAAGCTCAAGGCCGGCTGCCGGATGCATGAGAAGGTCAAGCTCGCCATGGAGGCCGGCATTGGCACGGCCGGGTTCTGTCAGGCCGAGGTGGTGACGGACAAGAAGGACGAACAGGGTCGGCCGAAGAAGGAGACCAAGTACTGCGAGTTCTACGACACCTGCGAGGCCATCCGTCAGCGCAAGATGATCGAGCGCAGTCACGTGGTGTTCATGCCTCACGCGTTCTTGTCGCTCACGATCCCCGAGGAGCTGAAGAACGTCCGCGCCGTCGTGGCCGACGAGCGCATCCATCACCTGTTCCTCCACACGGCCGAACTCGATACTTTGACCTTCCTCAAACCGAGGAAGCCGCCGAGGCTGACGAAGGCCGAACGCGAGGCCGGAGTAATCGCCGAGGAGTTCCAGTGGGACCGCGAGGAGGCGGTCAAGATCGTCAATCTGGCGATCCACACGAAGCAGTGCCCGGTGGAGGCTCTGGCGCGCCATCCGGGACGGGATCCCGACGGCACACCGACGGCGCTGCGCCTGGTCCGGTCCGCCATCAGGGCATGCGGCGCCGCGATCCAGCGCGACGGAACGATTACCCCTGACATGACCCTTGAGGAGGTGCGGGAACTCTGCGCACAGCCGACGGGTCATCAGGCCCGCGAGGAGTACCGCTTCTGGAAGATCGTCGAGGAGCGCCTGGAGCTGCGCATCCAGGAAATCCTGCACGAGCGGCTGGCTCGCGAGGCTGGCCGGGAACCGCCGCCGCGCAAGACCAAGGGTGACAGGGAATACCGCATCCAGGTGCTCGAGGACGTCGGCCAAGACGGACAGGTTGTAACGCGGATCCGGATCTCGTGGCGCCAGCAACCGAACTGGGTGGATCGCCCGCTGCTGCTACTCGACGCATCAGCCGCGCCGGACATGATCAGTAAGATTTGGTCTGGAAAGGAGGTTGTCGTTCACGATATCCCGGCCGCCCTCAACGTGCGCGTCGTGGCCGTCGTCGACAGGACCTACTCGAACGCGTCCGTGGTGGCACCTCCGTCCGCAACGCCGCAGGAGAAGCTCACCTCGGCGCGGCTGCTCAACAAGGTCCGAAAGGTCATCTCCATGCTTTCCGGCCTTTACGGGTGGAGCCGCGTCGTGGCGGGTGGATCGATCCTCGTTCGGCGGGCGGTGAACACCGATTGGGAAGGACCGCACAACGTTGACTGGTGCCATTTCGGTGCCATGCGCGGCCTGGACTTTGCGAAACACCATGCGGCTGCCGTTTCGGTAGGGCGCATGGAACTCCCCATCAGGACCATCGATGGTCTGGTTGCCGCCTTGACCTACGATGACGATGATCCAGAAAAGCCCTATGACCTTCACGGCACTGGCCTCGGGCCCGACGGCCAACCGCTGCGCATCCCGATGGGCGTGCAGAGGATCAAGCTTCGCAGCGGTCATGACGTCGAGATGCCCGTCCCCATGTTCCCCGGGCGCTGGGGACGCATGATCCAGAAGCAGTACCGAGAGGAGGAGCTCCTCCAGTTCCTCGGCCGCCTACGTCCGGTGTACCGCGAGGGTGACGCACCCATCTGGTTCAGCCTCTCGTCGGTCATTCCGGAGGAGGTAATCGTCGACGACCTGATCCACATCGACGATTTGCTTCGCGGTGCCTACCCGCGCGAACTGCGGATCTGGGAGGCCATGCGGCGCGCCAGGGGCGTCCTCGATGCGGATGTCGCCGCAGCGACGTGCGAGGATCTCTACCCGTCGCGCAAGGCCGTGATCGATGAGATGCGGATGGCTGGTCTCAACCCTCAGACGGGCGAGATCTCGGGCCGAGCTGGGTGGGGCCTCGTTGCCGTTCGCTGGAAGACACCAGACGGCAAGACGGGAGTAGGCTTCGTTCGCGCGGAGATCCAGGATGCCGAGGAAGCGTTACGTAACGCTCTTGGCGAGCACCTCGGCATCGAGGCCGTGGAAGTCGAAAGAATCTCGCAGTCCCGCGGCCAGACGATGGCGAGGGGTCGTCTGCCCGATAAGATCGAGACCGAACTCGGGACCCCTGAGGAGCGACGGAGCGCCGAGCGCAGGCTCTCGGAACGCGTGGCCATGGACGTGCTTATGTCGGCTACGCCGGAGGCGCTGCGGCATCTCCTCGACAGGAAGGAGCGCCCAGTGCCCCTGATGATCCCGGCGGGAGTAGGCCCTCTCGAGGGCGAGGAGGACGAAGGGGAAGGCCGCAAGGATCAGGAACGGCTGAGCCTCGACGAGGTGAGGGCAAAGGTCGTCATCGAGAACATCTGGAAGTCTGTGCGGCGCTCGGCGGACCATGATCTTGGTGCCGACGCGGCGAAGCGCCATGCCGAAGGCTTGGACGCCGACGTCAGCTACGAGGGAGCGGGCAACCATGTCATGGACGCCGATCCCGAACTTCCCGAAAGCATCGGCGAGTTCGACGAGCTCGATGACGTGATCCCTTGGTAAGGATCAGTCCAGTCGCGAGGACCATTTCCCGGTGGCGTGGGTGATGTCGAGGAGCGGCTGACGGTCCTCCGGCGCCATGGCCATGCGATGCCTGACGGCCTTGTACGCGATGTCGGGATCCGGGTAGGCGAGGCGGACATCGGCCCCGTCCTCCATGTCCCGTCGGCTAGCCACCATGAACGGCCAGGAATGGACGGGGCCGTTCCGCACCTGTGGGTCAGCGACCTTCAGGAAGGCGTAGTCGGCATGCGCATACTTTCCGGGTTCCAGCCCGAGCTCGTTGGCCTCGTACGGCTTCACGGGAACGACGCCGCGGATGCTGCGTCCCTCCAGATGCTCGATGTGGGAGATGAAGAAGTCGTAGTCCTCCCGGACCACGCGTTCAAGGACAGGTCTGATCACGGACGCCGCGCAGGACCGCGCCGGGAGGAGCCACGATTCTCCGTCCCGCTGGCATCCCTCGATACTCTTCAGGACCCAGTGGCTGGGGTGCCCGTCTGGGAGCCTGATGCGGATGCCGCCGATGCCGACCTTGATTTCGTACCTGCGGGTCGCGCAGGCGAAGCCACCGAACTTGTCCACCGCGTCCTTCCAGCCGTCGGGCGCGGCCGCCAGCAGTGTCTCGCCGATGCGATCCACGACCTCCTCGCGGCTTTTCCTGGCGAAGCGCGGCACGACGGTCCAACACCTGCGTTCCGGGTTCCAGCGGCCCTTCATCTCCTTTAGGGCGGCCTGAAGCCCATCGTTGCCGCGCGGAAAGAACACGTCGATGCGATCATCGTCCACGAAGGCGCGTACGGTCCCGAAGTCGACGGTCGGCATGGCTCCCCTCCTTCATACGAATCCTATCAGCGTCGGGCCGCCCCTAGAAAAGACAACGGATTCGATCCGAAAATCCGACGAATCCTCTTGACCTGAATCCTTTCACGTGATCATCTCCGTGCGGTTCAAGAATGTTGACGCGGCCGGACGTCCAGCGTCCCGGCGGCGGATCCCACGCAGGGGGTTTAATCGATGAACGGATACCGGAAGATTTGCACGATCGTCGGCTCGGACAAGGGCGGCGTCGGCAAGTCGATGATCGCGACGTTCAAGGTCCTCGTTCACGACAAGGCGGGCGTCCCGCTCACTGTCATCGAGCTCGACAACCAGCGCAAGCTGTCGTCCGCGTTGGGACCCGAGCGCGTGAACCTCAGCCTCGCGGCGTCTGCCGACCTCCAGGAGATCAGCCGCAACCGACACGCGGCCGAATCCTTTTACAACCCGGTCTACATCGAGTGGACCAAGGGCCCCTCGGTCACGGACCTCGGCGCCAACGTGACGACGGCCCTGATGTCGTGGTTCCGCCAGTGCGACATCGCAGAGCTCGCTGCGGAGGATGACATCGCGTTCCAGTTCGTCGCCTGCGCGTCGCCCGACGAACAGGCCATCAAGTCCGCTCTCACCGCCATCCGCGAGGCAATGGATACACTCGGTCCGGCGGAGTTCTACGTGGTCCTGAACGACCTTTCTGGGACGACCGGCTTCGAGCCTTACCAGAACAATCCGTCCTTCCGTGAACTTCTTGGCCTGAGCGCGGCCCGAAAGCTGCAGATCCTTCAGGTGCCGTACTGCGATAGCCTCCTGCTCGAGCACGGCAAGGCACACGGCTTTAACCCGCTCCAGTGCCTTGAGCACGCCGACGAGCTTGCTTCGGCGGCGAACCTTGATCTCGTCAGTGCGCGCGTCCACAAGAAGAAGCTCGTCAACTGGATGAGGGACTTCCAGGATGCCATGAAGCCGCTCCTCTCCGTCGAGGAGCCCGCCTACCACGCCGCACCCGCGTCGGCGTTCGCCCACGTCTAGGCCGGTGCCCATGCGCAAGATTCGGACGCTTCAGCTCGTGACAGACGAGGAGGTGGCGCGCTTCGATGCCGAGACTTCAGAGGCGCGTCCGGCGGAACCGCTTGTCGCGGATGCCATGAGCCCGACGGATCCGGCCGACGCGGCGTCGCAGCCTCCGCAGTCGGCTCAGCAGCCGCCTGCATCGGTGATCCAGTTTGCGAGGCGCGACCGATCGATCCAAACGCTGGCCGTGGCAGAGGACACCGAGGAGTTCAGGATCCCGTCATTTCTCGAGCGGGTTGGCGAACGTGGCCCAACCATCACGATGCCGCCGAAAGGCTTCGGCTCGACGATCACGGATCGGTTCTCGCCGAGCCATCCTCTCAATCTGGCGTGGGGCGTCCCGCTGATCGCCCATGTCGTGTCCATGGTTCCGCTCGCCAACCCGCGGCTTCCGTGGCTCGTTGCCCCGATGATCGCTTGGCTGGCGGTTCTGGCCTGCGCCATCGTCAGGCGAATTGAGAGCCGCCTCGTCCCCATGATCGATACCTTGACGGTAATCCAGACGATCATGGCTGCCGCAATGGCCTCTGACTTCGCTAGTCGCGGCTTCGCATCGCCGACCACCGAGGAACTGATGGTCTTCGCGTCGACGCCGCTGATGTTGATCACCTCGCTCTTTCTCGAACGCAATCCTCGGACCTGATCACTGCCGCCCCGATGGAGGGCCGACGCAGGCAACCGTCGCGTAGCAACCCTGAGGAGCCGCCTCAGGGTTGCGGTGCATGCCGAGGGACGCGAGGCTCCCTATCGGGGGCTTCCCGGGGACGTTCGAACGCCTGTCCCATCATTGCTGCGGTCATGTCGGCCTCGAATGCCAGCGATCGCAGGAGCGATAGGCTGACATCGCCTGGTTGGTCGGGGAGCAGACGGAGGCGTGGGCTGAACCGCTTCTTTCGCTTCCAGCCCTTGGGTGCGAACGCGGGAAGCGTTTCGTAGGCCTTCTGCCTCTTGGCAGCCTCGACGCCGAGGGCTTCGGCCACGATGTCCACCGCCGTCTCCATGTCGACGTTTCCGACCTGGATGAAGCGCAGGAGACCGTCCAGCGCCTTCTTATACTTGGCTATCTCGTCGGACGCCGGAGCCGAGGCTTCCTCCGCGAGCGCGCCCGACGCGTCAACGCGCTCGAGCTTCTCCTGAAGGTCCGCCAGGCGTCGCGGAAAGTCAGCCGGGTCTCCGCCGATGCGGATGCACCTTGGCGACGGTTTCCCTGTGAGCCGCAGGTCCAGTGCCCGGACCGCCTCGATCAGTTCGTGGATCTCCGGCCGCATGACGCGCCTCCTGCCATTGCCTGATGATTCATCCGTCGCTCGAAGGGGTCAAAGGATTCGACGAGTCCTTGCGTGAGTCGCGAATTAGGACCACGATTCCTTGAGCCGGAGAAATGACAGGAATCGGGAGATGCCGGAGCAGGGAACATTGGCGATCACCGCGAGAGGCGACGGGAGCCGCTGGTACGGCCGGATCTCGATTCCGGAGTCCGTCGCCCGGAAGGCGGGCCTCGTCGCCGGGACGAGGGTCACCGCGCGCTGCTGCGAGGGGGTGATCGTCATCCATGCCGACGAGCAGGGAAGGATCCGGTTCCCTGCCGCCCGCGGGAAATCCCATGCCCGTCACGCCTTCGAGGCGGCGACGTCGACGCTTGGCCTGCGCGACACCCCGCTGTCCCAGACCCTTGTTCCGACGGAGGTCGAGGAAGGATCCGTGATGATCCGCGTGCCCGAGGGGTACCTTGCGGAGGAGGTGAAGCTCCGCCGCAGGCCCAGGAAGGAGCCGCCGAGGCCCGAAATCACCGAGACGGAGGATGTCCCCGTCGTCAGGACCGTCGGCTCCGGGGCCGCTGCCGCCCTCGTTACCGAGGCAACGCGTGTCGGAAAGGTCGTCCGGCCCCTGTCGCTGCCGGAGGCGATCAGGCTCGTCGAGGAAGCAGGCAACAAGGTCGAGATCCTGGGGCCGAGGATCTTCAGGCTCAATGGGACCACGGCGTCCTTGTCTGACCTGGCCGAAGTCGTGTCCAGGGTCTCCGGCTCCACGGACCAGAACAAGATCGTCATTGTCCTGAACTGATCACCGGAGTCCCGTCGGCATCAAGGGTCGGCTCCGAAGGAGTCGCCGGGCCAATACGTTGTTGACCCCGCCGTCCGACGGCTGCAAACATGCCCCGCAACCGAATCCGGAGGCGGCCATGGCGTACGGCAGCGGCGGGAAATATTGGAATGTCGGACTTAGCGATCCTGGTAAGCTGGGAGCGACCAAGAAGCAGTTGTCGTTCCTCAGGTCGCTGACCGGCATTGACCATCGCGGCAAGGGACTGACCCGCGACCAAGCCTCTGAACTCATCGACCGGGCGCTCGAGGAGAAGGCCGAGCGCAAGGCCGAGATCACGCACGTCCAGGACCGGATGTATTCGGCGCTGATGAGGGCGGCCGCCAGGGCGGCGAATGCCGCAGGCGAGGAGTGGCTTAGGCAAAATCCGGAGCCAAAGTTCTGGGTCTACGACCCAAGGTCCGGCGAGAGCGTCGGCGTGCACGGCCGCATCGGCTCAGCCCACATCACGTGGCCGCCGAAAGGACAGTTCTACCGTTGGCTGGCGGAGAGCTATTACGCGGGACAGCCCGTTCAGCGGAAGTACATCCAGATCCCCCACCATTTCTCGGAAAGGCTTGAGCTGGACCTCCAGATGGCTTGCGAGATGGCGGCTTTCGACGTGCTGATGAAGGCCGGAAACACCCGCGGGATCAAGCTCGTGGTTACGGTCGAACCGGGAACCCTTCCGAAGGCAGCCTAGCTAGCTGGCCATTCTCATAACGGTTTCATTGCAGGAGGCGGCGTCGCGTGCCCTCACGGTCTCGACGAACGCTCGTGACAGCGCCACCACCTCGGATTCGAAGACGCGGCGCTCGCCTTCCCTGTTTGTGACGTCGACGATGTGCAGGGACGGCGAGGAGATCCACGTTCGGCAGCACTGCGAAAAATCGTGACCGTCGCGGTGGATGCGGATTACCAGCACTCGGTCCGCACCCAGCGCCTCGGCGACTGCCTCGGCCTCCATGTCGTTCCCGGCGTCAGGGTTGAGGATGAGAGATGCGTTGCATGCGTCTATCGCTTCGACGAACAGCCTGCAGACGGCATCGTCTCCGCGCTCCGCCTTGAGCTTGGCGCTCGTATCGATGTAAGCCTCGCGCGGCGTCATGCCGCCGAACTCGGGAAGTGGAACGTCCTTCAGATCCTCGAAGGCGTCGTGCGAGCAATCGAGTCCAAACCTGGAGTGGGTGAGGTCCTTGATGGGGCGGGTGAACTTCAACGTCTCGGCGTGCGGACCGAAGGCGCTCTCTAGCGCCGCTACCGCCGTGTCCTTGCCCGCCCGCGGCGGACCGTTGAGGAGGATGGCGATCTTGCCGCCGACACCCATGCGCCGTCTCCCTAATCGATGGTCCCAGAATGGTCGATCGAGCCACCGGGACTGTCAATGACGCCGGGGTGCGAATCGCGTAGCCGAATCCTTCCGCCACGTGGACGGGCCGCCAGCTCGTAGGCGGTCGGACCCTCGTGGTCCCTTTCCCAGACGGTCCAGATGACTTCCATCGCCGGCCGTTTCAGCCCGAGGAAGTCAGGGCGCCAGGTCAGGGCGATGATCCGCGATGGCGGATGCTCGTGGAAAAGCGCTGCGCGCGAGGAGGCGTGCCAGAAGGAGCTCTTGAGGAGGAGGGCCAGCGTCCTTGGACGCAGCGACAGCAGGTGCCGGATGATCGGGGCGGCGATGTTGAATGGGGGGTTGGTAACGACCTCGTCTGCGAGCAGTTCGGTCACCTTGAGAATATCGTAGGCGTCGCCGTGCCCCTCGCCATACCCGCGGTCGAACAGGTCAGTGCCGATCACCTTGAGGCCACGAGCCTCCATGACGCGCGCGAGCGAGCCGTCGCCGCAGCACGGTTCCCACACGGGTCCTTTGAGATGAATCCTGTCGAGCAGCGCCTCGGTGCAATCCGGGGGCGTCGGATACCAATCGAGGTGCTGGCGGGGGCGTTCTACGCCGTTGCCCCGACGGCCGCCCTGCATGGCGGCGCCGATGCCGGAGTTCATGCGTCAATCCTTCCTGTCGTCGTCGTCGTCCCCGTCGTCCAGCAGGAGCGCTTCGAGGAACTCGGTGGTCGCGCCGCCGCTCAGGTCGTCGTCGAAGTCGTCCTCGTAATCGGGCAGGGCGCGCCGCGCCGCCTTGTCCGCGGTCTCCACGAACCTGCGGTCGAATGGGGCGTTGTCGGCCGGGATGCGGTCATTTGTCGGGTCTCCCGAGAGGGCCTCCTCGATGGCATTGTCGACCTCGGAAGCCGTCTTGAGGGACGGATCGAAGTCGAACGCGGCGAGGGTCCGCATGACGCTGTCGTTCGAGGCGATGCGGTCCGCCATGTCGAGAAGTTCGCCGTTGTCGAACTGGGCACCGTGGGGCACGTCCTTGCGCAGGCGGCCGGCGCCGAGCGGTCGGGAGACGGGGCGCTTCGGCGGCGTACGGGTTTCCGGCAAGTCGTCGTCCTCGTCGTCGAGGTCGAAGGATCCTCCCGCAAATCCGTCGAAAGGTCCGAGATCCTCGATGTCGCTCGGCATCGGACGACCTTGCGGGCGAGACGGGGGACGCGACGCGCCCAGCAGGCTGTCCGCGATCGGCGACGTGCCAACAGGCGCGGAGAAGGAACTGCGGACGTCCTTCGCATAGGCGTCATTGACGGCCCGGTTGCCGGACAACAGCTTGGCGAAGGCCACGCACGCGGCATCGACGGGACTCGCGACCGAGCGCTTGGACTGCTCGAGTTCCCTGAAGGTGGCGGCGAGGGCGGAGATCTCGTCGGTCCCGTTCGCGGCCGCCGCCAGAGCGTTAGCCACCTCGGCCTTCATCCGCGCCGCGCACTCTGGGTCGGCCAGAATGCGGACGATCTCGGGAATCTTCCGATGGGCTTCGATTTCATCGCGGTCGGGGATCGCCACCGTGATGAAGTGGTTCGTTCGCAGGGAAAGGGCGCGCTTGTCGAGGCTGCTTTCCGGGGCCGCGTAGAAAGACTTCGCCCTCACCAGCCATTCCTTGTGCAGGATGTGCATCTCGCCCTCGTCCTGCGCTTTGAGGTCAAGGGGGTTGATGCGATCGATCTGCTCGATCTGGGCCTGCATGGTGTCGCGGTAGGTCTTGCCGACCTCGCCGACCTCGCCGTCGAAGTTCTTGCCACTGGCGATGTATGCCTTCCCGGCGGCTTCGATAGCGATCTTGGCTGTCTCGGGGTCCTCCGTCCTCATGATGATCTTGGTGTTCGTGTTGCCCTGGACGGAGCCGAACACCTTCTCGTTGAGGCGCTTCATGGCGTTGATGTCCTGGCCCGCGAACACAAGGCTGAAGCCTAGCGATCGGGCCTGGGCCGCCATGAGGTCCATACCGTCGACCATGTAGTAGCCGACCTCGTCGAGGATGCAGATGAACGGGGTCGGCGACGTGGTGGGACGTTGCTCGACGACCTCGAACCAGCTTCCCTCGATCTTTGACCCCAGCGTTCCGCCCATCATGCCCTTGAGGGTGGCGACGACGATCTTGCCCAGGTTGGCGATTTCGTCCGACGACTTCTCGAGGGCCGGGAGCATGACCACGAGGATGCGGCGATTGAGAACGACATCGGCCATGTCGATCTCGCCGTACGGGGTTTTGAAAATGTACCCGTACACGTCGGCTAGCGACCCGAGGATCTTGGTGAACTGCATCTCGAGGTAGCCGTGCTGGTCGAGCGTAGTCTGCGCTTGCTTGTAGTGTTTCTCTTCCTGGTAGCCCGGCAGTGACGTGAGGTAGCTGCGGATCGATTTCCGGATCGCCTGTGGCATGTCCGGGTACTTGTTCTGATCCGCCATGTCGATGATCCGGTTCAGGTTCAGGTGATCCCGGATCTCACCGACATTCAGGTCGATCATCCCTTGGTCTCGGAGCCAGGTAAGGGCGCGCATCACACCCGTGAACATGGCCGTCGCGCGGCCTTTCCACATGGCGCCGTCGCCGCCGGTCTCATCCATGAGGCTGACGACCATCTGGGTGAGCGTGTCGGATGAACCCGTGGCGAACGGGTTAAGGGTGTTGGACCGTAGCTTGCCATCCGAGGAGCCGATGTCCTGGTTGCCGGTCATGAAGTTGAGGACGAGAAGGTCGTCCTCCCGCCCGAAGCGCCGGGCGAGGGCGTAGACCTTGGCGAAGAGACTGACGTCGCCCTTGCCGTCACAGTAGAGGAACCCGGATCCCCACGTGACCGCGTTCGAGGCGAATCCGAGCAGGGCTTCGGTCTTACCGGCACCGGTGGTGCCGAGGACAAGGAAATGCTGGCGGCAGTCGGAGTTGGTGAGCCAGACCTCCCTCCCGGTCCTGAGCTCGTTCCCGAGGAAGAAGATGCCGTTCGCGGGCGACGGCTTGCCCGTCGCTGGGTGGCGTTCGTGTGGGTCCATCTTCCCGCTCGTCACCGGCATCTTGAGCGGGAGTTCCTCCTTGCGGGTAAGGCCCCATGCGGCGAGGCCGACGGCAAGGACCAGGCAGATGTCACAGACGGCCGGAACGAGGAACGCGATGGCGCCAAGCACGAAGAGGGTGGTCGCCATGTTCCGCGGGATGCGGTGCCAGTCGATGATCTTGGCGCCGCGGGTGCGCGTGTCGCGCACGATCTGCTCGTCGCGGATCGTCGTCCCCTCGCGAACACCCCTGATGGCCTTGACGCTCATGCCAGCTTCCCGTCGATCCCTCCGAGGAAGGGTATCCCCCAACCCCCGCCGGCATAAAGCCCCCGGCAAGGATTCGAGGCCCCCGGGGGACCGTTGCGCGCGCGCAACTTGGTGGACGAATCCTTGAGAGAGGCTTGCGCGAATCCTTCATAGCTTGCTAGAAGCACAACGACCGCCGCGTCAGGGCGGCATGAATCCGTATTCAGGAGTCCAGATGCAGAACAGCAACGCACCGAAGGGCAAGGCGGGCGCGCCCCAGATGCGCCGCAGGCGCCGCAAATTGCCGCCGCCGCCCCCGGGTCAGAAGTCTGACCAGGAACTCATCGAGGCATTCATCGCGCAGCACGGCATAACAAGGTTCCCGCCAGGCTACGCCATGGGCGCCCTCAAGTCGACGGCCCTCGGGCTGGACGCCTGACGGTCTCTCGGAGGAACCGGGCTCAGGAGGCGAGCTCCGCGATCTTGCGGAATTCCTCGAGCCCGATCCCGCCCGGGATGACCCGAACCCTGCCGTCACGAAAGCGATAGGCGAGCGTGGGGGTCCTTAGGACGCGGCCCGTGTCACGGATGACCAAGGGTGCCACGAGACGCTCCACTTCGGCATCCTGGCGATCGCACAACGGCGTCGGCATCGGATCCCCCAACGGCCGGATGGTCGTGAACGTCGACGGTATCAGGGCCGGGTCCATGTTCCTGAGGAGAACCTCGACCGATTCCCTTCCCTCGGGCTGCCCGCCAGAGAAGGGGATCCATCGCAACGTCACCCATGAGAGAGCCTTTCGGCTTTCGCGATAGATGGAGGGCGAGGCATGGCACCAGGGAGCGTAGAGGATATGCACGACGCCCCTGCCGCGTCCCTCGGTCAGCGCGGTCATCGACGCGAAGGCAGCCTCGAGATCGGGGCCCGCCGGGAGGCCGACGGCTGCCACTGGCGACGCTCCGGCGATCGAGAGTCCGGCCGCGAGTCCGGCGACGAACGATCTCCTGGTGATGCCCATGATGACGCCTCCTTCGGTGTCATGATGGGATCCGAAGGCGCAAGGACTCAATATCGGGCCTCGAGCCGAGGACGTCGGCAGCCCGCAATCGAACCGCTTGGGACCCTTCCATGAAGCGAAATGCTCTCGCACTGCTCGTCGGGCTTCTTCCCGTGGCTGCGGCCGCTGGGCCAGAAGGGCAATGGCCGCCCGAAGCGAGGGGGCAGGTCCTACCTCGTCCGGACTGGGTTCTCGTCGTTCCCGTCACGCGGGACGACGCCGGCAAGGTGAGCGCGTGGAACCGAGCAGATCCATGGACGAGGCAATGGGTCGTCCCGAGGGCCGTCGGGGGGCTTCGCACGGTGGCCGTCACGGGGGACTCCGAGGACGCGCGCCTCGTCGACGGGGAGCAGCTGGACCACATGGACATTTCAGCGCTGCGACGACTGACGGGAAAGTACGGAGCGCCGGCCGTTGCGATCGTCGTCGCGGACAGCCATGGGTCGGCCGCCGTCGCGGCTTGGAGGCCGGGACATGCGGCCGTGTGGGACAAGACCCGTCCTAGGGAGAATGCCAAGGAAGGGGCATTGCGGGTGATCCGCGACCTTTTTTCGGGGGAGCGCGGTCCGCGCTTCACGATTACGGGCGTCCGAACGATGGGCGGAACCGAGCAGTATCGCTTGTCGGCGCAGGACCGTTCCCATCTCGACCGTCTGAGAACGGTGGATGGAATCGAGATCGTCGAAATCCTCGAAACGGAGCGCCCGTCCGCCGTGGTCACGGTGACGGACGGGCGTCACATCGAGGACGTCCTCGAGGGCCTGCTGTCTCGGTAGTTTAGCGCAGTCCGGGAGTGGTTGCCTCGAGTTCCAACTCGCGGGCATGCAGGAAGGGGACTACGTCACGGACGTCGCGCCCCACCTTGAGCATCATGCCCTCGTCAAGGTTCGAGGGGCGGCCGTTGGCATCGAGGAACGAGCCCTCGTGCAGGCGGACGGCCACGCCAAATCTGGAGGCGCCGTCGAGTGGATGCGGGCGGATGCTGGCGAGACCCCGATCGGTCTCGTAGAAGACGCCGCCGTCGATGAGCCTCAACCCGGAGTTCGGTATGCCGATCTGGGCTCCGCAGATCTCAACCTGGACCACGTTGTAAGCTCTGAGCGACTCGCGGTCCCATCCCTCGGGGGAGGCAAGCAACCCGAAATCTCGGATGGTGTCGTTTGCGAAGTCTTCCGGCGTGTCGCCGAAATCAAATGCACGCTTGAGGGCCTCCGTATCGCCGTGAAGCGAGATGTATGCCTCGCTATACTTAACCCCTGTCCTCTCCTCGAAGACACGGTCCACATCGGCGAGATAGCGAAGGAGCGGCTCGTTCGCACTCCTTCCCGCAAGTCGGGAGGCATAGCGGGCCGCGGCTGAAACTTGTTGTTCAGAGACGTTATGGTGCATGCCCTTGTCCATGGTGATGGGTTCTCCCGGCGGAAGCCTTAACGAATAGGTCGTTCGGCCACTTGCAAGCGACAAAGGTCGCCGCGAGATGGAAAATGCTTTCCGCGGATGGGATGGACTGGGGGACTCCCCGTCCGGAGACAGGGAGAGATCTGTCCTGGGACATGGCTACAAAGGAAAGAGGGTTCCGTCGGCTGGCCGACGGAACCCGTGCCTTCGGTGAGGCCGGACCGCGCCAGCAGTCCAGCACTGCTCGTAAAGACTCTCATCGGCCAGCAGGCTTGGCAAGGGCTGCAGCGCGCTCCGCGGATGCCCTCGACAGGGTGACATGCACCCGCCGGCGATTCCCCAATCCTTGAGCGACGACGCGATTACGCTCTACGTTGCCTCGAAAGCTCCGCGACGCCCGGTGCACGCGGGGAGGCAAGGGAGGTTGCATGCACAAGGGGCTGATGTCGTCGCGGCGCTTCGCGCCGCTGTTCTGGAGCCAGTTCTTCGGTGCCCTCAACGACAACCTGGTGAAGAACGCGCTCGCGATCATGGTCATGTTCGGCATCGCTGGGTTGGAGACAGAAAGCCGGGCGACCTTGGTGACCCTTGCTGGCGTGATGCTGATCCTCCCGTTTTTCCTGTTCTCGGGGCTCGCCGGGCAGATCGTGGATTCCATGGACAAGGCCACGGTCGCGAAGTGGGTGAAGGGCGCCGAGGTCATCGCCGCCCTGTTCGCTCTCGTCGGATTCCTTGTTGGCTCCGTGCCTCTCCTGATGGCCGTGCTCTTCCTCACGGGATCCCTGTCCACCCTGTTCGGCCCCGTGAAATACGGGATCCTCCCGGATCACCTCCGCCGCGACGAGCTGATCGCGGGCAACGCCCTCGTCGAGTCTGGAACCTTTGTCGCCATCCTCCTCGGGACCGTAGTCGGTGGATTGCTGGGGTCGCCTTCTCCGTGGATGGCAGGAGCCCTTGCCGTCGGCGTCGCGATCGCGGCGTTCCTGGCTACGCTCGCCATGCCGTCCGCTCCGCCCAGGGCAGAAAATCTGCGTCCGAGCGCGAACATCCTCAAATCGTCGATGGCGCTTCTGAAGGATCTACGCAGGGACGGAACGGCTTGGGGCGCATCGTTGGCGATCAGTTGGTTTTGGGCGGTCGGCGCGGTCGTCATTTCCCTGATCCCTCCGATCGTCGCGGAGCACACGGGCGGCAGCCAGACGATGGCAACCCTGTTCCTGTCCCTGTTCACGGTCGGTATCGGCTGCGGGTCGTTCCTCGTCGCAAGGATCTCGGGTGGTCGCATCGTTCGGACGCTGGTGCCGATCGGTGCCGTCGCCATTGGCATGTTCTCGATCGCGCTTTCACTCGCGCTCGGCGCGGACGCTGTCCCGGGAACGGCCTCGTGGATGGACTACCTCACGTCCGCCGAAGGGTTGCCAGTGTGCCTGACGCTTTTCGGCCTTGCGGCTGCCGGTGGACTGTTCGTCGTTCCTGCCTTCGCGACACTCCAGGATGAGGCTCCCGAGGACCGCCGTGCCCGGTACGTAGCGGCGAACAACGTCTTGAACGCGATTTTCATGGTGGTCGCTTCGGTCGCCTTGATGATCGCGCAGAAGGCGGGAGTGCCGTCCCGCTGGACTCTCGCGGTCTTGGGAATAGCGAACCTGGCCGTCGCCCCGGTTGTGTCCCGGGTCATCAGGGCTTCCATCGCGCGCGATGTAGCCTGGCTGCTGATGCGAAGCCTGTTCCGCGTGCGGATTGAGGGGCTCGAACATCTGCCTCGGGATCGACGACCGCGCATAATGGCGGCCAACCATGTCAGTCTGCTGGACGCTGTTCTCATCCTGAGCGTCCTCGGCGACGATGTCGTCTTCGCGATCGACACCCAGATTGCACGCCGTTGGTGGGTGAAGCCGTTCCTGCGGTTCGTGAAGGCACTGCCGGTCGATCCAACGAAGCCGATGGCCATGAGGACCATGACGGCGCTGGTGAAGTCGGGCGAAACCCTCGTGATCTTCCCTGAGGGGCGTATCACGACGACCGGGGCACTCATGAAGATTTACGACGGGACGGCCATGGTCGCGCTTCGGGCCGAGGCGGAATTGATCCCGATGTGGATCGATGGCCTCGAGCTAAGCCCGTTCTCCTACCTGTCCAAGGACCAAGCCCCGAGGAAGCTGTTGCCGGAGGTTACGCTGCGCATAATGCCAGCAACCGACCTCAAAGTCCCACCTGGCCTCGTCGGACGGTCCAGGCGACGCGCCGCCGGCAGGGCGCTGCAGGACGTCATGGTCGAAGCGCGCATGGCGTCGTTCGACACCTCGAGGACGATCCTGAAGGCCGTCATCGATGCAGATCGCAGGTTCGGCGGACGACGACTTGCCATCGAGGATCCGATGGGCAACCGACTGACCTACAGGCGCCTTCTGACGGGGGCCGCTGCGCTCGACCGCGCACTCGGCTCGAATATCGATGGAGACGGTCCGGTAGGGGTCATGCTTCCAAACGGAGCCGGCGTGGTGGTCACGATGCTGGCGCTCATGCGTCGGGGAAAGGTTCCGGCGATGCTGAACTTCTCGGCCGGCCACGCCAACATCGCCTCCGCCTGCCGGACAGCTCGGATAGGAACGGTCCTCACCTCGTCGGCGTTCATCGAGAAGGCGCGGCTCGAGCGAGTCATCGAAGAGCTTTCGGGGTCCGTGAATCTGATCATGCTCGAGGATGTTCGGGCCAGGATGGCGTGGATGGATAAGCTGGTCGGCTTCCTGACCAGACGGCGTCACCCCACCATGGATGCCGACGCACACGGCGTGATCTTGTTCACGTCAGGATCCGAAGGCACCCCGAAGGGTGTCGTGCTCAGCCACCGCAACGTGCTCGCCAACTGCGCGCAGGTCACGTCCCGGTTCGATTTCTCGATGCGGGACTCCGTGTTCAACGCTTTGCCCGTGTTCCATTCCTTCGGGCTGACCGGGGGACTTGTCCTGCCCCTGATCTCGGGCATGCGCACGTTCATGTATCCGTCTCCTCTCCACTACCGGATCATCCCTGAACTCGTTTACCAGACCCAGGCGACGGCGATCTTTGGCACCGACGTTCTCCTGAACGGGTATGCGAGGGCCGCGCATCCCTACGACCTCTCGTCCGTTCGATACGTCGTCGCTGGAGCCGAGAGGGTTCGGCCGGAGACTCGAGCAATCTGGATGGAGAAGTTTGGGCTACGGATCCTGGAAGGGTACGGCATCACCGAAGGCGCTCCGGTCGTCGCCGTGAACACCCCATTCGACTTCAGGAGCGGGACGGTCGGACGCCTCGTTCCCGGCATCGAATACAGGATCGAACCTGTCCCGGGGGTAGATGAGGGAGGACGCCTACTCATCCGAGGACCGAACATCATGAAGGGCTACCTTCTGCCCGAGCTCCCTGGCGTGATCCAGCCGCCAACCGATGGATGGCACGATACCGGGGACATCGTTTCCGTGGACGAGGACGGCTTCCTGACGATAAAGGGCCGCACCAAGCGGTTCGTGAAGATTGGCGGTGAGATGGTAAGCCTCGCGGCCGTGGAGGCCTTCGTCACGGCCGCATGGCCGCAGGATGCCCACGTCGCCGTTTCTGTCCCCGATCAAAAGAAGGGCGAACGCATCGTCTTGATGACGACGAGGCGTGAACTGACGAGGCCAGACGTTCAGGCCGCTGCCAAGGCTGCCGGGGCGACGGAATTGATGATCCCGGCGACCATCCTCGCTGTGGATCGCCTGCCTCTCTTGGGCTCGGGGAAAGTTGACTTCGTCGAAGCCCGGCGAATGGTGCTCCGCCTTCTGGAGCAGGGCGCGGAGGCCAGGCCGATGGCGGCGCAATGAGGTGGTTACTTTCATCCCCCTAGGCGACGTTTCGGCTCGACAAATGAGCCGATCCGAGGGGGCAGTCATGGGCGTTGGTGTTTACGAGTCGAATTTCAGCGGCACTGGAGGAACCTTCCTCGTCGATGGGCCGCTTCTCACCGACGAGGATTACGAGGCCTATTGCGACGCCGAGCATGAGGACGGCATGGAGCCTTGTTCGTTCGAATCCTGGGCGCAGATGGAGTATGACGACTTCTCCTCGAACCTCATCGGTTCCCTGAAGGCGTATGCAAGGGAAATCGGGCTGACCCTCGTTGATCGTGAGGATCGTGAATGGAACGCCGACCATGAGTTCGTCAGCCTAGCGGTTTCCGATCACGTGGCGGTGGGCTGCCGGGAATGGGAAAACGATGTCGTCATCGGAGTCTGGGGGCGAGGTCCGGTCGGCATGGTGATGGGCGAACCGGAAGCTCATGCCGAGACGATCATAGAGGGCACCGGGATGTCCCCAGCGAAAGCGGAACGACTGTATTTCGATCTGTCCTATGGGGTACAGGAATACATTCGTCTGCGTCTGATGCAAGATGGGTTTCAGTGCCGTTACAAGACCAGCGGATACACGAGCGAGGCCTACACGCTTCCGGAGGACGCCGACGAGAGAATCGCCAAGCACCGCGAGATGATTCCCCGCACGATCGAAGTCCTGTCGAGGGCTGCCTCACTCAACATCCTTGAGGCCGATCGTGAGGAACGCGTAGCCATCGCCAAGGCAATATGTGAAATCAACGAGGGCTATCTCACCGAGAGGGGGCCTTTGCATGTCCAGGTTCCTGTCTACGACCGTGACGAGGGCGTGATCCGCTTCGTCAATCCGCACTCGAGGAATGGCCTTAGCGAGGGGCATCCCGTTCCCGATGAACTCGCTGACGTTGTTGGAGATCTGAAGGCGATCGAGCATCTCGCACCGATCCCGCGCAACGAGAGGACGGAATCCTGGTTCAGGAAGGAACAGAAAACGAGCTCGTACGCGCTGATCGTGGATGCGGAGGAGCAGGTGGAAGCAGCGCAGGATGCCCTGCTGGCCGTGATCACGAACGACGATCGAACCATGGAAGAGATCATGATCGCTGGCGAGGAGTACATGGCTCCTGCCCCGTCGATGCGATGAGGCATTGATGGCGCTCGCGGTAGGACTTGAACCTACGACCTCGACCTTCGGAGGGTCACGTTCTCTCCACTGAGCTACGCGAGCATTGTTCATGCTGAACCGGATCCCCGCCCGGCGGCCCCGGCTTCCTATACGCCGGGGCCGCATACCAAACTGGTGGCCAGGGACAGGTTTGAACTGCCGACGCCCAGATCTTCAGTCCGGCGCTCTACCGACTGAGCTACCTGGCCAATCGCGCGAGGGATCTGGTACCCGGAGGTGGAAACGAACCACCGCCACCGGTTCCACAGACCGGCGCTCTGCCACCGAGCTATCCGGGCACCGCCGCACGAAACTGGCATCCACGGGAGGACTCGAACCTCCAACCCCCGGTTTCGTAGACCAGTGCTCTGTCCATTGAGCTACGCGGATCGATGGTCAACCTGCAGATCGACCGTATCCCAATATTGCCAGAAGAACCGCCGGCGTCAACCCAGAAACGCAAAAAACATCCGAAAAAACAAAGACTTAAGACGACATCAGAAGGCCGAGACCCATCGTTCCCTGACAGGGAGGTCCCGAGGGAAAGAGCGCTGACTTGAACTCGTCGGTGTCGAGGAAATCGCGCCTTGCGACGTCGCCGTCGTCTCATCCGGAATCCTTTTGCTGATGCAGAAGCGCCCGCGGCCCCTGGAACGATTTTCCGGTAGGGGCCGCGGGCGCTCTATGTTTGCCTTGTCTGGGCTACATGGCGTGCGCTAACGTCGGCGCCGTCCCTCCCGGAACCGCTCCAGCGTAAATCGCCGCATGTTGGCGACGTGAGCCATGGCCTCTCCCTGACGCGCAATCAATGGGGCCGCTGGCCCCTGAGCGCTAGAATGCGGCGACGCGACGGTTCCCGCAATGCGCCGGCGCGCAATTCCTTTCCAGGATCGCGCTCACCAAGCTGGCCGGTCGCGCATGAGGAACGAGGATTCGATCTCGCGGCGTTACGGAATATCGATGCCAGTCGGTTCCTTCCCCTAGCCGACGGCCAAGGGATATCGTGGACTTGAAGCTCGGGAGGAGCCGATGCATGAGGTGGTGAAGGGATTCGGTCGTATGTGCGTGTCGCCGAGGTTCTGGCGGGTGTCCGCGGTGGCGGCCACGACCGGGGCGTTCATCCTCGCCGTCGGGATCCTGTACGGTCTAGGATCGATATTCCGCACATGGAGTGGCGACGCTCCCGTGGTTTTCCCCGCGGGAGCGGCCGAGGACTGGCTGGGGCCCGCCCGCATCGACTTCGGGGCCGACTACGTAGCTCACGTCATTCCGCTGGCGTTCGTGGGCTTCGGTATGGCGATCCTTATCCCCTGGTTCGCGTCAAGGCCGATGGCGACGCTTCTTGGGAGCCTGGCCGTGTCGGCTGCGTGGCACGTGATCGGCTTCAGCTGGTACCTGCCCCCACATGGCGTCATCTCCGATGCCGTCGACGACATGCTGCTCGTCGCGTCGGTGTTCGTTGCCGCCCTTCATTGCGTGATCGCCTTCATCGCGAGGGGAGCGACTCGCATCCGCTCCATCGTCGCAGCGGCGGCCATCGGCGCCCTGCTGATCGAGACGGCCGTTCTCCACGCGACAATCATTCTTCCGGCGGCAGAGGTTTACGACAAGCAGGGTGAGTGGCTGGCCACCCATGTGGCGAGTGTGGCGAGGCAGGAGACCGATCTAACGGATCTATGCAGGAGAAATAGGCTCGTCTGCCTTGTCAGGGAACGCGGGACTCTGGAGGTCCTCACCGGGTCGAGGGTTCCCGAAATGCCGGACGTCGTGGTGGCAAGGGCCATGGAAGCCGTAGAAAAGTACGGCGTTTTCGAGCGACCCAAGCCATCCGGTCCACGCATCTGGACGCTCAGACACCGTAGCTTCAACAACTACACAGGGGCACTTCGGATGCCGGCCGTTGAGGTCGAAAGGGAAGGCCGACGGATCGTCATTGTCGACGTTTCGACCGCTCCCATCGCGAACCTGTGGGTGCGCTCCTACACGCACCTTCACATGTTGCCCCTTTGCGTCGTCTGGAGTGTGATGATCGCCTTGACCGTGTCCGTCCATGGGCCACGATCCCGGGTTTCAGGACGCGCAGGAGCCGATTCCGCCTGACAGGTAATCGGCCGCCTCGACGCCTCCCTGACGCGACCGGACAACGACTTCGTATGACCGCGCCCCGGCAGGGATGGCCAGCCGGGCCGTGCCGTCCACGAATGAAAGACGCTCAACCCCGTTCCCAGGGAGGAAGCGGGCATAGGCAAACTCTTCCGAAAACCTTCCATCGAACCGGGACACGACGAGCATTCCGTCCCGCACCTCGGCCGTTGCAGGCGGCGGGTAGGGAGCGGTTGCCGCATTTCGATAGGACGCTTCTGCAAGCGTGCTTCCGTTCCCCTTCACCCTCAGGGAGACATCGTTTGCCCCTGCGTCAATGCCGCGCGGATGGATGGACACGACACAAGATCCGTCGCGGCAGCCGGCGAGACATGACGACGGCCCCTCGCGGCTTGCGAGGAAAGTCCATGATCCGCAGGACTCCCGAGACAGCGGGATCGCCATCGAAACCGAATTCGCGCGGACGACGACAAGATCGGCTACATCGAGCACCTTCCTCGGCAGGTTGAGCCGGAGAGCCGGATAGGAGCGTTCGGACGTCTCGCCGCATTCGAACGTCTCCCGTTCGAGCACCTGCACGGCGCCGGTTTCCGAGCGCCGATCCTGGTCCCTTCCCGTCGGCGCCCGCGTCCAGGGCGAGATGAGGCAGGCGACGCCGATGATGGCAGCGATCGCGCCAAGGCCGGCAATCGTCAGCCGCGTCTCCCGTCGCATGAGGAATCCTCCGTTCGGAACGTTCACGATGATCGGGTGCCTATGTCGCCGCGGCAAGCTTGATGGAGTCGTTCCCAGGAAACCGACGCCGCGGTACGCTGGGCCAAAGGGAATCCCCAAAGCCGGACGGAGACACGGAATGTCCCATCGTCTATTCAGCCTGATCACGCTGGCTGTCGCCGTCCAGATGCTCGCCGGTGTGGGATTCTTGGTCGCCTGGATGGCGGGAAACTGGTCGGCAGCGCCTGTCGTCGTGATCGAGGGGATCGAGAAGGTCGCCAGGATCCTCGAGGCGACGGTCCTGGTGATGCCGGGACTTGCGGCGCTGCTGACAACCACCCGGCGTGGCACGAGCCTCCGGCTGGGGTTCCTCGCCGCGATACCTGCGTCGGCTTTCCTTGGCCTCGTGTTCCATGGACTTGACCGTTCCTGGCTGGCGCCGCTGTCGGCGGCGATGGGACTTCCTGCCATCGCACGCCTGATCGCGAAAGGAAGGCGTGATGGTGCATCGGCAGCCATTCCCGGCATCGCCGCCGTCGTCGTCTGGATCCTGAACCTGACCTCGAGCTACGTGTTCACGGAGGCGGCGCCCGCCATCCTGGCATCTTCCATTGAAGCCGCGGGAATTGCGTACGGCGTCGACCCGACCGAATACGCGGCCTTCAGGGAGCGAGCGACCTTGGCTATGGAAATGTCAGGAAGCCTGTCGTTCCTTGTTCCAGGCATCATCTGGTCCTTCGGCGCGCTCGTGCTTGCCTCCCTCCATGAGCGGATGGCCAGCGGCGTCGGGAGATCCCGCCAGTTGCACACGGCTACTGGCTCGTGATCAGTCGCGCGCTATAAGGTGGAGGCGGCACGGGAGAGGCCGGACATGGCGACGTCCCCGCCATCAGAGGACCTCCACTCCCGGGGCATGGCACCGGTAGGCCAGCCGGGGTAATGCGTCAATCCCGCGGCCCATGCTCGCTTCGGCGGCATTGAATCCAATTTGCGCCTCGCCTCGCCGGCCCACAGCCTTCGGGCATGGCAAGGGCTCTACGTTTCGGAACGGTGGAGTGGGCGGCAGCGAAGGCCGCGACGGCATGTCGGCACGGCATGTCCGCGACGAGACGCGATTGCCATGCGAAGGCAGGCAATTGGATCAGGGAGAACGCGGACTTGGCCGCCGACCCCTCTTGCAGATTGTTGTTGTTCTCGCTGCCGTCAGGGCTAATCGCGCACGCTGCCATCAGTGTCGATGGAAGCATCATTCATGACGAAGCGGACATCGGCTTCACGTCCGTAGACAGATATCGCTTGGCGGCCGAGATCCCTGCGCACGCCATCCTCAAGGCAGCAATGGCAGAACCGACCCCAGAACCAAAGCCGTTGTCGCCAGCGGCCGCCTTCTAGCGTCTGGGAACCGCCATGGAAACCTTGGCGGCTACATCGCGGACGAGACGATCATCCGCCGTTTGGTCGAAGACGTCGGTCAGGATCCTGCGGACGAAGCGCTCCGACTCCGGCAGGATCTCACGCTTCCTCCTTGCCCTCCTATCGGTCCGAGGTGCCGTATACCCGCTCGATCGAGAACCTTTCCCTCTCTGCGACCTTGCCAGCGGCCGTCGGACATGTCGCGCGGGTTCCGGTGCCAGCGAACCATCGGGCAGGCTTCCGGCCACCTCCGACGGGATTGACCCGGCCCCGAAGGCATCCATCTCGACGAGCAGACCGCAACCCGAGATGGGCAGGGCGACCACCGCTGCAAGAAGGGCATTCCTGGCGCGCATTCCGTTCTCCACGATGCACAGTCGGCGGGGCAGCCGACCACGCGATCATGAAACCTTCGCGCCAAGGATTCAATCCTTCAATCGGATTGACGCGCCGCAGAACTCGGATTAGCTTCGCGGCCACACCGAAAGGATTCCACGACGATACGGGAAGCGATATGGACGACATCGACCGCCTGCAGGAACAAGACGACGCGAGGCTGCAGCGGCGCCTTGCCGAGATCTCGCGGGAACTCGAGAGGGCGGCCGACGACATCTACTGCGTCGAATGCGGCGAGGAGATCCCGGAGGAGCGCCGCCGGCTGCTCCCGAACGCCACGCGGTGCGTGGACTGCCAGAACATGTTCGAGAAGAACAGGCGACTGATCCGGTGATCCGGGAAGGGACCACGCTCGGAGAGCGGATGTCGTCGGCATCCGCTCGCGCGCTCGGTGCCGAGGAGCACCTCCAGATCGCGTTGCTATTCAGGAAGGCTCGGCAGCACGTCGTAGATCGTGACGCCGCCGAGGCCGTCAGACGAAGCCTCAACGACCATACCTGGTCGGTGGAGTCCAATTTGGATCTGCTTCCCAAGCCGGATGGCCCGGTCTGGTTCGAGTGGCCTCTGCCGACCCGCAGCGGCAGGGGTGGTGGCGATATCGCTCGGACCGGCTGCCTCGTGTGTCCGGAGCCCAACGGAGCGAATTACGCTGTGGTCGTCACGGCATGGGAAGCGGAAGGTCCCCCCGAGCACTCATACGGAATTGCCGTCATCGACTTCGACGAGCTTCCCATCCGAGCGACGGCCGCTCGCCGATTCTATTCCAAGGATCCTCACGAGAGTATCGAGAGGATGATGGCCGGGATCGGCGTATTCGTTCCGACGGGCTTCGCGGACGAGATCAAGATCCTCGTCGGCGCGGATGGGGATCCCAAGGCGGCGACCGAGGCAGCCATGAGGGACGCGACCTCCGAGATACCGTTTCTCCTCGCGTTGATGCTGTCACTCAACGTTTCGGGCGGCCTCGAAACCCGTGAGGAGGGTGGCATCTACCGGATCGTGCTTCCCCCGGCTCGAAGGCGCCCCGGCCTGGCCGGCGTGATCGATGGCTTCGCCAAGAGCCGGGTTGGCAGCTTCCTGCGGACCCACCATGACCGGGCGGCGTGGATCAGGGCGTGAAGCCCTGCCTCAATGTGAGGAGCTCCGGAGCAAAGGCCGAACCGACCTCCGCGATCTCTGCGCTGTTGATGAGATCGTCGAGACCGTACCGGCGGTAGCTCGCATCGACGAACCTCCCCCACGGGGCCACGGCCGAATTCAGTACATCGCGCTTTCGCCAGTCGTAGCCACAGAATGCCTCGATACCGTCCATCTCGAGGTGGTTATGGAACGCGTTGATCCTGTCGCGATGGATGCGCACTAGGCCAAGACGAACCGCGTCCACGTACCAGTTCAAGGCATTCGTGGCTTCCGGGCATGGCGTCCTATTGCTGCGCCCGCGGTGCTGCGCGACGTGGAGCCAGTTCGTCGGACCAAGTCTCTTGAACTCGATCGTAGACAGGCGCTGGTACGTTCCGTCTTCGTTGATCTGGCGCACGGACACGATGTGGCAATCACCGCGCCGACACTTGGATGCATAGCTGGAAACGCAGTGGGCCAATCCCAACACCCCATTGGGATCTTGGCCAGGAAGCGACTCCCAGTTCAGAAGCGTTGGCGTGTTGAGAGGTACGAGCCAAAGGCCATTGGGCGCCTGCACCTGATCGCTCAAAGCGGGCCAGCCATCCGCGGGGATGCCTTCCAGCAACTTCTCGCGCCTGCTCTCGAAGATTTGGGACATCACCGCAAGGACCCTGTTACGGTCGACCTGCCATTTGCGCAGGTTCTCGAACAGCGCGGTTGCTGACCTCGATCCGCAGATCATCTTCATGGCAACGTCGATGGCTAGCTGGCGGATCTCCGGGGTGACATACGCATGCGTTGACTGATGGCCATGAGCCGCGAGCGGCATCACAACGACTTCGGAGAAGGTCTGGATCATCTCCCGGAGGTCGGCAAACGCCATCGAGACGATGCGAAGCGTGTCGGCGTCAGTCTGCTCGTCATACGTGCCGACATGAGCGGCGAGCCTCTGGCAGAATGTCACCCAACGCCCACCGCAGCCCTTAACGAGCGGAGCCGTCATTTCGGCTGGCGCGCCGAGCGTCCTTACGATGCCATCTGCCACGACGCAGAACGCTTTCCAGTCAGCGCCGGACGACGGAATCCAGTCTGGACTGACACGCGAAGAGAACTCGATGACGGTATCGAGGTCCGTGCCGTACGGAGGCTCCTCGACCAGCCTCAGCCGCCTGACCGTCGCTTTTCCAGCCCTGCCGTTCGTCGCCGTGGCAAGGGTACTGGCCACCGCGTCTATCAGCGGCTGTGATCGATCAACCGCCATCTTCAACCGCAGGTTGGCGGAAATCTTCGTGGCAAGGAAAGGGAAACTTTCCGCTGCCTGGCGGCGACGTTCTCCTCGTTCGCCGTCGCCGGAATAAAACTCGAGATCCGTCAACCTGGCATTGCCGGCAACCCTCAGGAGATCGACAACCCTTCGGCTCACGGACTCCGCAAGTTCCTGGGGGCGAACCGACGAGAGGCTGTCGAGCAGGAACTGGCTAGCCTCTTCCCTTAGGTTCTCTGGGTAAGCGAGGGCCTCGAGTATGGCATCCGACGAGTCGGCAGCTCCCGCAAGCTCGATCGCGATCTTCGCTGCCCGAACCTGATCGCTGTCCTCGATGGCGCTGTTGATGGCAGCATCGAGCGATCCATCCATGTGAGCCATCCCGGCGGCAAGACGACTACCATCCGAGACGGCGACGACGACCCGCGGCGTGCCGGTGTGAGGGTGAGTGGAAAGGACCGCGACCCCGGTCCGTTCGTCCATGACGACGGGCAGTACCTGGAGATGCAGATCGTTATTCATGCGACCCTCCTGGCGACGGGCTCGCTCTGCTCCTCCAGTAAACTGCGGAACTTGCTATCGGCGTAGAACGAGTCGATGCCGGCTTCGGACAGGATCTCAAGCACGTTCCGCATGTCGGCTTCACTGGTGATCTGGAAGGTGGACCGTCCTTTTCCGTCGATCGCTCCCTGCTCATAGAGGGCCTGATAGGCTTCGCTCGGCCAGAGGATTGTCCCGCGCCGCTCCACTGGAGGAGGCAGGTTCACCGTCCAGTTACTGCCATTCCGCGTAATGGATACGCTTCTCTTCTTGTTGCCCGGGCTGGATTCCAGCTTGGCGTTCGTTTCGGACAAGGCAGCAATGATGGCGCGCTCGCCATTGAAACGAACCTCAAGGTTATGGAGCCGATACATCATCCGCCTGTTCACGAGAACGCCCCGTTGACTGACGCCATTGGCGTCGACGAAGCTCACCACGGAGCCGAGATTGTGCTTCGTCGCGAGGAGGACGGCCCTGACCATGTTTCCAGTCAGGATCTTGGCATCCGTAAGCTTCCGGCGTTTCGCATCGTCGAACCCATCGAGAATCTTGTCGTAATCGCTCCCCTCGAGACCTGGCATCACATTCATCGCGAGCGTCCCGTCAGGATTCACCTTGGCGACGACAGGAGGCTTCAGCAGCGATCCAAGTCGAACTGTCTTGATCTCGGTTTCCCCGGGGATGGCGAGATCGACCTTGTAAAGAAAGGTCAGATGCTCGAGGCCGGGGGGCGGGGCCTGGATGGAGGTGATGATGGCCCTGCTGCCGTCATCCTCGAATGGGTGCGGGATCGAACGACCGGGAGCCAGTTGCTTCAGCGCCTGGGACAGGATGGCAATCTCCTTGGCCATGCGCGCGATGCGGGACGATTCGTTGGCCAGAGCATCGTCAATTGACCTCACCGAAGAGGGCAGCATGTGCGTAAGGTACATGTCCCTGTTCCGGACGATCGCATCGGCCGCAGCCAGCACACGGGGATACGCGGCGCTCCCGATTTCCACCGCCTCGACGACCTGATCGGAGGTGATCGGATCGACGACGCGCTCAATGGATGCCTCGGTCAGGTACAGCGGCCCGTCAAATACGGAGTCGTCGCCTTCTCCCCTCTCGAAGATGCTCGAGCGATGGATGTGGACGATGCCCTGCAGTTCCTGCGACCGAAGCGGATTTTCGCCCTTGGCCTCGAGCTCGGCAACATGAGCTTCGTACTCGCTCGTCACCTCGTCGAGGACCCTCTGCGCTGCCTCGCATGGCAGGAAATTGAGTCGGGACAGGAAGATGTTCGCGGAGTATTCCGTTTCGCTCTTCGGTTCATCATCGAACCCGTTGGACGCGTTCATCTTGTCCAGGAAGGTCGTGCCGTCAGATTCCGACACGAGATGCAGCTTCCTCAACAGATCGGGGCGCATCTCGGCATACCTGGAGATGACCGTGTCCCCGATGGGGTTGAGGATGTCCGGGATGTTCCTCGCCAGGAACGCGCTGTCGCGGTTGGCAGAGGTGTTTGCCGTCAAGCGGCTCAGCTTGCGGTTCCTGATCGCCGCGAGGCGCACCTCCGCCGGCAGTCCGGTGGAATGAAACTCTACCTCGGGATTGCTCGTTTGCCCGCGCCGGAAGATTCGGAAGAGCGCCTGGATCTCTCGGAACACGTATGCCGGCCCCTGAAGAACCTGCAAGACGCGCGGACGCTGATCGGCGAAACGTTCGCCGGCGTGGAGATCGATGCCAGTGGCGCCAGCCGTGTTGATGATGACCGCATCCAGCTTGCCGGAATTGAAGTCGTTCTTGATCCGCACGGCATCACGATCGCGGCGTGGGACGACGCGTCCGTTCCTGATCTCATGCGAACGACCGGTAATCTCTCCGCAGGAGAACCCGGCTTCCTCAATGCGCATCCTCACCTCGTCGATCGCGGATGCCGGGAGGTCAGGGAGTTCGTCAACCTTCGCCGCAATCATCGCAAGGGTTTCGGAGATGTGCCGATCATTCGCCGCGTTGATCTCGGCCTCGTTGCCATTGGCGTCGACATATCGCACCCTGACGACCTGATTCAGGATGCGATGAAGCACGGACTTGAAGGTGGGTACGGTCCCCTTGGCTGCAGCATCCTCGAGCACTGCCTGAAGCGTGTTGTCAACGAGGATCACGGGCTTCTTTCCGGCTTTGAGAGCCTCGACCGCTCGCTCGGCGGTGAACTCAGCCAGCAAGGCGGCGGAGAAGAGCCTCTGGATTCGATAGAGCGGGGTTCCAAGACCCATGCGATTGACTGAGACCTTCCGGAGCCATCCTCTACGGTTCTGATCGATCCAGGAGTCGATCTCGCCGGACAGCGCCGCCAGTTCCGTGATGATCTCGGCGAGTCGGTCGGCATACTCCCTGTTCCGCTCGAGGCGCGCCTCGTCGGTGACCTGTGAAAAGCTGATCTTCGAAAGATCTTGCTCACGGCGGACCATCACGCCGTCTGCCACGAGCATCGACGACACAGCCTCCTGAAAGGGTTCTCCGCCCTTGCGCATCATCGCGACGATCTCGTCCGCGCTGATGCTTTTCGGGAACAGTCGCTCGTAGGAAGCCATCTGCTCCGGATTGGCGGCGAATGTCGCCGATGAGAACACGACGAACCTCGCTGCGTCGATAGCGGAAGCGATGTTCTCGGCAGTCCTGGACTCCCCGACGGCGTTGTGTGACTCATCCAGGATCAAATCGAAGTTATTCGAATCCCTTTCCGCGATCGCGTGCAGCCACCGCACACGCGCGCTCTCCTCGGGGGCGCGATTGAACTGGCTGTAGGTCCCGATGACGACATCGACCCCGGACGGCCACTCACCGGCTTCGATGGCCTCCTTCATGACCTGTGCGTCGGCGACCGTGAACGGCTGCCCGGTGTCCTCGTCGATGAGCTTCGCGCCATCGTTGATTACGCCGACGCGGATCCGGTCTGAGAAACCCAGGTGCTTCCAGTCGCGCATCAGGTCGCTGAGATTGATCTCTCGCTCGGTTAGCAGAATCACCTTGCGTCCCTGCATGGCGCTACGGGAGGCGAGGGCCGTCACGGTGCGCCCCTTGCCCACGCCAGCGCCGTCAGCGATCAGGAACGCCTCGCGGCCGCGGTCCTCAGCATGGACGCACAGGGCGAGGGCATCGATCTGCTCCGGTGCCAGGACATCCCCAAGCTTGTCCCTCGGGATACCGAACTCGATGGCGACCTTCTGGTCGAGGTCGCCGTAGAGGGAAATGGCCCGGTTGAGGGCCTGCCGAGCAGGACCATCGAGATCCTTCGGAACCATAGTCGTCGGCTGTGCAACACGCGAACCGGAACTGTACGGCACCTGGTAATCGTTGCGGGTAAGCGACGGGTCTGCTGCGGCCAAGTCGACATCCGTGGACAGCCCGCTCTTCATGGCCGCGATCGCCTTGCTGCGTCGGATGGCGACTTCGGTGGCCCACGTCCACAGGTCACCGTAGGTGGGAGCATCATCGAGGCTTGGAAGAGTTCCCGCGTCGTTGTTGCCGATCCGGGAACCAAAGGAAACAAGGATCGCGGGGCCGCCATTGTCCTTGGACAGGCGGCAGGCGGCCTCGATATGGAACTGACGCGCGAGCTCGGCCAGATCTGCCTCATCGTCGACGATGGCGAAGCTGCGTACGAGGTCTCGCCTGTCCTTCAGGCGAGCAATAACCTCGCTGGCCTTTCCTCCCGCAAGGTCAACGGTGATGGTCGCTTCAGCGATGTTCTTCGTCGCCTTCGATCCGCGGGGCAGGAGTTCACCGAGGATCCCGAAGTCGTCGTCGACGATGGAAACCATGGAACCGAGAAGTTCCTGGTTCGAACCCATGAGACGCCTGACCACGACGGCCAGCGGAGCCCGGGAGGCATCGATGCCCAGATCCTTGAGGATATGAAGAACTTCGATCGCCTTTCCGAATCGGTCGCGCAGGGTTGCGTCGCCCTTCTTCAGGACCGATCGCATCGCGACGTCGGAGACTACCTTCCTGAACCTGTGTTCGCTGATCCTTGAGGCAGGCGTGGAAATGACCGCGCAGAAGCGTTCCAGGTCAGGCTTGTCATATCCCTTGGCGAAGTACTGCTTGATGAATCCCTCGGCGCAGGCGACGAGGGATCCGTCGTCGACGGCACGGAGGAAAAGACCGGGGGTAGGCATGGAGACCGCATTCTCGAACGTCTTGCGGTTCTTGGCATCGATCACGCACCGCCGCCCGTCGATCTCATGGACCTCCTGACCGACCTTGTTGAGACCGATGAAACTCTCTGGACGCTCCATGGCAGTGGCGTCCTGTACGATTGCTTCTTGGTCGGTTTGTTTCTGCTGCCGGATTAGGAACTCCTCGATGGGCATTTCCTTCACCGCCGCCTTGGGCAGAAACCTCAGGAATTCACGGGGGTTGATGTCGATCCCGGTCGTCCTGATCCAAGAGCCGTTGGGGCGCTTGGAGAATCCAAGGGCCACCGCTGCATCCGGGTTTGCATCCCCGTTCTGAAGGGCGAGCACCTTTGCGTTGGGGAGCTCGACAAGAAGCAGACGCATGCCATGCGCGGAAAGATCGATCCAACGTGCCATTCTGTTAAGCCTCGGAAATCAGTTCCGATCCGAGGGTTGGACAGGGTGAAGCATTGGACAACATCGCTCCTCAGAGCGCGGCGACCCATCCGAAGCAATAGCCAAGCGCGGCCAAGAGGATGAGGCTCCAGGAGCGCGTGGCTGCAGCCGATCGACGGTCTCGATGAATTCCCGCGTCAGAGGCATCCGACATCGGTGGTGCCACGGCGGAGCCCCGCTCCCATCGCCGATCGAGGACGGCTGCCTCGAATACCAGGTAGCCCTCCCGGAGGATGTAAGCTGGTTGGAGCACAGAGCCTACTTTGACGGGGAACGGGAGAATGGGAAGGGGGTGGGCGTGAGCCGTTCTTAGGACGTCGTCGGACGACGCCACCAGTTCGATGCCGGATTCATCGAGGGCAATCGCCAGCCTCCGTCCTCCGCCATCAACGCAGAGACACACCCGGTCGCCTTCTTCCACACCGAGCGCGCGGGATAGGTGAGGGCTGAACGCGAATTCAACGCCGAACTCCGTGACGAACACGGTGAGGCCTGCAATGCATGGCGCCTCGACCTTGAAGAACCCTGGCACTATCTCGGTCCCATCGGGTCTCGTTTCCTCTGCGGCGGAGTCGACGAGGGCCGAAAGCGCCTCCATCTCGAGATCGAACGGGACTGTGGTCGAAAGATAGCCCTCCATCCGTGGCACGGTTGGCAGCGATCCGACGAACTCCGGGACCTCGTCGGCGTCGAGGAACGCGTGCTCCATGTGGTTGCTCAGGTAACGGCATACGCCCCAGCACTCCCGCCCTGTCAGATCAGCCATGGCCTTGGGCTCGACGACGAGGGCGAATTCACGGAATTCCATGGCCGTGCCCCTCAGGTTCGATGGACGATGATGCGGGATGCCAGGACCCCGGGTCCCGGGAGCGAGATCCAAGCGATGGCCGCCTTCAGGTCGGGGTGGGTTGGGGCGGCGCAACACCAGGCGACCGAACCATCAGGATATCGGATGGCACCTGGCACCCGCGCCGCGAGATCAAGGGCCGCAGCCGAGAGATGGTCGATGGCCGTGGCGGCCATCATCCGCCGCATCGCCGGGCGTTCGGCCATGCATTCGACGCGCTTGGCGACCTCAGGAGGCATCGGCCCGAGCGCGCGTATGAATGGCGTCCTTTCGTAATCGACGCGAACGGCGGTGGAGGCAAGCGTTCTGATGGAGCTTTCGGAAAACTCCACGAACGCAGTGAACGGCCCTTTGAGATCGATGGCCGCCACGGTGATAGGGATTCCAATGTCGGCCGGCGGTCGAACGAGCGACGGCCCGATACGGCAGCAGGCTACGAGAGCGTCCACGGCGGCATCTATCCCGTCGCATCTCGCTATCATTCCGGACTCGATGGCCACTTCCGCCGTAATGCGCATGTCGTCGGGGTCAGGAACCGCGGCCCCCGGTTGCAACAGGCCCAGAAGGGAGGATAGAGGCGGGACTGCTTGCGTATTCATCATCCTGAAACGATGCGGCCGGGCGCGCGCGCGGGCAACAACGAATCCTTGCCGGTGACTCACGTTGCCGTCTTAATCCGGAAGGAGGAGGAATTCCTGCATGGCTGTCGACGGCTACAGGCTCAGGGTTCGGGACATCCGCGACCTTTCGCAGGTGATGGAGGGGTTCCGCGCGGATGCGCTGCGCATCCTTGCCCGATCCTATGGCCGACTGGTTGCCCATGAGGCCGTCCGGCTCGCCGATCTGCATGCCATCGGCATCCCTGATCCGTCGTCGACCACTGCGGGCCCCCTCGCGGATGCCAACGAGGCAATGCGGAAGGCATACCTCGAGGCCGCTGGGAACGGGGAATTCGACCTTAACTGCGAGGTGGTTATCTACCTCGTCGGAGACGCGGTTCTCGCTCGTTTCCTTTCGGGAAACGCAAGTTATCGCAAAGCGTGGGAAGCCCGACGCGAAGTTGTGCGCTGGGGTTGGTCTCGATCCGTGGAGAGACCCAAGGGTTTGTCCGAGCACAACTGGAAGATCCGCGAAATCTGTTGGCGCAACGCTTTGGCGAAGTCCGGCCTCGGATCCGGCCTGCGGTTCATCCTGTTGGAGGGGGCGCCTCCCGAGCTCGGCTGGGGAGGGGTTCGCCGATATCTTCCGACTATCGACGAGAGAATCAGGGCACTGGCGTCCGCGGTCCAACCCGGGGCATCGCCCCGGGAGGCGTCACGGGACGCGATGCTCGCCATAGGGCGTGACCTAGCCGGAAGACTGCCGCACGAGATCACTCGCGAAATGCTCGCAAGCTACTCCGCATGCACGCGTCCGCAGCGTCGTTTCAAGCGCATGCAGGAGCCGCAGCAGGAAAGGAAGGCCCAGATCGACCATGCCGACGTGGTCCAATCCTCCGACGGTCGCGTGTTCATCGCTGTCCCGTTCGTCGGCCTGAGCACTGACGACAGGGTGTTCATTCATGTCGGGGACAACCATGTCGCCGTCGTCCAGAATGCGACGCAATACGGGCACGTGGGGAACGTGCCGCGAGCGGCCGTCGACTTGTTGAGAACCTGCAACACGGTTTTCCTGGTCGAGGTCGAACGGAGAGACGGGCGGCGTTTGCTTCGTGCAAGGCACATCGCAATCGTCAGGGACATCAGCCTCCAGGAAAGCGTTTTCCGATCCCTGGGACGCTGGCGGATGGCGGGGGCTGGCCGGGAGCGGCACGACGGAGAGATCAGGCAATGGGAGAGCGGGCAATCGACAACATCGGAGTAATCGACGACACGTTCGCAGGGCTCCTCAACCCGCGCGACAGGATCGATCTCGGCCGTCCTGACCTGAAGGAGCGTCCTGGGGACACTCTCGTTGAGGCCGTTAGGACATTCGAGCGTGAAGGCGGCTTCAAGGCGTTGCAGAAAATGAGGGACGAGCGCAGACGCGAGGCAGAGGCCCCTGACGTCCGGTCGGGCAGGCGCGATCCGATGATGGACGTCTCGCTGCCAGCGGCGCGGGCCGACCTCGAGGGCAACGACATCAAGAAGGACTGAACGCCATCCGTCGTTGACCGTCCGGAAACGTCACGGCTAGCATTCGATCCTGACGTGTCAAGGATTCGATATGCTGACGACCGGGTTGCAGGAGCTCATCGATACCGCCTACTCGCTGGCCATTGCACAGGGGATCCGGATGATCACCGCCGACCTCGTCGTACTGGCCTGCATGGATTGTCCAGAAGTGCGGACATCCATCGGTGAGGTCACGGCTCGCGAGATCGAGAATGACCTGAGGAAGGCGGTGCTTGCCGACTCTGATCATTCCATGTCCATGGCGCCGATTTGCTCCCCGGACGTAACGGCCATCCTAACCTTTGCGAGCAAGTACGCCAAGGAGCGCGGCTTCCGAGCAGTGAGCCCGGCGATGTTCGTGAGGGCTGCCGTCTTCCAAGGGTTTGGCAAGGCAAGAGGTATCTTCACGCAGCATGGGGTTTCGATCGAGAGCCTGGACGCGTCGATCGCGGAGCACGAACGTGTGAAAGAGATCGCCTGCCATCGGGTTCCCGACGCTCTCGCGCGGTTCTGCACGGACCTCGTCGCCGAAGCGGCTGGCGGCCGGCTGTCGCCCGTCTACGGAAGGGAAGAGCAGGTCGCGAGGATCGGAGAGATCCTTCAACGGAAGAAGAAGAACAACCCGATGCTCATCGGGGAGCCAGGCGTCGGTAAGACGGCGATCGTCGAGGGATTTGCCGTCGACGTCATCCGCGGGCATGTCGCGCCCGGACTTGAGGGAACCCGCATCCTGGCCCTCAATGTCGCCGCGCTCATGGGCGGAACCCGAAACAGGGGGGACCTCGAGGAGCGCCTGAACGACATGATCCAGGCTCTCGAGGCAAACCCGCATTGCGTGCTGTTCATCGACGAGATTCATGTCCTCGTAGGAGGCCTGTCCGGCTTCGCGGATGCCGCGAACATTCTCAAGCCTGCGCTTGCATCCGGTCGGATCCGTTGCATCGGCGCGACGACCCATGGGGAGTACGCCAAGTACTTCGATTCTGATCCGGCGCTGGCGCGCAGATTCCTCACGGTAGACGTGCCGGAGCCTACGCCGGCGGAGGCGATGACGATCCTCGAACGTGTCGCCGAGGATTACGGCCGCCATCATCGCGTCGCCTACGATCCCAGCGCCGTACGCGCAGCTGTTGACCTTTCCGTCAAGCATCTGCTGACCAGAAGGCTACCCGACAAGGCCATCGACATCCTGGATGAGGCAGGTGTTATGGTCTCGACGGCCGGCATGGAGAAGGTGACCCAGCGGCATGTCGAGGCGATCGTGTCCAGGATGTGCGGCCGGGACATTTCCGGGGATGGCCCAGGACGTGAAGCAATCAGGTCGACCCTGTGTTCCATCGTGCGCGGGCAGGACGATGCCTGCGACCGGGTAGCAGCCGTCTTGGCGCGGTCCGGCGGACGTTTCGCGAAGGCCGAGGGGGCAAGGGCCGCCATTCTCCTCCATGGCGCCTCCGGCACAGGGAAAAGCCTCATGGCGGCTGCCATTGGCAAGGCATTGGGGCTCCCCGTCCGGACGCTCGACATGCGAGAGTTCCGGTTCGACCACACGGTCTCCCGATTGATCGGGTCGCCGCCCGGCTATGTTGGGCACGGAACAGGGGGCATCCTAACCGAGATGGCCCGGCGGGAGCCAGCTTGCGTGATCCTGCTTGATCGTCTGGAAATGGCTCATCCCGACGTCATTTCTATCATCGCCCAAGCGATCGAGCGGGGTGTACTGACGGACACGTCCGGCCGCATCGTCAGCTTCGGCGGCGTCATCTTTGTCATGACGACGGGAGAAGATAGCGCTAACCGAAGGATGATTGGGTTCTCTAGGAAGCCGGAGGAGACGTTCGGCAGCCCGCCGAAAGAGATCGCGCCCGATTTCCTCGCATCCCTGGACCTCGTCGTCGAGTTGCGACCGCTGTCGCGGGACGCCCTTCTCCAGATCGCGAAGGACCACGTCCGTGATCTGGCCGATCGTCTGGGTCGCGAGCGGATCACGCTCTCAGTTGACGATACCCTGATTGAGGAGGTCGTGGACGAAGTGCAAGCCGCTGGCTCAGGCGCGCGGGCGATGCGCTCGGTATTCAGGAGGATCATCGAGGACCCAGTTCTCGAGCGAGCAGGGGCCGTCGCTATTGGCGATGGCGCGAGCATCGTGGCGAGCTCCACCGGGGTTCATGCATGGTCCGTCCACGAGCAGGCGATGATACCGGCATGAGACTTCATGCGCTGGCAGTAACGACCTTCATCACCCTCGTTTCCTGGGCGCACGCTTCCGAAGGCGTCGTCCGGGCGTCCTGCACGGAAGGGAGCCGGGTCGTCTACAAGGAGGATCTCCCGCCTGACGTTTCAGAGGAGAGGCGCCTCCAGATCATAGCCCGCAACCCGTCCGCCATGTGCGTATTCGTCGAGGTGCCCAAGACCGGACGTCCGGAGCGGAACGCCGAGGCTCCTGCTTCGGGGACCTTACCCTCCATCCTGCCGGACGCCCTCATCGCGGCTGCATCCGGAAAGACCATCGACACAGACGCTGATCTCAGAGCCGCGCTTCTTGCCATCAGCTCCGGAAGCGGTGGGCAGGGGGAAACATACGCCCTGCCTCAGGGTCCGATACCAATCTCCAGACCACAGGCACACGGCCTGTCTCCAGGAGCTTCGAATGGCAGCTTGGGACTGGCCATCGGTATCTACAAGGAGGTCCCTATCCAGGTGGTCATGGAGCACTGGCGTCAGATCGCTTCCGGCTCGAGGCTCCTCGCCAGGATGACGCCCACCATCTCGACCGCCGAAGGCGTGACGATGTTGAGCATCGAGGGCGTGGCCGACGAGGAAGCCGACGGTTTGTGTCAGGAGGTTCGCGAGAAGGGCATGGACTGCATCGCGGCCTTCTAGTCGGTGCGAAAGGTGTCGCAGTGGGGCCGGCGGCATCAATGCGGCACAATGGCAAGCCGTGAAGGACGCGAGGATTGCATGAGGATCATCGCTACGGCTGCTGCTGCAGCTTTCTTGGTTTTCATCCAGCCTGCCCTGGCGAAGCAAGGAAACGAGGCTTGCGACCTCGTTGCATCCCTGGACCCGTCGGGAGTGCAGCGCGCCCTTTCCCAGTTCATCTCGCCCATTCTCGGCAAGCGCCCGGAGCGATGGACGGCTCGGGATTTCGAAATCCTGAGGAAGACCGTGACTGCCTGCGGGCAGTACCGCTCCGCCGCAGGCCATCAACTCGAACCAAATCGGTGGATCACGGCCATCGAGAGCGCCAAGCGTGTCGTTCTGCCCGTCTCCGAGGAGATCGAACGGGTGGACGTGGAACTCGCCAGAATCAAGGCGAGGGCACCGTGGCTGCCAGAGTGCATCGACCTCCTGAAGTGGAAGCGGGACCGAAGCTCGTGGGTCAATACGTCGGTCGAAATCTTTGGCCGTGACCTACTCGACATGAGCATCGAGGAGCTCGGTTTTGCCAGAAGGGCGGCAGAAAGTTGCCGATCGGTGATGGACAAGATCGCCGTGGCGCGCGGCGCCGGACAGCGAAAGAGGGCTGGAGAGCTCATCGCGGACGATCTCATCTACGCCATCGACAAGTCGATCGAGGGCGTCAAGGAGAAGGACGATCCAACTATCATGGGCGGATTGACCGTGACCCGTGACGGCAGACGGATTCCACTGTCTTACATCAGCCCGAAGGGGCGGATGATGGTGGCCATCGTCAATCGCAGCATCGAGCTCAACCGCAGTCTGTCGGCATCGGAACTCGAGGAACTCGCAGCCTGGATTGAAGCGGTTGCCGGGAATGACACCAGTCAGACGGAGTTGGCCTATGCCAACGCGGTCAAGGAGATCATCTCGAGGCAGGTTTTCCGATAAGATCAGGCGGCGATCCTGACGCTCTCGGCATGGCCACCGACAAGGATGCCATCGGCGAACATCGCCGCGAGGAAAGCATTGTTGGCGGCGTGCCCCGGTCGAAACGCCGAGACGCGCCCGAGGATCGGACCACCGGCGAAAGCAAGGTCGCCAACCAAGTCTAGCGCCTTGTGCCGGACGAACTCATCTGCACCGCGCAAGCCATCCGGGTTCAGCGGACCGTTCTTGCCGACGACCACCGCGTTCTCAAGTGATCCGCCAAGTGCAAGTCCCATCTCGGACAGGTGCTCAAGCTCTGACTCGAACGTGAACGTGCGTGCGTCAAGTAGTTCACCAAGGCGCCCTCGCTCGACCGATATGGACTGGCGCCCGATGAATGTCCCAGGGAAATCGATAGTGACGGAAACGGCCACTGGGCCGGGCGCTGCCGAATACCGAGATCCACCGATCTCGAATTCGAACGGCCGCGCAATGCGCAGAAAACGCCGCGGCGCAGGTTGGGATACAATCCCGGTGGCCATGATGGCATCCCTCCACGGGGCCGACGATCCGTCGAGGACGGGCACCTCGTTGCCTGACACGTCGACATGAACATTGTCGATGCCGACGATCATCAACGCAGCCATGAGATGCTCGACGGTGTCGATCACACCGGCTGGTGTCACGACCCTTGTGCACAACGGGACACGGGCGACGCGATCCGGTGCCAGGCGAACTGGAGAGCCTCCAGAGATGGCGATGGAAATGCCGTGGTCCGGTGCGGCAGGATGGATCGTGACCATGACGTCACGGCCGCTGTGCAGGCCGATCCCTGGAACGGAGAACTTGCTGGCAACCGTACGCTGGCACTCGATCATGACGACCTCCGAGAGGAGGTTTACCCGGCCAAGGGGCACATCGCGAATCAAGAATTCTGTCAAACTGTTGCTATCAAGGAGATCTTGGTTCGCTGGAATGTGGTGCGGGCGGCAGGACTTGAACCTGCATGGATGACTCCCACGGGGTTTGAAGCCGCTGCGTCTGCCAATTCCGCCACGCCCGCGAAGTCGGTGCGGGGAGCAGGGGCGACCAGCTTGGATGGCTCACGTGCTCAGCCCGCCGTGCCGACCGCTCCAGTCATCCCCGCGAAATATGGGCCGGGGCAGCCGGTTTTGAACCGGCCACCACGAGTGCATTCTGGTGCGGGAGGTCGGACTCGAACCGACATGGTTGCCCACGGGTTTCTAAGACCCGCGCGTCTACCGTTTCGCCACTCCCGCGATTCCTTTCCTCCAGGGCTCGCGCGGCGGCGGCGCCGTCGCATGCGTAGCCGATGGATCAAACTGGTGCCGACTGTCGGACTCGAACCGACGAACGCTGAAACGTCGGCATGGTCGGGGCGGCGGGATTCGAACCCGCGACCTTCCGGCTCCAAACCGGCAACTCTACCTGGCTGAGCTACACCCCGTGTTCGCTTCGTCCGCGACGCGGAAACTACCTCCAACCTGGGAGGGATCAGGATTCGTCCTGGTGGGCGGGGGTGGAGTCGAACCACCACAGCCAAAGCGGGAGATTTACAGTCTCTTGGGCTCGCCAATGCCCAGCCCGCCCCAATTGGACGAATGATCGATTGGTCGGGGTGACGGTCATCGAACCTGGGGCCTCCTGCCCCTGGCAAGCGCGCTGACAAAGCTACGCCACACCCCGAGATCTGCCTTGAGCACGCCTGCCATCGGGATGGGACAGTGCGTGCCAGAAATACTCGGGCGCTGTCCGGCAAACAGTCCCGAAAGCGAACGATGCCTCGACGATGTGAAAGAGCGCTTGGTTCTCATGGGATGCCCCATGGACCTTGCCCTGGGACGAACGAGAAGGTCCCCCGCTGACATCGGCCGGCGGGGGACCTTCTCGTTCCGGTAAGAGCCTAGCAGAGCCTACTCTTCTCCGGACAAGACCCGCCGACCGCCAGTCGGATAAGGCGGCAGGAGAGACAACGGAATCAGGCGAACGACACGCGCACGATCAAGGGCCGCGACGAAGGCGCTCATCGCGATCATGTTGGCGTCGAACGTAACCATGTCACTCTCCTGACGGGGCATCAGCCACTCTTTGATGAATTCTCCGGTTCCTTCGGAAAGTCAAGGGGCCGGCAGAGGAAATCCCTCGTCGCGCATGGATTCGCAAGCGCCAGTCAAGGGATCCGCCCTCCTGTCGTCATGCCATGCGTAACGGAGCGTTGGTCCCAATCCCCGGCAACACGTATCATGGACGGGATTGATGCTCTGGAGACTTGGCAATGAGCTCGACCTCACCACTTATGGCGGCGGTGTTCAGCCTGATTGCCGGCCTCGAGGCCAGCACCGGGCATCCGATCGCGTTCCTCGACAGGATCGAGGATCCCCAGCGGTTCTGGGCGCGCACGGCGGCGATCCTTTGCCAGAAGACCGGGGACAACTTCTGCGACACCGACATGCGTTTCATGACCTCCAACACAGAGTTGACCGGCTTCTCGCAGGTCATCGAGTACAGGGTCGGTAACGCAGTCAAACGCGTCTGCGCCATTCTCCCGCCGGTCGACTGGGTTGATCCGACGGTTGTGGGCGAGGCGTTCGGCACGGGCATTCCAACGTCGAGCCAGCTCCCGTCATCGGCTAACACGCAGGCGTGGCTCACGCTCTATCACGCGGCCCACTGCCTCGACTCCCAGGGAAACGACTTCGAGGAAAAGCGTGCCACCGCCTTCGCGACGCTTGGCTTGTCCATAATCAGCGGGGATCCGGCGTTTACCATCGGTACCCGACGCTCGCCGCCGAGGCTTCTCGCGGTGATCTCCGGGAAGGAAGCGGCGTACTGGGCGGCCGGCGTTGGCGAGCGTGTACTCCTCGATCTCTGGAAGCAGGAGGCCGTGGATCGGTTGCGCCACGAATACGGCTGCGACGCCATATCCGTGGCCAGCACGTCGATCGACATCGAGAGGATCCCGCGGGACGCCGCCCTGAAGAAGGGTGAGGATTGCAGCAGCGAGACGCCATCAGAGGGTGGGGCATTCATGGGAGTTGGGAGCACCTTCGCCAGCGGCACTGCCAAGGGGGTGGTCACCGACGCCAACCTCTGGATCTGGATGTTCGGGAACGGTGGACTAGGGGCGCCGCCGAAGCCATGGCAACCGATGAAGATTTTCCCGTCGCCTTCGGACGCCGCACGCTACACACTGGACGTGGCCGAAAACCTTGCACGGCAGAAATGACGCGAATCCATGGGTCAACGATTGACGGGACCGAGGATTCGAGGGATAAGGATTGGCAAGGGCAGTTTCAGCCCGTCTACGAGGTCCAGGATGTTCCGTTCTGTTAGCCAATCCCAAAGGTCGCAGTCGCGTTCATCGAGCGCGATGTCGTCTCTTGGGTTCGCGCAACGGACGGACGGGAACCGATCGTAGACCGATCGTCAGGTTCCGAAGCGACGAACCCGCCGAAAGGCGGTTTTTGTTTGCCTGGGGACGTGGCCGAGAGGCTGAAGGCGCCCGTTTGCTAAACGGGTAGGCCATGAAAGAGGCCTCAGGGGTTCGAATCCCCTCGTCCCCGCCAACAGGTCGTGAAAGGAGGATCGCAAGGTCGGCGAAGGTCCACGGGCATCGCGGAGGGGTGGCGGAGCGGTCGATCGCGCCCGCCTTGAAAGCGGGAGGGCCGAAAGGTCCCGGGGGTTCGAATCCCTCCCCCTCCGCAATGCCCGTGATGGGAGAGGCCCGCTGGGGGCTAGTTTAATCGGTAGAACGGGGGATTCTGACTCCCTTGGTGGTGGTTCGAACCCATCGCCCCCAGCCGGCCTCTTCCTTGGAGACGTGGGTGAGTGGCTGAAACCGCCCGCTTGGAAAGCGGGTAGGCCCCTGGGGCCTCGCGAGTTCGAATCTCGCCGTCTCCGCCAGTTTCACGTGATCGCCTCAGCGGTGGGTTGGCGGAGTGGTCGATCGCGCCGCGCTCGAAACGCGGAGCGCCCGCAAGGGCGCCGGGGGTTCGAATCCCTCACCCACCGCTGAGGCGATCCGCAGGCGCTCGCTGGGGGCTAGTTTAATTGGAAGAACGCGGGACTTTGGATCCCTAGGTGATGGTTCGAGTCCATCGCCCCCAGCCAGCGCCTGCGGCATGCATTCCGGCGCCCTTCAGGCAGCCATCCGGCGAGCGGTAAGGAAGAGCGCCAACTTACGGAGATCCGACTCCGAAACCCTCGAGACGCTCGTCCACTGGGTCGGCCTATCGCGGAAAATGACATCATGGACAGCGCCGCGGACGAGGCTCGGCGTCTCCTTCCTGCCGACGAAGGAGTTGGGAAGCCATAGGCAGATGGCGTCATCGCCATGCCAGAAGTCGATCTTCAGGACGGTGTCGACAACGACGTGGGTGCGCAGCGGGATCCCCATCTCATGCGTCATCCGGGACAGGAAATCCATCTCGCGCAAGAAGGACAGGTAAGCATTCCCTATGCGCCACTGGATGGCCATCTGCCAGCGCCTTCGTTCCGGTCGTGCCACGTCCGGAAGGGAATGAAACAGCTCCCACGCTGGCGTTACAAAGACCGGCAGCATGGCGGGGGTCGTCATCCAGTCGACGACATCCGGCCAGGACGGTACGCGTGCGTTCTCCTCAACGTATCTGTGCATGGCGAGCACCAGGGGCTCGCCGCCGGAGAGATTATCGACCGCCGGTATGTGCCAGTCACGTCGGCGTGCGCCTACCGGAAAGGGCCAACGGTCTAGGGGCGGGTTAAGCAAGGGAGCAAGGTCCTCGGGGCGGATGTCGAAGATCCGGCGATGCACGAAACCGGTCATCGAGTCGACCGCTTGCGGACGCCTCTTACGCCAGTTCGTCAGCATTGTCCTTCCCCGGTTGCCGAGAAGCGGAAGGACCTCAGCCTCGGCAAGAGCCCAGTCGACGTGACGGCCAGCGCTCCGATGCCGACTGTCATCTACATGGGATAGACGGCGCCCTGCTTCCCTTTCGCCCGGAAGTGGATGCCGTCCGCCGGACTCGTAGTGGTTCCAGACGGCGAGGTCGAACTCGGCCGGGCTCATGCGGAGCGCTCGGGCGCGCTTGAGGACAAGGCGCTCGAGGCGGGCGTACTGGCGACGGTTCGGGGTTCCCTTGGGGACCCGATGCCCGCGGGATGCGAGGTAGCGCATCATGTGGGCATCGAGGGCTGCCACCCTCTGCCCCTTGCGCGAATGGAGGAGAAAGAAGCGCGCTGTCCTCGGCCCCACCCCGGGAATGGTCCTGAGTTCGCTCAGGGATGCCTTGGCGATGTCAGGCGCATCGCGGGACACGCTCGCTTCGAGCGCCCTGGCGAGGAGGGAGTACTTCCCGAGCCGCGCGCGCCGGAGTTCGTGGGCAAGCCTCCCTTTAGCCAGCATGCAGCGGATGCGCTCGAACGGTGTTCCGATTTCTCCGCAGCCGGACAGGAAGTCGTCCACCCGAGATGCAATCATTGCCGCCCGGCCGCCGGAGACGGCCAGGCAAAACACCCAGAATTCCTCGAGTTCCGTTCGAGTCCTTGAGTGATTCGTGAGTCGGAATGGGTCAAGCATCTGCGAATCCTTTCGGCAAGCTTGACGCGAAAAGGAATCGCCTTCAACGGGACCATCGACCGGTCAGCGACGGTCCTCGACGACCAGTCCGAGGGACATCCTGCGGAAGAAGTCGGTCGTCAGATCGGCAAATGCCTCCTCCTCGTACGCGGAATAGGAGAGCAGGAAGGCCGTGGACACCGCGCGCACGACCTCGAAGAGTCGTGCAGCGCCGGGTCCCATCCCGGCGACCTGACCCGTATAGGCGTTCGACACCCCGCCCTTGAGGAATGCGAGATGCTTGTAGCCCGGCTTCGACAGACGGAAGGGGTCGGAGGATCGTTCGGGAGGCTGGCCGGTGAAGTCGCGCTCGTTCTCGGCGAGGAATACCAGTAGAGGACTGGCAACTTCGGACCATGAGTCCTCCCTTAGGCCCATAACCCCGGCGCCCTGGGGCGACATCAAGATGGCTGCGAAGAACCGGGGATCGCGCAACCGCAGGACGTTGCCGTCGCTGTCCGTGACCTTGGCGCCCATGAGAAGCTGGGCGACGAATGCACCGTATCCGTGCCCGGCGATCGCGGGGCGGTCGGTGTTGACCTTGACTCCGGTCGCCTTGCCGATCAATTCGGCGGCATCGATGCAAGCCGCGCAGGCATCCGCCCTATCCTTCCAGGACTTCGCGTCCTCGAGGAGTGTGGGAATGCGCCATTCAGCCACCCCCTGGGCGCTGCTTCGGCGGATCGTGAGACCCCGCTCGATGGGGGAGTCGTCGTGCGTCGGCGCCGCAACCACGAAACCATGGGTCGCCCAGTGCTGAAGCAACCCGCTATAGGACAAGGGGTCGGAGAGAGCGCCGTGGCTGAATACGACGAGGCGTCCAGAGCGGGCTCCTTGGGGGAAGAACACGATGATCCTCGTCCGAGCGTAGCGAAACTCGATGGGGGTCGGACTGAGGTAGTCGCCCGTGGAAGCGTAGCGAGCGTATCGGGGATGGACGCCCTCGATTTCCGGCCGAAGGATGATCGGGGCCTGCTCGGACGCCGACGTGGGCAGGGCGAAGAGCGTGGCGGCCGCTCCGCTCACGAAGGCCCTTCTGGAAACTGATGAACGCATCACTGCTCCGCGAACAGGAACGGCCCTTCGTCGGGGATGGGCTCGCCGATGAGGAAGTTGCCGGACATGACCATCGCGACTGCGGCTGACACCGCTTCGGAACCGCCCACGAGGGCCGCAAGGTAAGAGGCGTCGGCAGCGTCGCTGATTGCCTCATGGAGCGGTACTAGGGCGGGAGGCACCACGTGATGCGCGCAGCGGACGATGATCCGACAGGCAACCAAGGACAGTGCCGCATCAGGGCGGCACGGGTTTCCCGGTATTCGGCCGGCGGCTGGGTCCAGCGGAAGGACAAGGTCCCTGCGTCGGAGGGCCGGCAGCAGCAGTTCCACTCCCGGGAGAGCCGAATCCACCGTCGCCACGGCATCGACGACCCATGACGGGGGGTGGCTGCCTCGGAAGGCGAAACCGTAAGCGGGACATATCGGGTCGTCTTCCTCGAGGCTCCAGGCACGCGTCACGAGGCGGCCGCCCCTCCACGCGGTTCCTGAATCCGAGGCGAAGGCACGCCACACGACCTGCGACGCCGGCGATCGCCCCTTCGTGGGGGAGCGAGAGGATCGGACCATCTCGGGGTTTCCCATCATGGAATCCTTGTCCATTATGGGGCAGTGTGCAGCGAATGCTTTCACGCGATCAACCGCAAAGGATCCGGTCTGATGGCTATCTCCTTCTCGAAGGAACGGAGAGGATTCCTCAGGATCGCCGGCGCGCTGGGCCTTTCCGCCATTGCGCCGGGGATCGACAGCCTGCTGGCCCCGGCCGCAGCCGCCACCGCGCAGTCGATCCCGCTGCGGCTTTACAACGCGAACACCAAGGAACGGTACGAGATCCAGCTCTTCAGGGGCAGCGAGTGGAATCCCGCGGGACTCATCGTGTGCGACTGGATGATGCGTGACTGGCGCGAGAACATGGTGGTCCATTGTGACCGCAGGCTCTACGCGGCGCTGTACGTCCTGCAGCGCTATTTCAGCCCGCAGGGGATGGTAACGATCAACAGCGGCTTCAGGTCGAAGAAGACCAACGACATGCTGCGGCGTCGGGAGCTCGCCAAGAACGATGGCGAGGAGTCGTGGAGGACCCCTGCCGTCAACAGCCTTCACACCCGGGCGATGGCCGTGGACTTCGTCATTCCCGGCGTGAGCCTGAAGAAGGTCGGTGATGCCATCTGGGACCTGAAGCTTGGGGGCCTCGGCCGCTACACGACTTTCAATCACATGGACACTGGCCGCCGCCGGCGGTGGGGGGAGGACTGATGGGCTGGTCGGAGCTTGGACGCTTGCTGCCACGCCTTCCCTGGGTGCGCCGGCGACATGAGGAGGAGAGGATCGTTCCTCTGGAGGAACGGTGGATGCTCGATGTCGATGACGATGGCAACCTTATTATCCCGCCGACGCTCGCCAGGGAGGTTCCCGAGGCGGTTCCCACAAAGGAAGGGGAGCGGCGCTTGGACATGAGCGGATCGGGAGCAAATCGGCCTGGAAGCGGCGATCCATCAGACGGCGGTCATCCATGCGAGGCGGCGCTGGAGTTCCGCCGGGTGTTGCGTCTCTGGGGATACGCCATGGACCTTCCCGCGGACATCCTCGACCTTTGCATCTCGATCGCTTGGATCGGTAAGGCCATCTCGCGCACCGAGGCCATGCAGGACTTCCGCGAGATGGGCATTGACCCGCACACCTGGAAGATGATCCCCGGGATGGTTGCCCGGGACGAGATCGCGGCGTTGGCCCTGAACGCAAGCATGCACGCGCCCCCCGAACTGGGCAGGGAATCCGATCTGGCTATGGTCCGACAGTCCGAGGCATTCCGCATCGCCCACGACGCCATTTCGCGAGCCGTCTCCCCAGCACATCGGACCAGCGCCGCCGCGTGGAGGTGGGCACGTCTACGGGAAATGTCCCATGGCGTGATTGAGGTTCGTCCGCCGAGGCTCCCACCCCAAGTCGTCGACCTCGAGATCATCCGTCGGAGGAGGGCGGCAAAGGCGCAGGCGCACAGCGGACGGCAATAGGCTGGCCGCGCGGCATGGTATTGGCACCGGATCGGCTTGAACGATGCGTGCGGTGCGCTGTCTCGGACACCGCCAAGTTTTCCTACATGCAGTTCACAGACCAGGCCCCGACATGGTCTAATCGCGCGAGCCCTGAGAGATCTCGATCTCCGCAGCGAGATGGAGACTCACACTGCGGGCAAGTCCCTTCGCGGCCAGGTAGGGGACGCCATTGCCGACGGTCTTGAACGCGTCAGTGAGGCTCATGTCCGTCGGGAGCTCGAACTCCTTGGGCAGGGACTGCAATGCAAGTGCCTCTGCCACGGAGATGCGGCGAGGCAGTGTCGGGTGCAGGTGGACCTCGTTGTGGCCATAGGCGGCTGTCGGGCTGTACCGCCACCGATGAAGGCGCTTGAATGACTTCGAGTTCGTCGATCCCTCGGGAATCTGAAAGAATTTGTCGGTCTTCGGCCGGAAGTACATTCCGGCGTTGGGATGCGTCTCCACCTCGTTTCGCTCGAACCAATGCTGGACGGTAAGCTCCCGAATGATGCCCTGCGGCATACGTGCCGTCTCGATGGCGCCGAACGGCGTCTCCTGTGGCCACGGCGCCCGCATGACGGATTCGTCGAAGGTCATCCCGGCCTCCCAAGGGAACTGAAGGTTCGGGTTCCCGCCGAGCACTCCGACGAGAAAGATGCGCGACCGATCCTGGGCTGGCCCGTACCAGATGGCGTTCACCAGTCTGTCGTGGAGGACGTACCCGGCATCCTCAACCTCGGCTTTCCTATCGTCGTAGAACTGGCGATGGACGCGCGTGCGCCATAGACCCTCGACGTTCTCGAACACGAAAAAGTCGGGCTTCGCCAACCGAATCAAATCAAAGTAGACGCCGGTGAGGCGACCGTTTTCGCCAGAGCCTCCCGCGTTCTTCCCCGCAATGGAGAAGTCGGGGCACGGCGGGCCACCGACGAAGCCGACCTTCCTGCCTCGGGCGCGCACGTCGTCCATGAGCTTGGACAGGAGGCGCATTCTCCTGCCGGAAAGAAGTTCCTCGATGCTTCCGAGATGATGCCCGTAGACGGGTTCCGGAGATCCGAGGACGCGTCGGGCGTGCCTGTAGGCGCGGAGGAACTCGGGCTCGAACTCGTTGACCATGTCGACGCTGAATCCCTCGTGCTCGAACCCGAGGTCGAGGAACCCGGCGCCCGTGAAAAAGCTGAAGATCGAATGCATCGTTAACCCAGTTCAACGGCACGCAAGAATCCGCGGACGGCCCGCTCAACGGGGCGGTCGGGGCCTACTCCAAGAGGGACTGTCACGGCGGAGAACTCGTCGCGCCAGGACCGGGCGACGCCGACATAGAGGGTCTCATCGAGTAGGATGATTCTCGTTTCGAACTGCGGCGATGCCCGCGAAACCGCTCTCTGGTAGCCGTCCGTCGGCAGCGAGAGACGGGTTCCTACGGTCCAGTCCACGCGAAACAGGGCGCCGCGGGCCTTGCGGATGATCCTCGAGACGCCCCCGACAACATCGGTGACGGCCGGATCATCGTTTTCCGAGACACCGACGAACACGGAGAAAGGCAGTTCCACCAAAACGATGTCCGGCCACTTGTCTGGACCAGGGCAGAGCGGCCGGCCGCCGGCGGCGACTGCGGCACTGCCGAGATCGGGACGCCCCCTGGCGATGTCGAGGAAGCGGAAGTCCCACGACGACTCCGCAGCCGCAGTGTCCCGGCGGAACTGGCGCCATGAGGACAGCAGCGCCGATGCCTCGGAGACGAACTGATCCGTGCGGCTGGCTACCCAGTCGTTCCATCGGTCGACGGATTCCCGATCGCCTTCCGAGGCGGCGTCGAGAGTCTCGATGCCAAGCGCAAGCAAGCTTTCCAGCAGGTAGTCGCAGCGACGCCGTACCGTCCTTTCGATGCGACCGAGGAACCGCATGTATTCGCCGAAGCGCTCGACGATGGCCCCTTCAGGGGATGTCGAAAGGTCATGCGATACGCTTGCCGCGGCCGCCTCGGCGAGAGCGACCGGATTGGAGCATGATCCGACGCCGAACAGTGCGCGGAACGCCGCTGGATTGACGGAGGCCACGCGGGCAAGGATCTCGACGGCGCCGTGACGCACTTGGTTCATCTCGCACTCACCCTGACAGGATTCGGTCGGGGATCGACCCGGAACCCGGAGCCTGCCGGTCCGAGCGAATCCTGTCAATCCGAATCCATTCAAGGGAGCGCGGCAAAGGACCCAAAGCGCGAGAATCGCGCGAAACCTGTTGGAGCGACGATTTCAGTCGTTGTATCCTTGCGGTGCTCGCTCACGGAAATGGAGGATCGCTGTGCGGGTAAGCGTAGAGCCTGGAAAGATCGAGCAGGCCCTGAAGGTCCTTAAACGAAAACTGCAGGCCGAGGGCATCGTCCGGGAGATGCGTCAGCACGAATGGTACGAGAAGCCCTCGGAGCGCAAGCGCCGGAAGAAGGCGATGGCAATTCGCCGTTACAAGAAGGCGCTTCGCAAGCAGGAGGAGAGGGATCGCGCCCGCTGAGGTCGATCCCTCCGGCCTCCAGGCATATCCGTCCGACCAGATCCGGCCAACGTTCCGCCGTGCTGTCGAAGCCAACCGCGCCGCAGGTACCGACAGCCGGGGGAGTGTCTAGTGACATCATGACGGCCTACTGCAACGAGTTCGACCGTTACGCGGCGCAATGGCTGCGCAACCTGATCTCTGCCGGCCACATTGCGCCGGGCGACGTTGATGAGAGAGACATCAAGGATGTCAGACCGAGCGATCTCCAAGGATACACGCAATGCCACTTTTTGCGGGGATCGGCGTCTGGAGCTACGCATTGCGACTCGCCGGATGGCCCGACACAACAAGTCGCCAGAGGCGCATCTGAGAAGTCAGTGCTTAACTGACGCCTTGTCGCCCTTGTCGCTTTCGATGGGCCGTTCGAGCTTCGGAAAAAGGAGAAGGCGATGGCAATCGACATCGTTGCACGGCCCTCGGACGGAATCGTCACGATGATTCACGATGACCCGGACCTCCACGTGGACGCGCTGGCCATGGCCGCCGACGGTGCGCTGCTGGCGTCCGCCGCAGGCCGCTGGTGGGAGATCGGTGTCCTGACCAAGGCGATGGCGAAGGACGTAAGGGCCTGCTTCAGGGCCGCCGTCATCAGGTTGTCTGGTCATGTCGTCGCGGAAGCCAGGGCCATCCCGCTCAGGGTGGCCTCAATCTAATGGGAGGCGACGGTGGAGCGTAGGAAAGTCACGACCCCGAAGGAGTTCTTCATCAAGGAGCGCAACGAAGGGTATGGCGACTGGACGCTTTCCTTCTGGCGTGAACTCTTCCAGAACTCCGTGGATGCCGGCGCGCGCCGCATCGACATCGATGTGAGAACGGTCGAGCCGAGGGGATCGTTCGACGGCAAGGCTCCCGCGCTGCCGCAGGTCGTTCGCGTGGTCTTCGCCGACGACGGTTGCGGCATGACCAAGGACATCCTCGAGAACGTCTACTTCACCGTCGGTGCGACCACGAAAGGCGACGGCTCCAGCATCGGAGGCTTCGGGCGGGCTCGCTTGATGACCTGCTTCTCGAACGTGCGCTACTCGATCCTCACGAGGGATCGGTTCGTCATCGGGGACGGCGCCGAATGGGTCGGATATGGGCTTGACGAGGCCGAATCCGAGGTGACGCGGGCCATCGACCGTCTCTCGACCGATCATTCGCTGGCGGCAAGACAGGCCGTGGAGGGGCTCCGGTCCGATCTCGAGATGCTACGGGCAGCGCGCGCCGCAGGCGGGGTCAAGGGCTGCCGCGTGGAGATCGATCTCGATCCAGAATCCGGCGACTGGTCATCCAACAAGCCGACGGAGTCGCGCATGCTGGATCAGTTGCGTCTCTACCTGTCGGAAAGCCAACTTGTCCCGTCGGTCACGATCAACGGTCAGACACCGGAGGAGTTTTTCGGAACGGACGGGAAGCTTCAGGCCCGGCGGGGGCCGGCGCTGCAACGGCTGAGTGCACAGCTTGATGGAGAAACGATCGAGTTCGCTTCAGTCCACGTGAGCGGCGGCGAAAAAGCGAACCACAAGAGGAAGGTCATCGTGCGGGTCGACGGGGCGTCTATGTTCACGATGTTCTCCGACGTCGACAAGCAGGTGATCGTCGAGGTCGATCCCGAACTCTCCCGTAAGGTGCTCACCGCCAATCGGGACGGCATGACGGCCGCCTTTTCGAATGCATTGCAGGATTTCCTGAACAAGATCGCCATCGATCCCAACTCCTCTCTCAAGCACAGGCGGCAACAGAGCTTCACCATCCCTGGCGAGAGGGGGCGGATCAGGGCTTTCCGTCCCGCCGAGGAGGAGACGCGGTTCATTGCGCGCCGGAAGGAGGACTTCCGGGAACGGACGGTGTCGCAATCAGACTTCAAGGGACTGGCGGAAAGGATCGAGGAGATCAGGCAGGAGCTTCTCACTGACCTGAACGACGTTTTCATCCACGTCGAAAATACGAACCCCGCCATCAAGGCGGCCATCCGACGAAACGACCCAAGGAACTGGGACATGAAAAGAGGGAAGGGGAAGCAGCCCTGGTCCCTCCTCGTCGCTTGGACGCAGGCCTGTGCCGTCGCCGTCGAGACCTTAATGAAGGTTCGCCCCGGCGTCGGCGAGTTCGAATGGATTACGGGGTGGTGCTATGACACACCGCAAATGCAGTACCAAGGCGACGGATACAGGGATAGCGTTGCAGAGGCGATGCACATTGACAGGGACCAGGTACACGCTTTCCTCGTGAATCCCGTCGACGAGAACGGGAAGTTGCAGTTCAGCGTCGGCAACGCGGAGGATCGCCAGAGACTCCAAGCACTCGCGATGCACGAGGTCGCTCACGTCGTGCAACACTCGCACAACGAGACCTATGCCGGGATCCTGACGGATCTCATGAAAGAGTATGACTTCCGGGAGGCCCATCGACGGATGAAGGAGGCTGTGAAGGCCATTCATGCCGCGTTCGATCAAGGCAAGGCACGCATCCAGGCCATGGATGACGAGCCGAGTCCACGTCCGGCGGACCGTCTTCTGTCCATCGCGGCCCCTCTCGCCTCGGCCCAGCGCGCTGTAGACGGAGCGATCACCTACGCTGCCGATGGCACGAGGGTCGTCGATTGCGACGCGGTGGCGGCCATCGAGGTCTCTGCAGCATTGAGAATGAGACAGCCGGAGCCCAGCCACGCAGAAGCGGTTCTGGGGCTTACCTGAAAAACGTTCCTGCTGCGCTCGGAAGTCAGGTGCAAGGCGACTGGCAGGCGTGTCCGCGGACGATGCGGACGCAGACCGCATCGTCCACCGGCGACCTTAGTCAGCAATATTGGCGGTCGTGTTGTGCAGGGCGGCGCCAGCCTGATGATAGCCGGCGGCGACTTGGACAGTCTTGTGCCGAGACAGAGCCATGGCCTCGAGCAGGCTTTTCCCTTGGATGCCGACTTCGGTGAGGAAGCCCGAGCGCAGGCTGTGGCCACCGTAGAGTTTTGGATCCAGTCCCGCCAGGCGTGCTCGGTTCTGGACGATCCTGGCGACGGTTCTGCCGGTCAGCCCATCCCGGGACACGTTTCCATGTCGATCGATGCTGCGGAAGATCGGACCTTCGGTAATGCCGGAGGCTTCTAGCCAGGCCCTGAGAGCGTCGGCTGCACGACCGGCCACCGGGATGCTGCCTCCGTCTCCTTCCTGCGCCGTTTTCGTAATGCCCATGTGATAGATGAAGCTGTCGCCGACGGCTTCGAGGTTCTCCATGGTAGCCTCGGCGATCTCCGAACGTCGCCTACCGCCGCTTGCGAACCCGAAGAGAAGGATGGCGGCGTCCCGCAGGTCGATAAGACGGTCGGCCCCGCAGGTCTCCAGCATCCGGTCAAGGATGGATCGGATCACGGCCTTCTTCTTGCGCGGGCGTTCCCCGCGTCGGGCGGCTGCCTTTCTCGCCTTGGACATTATCTGCACGACCATTGGGTCCGCGCACGGGTTCGGCAGACCTTTTGCCTTATGGAAGGAAGAGATGGTCGAGACGCGCCGATCGATCGTGTTGATGGAGTGTCTTCCAAGGCGGGCCTTCACGCCTCGTTCCACCAGGTCCCGGTCTACCTCCTCGTCGAGGCCCTCCAGATGATCAGCGATGAAGCGTGCCACTACCTCCGGCGGTACCGGAAGAACCGGTTCGTCGGCCCATCCGATGGCTGAGCACCAGGCCCAGAAGTATCGCATGTCGGAGGCGTAGGCCTTCCGTGTGTTGGGCGGCGTGCCGTCGTCAAGCAGGCGCCGAACCTTGTCGGCCACCTTCTCGTCGAAGACGGAGACGCTCCGGCCCGAGGCCGGGTTGGCGACGAGTGAACTTGATCCGCTTTCCGCAGTCTGAAACACCGCTGACCTCCTCGACTTGAGGATGATCGTCGGCGGACGCAGCGCAAGGCACGAAGGGCGGGGGCACGAAACCGAAGCCTGGCAACGGTTTCGTGAATCTCTTAACCATTCTTTCGCGGAAAAGAGGGCGTCGGCCTAAAACGGGGATTTGAGGAACGTATATCGAATTAGGTTCAAGACACTGACACGGCCTTCTTGGGGGAGCCGCGGTGATCCGATTTGGTGGGATGGATCTGGGAGCGGCGATCCTCCGGCGACCAAACGGGTCGAGTCTGATGACCGATAAGGAATGTTATCGGCCATCAGGCTTCGATCGGTTGAGGCGGACCGATGAACCACCCGGTCACAAGGGTGGGACGGAGGCTTCAAGGGGGGCGCTGGTTTGATCGGTCACTTTGGAACCTAAAGCCCGTTTGGTTCAGCAAATGGGTGATCAAGAGCTGGGATCGAGGCAACAAAAAGTTAACGAAACCAGCGGGGTCAATAGGTTAATAAGGTCAACAAGAATGTCCAACAAGATGAATGCGGCCCGGCGTCATCCTGCGGGATTCGTGTTTGATGTCTCCAGGTACTCCTCCTCGATCGCCATGCGCGATCTTTACCTGGAATGCGCCTCATATCTCGTGACTGAAGACATCAGGGTTCATGCGCTGATGATGCCCGGAATGCCGGGGGAAACCTTTGTAATCAGCGCCGGGGAGGATCCGGATTTCGACATTGCCGTCGAACGCACATGCGGCGTTGAAGTGCGTATGAGCGATTGCATCGCCGTCATGTACCGCAACTTCCTTTCGACGGAACGAACCGAGGACGAGATGCTCGAGCTCGTCGCGGCCGACGTTGCGGAGCACACCAGCGCCATCTGGAGTTTCTCTGACCGTGAGGTCGGCGGAGTGTTGACCTTCCTCAAGCGAGCCACCATCGCCGCCATCCTGTTGATGGCGCACCCGTCCATCAACATGCTCGACGAGACGAAGAAGGCAGTCGGCGACCGCCTGAAGGCGCGCATCGCCAACGCGTTGTTGACCGAATATCTTCCCTTCCGTTCTCCCGCCACGTTTCGACGCGAGCAGAGGCTGGCCCTTGCCGCCGTCGACATGATTGTCGCCCGCGCGGCAGCGACGAACGGCGAATACATCCTGCTTCCGGCACGCGTCGCGGACCTCGTGGACGCTGGACGGACGCTCCTGTCCGGCGTCCTCGACGACATGGAGATCCGGCCGATCAGCCTTGTTTGAGGCTGGACTGAATCCTGGCCCCTGGTCAGGATTCAGTCATGCAGGACACGCGGACACCTCTTGGGATCGACGAGGCGGACGAGAGGAGGGCCTTCGTGGCCGCCGCCTCCCTAATCTCACGGCTCGACGAGTGCAGGCTGCGCCTCGCCGAGATCAGGGAACTCTACCATCCCGTGGCGGAGCGTCGGGAAGCGGCCGCCATCGCCACCGTTGAGGGAGCCTCGTCGAGACCGGAAGCCATCGCCCGGCTCATGTCGGACCCCGAGGCGACCATGATGGAGCGCGGCTCCCGGACGGCCGCCGACATAGCGAGGGCGCTTGCCGCCACGCGGACCTGGGATTCTTCCGGACCGAGCGCGGCCGCCATCTCAGAGACGTTCCGCATCTCGGACGCCTCGACTGCTCGGCTCATCAGACCAGACATGGCCTGGAGCCTCGAAGAGGATTGCGAGTTCACCGCTGGGGAGCTTGCCAAGGCGAGCGAGACGCCGGAGCCGTGGACGGCGATCGAGGCGCTGCGCCTCATCTGGACGTCCGGTCGGTTTTTCGGACACTCCCGGCGCATGGCGCTCATTGCGGCCCCTTGGCTCCTGTCAAAGGGCTTCGGATGCTCGATGCCGTTCATCGGCCTCGCCGACCATGTTCGCCGGTCGCCCGAAGCGTACCGCAGGGCCGAGGGAGACCAGGAAGAATGGGCGATCCTCATCGCGCGCACCGTCGCCGCCGCCGCGTCAGACCAGATCTCGAGGGTTGGGGATCTCATGGCGCTACGACGCACGTTCGCCGCCCTGTGCCCGTCGGAGCGGTCCTCATCCAGCGTCGGCAAGGCCATCGATCTCCTCATCGAGAGCCCGGTCATCTCGGCCAAGGCTTTCGCCGAGCGTCTTGGCCTGACCCCCAGGGGCGCCAAAGTGGTCCTGGACAAGCTGGAGGAAGCCCGGATCGTCGAGGTCGAGGGTGGGGCGAGAAACCGAGTGTTCGTCTGCCGGAGGGCGCTGTGAGCGTTGTGAAGGAATTCGCGGACCTCGTCAGGGCGGGGTTCAGGACCGTCGGCAGCGCTATTCCCGTTGAGATGGATGGGTCGACCGTGGCCGTTCGGGACCTGCTCGTCGAGATTGGCGACGCGATCACGTGTTTCTCCGTGGAGGACGGAACCGTACGCGTCGTGTTCTCGATGCCAGCGGAGGCAAAGGCATCTGCCGCCTCCGCCGTCGTTGTCCGAATCCTTTCGGGGATCGTGGCGAGGGAAATCGAGACGCTCGCGGAAGCGCGGGTTGATGCAGGTCGCGGATCGCCCCAGGATTGGAGCAGGAACGAATCCCTTGCGGAGCGGGCATGACCATCGGACGACGTATCCTTGCGGCGATCATCGCCGGCGGCGCGGTCCTTATCATGGCGCTCCCCGCCGCAGCGGCCTCGTGGTCCAAGGTGCGGGACGCGGTCATGGTCCAGCGGGAGCGCGGAAACTTCGCCGTCGCCTATTCGACCGCCGCGAACTACGGCGGAAAGAACGCCGACGAGATCTTCGACTCCCAGTTCCTGGCCGGCTGGATCGCCCTTCGCAATCTCAACAGACCGGATGTCGCAATCAAGCACTTCGGCCAGATGGCCCAGGCTTCTGCGCAAGTGCGCGGCATGCGGAACGCCAGCAAGGCACAGGCTGGCTACTGGCTTGGTAGGGCGCTGACGGCTGCCGGGAAGAAGAAGGAGGCGGAGACGATCTACCGGGCTGCCGCCAATTACGCGAACACCTTCTACGGGCAGCTCGCGGCCGCGGAGCTGGGGATCGGGCTGCATTCGAGCATGATCGCCGGGGTCGCGCACCACTATCCGACGAAGGACTTCTACTGGCACGACCAGCGAGCCAGGAAGGAACTCGTGCTCGCGATCATGCGCGAGGAGTCGAACTTCAGGACGCGAGCGGTAAGCAACAAGGGCGCCCAGGGCCTGATGCAGGTCATGCCCGGAACGGCCAAGATGGTCGGCAAGAACGCCGGGGTGAACATCGACTTACGGCTGCTGCAGACGAACCCCGACTACAACGTCGCCGTGGGGTCCAAGTACCTAGCCGACCAGATCACGCGCTATCGCGGCAACGCAATGCTGGCGGCCGCCGCATACAACGCCGGGCCGGGGAACGTGGACAACTGGCTGCGTCGCTTCGGGGACCCGAGGGGAGGGCGCGTCGATCCCGTGGACTGGGTTGAGTCGATCCCGTTCGGCGAAACCCGGAACTACGTGAAGAAGGTGATCGGTTCATACATCACCTACATGGCCCTGGCCTACAACCGGAAGTGATCTGCACGCGCTCGTTGTCGGTCGTGGGGCCAAGGAATACCTTGCGCCCACGCATGAACATGGATTCCCGATTCTGTCACAGGGATCGGAAGACATAGGGATCGGTACGGAGTCGCAGGAACCATGAGCCAAGGGACGCCGGAATGGATCGTTGAGGAACACAAACGGCTGGCCGACCTCATCCGACGAGCGGACGAGGCATACCATTCCGGCGACGAACCGATCATGGAGGACGCCGAGTACGATTCCTTGAAGCGACGTCTCGTGGAGATCGAGGTCGCTCGGCCGGACCTGCGTCGCGGCAGCCCGTCCTCCGCCGTCGGAGCGAAGCCACGCAAGGGTTTCGCGAAAGTTCGCCACGCCGTTCGCATGATGAGTCTCGACAACGCGTTCACTTCCGAGGACGTGCATGCGTTCGTCGCCTCGGTCGCCAGGGCCACTGGCGTCGCGAGGCCTCGCTTCACGGCGGAGGTCAAGATCGACGGCCTCTCGCTGTCCGTCAGTTACAGGGACGGGAAGCTGGAACGCGCCGCCACCCGCGGCGACTCCGAGGTGGGAGAGGATGTAACGGCAAACGTCCTCGGGATCTCCGGCATCCCGCACGAGATCCCCTATCGCGAGCCCGTCGAGATCCGGGGCGAGGTCTACATGACCCGGGCGGATCTGGCCGAGCTCAACGCACGCCAGGCGCAGGCTGGCCAGAAGGTATTCGCGAACGCTCGGAATGCTGCAGCCGGGGCTCTGCGGAACGTCGACCCCGAGAAGGTCCGCTCACGACCGCTGCGCTTCCTGGGTTATTCGATGATCGGCGGCCCGGAGCTTGCAACGCAGGAGGAAGTTCTCGCGACGCTTCATGCGTGGGGAGTGGCCGTCTCTGATCTCACCGGCATCTGCGAGGGCGCGGAAGAGCTCATCGCCTATCAGGCGCATATAGCATCTATCCGGCACGAGATTCCGTTCGACATCGACGGCGTTGTCTACAAGCTCGATGACCTCACTCTGAGGGCGGCGGTAGGCGAGACGAGCCGCGCGCCGAAATGGGCAACGGCCCACAAATTCGAGGCCGAGAAGGTCACGACGCAGCTTCTTGGGATCACGCTTCAGGTCGGCCGCACGGGGGTCGTCACGCCCGTCGCGGAACTGCGCCCTGTGAAGGTCGGCGGCGTCATAGTGTCGAGGGCAACCCTTCACAACGCGGACTTCATCAAGGGCGTGGGGAACGACGGCGAGCCGCTTCGAGGCGGCGCCGATATCCGCGTCGGAGACACGGTCGTCATTCAGCGGGCCGGTGACGTGATCCCCCAAGTTGTGGACGTGATTTTGGATTTGCGCCCGGAAGGCACGCGCCCGTATGAGTTCCCGAACTCATGCCCGTCATGCGGCGGCGCCTTGCATCGGGAGCCTGGCCAGGCAGCCATTCGTTGCGTCGCCACCTTCGCGTGTCCGGCGCAGAAGGTCGAGCGCCTATGCTATCTGGCCTCCCGGGAAGTGCTCAATATTGACGGTCTGGGAGACAAGGCCATCGAGGCGTTCGTCGAGGCGGGCATCCTGGATAGGCCAGGCGATGTATTTCGACTGCGGTATGTCACTGACCGCATCGCGGCGCTCGATGGCTGGGCAGAGAAGTCGGCGATGGCCATCGCGGAGGCAGCCGATGCCGCGCGGAGGGTTCCTCTTTGGCGGTTCATCACCGCACTGGGAATCCGGCATGTCGGACCGTCGACCGCAAAGCTCCTGGCGAAGAAGGCGGTATCGGCTTCGAGGTTCCTCGAGGACTGTCGGGCGATCGCGGCAGGGGACGCGGCCGTTGCCGCGGCCTACGAGGCGATCGACAGCGTCGGATCCGCCGTCACCAGAGCCATCGCCGAACATTTCTCGGACGACCGGAACGTCGACGACGCTCTTGACCTGGCCGATATGATGACGATCGAGGAGCATGTGCTCCGCCAGGGCCCGCTGTCCGGTAAGACGGTGGTGTTCACTGGTTCCCTGGAGCGGTTCGACCGCAAGGCGGCGCAGGCGAGCGCCGAGGCGCTCGGAGCGAAGGTCTCCGGGTCCGTGTCGAAGCGGACCCATCTCGTTGTTGCCGGACCCGGCGCCGGTTCGAAGCTCGAGGAAGCGCGCAGGCATGGCGTGCCCGTGATTGATGAGGTGGCGTGGATCGCGATGCTCGAGGAGGCCATGAGCGCCGCGGAAGACGTTTCAGAACCTGCGGATGACCTTCCGTTGCTCGGCCGGGGCGGTGGTTACGGGCCGTGACGGCGCTGGCATGACCACCTTCCTCGCCGATGGACGGGGCGGCGGCTTTGTCGCCGTGGCCATGTTGATTGGCGGGAGCCGGATCGGGGCCGCGGTCGGTTCCGGTGGAGCCGGATCCTCAAGGACCCGGATGATCGGTCCCTTGGGCGCTTGCGGGGCTACGTCTGCCTGAACGAGGGTCGACCGGGCATCCGTCGACTGCAGAAGCGGCCGTGCGGGGGATATGCCCTGAGCCGCGAGCAGCAACTGGGTGGATGACGCCACGCCGATTGGTGACGGGGGCGGCGCGGCGGGAGCCGCCGCTACGGAGATCGAACCCGGCGCGGGACCCGCAGGGTTGTCAGCGTCAAGTCCTCCCGCCGTCAGGATTTGCTTGATGTCGGGAGGAAGGGTCATTCCCGTGTCGCTCGCCTGCGCCGGGGCTGGCGGCGGCTCGTTCGTCGGGATCGTGTTGCACGCGGCCACGGAAAGGGAAACCACGACGGCAACCGCCATCGCGGTGGCGCCGAGTGGCGACCGTTTCGTGCCAACCATCCGCTACCCTCCTGACAGGATCAAGGCTATCGGCCACCGTTTGATCGCGCAAGGATTGGCACGGATCCTTGACTGTGGCATTGCCAGGTCACCATGATCCGTTGAATGGAGGTGATTCAATGCAGCGCATCCTTCTCGCGAGCGCCGCTCTTGGCTTGATGACCGCAGCGACACAGGCGGAGCAGGTCAAGCTGAAGTACAAGGACGTGCCGCTCACGGATCCCGAGGCCATCAGGCTCTGGGAGTCGGAGATCGAGGAAGCGAACCGGTTCAGAGAGCCTCGGGTCTACATTGCCAAGGCGGACATTGGCAACGGCCGAATCCTCACGGTGACGCAGCTGAATTCAGCGATGCATTGCAGTGCCTACGAATGCCCAGTCCGCGTCTTCGAAGGCGACAAGCTCCTGACGGAGGAATCCGCCTGTCCTGCCTGGGAAAACCATGCACTGGCGGATGAGGGTCGCCTGCTCATCGCGTGCTCGGCCGTCGTGAGGACCAACAGGCCGTAAGCGGAGCGGACACGATGCGCAGGATAGGCGGGGCCTTTCTCATTGCGGGTTTTGTCGCGGTCGGGACTGGCCTCGCCGTGGCGCAGGATGCGTCTGGATCCTCCTCGAGCCTCGGAGGCGGCGACGGCGAATGCAAGATGAGCTTCCGCGATGCGCTCAGGATGAGGGAATCCAGCGGCAACTACGGAATCAAGAACAGATTCGGATATCTGGGGGCGTACCAGTTCGGTCCTAAAGCACTGCAGGACCTCGGCTACTTGGACAACAATGGGCGGTGGACCGGGAAGGATGGCATCAGGACGGAAGCCGACTTCCTTAACAGCCCTGAGGTCCAGGAAAAGGCACAGACCGAATGGGAGCGACTGCTGGACGCCAGGACTGCCGGCCTTGCGGGGTTCATCGGGCAGGACGCCCCTGGGTGTCCTGGAGTGAAGATCACCCAGGAAGGAATCAGGGGCATGGCCCACCTGATCGGTCCCGGAGGCGCCGGAGAATATCTGCGCAGCGGCGGTGTCTGCGGAACTGCTGGGACCGCCGGGCTGAAGTACAGAACCCTTGATGGCAACGGCGTCTGTGGCGGCAGCTACCTGTGCAAATTCTCGGGTTGCGCCGACATCAAGAAGGACATGTCGAAGAATACGTGCGACGTGACGATGCCTATGATCAAGGGCATCAACTGCGCGAACTACCCGACGGAACTCAGGTCCTTCTGCGAGCAGACCAAGCCCTACCTCATGACAAGGGCGGAGTGCGACGCGGCCGAATCCTTTGCAAAGCGTGCCCCGAAGGGGCCGAACAAGGAAGCCTGCGAGAACCTGACCTTCGGTCCGGGGACTGGCAGCTGGTCATTCGTCCTCGCCTGCTCGTACGCAAGCGAGGCCCCTGCGGACCACGATGGCAAGCCGAATCCGACCGCTACCTGGAACGACCCCGAATGCATCAGCAAGCTCAAGGGAATGGGCGTCGAGTTCCGGGAGATGGGGCACTACAGCACCGGGCGGCTCCAGGGCCAGGAATGCGTCGTCAACAATCCCGTTCAGTACGCTGGCGGCGCTATTCCCTTCGGGCAGGTTCTGACCATGAGCTGCGACGCCGCGCTGGCGATGGAGCAGTTTGGCCAGCAGCTCAAGGCCCTCGGCGTCACTGGATACTACGGTATCGCCTCAACCTACAGTCCCTGCCGCCCGAAGCGGGACAAGAGAGGCAATCTCCCGGGGACCATCAGCGGACATAGCCTCGGCACGGCGGTCGATATCGCTGGGCTGAAGGTTGGCGGCCGAAAGGTCAGCATGGATGCGATGCTGAAGCCGATGACGCCGGACGGCATGATCGCCGTGCAGGCGAAGAACATCGCATGCAGCGTCTTCAATGTCGTCCTCACCCCGGCATACGAGCAGTACAAGGGTGTCTTCGGTCACTTCCACCTTGAGGTCACGGGCGGGAAGCAGAACTCGTGCAAGTGAGATTCATTCTTTCAGCTTTCCTGGTTCTTTCCGCGGTTGCCTTTCCCCAGGAAAGCCAACTCCGCGTTCTGGCAACCACCGAGGACCAGGAAACCGTCGATGACCGGACGCGGCGAGAGTTCGAGGGCGTGGACCCGGACATCACGCCGTTCGTCGAGCTCGGATTCGAGGAAATCGAGTGGAAGGTGGGGGACGGCAACGGCGAACGAAAAACCATTTTGGACAACCTTCTCGCACCGGAATACCGGAAGCGAACAGGCCGCGACCTGCCGTCATTCCCGAACTTCGACTACTCGGTGAGGAACTACACCGGGGGGAACTTCAACGACGTTCTGGTGTCGAGCCGACTCCCCGGCGACTGCGACGCCAACGGATGCAAGATCATCGTCTTCAAGTTCACTGGCAATGAATGGAAGGTGGTGGGACGCTTCCAGGCGATCACCCTACTCCATCGCTATGAAGGCCCGGAGTCCACGTCCGAGTTCGTCGCCGTCGGGGATGATGTCTCGCCAACGGCACTCTACCGATGGAACGGCACTGCCTTCGAGGAAAAGTGACCGCTTCAGGCCAGGCGGATATGGCCCCGACGAACGCTCCCGTATTCCAGCAATCCATCGCTCGATCGGCGGCCAGCCATGCCCTGATGGATGTCCGATTCTCTTCGTGCTGAAGACGCCCCTTCCTGTCGACGATGATGGGGGTTCCCAGACCGTGATGCCCGTGTAGTGTCGGTCACCAGGCCCCTCCAAACAGCCTTGATAAGGGACACCGCCGGAAAACATACATCCGGCTGCCAAGGAACGAGCCAATGAAAACGGCGCGGCCAGGTTCGCCGCGCCGCGTTTCGGTTATGGTCCCAGGTCTTCAGCGGTTGAGGAAGGAAGGACGGCGGAAGCCGGTCACGGTGGGCTTGGGTCCCGCACCGTCAACGGGAGTGGACACGGAAGGCGCGGCAGGGGCAGTGGTCTCCTTCACCTCGCCCACAGGTTCCTCCTGGAATTCATCGGGCTCGTCATCGCCGCCGAAGAGGTCGACGTCAGGGGCGTCGTCGTAGTCACCGGCGTAGTCATAAGCGCCGTCGCTATCGACATCGTCGTCGTTCCCATCATCGGCGGCATGGCCATCGTTCGATGACGTCGGAGTGGCGACGGTCATCTCACCCGCTGCCGGGGACAGTGCAGGATCAGCAGCCTCGGTGGCGGTGATGGTCTCATGTCCGGAGCTTCGTGTCTCCGCAGACACGGCGACCCCGACCGCAGCCGAGCCAGCGGTCGAGACTGCCTGACCTTCAACCGTCCCAGCGGGAGGCGTGGCAGCTTCCGCTTCCGCGCTCTCGTCCACCGACTTGCGGCGACGACGCTGGACAGGCTGGCGGGTCGGAGGAACCTCCGCAGCGGGAACATCCTCACCGACATCGGCGATTCCGGCCTCGGAGAGCACGCGCACGATCTCCTCGACAACCTTGCGGGCCTTCGCCTTCGGCAGGCCAGCCTCCTCGCACTTGGCGTACGCGTCCTCCAGTGCCGCCTTGGCAGCGTCGAGTTCGACCTTCAGTTCCTCGACACGGCGGCGGGCGGCTTCGAGCTCGCTCTTGCGGCTCTCCACGGCGATGGCTGCGGTCTCGGCCTGCGCGATGATCGCGCGAATGTTGTTCATGGTTGAATCCTTCCTTGATGGTCTCATCACTTCCATCATCCCCTGCGCGCGGGCCACGCCGGGGCGGACGTCATTCGTCGGCAACCTCGTCGGAATCGTCGCTGCAGATGACCACGTCCGGCTCCCCGAGGTCCTCCGAGCTCACGCGAGCCACGCTCACGATCCGCTGTCCCTTGGGGAGGTCGAACATGCGCACGCCGCGTGCAGTGCGCTTCGTCCGACGGACGTCGCTGGTACGGATTCGGATGGTCTGACCGCCGTCGGTCACAAGAACGAGCCCATCGTCCTCGGAAACCTTGAAGCAGGCGACAAGCGGTCCGGTTGCGTCGTTGATGTTCGCCGCGCTGATGCCCTTCGCCCCGCGGGCGGTGACCCGGTACTCATGGCTCGACGACCGTTTCCCGAAGCCGAGGGCGGAGATGGTGATCAGGGTCTCCTCGGCCGCCCGCAGGTCGTCCATGCGCTGCGTCTCGAGGGTGAACGGCTCTTTCTCGCCATTCTCGTGCGTCAGCACGATGCTTCCCCCGGCAAGGTAAGCGTCACGCTCAAGCGCCGTGAAATCGAAATGACGCAGGACAGACGCTCCGATCACGCGGTTGCCGGGATCCAGCGTGATCGCCTTCACGCCGCTGCTGTCGCGGCTCTTGAAGACTCGCAGGTCGGAGAGCGGGAAGCGCACGCAGATGCCGCGCTCGGTCGCGACCAGAACGTCATCGTCGTCGGAGGCGAGAAGGACCTCGACCAGCTTGCCCTGGGGGTTCCCGAGTTCGTCCTCGAGCTTGATCGCGATCTTCCCGGCTCGGTTGATGCCCCAGAAAGCCTTGGCGTCATTGCGACGGACCGAGCCGAAGTCCGTGACGAACACTAGGCTCTTGCCTTCGAGCTCCTCTTCCGTTTCCGGCATGGCGATCACCGCCGAGATCGTCTCTTCCTGACGGAGCGGGACGAAGTTCACGAGAGGGCGGCCCTTGCTGGCGGGAGCGCCTTCAGGAAGGCGGTAGGCCTTGATCTGGTGAGCGATGCCCCGGGACGTGAAGAACACGAGAGGCGTCTTGGTCGTGCAGACGATGGTCGTGGAGACGAAGTCGTCATCCTTCGTCTCCATGCCCGAGCGGCCCTTTCCGCCACGGCGCTGCTCCCGGTATGCTCCCAGGTCGGTCCGCTTGACGTACCCGGAACGGGTGATGGTCAGGACGATGTCCTTGCGCTCGATCAGGTCCTCGTCGTCGACGTCGTCCATGTCCGCCTCGATGGACGTGATGCGCGGCGTCGCGAACTTCGCCTTGATCTCCGCGAGTTCGTTGCGGATCACGTCGTCGAGCACCTTGGGATCGTTGAGGATCGGCAGGTAAGCGTTGATCTCGGCCGATAGCGCGCGGGTCCTCGCGGCGATCTCCTCCCGCTCGATGCCCGACAGCTTCTGAAGCTTCATGTCGAGGATGGTCTGGACCTGGACGTCGGAAAGCTGGAAGAACTCGCCGAATTCCAGATCGGGATCGGCCTCGGTGACGAACCTGGCAAAGTCGCCTGCCGTCGGGAATTCCATGGACAGCAGACGCCGGCGCGCGTCGTCCGTGTCGACAGCCGTGCGGATGGCTCCGACCACCTCGTCGATCATCGTTGAGGCCGCATAGAGGCCGATCTGGCGATGCAAGGCGTCACGGGCTTTGTCGAGGTCGTGGATCGTGCGCTTGCGGACGATCTGACGGCGGAAGTTGATGAACTCCCGCAGCATGTCGAGCAGCGGCATGAGGCGCGGGCGGCCGCTGGAGTCGAGGACGGTGCCGTTGTAGGGGAACGCCTTCACGAACGGCGTGTACTTGACAAGCGCATTCATGACGATGGCCGGATCCACGTCCTTGCGGAGGTCGATAACCACGCGCAGGCCGTCAGTGCGGTCGGTCTCGTCACGCACTTCCGCGATGCCGTCGAGGAGGGGGCGATCCGCCGGGTTCTTGCGGTCCTTCGGCTGCGAGATCTCGGTGACCTTCTGGATCAGGTCGACGGCGCTCACGCCGAAGGGGAGCTTCGTGATGACGATGCGGGAACGTCCGCCCTTCATGGTCTCGATGTCGGCCTCGCCTGCCATGCGAATCGAGCCACGTCCGGTGGCATAGGCTTGGCGAATGCCGCCACGACCGAGGACGCGGCAGGGGACCGGGAAGTCCGGGCCCGGCAGGACCTCCATCACGTCGTCGATGGTGGCATCGGGGTTGTCCAGCAGGAGAAGGCAGGCGTCGATGGTCTCGCCGAGGTTGTGCGTCGGGATGTTGGTCGCCATCGCGACGGCAATGCCGGTGCTGCCGTTCACGAGCAGGTTCGGGAAACGGGCGGGAAGAACGCGCGGCTCGAGGTCGGAGCGGTCGTAATTCTCCTGCCAGTATTCCTTGGGCAGCTTCTTGATGTCCGACGTCAGCTCGAGAGCGAGCTTGGACATCTTCGCCTCGGTATAACGCATGGCGGCGGCCGGATCGCCATCGCGCGAACCGAAGTTGCCCTGACTGTCGATCAGGGGATGACGAAGCGAGAACGGCTGGGCCAGGCGCACCAGCGCGTCGTAGATGGCGCTGTCACCGTGCGGGTGGAACTTACCCATCGTGTCGCCGACGATGCGCGACGACTTGTAGAATTTCTGGACATAGTTCCCATCCGCCATGGCATAGATGATGCGGCGGTGAACGGGCTTCATGCCGTCGCGGACGTCCGGAAGGGCCCGGGCGACGATCACGCTCATCGCGTAGTCGAGGTAGGCCCGGTCCATCTCGTCCTCGACGGCGACACGCTTCACACCCTTGGGCAGGCTCTCCGCGAGCGCGGCGCCGGGTTCCTGGCGAGGCAGGACGGCTTCCTCAACGTTGTCCATCATCGAATCCTTTCGAGTAGGCGGAATGTGGGGCGTTCGTCAGAGAAGGCTCGGAAGCGTCCGCCGCACGAGGGCGGCTTCCCCGATGGGCTCGGCGCGGGACAACCACTCACGTGGCCTAATGGGCTCGGGACGAACGGGCTTCGACGATGGCATCCTGTCGTTGACCCGCGAGATCTGCTTGGTGAGGGTCTCGATGGTCGACTTGATGTCAGGCATCGTCAGTTCCTTCTCGACGGCCTTGAGCACCTTGCCGAGCACCTCCTCCCGTCGCCGTGCGCTCAACGTCATCCCCTCGCTCGCGGGAGAGGGCGCGGATGTGCTCTGTGACGCCCGAACCGGGGCCGGGGCCGCAGGACGGGTACGGGGAGCAGCCGGAGCGAGTTCCACCGCCGCCAGGGACTTTCTGGATGGCGTCGAAGCTGGCTCAGATGCGGCCACGACGGCAGGAATCGCGACCACTTCCTCCTTCTCAATGGCATTGGCGGGAGCCGGGGAAGTGGCACGTCGGAAGGAGAAGCCGTCGACGTTGGCACCGGGGATGATGCCAATGACCCTCGCGGTCACCACGCCGCGCAAACTGCCCTTCGCGGCGACGTAGACACAGTCGGCCTCGATATCTCCCTCGACGGAACCGACGATCTTGACGACGCGCGCCTTGATGTTCCCGCGGACCTCGGCACCTTCCTCGATCTGGATCTCGATGCCCTCGAGGTCTCCCACATGGGACCCGTTGATACTCCTCAGCCTGGAGCGCCCCTTGCCGTGAGCCATGAATGCCTCTCCGAAGAAGAATCCCGCCGCCGGCGGCGGGATCGAATTCACGCCGAAGGTATCACGAATCCTTGATCTGTCAACATTATGCGACGGGGTGCGACGAAACCGGACCCCGGTGTCGGCGTCGGCGAGCGCGATCTTCCCACATGAATTGCGCATGAGGGAGTTCCGTGGGTCGCCAAGGATCGCTTCCCGATCATCGAGACCCCTGGCAGGGAGAGCCGCCGCAAACGACCGCGATCGCCTCCCTTCCGATCCCCACTTGCTCCGGGCTGCGAACCCCGTCAGGTTCTCGACTCCCAGTGTCCGTCGACGCGGAGGGGGCGCGCGGCAGTCAGGCCACCCTTACGGCCTTCTCGGCGCCCCTGATCGAGTCCTTCAGGGACTCCGGGAACTCGAGGATGACCTCAACGCGCCGTCCCATGAGGTCGGGCTTGCGGAGAACGACCGTCGGTCGCTCTCCCATGGGGCCGACGACGTGGGCATATTTCTGGCTGAACCGGGCTGCGTGCTTCTCGAGGATGCGCCGCGCCATCGGCGGCAGCGACTCCAGGTCGATTACTTTGCCGCGAACCTCGAAGCGGACCGGGACGGGATTCTCGTGCGACATGGCTCCTCCTGCGACGGATGCTGCAGTCGAGGATGAAGTCATGGGTTCGGATCTGCAAGGACTCGACCGTTTCCGTCCATGGTGCCCGCGGCAATAACCGTTCGCCTTGATGATCCGTCACGGGATGCCTGGACGCGCGCATCGGGCGATGCTTGACGGCTCGGCGGAAGCGAGAATGCCCCGGAAACACGGAGGCCCGCCGCGTGGGGCGGGCCTCCGCAACTTGTTGCCCGTCTGCCTTAGGCGTCGATCTCGGCGAAGATGCTGCGCTCGGCGATCCACTCGCGACGCTCGTCGACGGAGTCGCCCATGAGAACGGAGAATCGTTCGTCGGCCTCCGCCGCGTCGCGGATCGTCACCTGCAACAGGGTGCGGTTTTCCGGATTGAGGGTCGTCTCCCAGAGCTGGGTGTCGTTCATCTCGCCAAGGCCCTTGTAGCGGCTGACGGTGACACCCTTTTCGCCAAGGTCGCGCGCGACCTGATAGAGATCGGACGGGCCGTAGACGGTGGTCTCCTCGCCACCGGGCGTCGTCAGGATGGCGCCGGCACCGAACATGTCACCAAGGGCCTCAGCTCTCTTGGCCAAATTGCGGGCAGGCACCGTCGAGGCGATGCGCGAAGGGACGAGGACGCGAGAGGTCACCCCTCGCTGCGTCCACGACATCTCGATGCCATCCTCGACGGCTCGGCCGGACCAACGGGTCTTCGGCATACGCAGCGGCATCATTTCAGTGAGGATTTCGGCGCATTCCTGCCGGACCTCTTCCGTCTCGAACGCAGCCGGAACTGTCATGCCGGCGACGGCCACGGCGCTCGCGAGCTGGATCATGCCGATGTCGGTGTCGAGAAACTCGATCTGCTGTGCGTCAGCGGCGGCCGTGACGGCCGCCTTGACGAGTTCCTCGCCTTCCAGTTTCCGGCCATCAGCGAGCGTCATGACGCAGCCGCGCAGCCCCTCTGTGATCAGGTGACGATCCAGAGCCTCCTTGTCGCGAAGGTAAATCTGCTCTCCGCGCCGCTCGATCTTGTAGAGCGGCGGCTGCGCAATGTAGACGTACCCGAGCCTGATCAGGTCGGGCATGTAGCGATAGAACAGCGTCAGCAGCAGCGTGCGGATGTGCGCGCCGTCGACGTCCGCGTCGGTCGTGATGATGATCTTGTGGTAGCGAACCTTCTCGGGGTCGAAGTGCTCGGAACCGATGCCGCAGCCAAGGGCTGTGACGAGAGTTCCGATGGCCTCGGACGCGAGGATCTTGTCCAGCCGAACACGCTCGACGTTGAGAACCTTGCCACGCAGGGCAAGTACGGCCTGGGTGGCCTTGTCACGACCCGTCTTGGCGGAACCGCCCGCCGAGTCACCCTCCACGATGAAGAGCTCGGCCTTCGATGGGTCCTTCGTCTGGCAGTCCGCAAGCTTCCCCGGAAGGTTGGCGATCTCCGGGCCGGCCTTCTTCCGGCTCATTTCGCGAGCCCGTCGGGCGGCCTCGCGGGCGGTAGCGGCCTCGGCGGCCTTCGTGATGATCTTCTTCGCGTCGGCCGGGTTCTCGTCGAACCACGTTTGCAGGACGTCGGCGACCACCTGCTGGACGGCTCCGGAGACCTCGCTGGAGACGAGCTTTTCCTTTGTCTGGCTCGAGAACTTCGGATCGGGCACCTTGACGGACACCACCGCCGTCAGGCCCTCACGGATGTCCTCCGGGGCAAGCGCCGTCCGCTGCTTGGCCGGAAGGTTGGCCTCGGCGTAAGCCGTCACGCAGCGGGTGAGAGCGGCTCGGAAGCCCTGGACGTGGGTGCCGCCATCCTTCTGGGGAATGTTGTTCGTAAAAGCGAGGACATTCTCGGTGTAGCCGTCGTTCCACTGGAGGGCGACGTCGACGGTGATGTCGACCGGACGACCGCCCTGCTCGACGGTACGGACCCCGCGGCAAACGATGGGACGCGAGATCATGGGCGTGCGGTTGCGGTCGACATGGGCCACGAACGCAGCGATACCGCCCTCGTAGAGCATCTCGATGGGTTCCTTGCCCTCCACGCGGCGGTCATGGAACACGATCTTGATGCCGGAATTCAGGAACGCGAGCTCGCGCAGGCGGCGCTCGATGCGCTCGGCGTCGAACTCAACGCCGTCGAACGTCAGCGGCGATGGCGTGAACGTCACCATGGTGCCGCGACGACCGCGCGCGTCACCGACGACGCGAAGCTCCTCGACGACCTTGCCGTGTTCGAACGCGATGAAATGCTCGCGGCCGTCACGCCAAACGACAACCTCGAGGCGGGTGGACAGGGCGTTGACGACGGACACGCCGACACCATGCAGTCCTCCCGAGACCTTGTAGGAGTTCTGGTCGAACTTGCCGCCCGCATGGAGCTCGGTCATCACGACTTCGACGGTCGGGCGCCCCTCGGTGGGATGCATGTCGACAGGGATGCCGCGCCCGTTGTCGATCACGGTGACGGAGCCGTCAGCATTGAGGAACACCTGGAGCGTGTCGCAGTGCCCGGCGAGCGCCTCGTCGATGCCGTTGTCCACGACCTCCCAGATCATGTGATGGAGGCCGCTGCCGTCGCTCGTGTCGCCGATGTACATGCCGGGACGCTTGCGCACCGCGTCGAGTCCCTTGAGCACCTTGATCTGGCTGGCGCCGTACTCCTCCGTCGGAGCGGCGACGACTTCGGCAAGCGACATGTCGAGTCCTTCTTTGTGGGATTGGAACCTGCGTCGGATCATGCGGCCACCGCGAAAACTTGTCAACATTTGAGCGCGCGTGTAGGCTTCGCGGTAAGAATCCCGGCAGGCGCGCGAAGGCGCGGCAGGGCCGCCGACACTCGAAGGGAATCCCAGGAATGAACGCTGACCATCCCGCCGGAGTATCCGCCATCGAGCTCGCTGCGATCGTCCTCGTGGCGTCGGCCGCGCTAGGCTGGCTCAACCACCGGGTGATCCGCATGCCGCACACGATCGGCATGCTGGTCATGGCACTCGCCGCGTCACTCGGTCTCATCGCGATCGATGCCGTGTTCCCATGGATCGGCATCGCCCGCGAGGCGGAAGCGCTCCTGAAGAACGTTGACTTCGCCGAGACCCTCCTCAAGGGCATGCTGGCGTTCCTTCTGTTCGCCGGGGCGCTGCACGTCGACATCACGACGTTCCGAAAGCTGCAGACCCCGATCCTGTCCATGGCCACGGCCGGCGTCCTGATCTCGACCGCCGTGATCGGCGTCGCGCTCTGGTGGATCGCCGGCATGCTAGGCATCCACCTGCCGCTGGCGTGGGCTCTCGTCTTCGGAGCCATCATCAGCCCAACCGATCCCATCGCGGTGATCTCGATTCTCAAGCGTGTCGCGGTGCCGAAGAAGCTCTACGCGACCGTCGAGGGCGAGTCCCTCTTCAACGACGGCATGGCGCTCATCGCCTTCACCGTGTTGGTGGCGTTCGCAGTGGGACGGGGAACTGAAAACTTCAACATCACCATGCTCGTCGGGATGTTCACGATCGAGGCAGGGGGCGCGATCCTGCTCGGCCTGCTCGCGGGAAGAATCGCCGTGGCCGCGATCAAGCGCACCAACGAGACGAGCATCGAGGTTCTCATCACCCTTGCCCTGGTGACCGGCCTCTACGCCCTGTCGTCGCGCCTTCATGTATCTGGTCCCATCGCGGTCGTCGTCGCCGGCATCTTCATCGGCAACCGGGCCCCCGGCCTCGCGATGACGGAGGAGTCGAAGAAGGTTCTGTTCGGCTTCTGGCACGTCATCGACGAAATCCTGAACTCGGTCCTCTTCCTGCTCATTGGTGCGGAGGTCCTTCTCATCGGCCGGGACCTGTCGTTCCTGCCTCTGGCGGCTGCGGCAGTCCCGGTGATGATCTTCGGCCGTTACGCCTCCGTCGCGATCCCGGTGGCGTTGCTGTCCATGGAGCAAAAGTTCGAGCGCGGGACCATCACGCTGCTAACTTGGGGCGGCGTGCGTGGCGGCATCTCGGTGGCGCTGGCATTGAATCTTCCCGACAGCCCGTACAAGGCGACGATCCTGGGCGTCACCTATGCGGTCGTAGTGTTCTCGGTGGTCATCCAGGGACTGACGGTCCGCGGGGTGATCGAGCGGTTCGTATTGAAGAAGGATTCACCGCTTGACGAGGGCACGCCGACCGACAAATGATGTCGTCGGACGTTGATTGAAGGTCTCGACATGAGCATCCGCGATACGATCAGAACGACATGGTGGTGCGCCAGACATCCGGTCGGGTGTATGGTTGGCGGGACATTCTGCTGAGAAACCTCAGACGTTCCAACGACCGGGGGTCCGACCGAAAGCGAAGGGCCCCCGGTTTTCGTTCGTGCTCGCAAGGGTGTAGCTCAACGGTAGAGCAGCGGTCTCCAAAACCGCCGGTCAGGGTTCGAGTCCCTGCGCCCTTACCAGCACGCGAGGAATCGCCGACGTAGCTCAGTGGCAGAGCAGCGTTCTCGTAAAGCGCAGGCCGTGGGTTCGATCCCCTCCGTCGGCACCACAATTCGCCGTCGTAGCTCAGCGGTAGAGCGTCCGCTTTGTAAGCGGAGGGACGGGAGTTCGAATCTCTCCGGCGGCACCAGGCACCGGGTAGGCGCGGTGGCAGAACGGTTGATGCGACGGACTGCAACTCCGGGGATGTCGGTTCAAATCCGACCCGTGCCTCCAGCGGCTCGCGTAGCTCAATGGACAGAGCAACGGCCTTCTAAGCCAGAGGTTGGGGGTTCGAGTCCCTCCGCGAGCGCCATCCAGGGTCTTTCCCGCAGTCCTTGAACACTGCCGTTCCCCGTCGGAGAATTCACGCCGGGAAGGCGAGATGTCACGCGAAGGCAGGACAGGCAAGGGGAGGACGAGATGGCGCGCGGAAAGGCCGCGCGGCGGAGCCGTCTACCTTCTGTCCAACCCGTCGATGCCCGGGCTCCTGAAGATCGGGATGACCACGCGCTCGGTAGACCGACGGGTCAGGGAGATCAATGCGGCGACCGGGGTTCCGACGCCATATCGTGTCGAGGCCGTGGTCGAGGCCCTGGACGCGGCCGCCGTCGAGGCGGCGACACATAGGATGCTCTCCCGCTATCGGGTGAATGACCGCCGGGAGTTCTTCAGAACCGACCTGAATACGGCGCTGGGGGCCGCGCGAAGAGCCGCGCGGCGTCACAATGGCAGCATAAGACTCAGGCGACGGGCTCGCCTTCATCTGGCGGCATTGGCATCGGCAGCGTGCGTCTCCCTTGCATCGCTGCCCGTCGTCCATGCCCTTCATCCTGGGCTGTGCTTCCCTTGGCTCATCGCATGTGCCGTCGCGGCTTTGATCGGCAAGCCGGTCGCCCTTGCGGAACTTGTGACATCACTAGATGGCCGCGGGATCGGGGCGCACGCGTGCGCCCTGGCAGCCGGCGGACTATCGGCGGCCGCCATCATGAGGTTCCTATAGGGTGATGGTCCCTTGCCCCTCTCGAGCGCAAGAATTTCCCGTCTCGAGGGGGATCGCCGATGAAGAGCCAGATCGTCAGAGACGTAGCCGGAAATGTGATCTACAGGGGGCAGGCGAAGAGCCTCAAGGCATTCATCGAGAATCTCGTCGCCGAGGGGAAACCCCTGTCCCGGGCGGACCTGCATGGCTGCGATCTGTCGCACCTGCGGCTCGACAGGGTTCGTCTCGATGGCGCGAACTTGGCCGGGGCCAACCTCACCGGGGCGTCCTGCCGCCATGGCGACTTTTCGGGGGCGGACATGCGCGGCGTCGTAGCGAGCGGCCTGAAGGCGGACAGGTCGGATTTCCGACGAGCCGACCTGTCTCCCCTTGAGGAGGATGACAATTCGCCCGGGCATTCCGTTCTGGCGGGCGCGATCCTGAGCTTCTCCCGCTTCGATGGCGCTATCCTCGATTATGCCGACTTCACCAACGCGTCCATGTCCTCATCGAGGATGGTGGGAGCAACCGCCCGGCGCGTCGTCTTCAGGAATGCGAGGCTCCACAATGTCGACTGGTCGCATGCCACCGTGATCCGCTGCGATTTCCAGGGGGCGAGGATGGATCCGACCTACAACGTCGACGTCGCGCACCTCCCTAACAGGACGATCGGAGCTTCGATCGTCGGAAACCGTCTCCGGGGAGCTCGTCTCGGACACGCAAACGACGACTTCAAGACGGATCGCGCCCTCGGCGCGGTCGGCGATTGGTCCATCGGGATCGGCACTTCCGTCTCGATGATCATGCTTGGATCCATCCTTCCGATGGACGCGGACGCCGATCTGGTTCGTTCGCTCATGGCTCCGAGCGCAGGTGTCATCGTGGTCACGACGGCGCTTGGCATCATCAAGGAGAAGATCTCGGACGCTCTCAAGGATGCCATTCTCGAGGTCGCTGCCCGCGTCTGGCTCCACTCACAGGCAGCAATGATGGCCATACCACGTTGGGCCATGGCGCTGGCGAACGTTGCGGTGGCCTTCGTGAGTCGCAGCCATGCGCGTCTCGTGAGCGAGGCCATTCGCGCCGTGGGAGGGCCCCGCTCCCTGCATCGCATCGGCACCGTCCTCGGCGGGAACATCGAGATCATCGTATGCGGGCGGAAGCATCTCGCGATGGCCTTGACACGGATCTCCGATGCCTACCGTTCGACGGGGCGCCAGTTCTCCCCGGTCGTTCTCCTTCGGAAGGGTGTGGGAGATCCGAAGGCGCCGCACGCATTGGCCTTTGGTACCGACGGCTCGATCACGGCCTTCTGGAAGGGTGATCAACCAGACTTCGTGCGGTGGGGCGCAGACGGTTCAGCAAGCGGCCCTCGGGCGCGCTTCACCGATCCCGCTGCCGCCCGGAGGGACACCCTGAAGAGGTTCGCGGACGCCATCCTCACCGAGAACGGGGCGGCCGACATGGCGATCGATTTCGACACCCACGCCGTGCGGGTTGGCATGGACGGATCCGTGGTCGTAGTGCGTTCCAGCGACGGGCTCATCGACAATCGGCTCGGCCCGGCGATCCTCACGCCTTGGGGCGAGGGACTCATGTTCCGCGCGAACGGTTTCCGCGGGCGAGCTACCCAAGGCTCCCGCCAGGCGCATGTCCGGGGCGCCGCGAATGGGGTCGACCAAGACGATGGAAGATGCAAGGATTCGATCCCAACACCATGAACGGAGAGTGCCATGCGCGAAGCCACTTCCTCTGATTTCGACTCCATCGTCGCGGACGCTCCAGCAGTCCTCGTGGACTTCCACGCCACATGGTGCCAGCCGTGCAAGAGCATGGAGCCCCTCCTCGCCGCGGTCGACGCCGACACGATCCCGGTTGTGAAGGTCGACATCGAGGCCGCGCCAGACGTCGCCTCGCGTTTCGGGGTGCGCAGCGTTCCGACGCTGGTGCTTTTCAAGGGCGGACAGGCGGTGGACGTGCGCATCGGCGCGCAGCAGCCGTCCGCCCTCCGCAAGTGGTTGGCGGACCAGGTCTGAGGGCGAAACAGGGATTCGGCGACGGCCCTGGCGGCGCGGTTCGTCAACAATTGACACCTTGCGCGCCAGGGCATATTGTCAACTATTGAGACGATCATCGGCCGTGCCGCGGCCGTCGCCGGAGATGATGATGAAGCTCGGCTTCAAGCAGGTTCCGCCAAGCCGTCGCGAGAAGAAGCAGATAGTCGCGCATCTCGACCCAGCCCTTGTGGAGGCGGTCCACAGGCGCAGGACGCGCGACGGCGTAACCATCCAGGAACTCATAGCCATGGCCGTCAACGCTGCGCTGGCGAGGTTCGGCCGCGCGCCTATTCTCGAGGAAAGGCGAGACAGGCTCGTCAAGCGGCAGAAGGCGCTTGCGCGCGTCCAGGACGCTGACAAAGTGCCGAGATGCCGCGCGGGCAAGCGCAGACTGGCGGCGTGGTTCGACATGGGTGCCGTCGATCGCGTCGCCGCGTTCTCGGCCGAGATCGGCACGAGGATCGAAGACATCGTGGAAATGGGGCTCCGCGAGATTGTCTCGGAGGAGGAGCTCGAGGAGGCGCGGGCGGCCATGGCATCCCCCGAGGCCGCGTGAATTCTCATTTTGGGCAACTTCTGCGCAAGGCCTCGTAGGAGGCGGGCGTGTCGATGGCGGCGTTGCGCCGCTTGGCTTCATCGGACGATGGGCGCACCGCCTTTCTTGCCGCCGCGACAAGGACATCCCGCACGGCTTTGGCGGCCTCGTCGCCGGTCCGGCCGCTCACAGGCATCTTGTTGGCAATGACGTTCGCCATGACGTTTCGGATGTCACGCTGCGCCCTCTCGACGCCTGCGAGATGGATCCTCACGTGATCCATCTCATGGTCCATGGTGGTCCTATAGCGGCATGATCCACGCTTGAGCTCGCGGGCGATGTAGACCTTCACCGGATCCTCGAGACCATATTCGACTTCGACCGTCACCGGATAGGCACACCAGCGATCTGGGCCGACCCGCCGCATCTGGATCCCGGAACGCACCGCCAGCGAATACTCAACCGCCGTCAGCCCAAGAGTAACGTAGGCTGCCCTGGGCGAGATCGGCTTCCCGATCTCTGTGAGCTGGGCCATGGAGCGAGAGTGGTCGACGGCAATTCTGTACGGCGCTGAAGTGACCGTGACACTCGGCCAATCGAAGCCTGAGCAGGGATCGGCGGCATAAGTCACCGTCGATGAAAGCCAAGCAACCACCAAGGCCGCTGCCGACGCAATTCTCTTCATGATCCCCCTGCCTCGCGCACAGGGTGGCCGGCACGCCCCATCGGCGCAATGCGTCCCGAGTCAGGTTGCGTCCTTTTGGTCCCGCATCGAGGAAAAGAGGTTTCGGAGCGGACCCGAGGACGCATCCGGGATCCTGACCTGCACGGTGACGATGAGGTCGCCCGGTCCTTGTGGCGAGGGCATCCCCTGACCCTTCAAGCGAAAGCGGGAGCCGTGCTGCGTTCCGGCCGGGATGTTCAGCCGGAGAAATCTCCCCCCGGCGAGCGCCGGGAGTGATACCGAGACCCCCAGTGCTGCATCCCACACGTCGATCCGGATGTCCGTCTCCAGATTGATCCCGGAAACGCGGAACGTCGGATGGGGAATGACCTCGACGACGACCCGGAGATCGGCGACCGCGCCGGAAATGGCATCCGTAGCAGCGCCGGAGACCGTGAACTCGGTCCCGTCCCTGCAGCCGGGCGGGATCACCACTTCCGCCTCGCGATGCGACGTCCGCCCCGTGGCAGCACAGGAAGGGCACGGGATCTTGGTGGAGTGGCCGCTGCCGCTGCAATCCGGGCATGCCATGCGGACCCTGAAAAACCCGTCTTCGCGAGTGTCGCAGACCCCAGTTCCCTGGCAGCGAAAGCACGCCACCCTACGCACGGACCTGCGGAACCCGGTGCCGTCGCAGTCCCGGCATTCACCGGAACTTCCCGGGATCGTCACAGTCCTTCCGAAGAAGGCTTCCTCAAGCGTGATCGAGACCTTTCTCGTCACGGTCCCCCTGGGCTTGCGAGCGAACCCCGACCATCCTTCATCGCTGTGGAGCGCCTCGTTGCCGGGATCCCCTTTCCTGATCGCTTCGTACGCCCGCTTGATCTCGGCAAACCTTGCGGCGGCCTTTGGGTCCCCGGGATTGAGGTCCGGATGGGTGGCCTTGGCCAGTTTGCGGAACGCGGCCGCGACGGCATCGGGCGAGGCCCCGCGTGGGACTCCTAAGACATCATAGGGATTCATCAGAAACCTCCCGTCGGCATCTTGACACGTATCCTTGTGGAGGGTCTATCTGCCGACTTAATCGGAGAGCGAATCCATGAGAACCGTGATCATCGGCGCCGCCATGGCGGTCGCAGCATCCGCTACCCCCGTCCACGCCGAAGTTTCCGCGGAAGCGGCTGCCGAACCGCTCGTGATCCGCCTCGCCCGCGATGAGCGACAGGCGATCATCGACAGCGTGGTGCGCTACTTCAAGGAGCACCCGGAAGAACTCGTCGAGGCCATCATGGCGTGGCGCCAGCGGGAATCGAGTCTGGTGGCGCCGGACGATCCGTGGTCCGGGAACCCCCGCGGGGACGTGGTCGCCATCGAGTTCTTCGATCCAGGCTGTGCGCCATGCCGTGACCTGTCGGCACGGCTCGCGGCCGTTGCGGCAAGGGATGGGAACGTCCGCGTAATCCATAAGGAACACCCGGTAAGTGGGGCGGAGGCGGTGGAGGCATCCCTCAGGATATTGGCTGGGGTCCGAACCGGCGGATCCAGGGATCGAATGCTGGCGTCGCTGGCTGCGAGGGGAACGCTTGACCGAGAGAGCGTGAACGCGGCGCTGCGGGAGGGTGGGGCCGGTCCCCTTACGAGGGAGGCCCTGTCCGCGGCGAAGGCGTCGCTTGAACGGAACAGGGCGCTGGCGTCCGCGCTCGGGATCGCATCGCTCCCGGCAGTGGTCCTCGTGTCCGGTGACAAGGTACAGGCCTTGACCGGCGATCTTCCCGAGGAGGAGATCGCTCGTTCCGTCTCCGAGATCAGGCGGGCCGCGCAGCCCCGCTGACCTTGCCCTGCTGCGCCGCCTTGAGACGGGCCGAATGGCTCGCCTCGGTCCACCCATAGAAGCCGAAGAGGGCAAACAAGAGCATCGCGCCGCCGATTACCGCGCAGGCGGCGCGGTCCGGCGCCCAGTCGAGGCCAGCCGATGCGCCGACGGAGATGCCGCCGACCAGTACGGATAGGAGGCCGAGAAGCGCAGCCCTCTGCTTCATCATCGCCCCCGCAAGCGCCATCGCAGCTAGAAGCGCCATCAGCGGCCCGGAGACGACCGTGCCAAGGTCATAGTGAGGAGCTTCCAGCAGGAGTTCGCGCTGAAGGTAGATGGTTCCGGCTGCCGTTGCAGCCGCGCAGGCGAGGACGATACGCGTGGACGTTCCCGGAGGGTCGAGATTCGTCATCTGCTGAAGGAGGAAGTAGAGCGCCAGCGTAACGGCGACAGGCGCGGCGATGCCGGCGATGAGGGCCGGCATGCCGGACGGAACGGCTCGTTCGGGGGCCCACGCCTCCGGAACGATGAACTGCGCCGCCGTATCCCTAAGCCCGATGACGGCGGACTGAAGATCGATCCAGCGGGATCGGAGATTCACGTTGTCAGGCGCGACGAGGTCGGCGGTCAGGATGCACTCCGGAGTCATCCTGACCTCGAGGTGGGCAACACGAGCATCGCCGACATTCGGGACAGGCTGCTGCTGGCTCACCCGCCAGCCTACCGGATCGAAGGGGAACACCGAATGCTCGGCCCAACGGCCCATGGACCGCACGGCGACGGCCGTCTCCAGCGCGTGTTCCTCGATTTGCCTGACATACTCGCTGCGGGAGACGTTCCCGAGAGGCTGGGCCGGCTTCACGGCGACGATCGCAGCGATCCGCGGGTCGTCCCGGTGGACGAGACTGACGGAGCCGTCCGCGCCGTCGTCGACCCTCTGCATGTTCTGGACGATGTATGGCGATGTCCCGACGATATCGACTGCGCGCAACCGGCACTCACTGGCCGCTGCGGTCGCCGTCGTAATCACCGACATCATCAAGATGGACGCAATCGCGATCAGACGCATTTGTGGCTCCCAGGCGTTTCGACCTCCATCGAGGATATGCCGAACCCTGCCGCCGTCGATAGCCGTCAAGGATCGAGTCCTTTGGACTTGCCTGCGATGTTGCGAGCATGCAATCGTCCCCCACAGCGCAAGGAATCGAAAGGCAGAAAATGGGGCTTCTCTCACGGGTCGTCCGTCCCAGGCAGGTGACATCGAGTGTGGCCGCCCCAAAGCCCGCGACGGCCGGAGCCACGTCACCCGCCGGCGGCCTATCCCTGAGGCGCCTCGCGAACGCCGGACGCGAGGAAGAGCTCCCCGAGCCATCGGCACGGGCAGCGAGCGCGCAGGCAAGGCCTGCGAAATCCATTGGCGAGGTTTCTGGACGCGTAGTCCGCGAGATCTATTCGTCCGGCGACTATGCCGTCTATGCTGTTGAAACGCCCGATGGCGAAGTGACGGTGGCCGGGACGAGCGGCATCAAGGCAGCGAAGGGTGACCGGATCATCGCCCGCGGATCTTGGGGCACGTACAAGGGCCGACCAACATTTCGGGCGGCGATGCTGATGCACGAGATCCCGAAGGGTGCCCGCGGCGTGGTCACCTGGCTCGTGCAAACGAAGGCCGTACCAGGCGTTGGAAAGACCACGGCGGAAAAGCTTGCGAGGCACTTCGGGGACAGCCTGCCTGACCTGATCGGCAAGGCCGAGGAGCTGGTGAAGGCCGGGATCGGGCAGGCGAAGGCGGAGGCGATCGCGGAGGCATGGAACATCAACGCCAACCAGCCGGAACTGATTGAGTTCCTTGGTCGGCACGGGCTTGGACAGATGACCATCGCGAAGGTGGTTCGTCGTTTCGGCGGGGCCGCGAGGCGCGTGGTCAAGGAGAACCCATGGGCGCTGGCTGAGCACATCGACGGGATCGGGTTCAGGACAGCGGACAGCATCGCGATCCAGGCCGGCCTCAGGATGGATTGCGTGGAGCGAATCCGAGCGGGGCTGCGGTTCACCCTCAATCAGAAAACGGCATTGGAAGGACATTGCGGCCTCCCAAAGGAACTTCTCATCGAGGAGGCATGCTCACTTCTTGGCCTCCAGGAAGTGGCCGTAAAGGGTGCCTTCGAGAACTTTCTCAATGAGTGCCCCGTCACCTTCGATGAGGAAACGGGACTCATCTACCCGAATGGTCTTTTCTTCGCCGAACGAAGGCTCGCCCGTCGTTTGACCTCGATGATGAAGACCGGAAAATCCGTTCCATACGAAGTAGCGAGGCAAGCAATTGAGGACGCCTTCGCGGAGATGAGCGTCACGCGCGACGAGCTGCAGGTCCAGGCGGCCATCATGGCCTTGACCAGCCCTCTTTCGATCATCACTGGCGGTCCGGGAACAGGAAAGTCCACGATCCAGCGGGCGATCGTGAAGGCCCTCGAGAAGCTTGGCAAGAATGTTTCACTTGCCGCGCCGACGGGGCGCGCGGCAAAGCGCCTCTCCGAGGTGACCGGTCACGAGGCCGGGACTTGCCACAGGCTTCTCGGTTTCTCCGAGTCCGGCGAGTTCACATACGACGAGGACAATCCGTTCAAGCAGGATCACTTCATCATCGACGAATTCTCGATGCTCGACGTGCGCATGGCCGAATACTTCATGAGTGCCGTGAAGCCGGAAGGGTGCGTGACGATCGTCGGTGACGTTGACCAGCTTCCTTCCGTCGGATCGGGCCAGGTACTGCGAGATCTGATCGAGAGCGGCGCAGTTCCGGTGTCCAGACTCACCAAGGTGCACCGACAGGAAGGCGACAGCGGCATCGTTGTCGCGGCTGCGCGCATCAATTCCGGCCAGCACCCAAAGCCGGATCCTATGGAGGATATCGACGGTTTCGTGCTGGACAGCGTGAACGACGCTGTCACGATGCGAAAGCGGATCGTGCAGTTGATGTGCGAGGAGCTGCCGGCTCAGGGCTTCGATCCCATCAAGGATGTCCAGGTTCTCGCGCCCATGCGCAAGGGAGACGTCGGCGTCCTAGCCCTGAACGAGGCGATCAAGAAGGCCTTGAATCCCGCCACTGCCGAACAGTCAGTCGAATTGAAGAACCGCGTGTTCAGCATTGGAGACCGCGTGGTTCACCTCAGGAACGACTATGAGAGGAATGTCTTCAACGGAGAACTCGGGACCGTCACTTGGGTAGGACGACGCAAGAACGGTGAAGGGAAGGAGGAACAAGCCTTCAAGGTGGATTACTCCGGCCACGGCGTGACGTACGACATCTCCAATGTCGATGATGTGGAGCTTTCGTGGGCGGCGACCGTGCATAAATCGCAGGGATGCGAATTCCCCGTGGTCATCTTCGTCTGCCCCATGGCCCATCGGCGAATGCTGACACGCAACCTGCTCTATACGGCGGTGACGCGGGCGAAGAAGAAATGCATCGTCATCGGCAGTGAGGAGGCCCTGCGGCTTGCCATCGATACAGTCGACGTGAACCGTCGCTTCACAGGCCTCTCGCTAAGGATGCAGGAGCGGAAGCCAAGTCCGGCTCCCTGATCAATCGGGGATGCGGGCCGCCACCCATTCCCCGATCTCGTCGATGGCCCTCCTGGAATCGGCCACGGCTTTCTCGAACCGGCGCGTCGCCTCCTGATATGCGATCGCGTGATCGCCAGAAGCAAACACCGGGCCTGGCTTGGCATCTTTCATCGCAGCGATGCGGACAGCTTGGGCTCCGTAAACCTCGATGACTGCTTCCGATAGACGGTCGACGAGTTCCTCGGCGTCTCGGATCCCTTCGTCACTGCGGCGAACGTTGGCGTAGTCTGAGAGTGCGGTCCTGATGATAGTGATCGGCGGCCCAAGGGCGAGCCCGTGGTCTCGAGCGGACTTGAAGTCACGAAACGCGTCCGGCCCGACACGCAGCTGCCTGGCGGCTTCTCGTTCGATGATCGAGGAGATCGTCATCGTCTCATGATTGACGTGGCCGAGCGCCTCCAGCGCTGCAGGGAGCCCCTCGTCCGGTCGGCGAGCGAACGGTTCCGCCAATTGCGTTGCCAGGACGGCAAGCAGGAGGAACGCAACCGCCCAGGTTTTCCACCCACGTCGATCCCGCATGGTCGCCTCCGACTTCCGTGGGGGAATCGTAGACTGGGCGGGGCGACGGCGTGAAGGATCGAATCCCAAAAAACGAAACGGGCCCTCCGAGAGCCCGTCTCCTGTCCAGCCGGGTCACCTGCGGAAGGGAGACCGACCGAGCCTTCCAGGTATAATCGGCTTGGCTTGTTCCGCCGATGAGCCTGCGACTTGCCTTGCAGGTTGCGGCGCTGGCTGGGAAATCGAGCGCCCAGTCTGCGGAATACTCCTAGAGGCCAACATGGGCGAGCGCGCCAGGGAGGCACGGGGCTCGGGCTTCGGAGGATCGTCATCGAGGACGTCCCGTTCAGCGGGCGACGAAGGGCCGTGGCTTGCGACGGCCCGGGAGAACCGCGACGTCATAGCATCCTCGGCCGCGAAAGCGGCAGCGGCAGCGGCTTCAGGGTTCGGCTCGTCCTCAGGGGAAGCCGAATCCCGCTCCGTTTGGGCGGGTCCCTCCGCCTGAGCCGCCACGGCGGTCGGGGCGGCCTGCTCATTCCGCTCTTCGGCCGGAGTCTCGATCGACTGCACCTCGCCGAAAACCTCGTCATCCTCGGGAGCGTCGGCCTTGGCGGTGACGATCTCCATAGGGCGGTTGCATGCCCTCGAGGCGAACTCGAGAAGCGTGCGATAAGCCTCGTCTAGCTTTCCTTCAGTCCGGAGCGCCTCCGCCCGGTCGATCAGTGTCTCGCCATCACGTCGGATGCGTGCGAGCTCGAGCGTCGGGCCGGTGAGGATCTTGAACTTCTCGACGTAGAAAGAACGTGATCGAACCGGCTGGCCGTCGCGCATTACAGGCTGGCCGTTCCTGACGATCGGTTTGCCCTCGCGATAGTCCCCGATGAGTTCGACGAGCAAGCGTCGGGAGGCGATCTCTTCGCCTTCGGGAACGATGGCGTCGAGTTCGCTCTTAAGGGCGGCGGCCTTGTCGCCGAAGGCGACCGCCGGAGGGAGAGCCTTGCCGCCGCGCCCAAGTCCCCATAGGCGCACCCATGGCCCGCGCTCTGTCGCGCCGGAATCCATTCGGGTGATCTCGATGATGCTCTTCATTTCGGGATCTCCAGAGTTCATCGGCATCATGCCCGTGAATGCAGCAAACAACCATTCGGGCGAGCGAGCAGCGGATGGACGAGTCCTTGCCTAGGTATCCTCGTTGGTGTTTGATTCCACTTGGCAGTCAAGGTATCGGGGGAATTCATGAAGGAATTCGCAAGGACCGTCAGGAGGGGGACGGTCGTTGCCATCGGGACGGTCATTGCAGCGAGCGCGGTTTCCCTTCCCGCCTCGGCCGGCATCCACGGGAAGTGGGAGAGCCGCGAGACCGGCGGCAAGTGCTGGGCGGCGACGACGCCCGTGTCCAGCACTGGAGCCGCGTCAGGGCGCGGGCCGGCCTACCTGTCGATCCAAAACCACCCGTCCGAGGGCGTTCGCGGCTCCGTTGCCGTTGTTTCCGGCACCAAGGAAACCGCCAAGGGCGATGTCGCCGTCGAGGTCGATGGCGCGAGATTCGAGATGCTTCCGTTCGACGATGCCGCGTTTGCGCGCAGCGGCGCGCCCGAGGCGGCTTTGATCGCGGCTATGCGGAAGGGAAGGGAGATGACCGTCACGTGGACGCTCCCTTCCGGACAGCGCGTCATCGACAGGTACAGCCTCGATGGGTTCTCGGCGGCAAAGGCGGCTATCGACCGCAACTGCCAGTGACGGCATCGGATCAGAGAACGGGCCGCATCCAGCCGGCCCCGATATCGAAAGCTAACCGATGCGACCGCGGAGGCCTTTTCGGCTTAGGATTCGAGTAGCCCGTTTTCGCGAGGCCGTCGGCGATCCATCCGCCCGTCCCGCGCGGGTATCCTGATGCCGGGAGGCACCAGAAATGCGCGCGCAGCTCGTATACGACTGGGAAGCCAATCACGTCGAGCCAGGCGATCGCACCTTCCTGTCCAGGGAAGCCGCCCGGGCACTCGTGGTCGAAGCTTGCAGGTTCCTCGGCATCAAGGTCCCCGAGATCCAGTTCATCAATGGCTCTATGGCGCCATGTTCCGCGAGCATCACTCGATGGAAGCTGCGCATTACGGAATGGGGGCGCACGAGAGTGACGCTCCTTCACGAGGTCGCCCACCTCGGCAGCGCCGAGGCGGTGAGGGCAGGGGAGGATGGCCACGGACCCACCTTCCTAGCCGTTGCGATCTCTCTCTACTCGCGGTTCCTCGGCCTGGACGAGCAAACCCTGATTACCAGCGCTCGTCGCGTGGGACTCTCCGTTGGCGACGCTCCCTCCGCGAAACGCCGCTCCTTCCTCGACATAGACTTCTGAAACGCTATTTCCCGGCCTTCGCCTTGATGGCCTCGTCGACAAGCTCGCCAAGGCGCGTGGCCTCAGCGGTGCCCTCCAGCTTCAGGCCGTTCACGAAGAACGTCGGCGTTCCGACGACGCCGCCCTTGGCCGCCTGAAGGGCAGGTTCGATGACCTGTCCTGTGATTTCCTTCGAGGACATGCAGGTGACGAGCGCGACGGTGTCGTCGACACCGGGCGTATTACGGGCAACCGCGCTGCCGATGTCAGCCGCGTTCACCCAGTCGGCAGACGTCTCGAACAGCCGGGCCACGGCTTCAGCGCGGTTCTCCGGCTTCAAACAGGTGATGGCGAGTGCCCCGGCTAGCGCCGACTTGTCGAGTGGGAAGTGCCTGTAGACGATCCTCGCCTTGCCGGTGTCGATGTAGGCCTTCCTGAACTCGGGCAGCATTTGGGAGTGGAACCGGGCGCAATGGGGGCAGGTCAACGAGGCGTACTCGAAGACCGTCACCTGAGCGTCCCGGGAGCCGATCACGACGTCCCCGGGGAGGTCATCGGGAGGCGTCCACCCGGCGGCGGCCGCTGGCGTCGCGAGACAGGTCATGGTGATTGCAGCAAGGAACGGCATGCGGAGGGCCGCGCCTATCCGGGCAAGAAGTTTGCTCATCTGCGATTTCCTTGGATGGTAACCCATGGACGGGGAAGCCCCGCGAAGACGCTTCGCGGGGCTTCGGTCACTCGACTTCGTCAGCGTGTCCGACGCCCTCGGCGAGGGCGACGGACAGCTCGGCCGTCTCCCCACGAATACGGGCCTCGATCGCGTCGGCGATTTCGGGATTGTCCCGCAGGAACTGTTTCGCGTTCTCGCGTCCCTGCCCGAGGCGCTGGCTGTCGAATGAGAACCACGCGCCGGATTTCTCGACGACGCCCGCCTTGACGCCGAGGTCGATGAGCTCGCCCGTTCGGGAGATGCCTTCGCCGTACATGATGTCGAACTCAACCTGCTTGAACGGCGGTGCGACCTTGTTCTTGACCACCTTCACGCGGGTCGCGTTGCCAATGACCTCGTCGCGATCCTTGATGGACCCGACGCGTCGAATGTCGAGACGCACGGATGCATAGAACTTCAGGGCATTCCCGCCCGTCGTCGTTTCGGGCGTTCCGTACATCACGCCGATCTTCATGCGGATCTGGTTGATGAAGATCACCATGCAGTTCGAGCGGGAGATCGACGCCGTGAGCTTGCGCAGCGCCTGGCTCATGAGACGCGCCTGCAAGCCGGGCTGGACCTCGCCCATGTCGCCCTCAATCTCGGCGCGCGGCGTGAGGGCGGCGACGGAATCGACTACCAGCACGTCGATGGCACCCGAGCGCACGAGCGTGTCGGCGATCTCGAGCGCCTGCTCGCCCGTGTCCGGCTGGGAAATCAGGAGATCGTCGAGGTTCACGCCCAGTTTGCGGGCGTAGACAGGGTCGAGGGCATGCTCGGCGTCGATGAAGGCGCAGACACCCCCCTTCTTCTGGGCCTCGGCGATGGTATGGAGCGTCAGGGTCGTCTTGCCCGAGGACTCGGGGCCGTAAACTTCGATGATGCGCCCCTTCGGCAGGCCGCCGACGCCGAGGGCGATGTCAAGGCCCAGGGATCCCGTCGGGATGGTCTCGATCTGGACGACCTGCTCGCCCCCGAGGCGCATGATGGAACCCTTGCCGAATGCGCGTTCGATCTGGGCCATCGCCGCCTCGAGGCTCTTGCGCTTCTGCTCCGGCGTGCCCTGCGGGACGGCGGACTGTGGGGCTCTGGACATGAATCCTCCGATGAGATGAGGGGAAGGGCGGTCCCTTCCCCTGTCCCAAAATTGTTGACACACGAGGCGCCGGTTTTCAAGAAGGATTCGTTAGCGGAATCCGTAGCGCGGCGATCCGGGTTCTGGATCGGGGGCGTGTCTCGGAGTGAACGGCTGGCCGTGTCCGTCGCGGTAGACGACGCGGCCACCGCGCGCGACGTCCACCGACCCGATCTTCTCCCCGAGAGCGTCCTCGAGATCGTAGACGCCGGGGACGAGCGCCGGGACGTCCAGGTAGATCGCCTCCTCGCGAGCGGTCCTGTTGAAGACGAACGGCTTGCCGTCGATGCCGATGCGGACCGAGAACTCCGCCCTGTCGCCCCCGAGACCGCCGAAGCCGATGGAGTTGTCGGGCTCGGGAGGCGCCTCGAACGTCCGGCTGCGGTCCTCACTGTTGGCGAGGAACTTGCGCAGGAAGGATTCGACGTTCGGTTTCGCGGCCGGGGAGGGGGATGCGAGCGAGAGGTTCATGCGCTCGGCCATCTCCACGTAGTGATCCCGCATGCCCTTGCCGAAGCGGGCAGCGAGGTTGTCGGCGCTCCAACGCTCGTCGATAAGTTCCGCGAAACAGGAACGACTGGCGTCGAGTATGGCCATCCCCGCAACGAGGTGTCCTTCCGCCGCGCCGCCAGGGTACGCCTCGGGCAGGATGAGCCTCACGTTCCTGGCGCGGGCCTCCGCGATGATCCGCTTGTTCTCCTCGGGATCGGCGGACGCGATCGCATAGGCGAGGCCAAGCCAAGCTTGGCGCCGGACGACGTCCTTGCCTCCATCACGCCCACGACGGGCGAAATCGGTTTCCGTAAGGGCAAGCCTCTGGCGACGGGTTCCGTCCTCGCGAACGATGTCCGCCATCTCGATGGGGAAGCCCTTGGCGGCGACGAGGTGCATGTAGTCCTGGATCTCGTCGAGGCGGGGGCCGCCATGACGATGCAGCAAGCCCTTGAGTTCGACGATCCTGAGATCCTGGTCACGCAGGGTGGTCCGTCGATTTCCAATAGTCACGCTCGGGACGACGACGTTGGCTGGGGCGGACCTGTTGCTGCGCAGGTCACGAAGCATGTTCATCGGACCGCGGCCCGTGATTTTCGTGTATAGCTCGACCGACTTGCTCTTCAGGTAGTCGGCGAGCGACTCCAGCGACGGCGGTTTGAAGGCGCCGGAAACGAGGTCCTTCAGGCGCTCCTGAAGTTCAGCGATGAACCGCGTCGAGGCATCATTGGAAGGGGCGGGGATGTCCAAACGAGAGGCATTGATGACACCAGCCACGCCCTGCCAGTCCCCGAACGGAGAGACAGGAGACCTCCTGGACGCCACCAGGTTGGCCAGTCCCGTCGTTTCAAGGAGGCCGGAGAGGATCGACGATCGACCGAGACGATCGACCATCCCGGCGATGCCGCCGAGGATGCCGGATGCGGGGGTTGCCATGGCCGCCATCTTCCGTCCTCCGTCCTTGTTGTCCCGGTCATGTTCCCCGTGGGGGCGCGCAACAAACAAGACCACGGCAGCCGGGTAAGAACCAAATCTGGCCAATTGCCGCCGGTGGGCCAGTCAGTGGGCGGAGGTGGTGTCCCGGGGGATGTGGGGAGGACTTAGACCATGCTGATGCCGTCGAGGGCGAAGTCGATGCGTGCCTCGGCGATCCGCCTCGCGATCCAGCGAGCCATCAAGATTTCGTTGCCCAGGGGGTCTCGAAAAGAACCGTGGTGACGGGGCGCTCCTCCATCGCTCCCAGAGGACGCACGAAGTAAGTCTCGCTGGCGCGCCAGACCCGGCCGTCGTTGGTGGCGACGAGTTCGATGGACACCTGGTCGGACGGGATTCTGATGATGGTGGCTCCCGTCTCGATGCCCTCCGTAGGCACCCCGATTGCGGCAAGCGAGGCCTCGAGAGCCTTCCGAAGATGGACGGTCGGCGAACCCTTCATCGTTTCATGCCCCTTGCGGTGTCGGTTCTTCTGGATCCTAATATCGAAACCTTGCGAGATGGAACCGTCATGAGAGGAAATCCCATGGCCACACGGCACCCCGAATTCCAGTACCTCGACCTGCTCAAGGATGTCTGGGAGACGGGATCGGAGCGCATCGACAGGACCGGCGTCGGGACCCGGGCCAAGGCGGGAACGATGATGCGGTTCGATCTTTCGGACGGGACGGTACCCATCTTGACGACGAAGAAAGTCAGGTGGCGCGACGCCCTGATCGAAATGCTCTGGTTCCTGTCTGGTGACACCAACATCCGGTCTCTGGTGAGCCAGGGCGTCAGGATCTGGACCGACTGGCCGCTGGACCGCTACCGGAAGGCAACCGGAGAGAACATCTCGAAGGAGGAGTTCGAGGCGCGCATCCTCGAAGACGAGGACTTTGCGAAGGCGCATGGCTCGATCGGCTACTGTTACGGAGCGCAGTGGCGCGCCTGGCGCACCCCGGAAGGCGGCACCATCGATCAGGTCGCTGAGACCATTCGGCTGCTCAGGGAGGACCCGTACAGCCGACGTAACCTTTTTCACGCCTGGAACGTCGCTGATCTCCCATCAATGGCCCTCGCCCCATGCCACATGGTCTATCAGTGGTTCGTCGCCGACGGCCGCCTCCACCTCGTGCTTTACCAGCGCAGCGCTGACACGGTTCTCGGCGTGCCGTTCAATCTTGCCGGGGCTTCCTTCCTCCTGCGCATGCTGGCCCAGCAGGCCGATCTCGAACCCGGTACGTTCACATGGTTCGGCGGAGACACGCACGTCTACCTCAACCACGCTCACGTCGTGGAGGAGCAGACAAGAAGGGAGCCGAGACCGTTCCCGAAACTGGCCTTGCGCCGCCGCCCGGCGACTATCGACGACTACTCCGTGGACGACTTCGAGCTCATTGGCTACGACCCGCATCCCTTCATCAAAGCCCCAGTGGCCGTCTGAACAACAGCTCGCGGACATCTCGATCATCGCCGCCGCCGACGATGCCTAGGGCATCACACTCTGACTACCAGGGAAGGTGACGGCGGTGATCGACCGAGCCCGACGAGCGAGGCGATCGAGATTAGGCCCGGCGATTGCATCCCGTCTGTGCTTGAGCGCTTCACCGAGGCGACGCGCGGGGATGGAGGGTTTGAACAGTTTGCTTTGAATCGACAATCGAGCAGGGATGGATCGAACCCTCTGTCCTCGAGAACCTTCCGCATCTTTTTCAGGGCCGACATCTCGATCTGCCGGATTCTCTCCCGGGTGACGCCGAAGTCGACGGCGATCCTTTCCAGGGTGTCCGGCGGATCGGCGAGCACCCGGCGGGTAACGACTGCCTTCCCCCGGCTGTCTAGGGTGTCGAGCACCTCGGCGATGACTCCCGAGAAGTATTCGGAAGCGGCACCGTCGGAAATGATTTCCTCGGGACTGGGCTCCCGACTGGGCAAGGCATCCGCGACCGTCAGCGAACTGTCGCCCAACGGCTCGTCCAGCGACAGGGCCGGCATGGTGGCAGCGAACGCCTCGGATGCGCCGTCCATATGTCCCGACCTGAAATCGAAGAACATCCTCGTCGGTACGTCGACAACCGACGCAACGCGTGCGACGGCAACCTGGACGTAATTCCGTATCCACAGGCGAGCGTAGCTCGAGAAGCTGGCTCCCTTCGCTGGATCGAAGCGATCAAGGGCCTTTAGGAGTCCCATGGCCCCTTCCTGGGCGAGGTCCTCCTGCTGATCGGGATTCGATGTGTATCGAGCTGCCACGGAGAAGCACAGGCGGCCATAGGCGCGGACGATCCGGTCCCGTGCTGCCCGGTCGCGGCGGCTCTGCCACGCCTCTATCAGGCGCGCCTCCTCCTCGGCCGTAAGCATGGGCTCTCGGGAGGCCGATCTTCTCGTAAGGACCACGAAACGTCCCCCCAATAGGATTCATACAATTTGATATTTTGCCCGTTGGCGGGATCCGAGGCACCCAGGATTTCCATCCCGGGACAGGGACAGGCACATTCTACGGTTCCGGCATCCATACAGACCGTCCGCTTGAACACCTTCCTCAATCAGCAGCGGATTCCTCGTCGACGTCGATCACGACGCCGTCGTCCGTCGTTGATGGCGAGACCTCGGACCAGTTTCCGTCCGGCAGGCTCTCGCTGCTTCCTCTCCGCACGATCTCGATGACGTCGCCGTCTTCGGCTCGTTCCCCAGTGGAGCGTTTGACCGCGATCTCCTCCGCGCCTTCCGGCAGAGGGAACTCCTCGAATTCGATCCCCGGGGCATGATCTAGGATATCCCGGGCTATCGGCGCTGCGGTTGCCGCGCCTGAGGCCCCCTTGCGCAGCAGCGAGAAGTCGTCGTTCCCGACCCATACCGTCACGACGACGCGGGGGCCGTACGCGACGAACCAGACGTCTCGAGGACCGTTTGTGGTGCCCGTCTTGGCTGCGATGGGGCGATCGAAGCCGGCAAAGGCACGACTTGCCGTGCCGTTGCTGACGACACCGCGCAAGATCGAACTCAATTGTGCGGCGGCGATGGGATCGACGACGATCTCGGGATCGGCCGGCTTTGCATCGGTTATGAACCTCGGCGTCACCCTGCGCCCGCCGTTGGCGACCACCGCATAGGCAGCCGCGAGGTCGAGAGGCGTGACCCCCTCGGTGCCAAGCGCGGCCGATGGAGTGAAGCGTTCCGGCAGGGGCAGGCCGACACGCGCCGTGATCGAGCGCATGGCATCCTCGCCGATGTCGCGCATGAGGCGGATCGTGCTGAGATTGCGCGACTGCTCCAGGGCCCTACGCAGGGTGATGAGACCCACGCCCCGATCATTCGAGTTCTTCGGCCGCCAATCCGGCTGGCCGGGCGCCGGCGCGATGACGATAGGCGAATCGAGAACGGGACTGGTAGCGTCGTAGCCGAGCTCGAGCGCGGCTAGATAGATGAAAGGCTTGAACGCCGACCCCGACTGGCGGCTCGCCTGCGTCGCTCTGTTGAAGGCGTCCCTCGCATGGCTGAAGCCGAACCCGCCGGAAATCGCGAGGACGTCCCCCGACGCCGGGTCCATGACGACGGCCGCGCCCTGAACCCGCGGGATCTGGACAAGCTCAGGACCGTTGCCGAGATCGCCGACGAGGATGGCGTCGCCGACGCGAAGGAGATCACGTGCCACCGATCTTCCCGTCCACGACAACGAGCGCCCTGTCAGGGTCACACGACGGCTGGGAAGCTCAACGACGGCATCTCTGCCAACCTCGATGACGACGCCAACCTCCCAGTCCTCTGCCCGCTCGGGCTTCGCGAGCCGTGGATCCGACCAATCCACGGGCAGACTGATGCCGCGGGCGAGCGGTCCGCCCCATCCGCGCTTTCGATCCTCCCTGACGAGGCCACGCCGCAGGGCCGCATGAACGGCCTTCTGTGTGTCCGGGCGTATCGTCGTCCGGATGATCAGATCCTTGGCATTGTGTTCCGCGCCGCGGCCGGCAAGCTCGGCCTCGATCCTGCGGCGGATTTCTTCCCTCGGATAGCTGAGCGACGGATCGGTACGCGCCTGCTCCGCACCAGACCGTACGACCTTGATAGGCTCCCTCATGGCCTGATCGGCTTCGTCTCTCGTGATGAAGCCGTCATCGGCCATGCGGCGAAGAACGTAGTTGCGGCGGATCTCGGCGGCGGCCGGGTTCCGGAACGGGTTGTAGTCGCTTGGCGCCTTGGGGAGTCCCGCGAGCGTCGCTGCCTCACCAACGGTCAGGTCCGAGAGATCCTTCGAGAAGAAGGTCCTTGCTGCCTCGGCGACGCCATAAGCTCCGGCTCCGAAGTAGATCTTGTTGAGATAGACCTCAAGAACGCGCCGTTTTCCGACGTCCCTGTCGATCCGCATCGCCAGGATGGCCTCGCGGATCTTGCGGTCGAACGTCTGCTCGGACGTCAGGAGGATGTTCTTGACGACCTGCTGGGTGATCGACGACCCACCCTCCATGGGGCCTTGGACCCGGTGGCCGTCCTCGAGCATCGAAGGAAGAACGCGCTCACGCAAATTCGACAACGCCGCCCTGACGATGCCGACCGGATCGATGCCCTGGTGTCGCCAATAGTTCCTGTCCTCGGCGGCCAGAAATGCATTCACGACAAGGGGCGGAATGTCATCGAGGCTGACGGGCTTGCGCCGTTCCTCGGAATAGACGCCGAGCAGCGAGCCGTCGGCGGCCAGAATGCGCATTCCCATGGGCGGCCGCCATTCCGCGACCTTCATGTGATCCGGGAGCGTCGGGGCTATGGATTTCAGGTAGGCGAGACCTGTCGCCCCGGCGAACACGGAAGCTCCGAAGACAAGGATTGTCGTCCCGGCAAGCAGCTTGCGAACGATGCCCATCTTCAACCTGAAGCGGCAATGCGGCCGCGGGAGGAACCCGCACCGCCATTCGAGGCCTTGGAAGTGCGGAACATCGGCGGCAGGGTCGAGCCGAGCCGCGAAAGCAATTCGCGCGACGGTTTCCGGCCATTAATTCGCGGAGTCGCCTCGGCCGAGTAGGACTTCTCGTAATGAGCGATCAACCTGAGGGCCTCGTCACAGAATCTGCGCGCATCCCACAGTGACTTCCAGCAGCGAAGCATTGCCTGCGCTGCCTCCGGGCTCAGAGAGGCTCCGACGGTGAGGGTGACCACCTCGTTCGCGATGATCTCCCACCGGAACGCAAAGACCGCCGGGTCGGAGGTCGGACGCCCATCGATGGCTTCGGCTGCTGCATCCAGTTTCAGGCGCTGATCGGCCATCACGCAGACGGCATCAATGGCGGTCAGGCGATCCATCCGGCGTGGCGCCTCGACTACGGCGCGCCCCCATATGCGCGATCCCTCAAGCAGCAGGGAATTCGAAAGGATGAGAGCCGCCGCGCGGATGTCCAGCCTTGCACGCGAGACTGTCGACGGCGCGGTCTCCGCGAGCGCCTCGAGCGTGGCCAACGCCCTTCCTTCCTTCGCTTTCGGCGGCATCGAATCCCTCCTGACCGTCAACTATGTATCGACGCCGAAGGACTGGCAACGGACAGGCGAAAAGATCGGGCGCCCCGGCCGCGGCCCGTCGAGGGAGGATGTTCGCATCGAGGATGACGGGTGGCACGGCCCCGCGGCCGGGGCGATGCCGCGTATATAGCGGCGTTCAACGGGAAACAATGACGGCGGCATTCAACTTCCCGAACAGGCCGCGGCCGCGGAAATACTGTGGACGATCAGAAACTTGACGTGAACTTTCGGGGATTGAGTCCCTTTGACTCCCTCCCGGCCGTGTGGCAAGAGATAGGATGCTTTTCCACGTGCTGTGGAGCCCACTCGAAGAAGAGGACTCGTTTCATGGCCTCCGAGCGGTTTCTGGCGGACCTGACCAGGCTTGTGCCGGACCTCTACAGGTTTGCCCAATCCATGACCAGGAACACGGATTTCGCGGAGGAACTCGTTAGCGAGACGGTCATCACCGCGCTGAAGCGGTGGGAGGGCTACACGCCGGGCACGAACATGACCGCCTGGCTGTTCACGATACAGGCGAATCTCTATCGGAACATGCTGCGCAAGCGACATTACCGCTCGCTTTTCGAAACCGACGCGGACGCGACGAGTGTTGGGATTCCCGCGCCTCAACAGGGTGTCGTGGAACTCGATGACGCCATCCGCATCATCGAGCAGCTGCCGAGCGAACAACGTGCCGCCTTGTACCTGGTGTGTCGCGACGGTCACTCCTACGAGGAGGCGGCGCGAATCCTCGATTGCGAGGTCGGCACGGTCAAGAGCAGGGTGCATCGGGCGCGGGCCGCGATAGCGAAGGCGTTCGAGGGCGAGAACGATGCCGCCGCGACTCCGCGCCCGTGAGGACACGTGGCCGATGGAATCCGATCCAAGAACATGCATCGCCGGGCGAAGGACTAAAACGGCAATGCGAATTGACGGGCGGCGCGTCGACCGGAATTCTTGGGACATGGGCGGCGAGCTCGGTTGGTTGAGCGGCTGACCCTTAATCAGACTGTCCCGGGTTCGAACCCCGGGCCGCCCATCATCTGCCTCGCGGACCGGTGGCCGAGCGGTTGAAGGCGCCGGACTTTTAATCCGGTGACGAGAGTCCATCGTGGGTTCGAATCCCACCCGGTCCGCCACCTGCCCCCGCGAAATCGTTCTCCCGATCCGGCTGCGGCCGAATTTTTGCGTTGTTTTCGAGGGTTATGCGGGAGGGGCTGTTCACCGCCTTCGGGCGGGAGCATGCGAATTCGTTCTCTTGTGCCCCGTATTCTCCGGACCTGTTAACCGCGTCATTGCGGTTAACAGGCGTAATTGGTTGATTGCAAAAGGAACTTTTGGGGCAACTTCGCGACGCGTTTGCGGAATCCGTCCGCACGGGCGACCGGAACCCGCCTCGAATCTTCGCAGTTCACAAGTGATAGTCTTGGGCAAGGGTACTGTCATAAAGGTTCTTGATTGATATCGCCGACTCGATCGCGGCGCGGACAGAGGGTTCCTTGATATCCAAAACGCGATATTGCTCGCCGACCTTGGCGATCGCGTCGATCCGCCGGAAAACGTGACCGTGCTTTTCCGCGTAGGCCGCCAGTCCTCTCAGCTTGGGAATGGCATCGCCGAACTGCGTTCCGTGAGGATCGACAATGTCCGCCGCAATTGACCCGTCCGGCAGACGCGCAAAAATGATGAAGTCTGGCCGAACGATCTTGATTTCTCCGTCGTTCTCGTATGTGACGCCCAGTGAATCCTGACTGGCACGAGATGGGTTGCGGTACCACCCAACGACATCCGGTCGTTTCAGTTCTGCCTTGATCACGTCGGCTTCCCAGGAATTGAAGTCTTCCGGAAACAGCCCGTCAGTCGCGCACATCAGGTGGCGTTCGTATCGTGGTAGAGGTGTTTCGGTTCCGTCGGCCTCTCGAATGGTCGTGGGTTGCATCCAGGACTTCGGTTCGGCCAGATCGACGTCCAGCGGATGAGCGCTCATTTCCCTAAGCTGGCGATAGACTTCCTGTCGCTCATCGGAAAGTCCCCTGATTTCGACCCGGAATCT
>Ga0207864_1000171_pt1 | contig 102506 bp, 79 predicted proteins | sample HigsolmetaAR202D_FD_184834 | JGI IMG/M metagenome (GOLD analysis project Ga0207864, IMG submission 184834) | Ionic liquid and high solid enriched microbial communities from the Joint BioEnergy Institute, USA - AR20-2-D (SPAdes) (version 2) ...
TAATCGAACCGCTTCTGACTTGTACTCGTCGCTGTACTGGCGACGCGATCTTCGTTCCGACATCTCAAACCTCCGATCTCGTTATTGTCCACCTTACGAAGGTGTCCACGAAATCGGGGGAGGTTCAATTGTCCACCTTACGAAGGTGTCCACGAAATCGGGGGAGGTTCAAGTGTCGACGCGCGCAGATGAGAGTGCGCTACGACCGCCCTTTGAAAGTAAGGCAGCCCAAAGATCACGACTCCCCCACACACTATGACGGCAACCAACTGTGAACATGAGGGAAATAGGCTCCTCCGACCAGTGTTTCGGCAACGGCCGCCCATTCATAGCGTGCAGCACCGCTATGGCAGCGAACATGAATAGCATCGATCCGAGAAGGTACGTCATTGCACGCACGCCGATCCCCACATGCCAACGAAGTGACCTGCGTCACACGAGACCTTGTCCAATCGCGCGACACTCGCCTAGCTCGGTATCGAGCGGCAGCGCGGCATTTCTTATGAAGTCATCGACGAACCGGATCGTTCCGTGGGGAGGATTCTGCGCGGCCGTCGTTGCGCTTGGCCTGCGCTACTGGCTCATTCCGTATGGAACGGTGAGCCTACCGAAAGATCTGTTGGGTCCTCAGCTCGGTGTCCTTGCATTCGCCTGCGCCATGGCTATTGCGTTTGGAGCGACCAAGCCTTGGCGGAGCTTGCTCATCTTCAGCGCGGCAGCACCCACAACCGTCATGCTGCGAGTCGTCGTCGAGTGCACGATCGATCCCACGCGGCACAACTTGTGGCCGTTCGAGATCGGCATTGCTTATGGAGTTGGATTGCCGTGGGCGGCCGGCGGCGCGATCCTGGGCTGGTGCCTCGCGTGGGTACGACGAGAGAGAACGACGCGGTAGAACGATCGAGCGTCACGCGGCAAACGAAGACCGCGCGGTCTGTACAGGCGCCCCTGCAAAACGCGCGATCTTTCAGTCAGTTTCAAGCCTGCGGCGGAATGCGCAGCGACTGCCCCGGATAGATCTTGTCCGGATCCTTCAGCATCGGTTTGTTGGCTTCGAAGATCAGCGGATACTTGCGCGCATCCCCATAGTACTTCTTCGCGATGGCCGACAGCGTGTCGCCCTTCACGACGGTGTGATACTGCGCCTCCGGCGCGCTTTCGCGCACCGCGAGATCGTCGGTGACCTTCTCGACGCCGGCGATGTTGCCGCAGCACAGAATGACCTTTTCCTTCGTCGCCTGGTCCTTTGCCGTGCCCGAGACGTGCACGGTCGCAGATGGCGCGTCGAAAGCAACATTCAAATCGTCGACCTCCAGGCCTTGCGTGCGGATGTAGCTCGCGATCGCGTCGCCTGCGGCCTTGGCGCTGTTTCCGTTGGCCGGCTTCTGCGCTGCGGCAGGCGCCTCGGCCTGCTTCTGCGGCGCACCGAAACGGACCGCCGCCTTGGCATTCTCCACGATGCGCTCGCCGGCATCTTTCACGAAGTTCCACACGCTCATAGTCGCTCTCCCGGTATGGCTTGGGTCTGCTGCCGAAGGTGGCGAGAGCGGAACGCGGCTGACGGCGCATAGTTTCCCAGCCTGCGATCTCTACGACTACGCGTCGGCCTCCAACACTGACGATCTAGGTCGTCCTTCCGGCCGTCCCTCGCCACAGGGCCACGGATGGATTACGCGCTCGGCGCTATCAATGCTCCCGCGGCCCATAGCGCGGTCACGCCGTGCCCAACGCCAACACCGAGAACCATACGAAACCCAGCGACAGAAAGTTCTCCGTCATTTCTGGAGGTAGAACGCGCAAGTCTCGCCCAACCCTACTCCGCCGCCTTCGGCGCACTGAGGTTCTTGGCGTAATACCCCGACGGATCGAAGCAGCACACGCGCTTCTTTCCTGACGCAAGCATCTCGCAAGCGCTCTTGATGCGCTTCTCCCGCGTCGCGGCCTGCTTTGCGGTCTCGATCCAATGAATCCAGTCGATGCGCGCCACCGTCGTCGTCGCCTCCCAGACACGACGAGCCTCCGGCGACGCAGCGAGCGCCTTTTTGAAATCGGGCGGGACAGTCGGCTCCATCTCCTGAGCCATCGGCGCCAGCTCGATCGTGACCTCCTCGCCGAACGCGACGCCCGCTGCCTTGCACAGCGCAGCATCAACCTTGAGCCAATGACTGAGCTGGCCATCCGGTTCGAGCAGCGCACGAAAGGGGGCACCGTTGATCGTTCCCTCCACGCTCGTGCGACCACGCCTCGGCAAGGCGGCGCTCACACTCTTGGGCAACACAACAAACCCCCATGGCCGCCCCTTTCCTGAATCGGCCGGGCGCAACACGGTGGCCGTGAACCGCGATTTCTTGGTTGTCTTCGTTGTCTTGGTCGTCTTGTTCGGTTCTTCGCCGGGTCGCGTCGCAGTTCGTCGTGTCACAGTCGCCATATGTGCCTCTCGAACTGGCATCGATCCATCAAGTCACCGGCGTTCGATGATGCAACAACGCTCACCGCCTTGCCATGGCACCGCACGTCACGCCGCAGAAGCGAGCACCTTGCGCCTCATGTCGCCCGCACTTCAGACCGCCTCGTACGCAAGCACGAGTCCCGGCCCTGCCTACCGAGCGAGCGCCGACGGACAGGACGGCACTCGTCTGGAAAGGCACCGCACTGGCGCAGCTTGCCGTGCGTGGACCGGTCGCCGAACGGAAAGAGCGCCTCAAGGAAGCACGACGGCTCATCGTGCAAGCGAACCGCACGGACCCGCAGGACTTCCTGCCGATCATCGCCTATCACAACACCTTCACGATCGCCGATGAGCCGGTACCGGACATCGCGATGGAAGGCATAGCGAAAGTTGTCGTGTCCGCGCCCGCCGCACCCACTGCGCGACTGAAACTCGGTCAGGAGCTCGTCAAGCGCGGCCTAAAGGATGCAACACGGATCACGCTCCTGCCCGTCGCCAAGGGGCCGTTCAATACACCGGAACAACCGACAGCGGACGCGCTGCTGCAGCAAGCGATGACGACCACTCCTGAGCGTTAACGCGGATCGCCAAGAGTTCGCGACGGCCCGATCGGGAAAGAGTCGCCGACCCCGCGACTCACCGATCCGCTTTCCAGTCGCTTGATTTCGCAAGACCGTTGCGTGATTCTCTATTGCTGCGGCACCCCCCGAGCGTCGCAACACCGCCATCGCCTCAATGCTGACGACGTTGCACTTGAATGCTCGTTGGCCGCCGGTTCCGACGCTGCGAGAAGAATAAGAGGACGCAAAGCATGACGCGATGGTTGGTTGTCTTTCTGGCCGCGACCGTGAGCGTTTCAGCCCACGCACAGCTCACGAGGCCGGTCCGAAACAACGAAACCACGATCTTGGTGACGGGCAATCGTGACGCGAAGGTCAAGATGAGCAAGTGGCGCGCGGCGGAAACGCCGCATGTCGTCGTGTTCGGCGAACACGACGAGAAGCGCTTAGGCGAAACCGCGCGCAATCTTGAGACACTTCACTTTCTGCTGTCGACCTTCCTTGGCCGTCTCGGCGCGCCCGACGACACGATCAAGATCGCCGTAACGATGATTGGCGACATCGGGGCGTTCGAGCAGATGCAGCTGACTGAGCTGCGCTGGCAATACGGGCCGTTCCCGGAAAGATTCGCGAAGATGCTGTACTACGATCCGCGCGAAGAGGGATCGGTTCTCGCAACCCCTCGGGACGGCGTAAACCTCGTTCTCTCACCGTCGCGCGGCCGCGCGACGAATCGAAACTGCGATGGCACGGACGACGGTATTGAGTTTCTCCCGCCCGTCCACGTCAACTACAGAGTTGACCCAATGACGGGAGAGCTCAAGGTAGATGAGAACCAGATCCTCGCGCAGATGTCCGTCAACGAACTGACCTTCTGCCAGTCGGCGGAATCGCGCCTCTACTCGGGCTTCGCGCAGAACTACCTACTGACCTACTTCCCTGCTGCCTATCCCCGTTGGTTCCTGCAGGGATTCGGCGAAATCTTCGCGACATTGAAGACGGGCGATGACTTCGTGGAGTACGGCCGTGTCCCGAAAGGCTACTCCGACGTCATCAAGCATTACGGCCGCTACCCGGTGACGCACGTGCTGGGAGGCCAGTACCTCTCAGGCACAGGCCGGCACTGGACGCCCTATCACGCATGGCAACTGGTCCACCTGCTCTACTTCTCCGACGAGTGGAAACCGCGTCTGCACGAGTATTTGAATGCGTTGGCGCAAGGTGCTGACCCGCAAACTGCAACCAGCGCGCTGGGCGATCCCGCCCAGCTTCAGCGCGCTCTCAACGGTTATCGGGGACGCAAGGTGCAGTCGACGAAGGTGACCTTCCCGTCAGAGCTCGTCCCGGAACCGATCATTCGCCGCCTGACACGCGCCGAAGCCGCGCTGATTCGAGGCCGACTCGAGCTCGGCGCGCGCGTCGAGATCCCTGACGGCGACGATGGAGAGCGCACCGCGGCCCTCGCCCGACGCGAGGCATGGCTCACTCGCCTGCGCGAAAATGCCCAGCGATACCCGGATCGCATCGAGCATCAACTACTGTTGGCGGAGGCCGAGTGCCGCACCGGCCATGCCGAAGAATGTCTAGCCGCGGCCGAACGCGCGCTCGCACGCTCACCTAAGGACACGACGGCAATGGTGTGGAAAGGCACCGCCCTTGCGCAGCTGGCCGTACGTGGCCCGGCCACCGAGAGAGAAAACCGTCTCAAGGAAGCGCGGCAATTGATCGTCCAAGCCAATCGCATGGACCCGCAGGATATCCTGCCGATCATCGCGTATCACCAAACGTTCGTGATTGCCGATGAGCCAACACCGGACATCGCGATGGAAGGCATGGCCAAAGTCGTAGTGTCCGCCCCCGCTTCACCCACCTCCCGGCTGAAGCTCGGTCAGGAGCTCATCAAGCGCGACCTCAAGGATGCAACGCGTATCACGCTTCTGCCCGTCGCCAAGGGACCATTCAACACACCTGAGCAGCCGACTGCGGATCTGCTGCTGAAGGAAGCGATGGCAAGCGCGCCGGATAGTTGACCCAAGCCGCCGGAACTGTACGGAAGTCTATCGACGCGACGGCGATACGTCGCGAATCATTCAAACTCATTCGGCGCTGATGCAGCCGAAGCTCGCCGCTGACTGATTCCGTCTTCCGACGCCCTGACGTCCCTCAGCTCCGCCAAGGGCCACTCCGCTGGACTTCTTTCTCTCGGGCGATTGGATAGTATCTTCAGTCGCATCACGCGTCGGCGCACGAATAAGCAACGCCTATACCGTCCCCGCCCCTTGATCGTCGCGCTCCATGCAGCGCCTGGAGGCGTCCGCTTACCGACATCAAGCCATCGCCGCAAGCGTCCTGCGAAAGCGCAGGTGCGCGACCCAGAAAAAAGCCACGCCGATCGCCGCAATCGCAAGCAGCTGCGGCCAGACGATATCGATCCCCGCACCGCGATACAGAATGGCCTGACTGGCCGCCACGTAGTGCGTCGTCGGGGCGAGCAGCATGATGTCCTGCACGAGTTCGGGCATGCTCTCGCGCGGCGTCATGCCGCCGGATAGGAGCTGCAGCGGCACGATGATGAGCATGAGCAGCAAAGCGAACTGCGGCATGGTGCGCGCGAATGTCGCAAGCAGAATGCCCATGGACGTCATCGACGCGAGCGTGAGCGCACCGGTGAACAAGAACAGCAAGCGCGACCCCTGAATTGGGGCGTGCAGGATCATTTCGATCACGAACACGAGCGACAGCGCCGTCGCCACGATGGTGACCAGCCCCATCGCCCAGATCTTCGACGCCATGATCTCGAACGGCGTGACCGGCATGACGAGCAAGTGCTCGATCGTGCCGCGTTCGCGCTCGCGGATCAGCGCGGCGCCGGTGAGAATCAGCGACACCATGGTCACGCGGTCGATGATGGTCATGACGCCCATGAACCACGACCGTTCGAGCGTCGGGTTGAACCGTGCCCGCAGCGCCAGATCCACCGGCGGGCTCGCCGCACGCCGGTAACCCTGCAAGAACTCGTTCACCTCGCCCGTTACGATCTGCTGCACGGCTGCGCTTCCGACGAACGCCTGGCTCATGCGCGTCGCGTCGACATTGAGCTGAACCGCGGGCCGCCGTCCGGCCAGCAGATCGCGTTGCAGCTCGCTCGGAATAACCAGCCCGAACGTGAACTCGCCTGCATCCATTCCGGGATCCAACTCCTGAAACGAGATCATCGCCGGCCGTTGGAAGTGCGGCGGATAGAATGCGGAGGCGATCCGCCCCGACAGCGGCGAGCGATCCTCATCGAGGATCGCGATGACCGCCTTGTGCAAGGTTTCGGGAATCGCCGTGGCCGCAGTGTAGATCGACAACGAGAAGGCGTACACGATGAGCAGGATCAGCATCGGGTCGCGCGCGATGCTCCACAGCTCCTTCACGCCGAGCCGATAGATGTTCTCGATGCGCCGATTCCACCTCCACCTACTCGCCGAGCCACTGCGTGCGCTGGCGCCTGAGGATGTATCGAGCGTCGTTTCCTGTCGCATCATGTGTCCTGCTTCTTCAGCAATGCGACGGATACGCCGATCGCGATCGGCACCGCGGCGGCGATGGCCCAAAAAGATGCCTGCAAGTCCGTGAAACCAAGCGCCTTGCCGAACACCCCGCGGCTGATGGTCACCATGTGCGTCGTCGGCTGCATCCGCCCGACGACATAGCCGATTCCCTCGAGCGACGACACGGGATTCGTAAGTCCGGCGTATTCGACCGACAGCACGATGCTGAAAATCATCGTGAGAAAGATCGCCGCGGTCTGCGTGCGCGTGAAGGTCGAGCAGAACAGGCCGAATCCGGTCGTGTACACCACGAAGACGAGCGTCGCGAGCGCGAGCGTCGCGAAGCTACCCTTCACCGGGACGCCGAACACCGTGATCGAGAGCAGCGTCAGCAACAGGAAATTCACGAATGCAAGCGCGACGTACGGCAGCTGCCTCCCGAGCAAGAACTCCGTGCGCGTGGTCGGCGTCGCATAGAAATTGATGATGGAGCCGAGCTCTTTCTCGCGCACGACGGACAGGGCCGTGAGCATCGCCGGGATCAGCATGAGCAGGATCGGAATCACTGCCGGCACGATCGCGGGCAAACTCTTGACGTCCGGGTTGTAGCGGTAGCGCGTTTCAATATCGATGGCCGATGTCGGCATATGGCCGAGACGCTCTCGCGCTTGCTGCATGAGCCAGAGCTGATGCATGCCCTGCACATAGCCCTGCACGGTCTCGGCCCGCTGAGGCATCGCGCCGTCCACCCATGCGCCGATCGCCACCGAGTCCCCGCGCTGGACGCTGCGGGCGAAGTCAGGCGGGATCTCGATCGCAAGCGCGAGCTCGCCCGAGCGCATGCGGTGATCGAGCTCGGCGTAGTCGCGGATCGGCGGCCGCTCGATGAAGTACGGCGAGCCCGCGAGATTGAGCGCATAGCTGCTGCTCAGCCCGGTCTGATCGCGATCGAGCACGGCGAACGGCAGGTCTTCCACATCCATGCTGATCCCGTACCCCATGATGAACATGAGGATGACGCTGCCGAGCAGCACGAGCGCGGCACGCACCGGATCGCGCTGCAGCTCGAGCGCTTCGCGCATCGTGTAGCTGAGCAGCCGTTGCAGGCTGAACCCGCGTTTGCGCGCCTTCGGCAGCGCGGGAGCTGCGCCGCTGGTCGCAGGACGTTCCGATTCGGACACCTTCGTCCCCGCGCCGGCCTCTTCGAGATAAGCGATGAAAGCATCTTCGAGCGTGGCAACGCCCCGCTGGGCCACCAGCCGCGCCGGCGCATCGCTCACGAGCACTTTGCCCGCATGCATGAGCGAGATCCGATCGCAGCGTTCGCCTTCGTTCATGAAGTGCGTCGAAATGAAGATCGTGACGCCATCCTTGCGCGACAGCTCGATCAAGAGCCGCCAGAACGCATCGCGGGCCACCGGATCCACGCCGGAGGTCGGCTCATCCAGGATGAGCAGCTCCGGACCGTGTACGAGCGCCACGGCAAGCGACAGACGCTGCCGCATGCCGAGCGGCAAGCGCATCGGCAGCTCGTCGGCGACTTGCGCAAGATCGAAGCGCTCGAGCATTTCCGCAACGCGCGCCGGAATGCGCTCTTCCGGCACATGAAACAGCCGCGCATGCAGCACGAGGTTCTGACGTACCGTGAGCTCCGTGTAGAGCGAGAACGACTGCGACATGTAGCCGACCCGCCGCCGCGTCCCGAGATCGTTCGGATCGACCGGACTACCGAACAGCTTGGCCTCGCCTTCGCTCGGCGCCAGCAGACCCGTCAGCATCTTCATCGTCGTGGTCTTGCCGCAGCCGTTCGAGCCAAGAAACCCGAAGATCTCCCCGCGCCGGATGCGAAAGCTCACGTGATCGACTGCGACGAACTCACCGAAGCGCATCGTCAGATCGTTCGCCTCGATCGCGATACTCTGCGCTTCATCGCGCGTCAGCGGCGGAATGGTCACTTCGGTATAGCCGCGCCGCTTCTCTTTCGGCAGCAGCGCTATAAAGGCCTGTTCGAGCGACTGCGTCCGGGTGCGCTCGTACAGCTCCGCGGGCGTACCGACAGCGAGAATCCGCCCCTCGTCCATGGCGGCAAGCCAATCGAAGCGGCTCGCCTCGTCCATGTATGCAGTCGCCACGATCACGCTCATGTCTGCGCGCGTTCGACGAATCGAGTCGATCAGATCCCAGAACTGCCGCCGCGCCAGCGGATCGACGCCGGTCGTCGGCTCATCGAGGATCAAGAGCTTGGGATCGTGGATCAGCGCGCAACACAAGCCGAGCTTCTGCTTCATGCCGCCGGAGAGCTTGCCGACTGGCCGATCCAGGAATGGATAAAGTCCCGTCGCACGCGTGAGCGCATCGATGCGACGCCGACGCTCGGCTGCATCGTGACCGAAGAGGCGCGCGAAAAACAGCAGGTTCTCTTCGACGGACAACGTGGGATACAGATTTCGCCCGAGCCCTTGCGGCATATAGGCAATGTCCGGGCACACGCGCTCCCGATGCTGCTTACTGGCCATATCGCCGCCGAGCACGGTGACGGTGCCGATCTGGACGCGATGCGTGCCTGCGAGCAGCGCAAGCAGGCTAGACTTGCCCACGCCGTCGGGCCCGATGATGCCCACCATGCGCCCTGCCGGGATCGCGAGATCGATGCGATCGAGCGCACGCACCTTGCCGTAACGCAGGCTGACGTCCTTCAGCACCGCGACGGGCGAGGCCGGCTGCAGGTTCGAGCTCATTCGGGTGTCTTGATCGCAAGACGCTCCGGCCACGGCGTCTCGCGGTCCAGCTTGATCCACGCTACGCCCGGCAGCCCCGTCTTCACTTGCGTGAGGTGCTTGAGCAGCAAGTCACGGTCGATGTGCGCGCGCACACGAAACATGAGCTTCTGCCGCTCGCTCGCGGTCTCGACGGTCTTCGGCGTGAACTGCGCCGTATCGGCGACGAACGACACCTTGGCGGGAATCACGAATTCCGGCGCTGCGTCGAGCACGATGCGCACTTCGCTCCCGAGCGCGACGCGCCCCACAACGGTCTCGGGCAAGAAGAACGTCATGTACACGTCGGACAGGTCGACGAGATTCAGCACGGGCGAGCCCGCACCCAGCACCTCGCCCGGTTGCGCGATCCGGTACTGCACGCGCCCGTCGCGCGGCGAGGACAGCACGCTGTCGTCGATATCGGCCTCGATACGCGCCACCGTCGCCTGCGCCGCAGCCACTGCCGCTTCAGCACCGGCGATCTGCGTGCGCGCCGCTTCGACTGCGGATTCCGCCGCAATCACTCGAGCCTTCGCCGCTTCGAGCGCTGCTCGTGCTGCGCGAACCCGTGCGCGATCGTCATCGAGCTCCTGCACTGACGAAGCGCCTTCCTGCGCCAGCATCTCCGAGCGCGCCAGGCGACGCTCCGCAGCGTCGAGCGAGCTTTCCGCTTCGACGACGGCTGCTCGCGCTGCGGCCGCTTCGCTCTGTCGCATCGCAAGCTGCGCCTTCGCCGTCGCGACCGAGGTCAACGCTTGCTGATGCATCGCGCGCGCTTCCTCGCGCTGCGCCTCGAGCGTGATCACCTGCATCTTGGCGAGCGGCTGACCGGCTTTGACGAGCTCGCCCTCGCGTACATAGATATCCTCGACGCGCCCACCGAGCTTTGCGGCCACGTTGATCTCCGTCGCTTCGATGCGTCCGTTGCCGCTGACGAAGGCATCGCCGTACCCCTCGGCCTCGATCGACCGCCACAGCATCCATCCGAGCAGCCCGGCAACCACGACGATCGCGATTGCAGCGGTCCGCTTCTTTACTGCTTGTTGTTCCATGATCCCTCGCTACTCGCCCGCGCCGAGCGCCCCGCCGCCGAGCGCTGCGAACAGCGCGACACGGCTCGATTGCAGCGCGCTTTGCAGCTGGACGACCGCTTGCTCGGCAGTCAACAGATCGCGTTCGGCATCGAGCACTTCGAGATAGCTTGCAGCACCGCTGTCGTAGCGCAGCCGAGCCAGCCGCGCCCGTTCGGTCTGCGCGCGCAGTGCTTCCCGCTGAATGCGCAGCTGCTCCCCGAAGTAGTGATGCGCCGACAAGGCATCGGCCACGTCACGGAATGCGGCTTGAATCGTCTGCTCGTAGCTCGCGACTGCCAGATTGCGCTGCACCTCCGCCAACTCGAGGTTCGAGCGCAGACGTCCGCCCATGAAGATCGGCAACGAGATGACCGGCGTGAAGGTCCACATGCGGCTGCCGGACTCGAAGAGCCCGTCGAGCTCGTCGCTCGCGCTGCCGTAATCGCCAGTGAGCGTGATTCTGGGAAAGAACGCCGCGCGCGCTGCGCCAATGTTCGCGTGCGCCGCACGCAGCTGGTGCTCTGCCGCCATGATGTCCGGACGCCGCACGAGCAGATCGGACGGCAACCCGGCGCTCACCGCGCGCACCGGCTCGGCGTCGTTGTCGAACAAATCCGTTCGCATCGGCAACTCGACAGGCACGCCCACGAGCAGGTCGAGCGCGTGACGGTTCAGTGCTCGGGCCTGCTCGAGCTGCATGGCGAGCGACTGCGCCTGCGTCAGCAACGTTTCGACTTGCATGAGCTCGAGCTGCGTGCTCGCGCCCACTTCGAAGCGGCGCTTGAAGATGCGATACGACTCCTCGCGCGAGCGGAGCGTGCGGTTTGCGATTTCGAGGCGCCGATCGAGCTCGCGCTGCGACAGCCAGCTATCGGCCACCTGAGCGACGAGACTCACTGCAAAGGCGCGGCGCGCGGCATCGACGGCGAGATAGCTTTCGATCGCAGCGAGGTCGAGATTGCGCACGCGACCCCAGAAGTCCAGCTCCCACGCCGAGGCACCCACGGTGACCTGATACGCTCTGCTCACATACGATCGGCCGAGCATACTCAGATCGGCCGGAGTACGGCCGCGCTGGCTAGCTGCTCCTACTGCGATGTTGGGTAAGCGATCGGCGCGCTGAATCCCGCGCAACGCCCGCGCCTCTTCGACCCGCAGCACGGCCGCACGCAGGTCGCGACTATTTTCGAGCGCCAGCTCGATGACACGCTGCAGCTCCGGATCGACAAAGACGGTACGCCACTCTGCCGCACCGTCGACTGCGCTCAACGTACGCGGCGCATCAGCGGGGTAGTCATTCGGAATGGGCGGCGCAGGCGCTTGATAGCGCGGCGCCATCGAGACGCAGCCGAAAAGAAGAAGCGCAACGGCCGCAGGCCCACAGGATCGCGCTGCTGCCGGATTCGTGGGAGATCGAGCGGTCCGCACCATGAGGACTTGAATGCTCTCCGATCGCTCGACTCGCTGAAGTAAGGAGATGCCGAAGACAAGTCCGTAAGAGCTACGGACGAGCGATCATGCAATGCCGTGTCGCGAGAAAAATCTCAGCCCCCGCGCGCTCCCTCATTTCGTTTTATCTCCTGAGCAGCCAAGTCGCGTTCGCTGCACATCATTGCAATCGACGCGGAATGCGTGGGTGGCCGAACGCACATTCGAGCTCGGTGCGATTCCACTTACCGCACTCAGCGGCCGCCTCATAGGTGCTTTGCAGAAACTCGATGAGCATCGCGTCGGGGTCGTGCGCACTGCGCACGGCGGCATACGGCAACACGAACTCGCCGAGCGCCTCTGAGTAGAGCGCTTCGCGAGGCGAGACTGCGTACGAGCGATAACCGTCCGGCTGCGGATAGGCGTATGAATAGAACGAGGCATCGAATCCGTTTCCGCCGGGCCAGAAACCCGCGCTGCTCACCTCGTGCGAATAGGCCTCCTGCGCGATCTCGTTCGCGAGCCCCGGCACTCCGCCCGGATGCAGCGGCGCTCTGCGGCCGGAGAAACGTGTGACGGCAAGATCGAAGCTGCCCCAGAAAAAGTGCACCGGGCTGCACTTACCGATGAATCCGGTACGGAACAGCTTCATCACTCGATCGGTCTTTGCGAGCACACGCCAGAACCGTTGAGCGTAGTCGGCGTCGTAGGCGGCGTGCACACGATCTTGCGAGAACGGAATGGCGTTCGGGATCTCGCTTGGATGTTCGTCGATCTCGACCGAGATGTCTGCCTCGTCGAGCATTTCCATGACCCGACGATAGAACTCGGCGACCGTCATCGGCGCCAGCGTCAGATAGCGACGGTCGCCGCGGCTCGTCTCGAGCGCGAGCCTGTGCGCGAGGAAGTCGAAGTTCAGCTCGAACGTGAGATCGCCGTCCGGAATCGGCGATGTGCTGAGACCGCGCGCGGTGACGTAGAACGGCACATGCCACGAATGATTGAGCCACGGCGTGAGCGCCAGACGCACCTTGCCGACGACTTGCATCCACAAGTGCAGCGTGGCGCAGGTGTCTTTCCAGTCTGCGTAGGCAAGCTCGGGCCAGCGCTCGCTTGATGTGGAATGCATGAGGCGCTCCAGGGATTTCCCCGAGGGAATGTCCTCGAATGCCGCCGAGTTCCGCTGAGACGCGCCGACGCGCTGCGATCGGCGCTTGCCTCGTCGCGAGACGCAGTCTGAGCCGCGGAAGGCCAACCGAGACACCTATTAATGGAGAGAGTTAGTTAACGAGTGAGCATGCCGAGCGTGAAGCTCTTACATGCCGGTCGCGAACACTACTTTCCCTGCGGCACTGCACCGCCTCCCCACTTCTGGACACCCACCGCCTCCCCCACTTCTGGACACCCATCGTTTCTGCTCGCTTTTAGAACTGGCGCCTCCCCGCTCCTGGACACCCATCGCTTCTGTTCGTCCTGGAGACACCTACCAGCGGAGCCTGTTGATTGTGGACACCCATCACTCTGCGCTGGGCGATCTTCACTCTGGACATCCACCGGTCTTCACTCCCGGACCCCACCATCTCGAGCCATGAATCCATACCCCGTCCTGCGTTTCCTCCGAAGCCGTTCCGCGACGCCGCGTATATCCCGCCGCGATGGCCGCTCTATACTCTTCCGCCCATGAAAGCCGTGGCGTTCCGCTGCATGCGACTGCATCGTCCTGGCCAGCCGCTTGTGCTGGACCAGTGCACGATTGATGACGTGCCGCCCGGCAAGGTGCTGCTCAAGGTGCACGCCTGCGGCGTCTGTCGCACCGATCTGCACGTTGTCGACGGCGAACTGCCGGATACACGCCTGCCGATCGTGCCCGGCCATGAAATCGTCGGAGAAGTCGTCGCGTGCGGGAGCGGCGTCAGTTTCAGGAGCGGCACGCGGCTCGGCGTGCCCTGGCTCGGCCACACGTGCGGCGAATGCGACTTCTGTGCGCACGAACAGGAGAATCTCTGCGACCGTGCGCTCTTTACCGGCTATCAGCTCGACGGCGGCTACGCTGAGTACACGCTTGCCGACGCACGGTACTGCTTTGAGCTACCGACAACGCTCGATGACGCCCACGCAGCTCCGTTGCTGTGCGCCGGCCTGATCGGTTATCGCTCGTGGCGCTTCGTACAAGAAGCCAAACGCTTGGGCGTCTATGGCTTCGGCGCCGCTGCCCACATCGTCGCGCAAATCGCCCGCTGGCACGGCCAGCGTCTCTACGCGTTTACTCGTCCTGGCGATACCGCCGCACAGGACTTTGCCTACTCGCTCGGCGCGCATTGGGCGGGCAACAGCGACGCAATGCCACCCGAGCCGCTCGACAGCGCAATCATCTTCGCCCCCGTCGGCTCGCTAATACCCCTCGCCCTGAAAGCGCTGCGCAAGGGCGGTACGCTCGTCTGCGGCGGCATTCACATGAGCGACATCCCCACAATGCCGTATTCCCTACTCTGGGGAGAGCGGCAGATTCGCTCGGTTGCAAACCTCACGCGGCGCGATGGCACTGAGTTTCTCGAGCTCGCAGGCCGGATTCCCATCCGCACGGAGATTCAAACGTTTCCCTTGCCCGCAGCCAACGAGGCACTGGCGCGACTGCGTAACGGTCAGCTGACGGGCGCTGCCGTGTTGATTCCGTAGACGCCGCGCCCGCGCCTATTCTGCTCTGGCGTTGGACACCCATCGCTTCAGCCACCCTCGCATTGGACACCCACGCCCTCGCATTGGGCACCGATTGCTTCAGCCGGACGGTTACCTCGTTTGGACGCCCACCGCGAACAAACCACCTCTGGACACCCACCGAACTGTTCGACAACCGAGGACTCTCTATCGGCGCCTCCGCAGACCTGCAAGATATTTCGGCGAACTCGCTAGTAATTCACGCTGTTCGCTGACTTGAGGCGCCTTATCTTCAGTGCAGGGCAAGCACGTCACGACGTCTTCATGGGCTATGCACGCAAACAACAGATCTGTTTGGATCAAACGCCCTACTATCACGTCGTGTCGCGATGTGTACGTCGCGCTTGGCTATGGGGCTTCGACACCTATGCGAAACGTGACTATTCACATCGAAAGGACTGGGTGCTCGAGCGACTCGCTCTGCTTACGTCTATTTTCGCAATCGACGTCTGCGCCTACGCCATCATGTGCAATCACTACCATCTCGTGCTGCACGTCGATCGGCGTCGCGCTCACGAGTGGTCGGAACGAGAAGTCATCGAGCGCTGGGCACAGCTCTTCCGTCTGCCCCTCATCGTCGAGCGTTGGTTGGCCGGTGATGCAAGTGAAGGGGAAATCGATGCCGCACGTCGGATCGTCGCGCATTGGCGTGAGCGCCTGGCTGATGTGAGCTGGTTCATGCGCTGCCTGAACGAGCATCTCGCTCGCAAGGCCAACGCCGAGGACGAGTGCACCGGACGATTCTGGGAAGGTCGATTCCGCTCGCAGGCGCTGCTGGATGAGGCAGGCCTGCTAACGGCGATGGCCTATGTCGATTTGAATCCTGTACGGGCCGGTGTTGCGACGTTGCCCGAAGAAGCAGAGTTCACGTCGATCTATGCGCGTATCAAGGCGCTGCGAAGCTCGAGCGATCGAAGCACCGAGAAGAGAAGGCCAAGATTGATGCCCTTTCAGGATCAAGTTGGGACACGCGGCCCCGCCCTGCCTATGCGCCTTGCTGATTACGTGAAGCTCGTGGACTGGTCCGGCCGCAGAATCCAACAAGGCAAGCGATCCGCGATCGACAAAGAGGCTCCACCGATTCTGGAACGCCTGGGCATCGACCCCAACGTGTGGAGCTTTGCAATGCGCGTACGCGGCAATGTCTTCGGGCGAGCAATGGGCCGCCTCGATCGGTTGCTATTGCACGCTCGCGCGCTAAGTCAGAGCCGCGTCAAAGGCCTCTCGCACGCGCAGCTCCGATTCCGTCCCGCCTGACCTCATCGACACTCGCAAGCGCTCGAGCGTCTCGCGCGGCGCTTTCTTGAATCGATTCAGCATCCCGATTGATGCTCCCGCTGCCTCGCATCTGGCAAGTAGGCTGTCGCCTCACGCGTATTGGGGTCGACCTTCGTCGCGACGCGGATGTCGAGAAGTGGACACCCACCTTTCGTGAGATGCCGATGCGTGGGTGTCCAAGACCGGAACGACGGCGCGCGGGAATCGGTGGGCGTCCAAGATGGGATGGGTGTCCAAGGTGGGAAGGATGGGTTACTTCAGCACCGCCCGCGGGCACGCGCCGCCACGCGAGCTGCGTGGCGGTTGGGCGTGCATGCAGTCTCCCTCGCCGATTTCGATGCGGCATGTCGTCTCGGGCACCGCGCCGTCGCAGCGGATGTTGAGTGTCCACTCGCCGCTCGGGGTCGCGCCGGGTCGCCATTTGCCGCACTGTTCCACGCGAAAGTCGCGCAGGCGCACGAGATCGTCGGCGGTCTCGCCCAACATGGCAAACAGCGTTTCGCACTCCGCGGTGCTCGAGCACTTGCGTTCTTCGACCACGCGGCCGACCAGACTCACGCGGTCATACTGTCGTTGCGCGCAAAGCTCGACGGAATACTCCACCGTTTGCCCCGTCTCGAACGTCACTTCCTGCTCGAAGCGTTCGAGCCCAGCGCCTGACACGGTGGCGCGATAGGTACCAGGCGGTACTTCGATGGTCTCGCCCACCGCGCTCGTCAAGAAAGGCATGCGATCCGAGGCGCGGCGCAGCTCGAGACGCGCCTGCGAATCCGGGCTCGTGAAGCGCACGAATGCGTTAACCGACCGGACGGGCGGCGCGGGCTCGGACTCAATCTGCGGCTCGGGTGCAGTTTCTTGCACGCTCTCGTTCTGAGTGTCCTCGATCGGCGTGTCCGCTTCGGATGCAACATCCTGCGCTGACGGCGCCTCGACATCCGAGGAAGGTATTGTCACTTGCGGCTGCGGAATCTCGGTAGGCTTCTCGACGTCACGCGCCGGCGGCACGACTTCCTGTTCGAGATGCGTCTCCGGAAACGACTCCGCGACCACGCTTTCCGAATCCTCATCCGAAACCGCTTGATCGCTCGACGGCCGGCTCATCCACCACCAGGCGAGCGCGATGACGGCGGCGAACACGGCCACCACCGCAAGCGCCGTCCGCCACAGCGGCGGCGCATCGTCCTCGCGACGCGGCTCGCGCGACCGGCGCGGCGCGATGATCGGTTCGAAGTCGTCCTGTCTCTCGGGCATGCTTCATCTTCCCTCATCCGCGCGTCCGGCAAAAGCAACCGCGGCAAAAGACCCGAAAAGCGAGTCTAGACCGATCCAAGACAACCGGAACCTGTCGAACTCCCACTCGCACGCGGGCACAGCCCGTTCCAACGCCTCCCGCCCTTCGTTTGTTGCGCCCTAGAACGAATCGGCCGCGACGTAGGCGTCGATGACAGCACGCTCGCCCGCCTTGCCCGGCTGCGCATTGCCATGCTCCATCCCGAGCACGCCGTCGAATCCTTTGTTGTAGATGTGCCGGAAGACATTGCGATAGTTGATCTCGCCCGTCCCGGGTTCTTTGCGGCCCGGATTGTCGCCGATCTGGAAGTACGCAATCTCGCTCCACACGCGATCGATGTTCGCAATGATGTCTCCTTCATTGCGCTGCATGTGATAGATGTCGTACAGGATCTTGCACGCCGGGCTGTCGACCGCGCGGCACACCGCATACGCCTGCTCGGACGTACGCAAGAAGAGATCCGGGTTATCGCTCAAGGGCTCGAGCACCATCGTGAGCCCCTGCGGCTCGAAAATCTCGGCCGCAGCACGCAGCGCATCGATCACGTGCCCGGTTTGCAGGCCCATAGGCAACCGCCGATCGAAGTAGCCCGGCACCACCGTCATCCATCGCGCATTGACCCTCTTGGCCACATCCACGGCCGCGCGGCACGTATTCAAGAAGCGCTCGCGAAACCCGGGCTCGCCGGTCGCAAGCGACGGCTTCCAGTTATCGCCCGCATCGATCACGAACACGCCCATCGTCATGCCGAGCCGCGCGAGCGCCGCACCGATGCGCTCCTGCACCTCGACCGGTCGCGCCATGAGCTCGTTGTCCTCGAATGCCGTAAAGCCCTCGCTCGCCATGAACTCGAGCTGCGCGATGAGATCCCGTCCCGCATGCGCCTCGAACATGCCGAAATGCGGCGCATAGCGCAGCTTGAACCGGCGCCGGCCGGCACCCGCCTGGGCGTTCGCGGCGACCGAGGGCATACCCGCCCCGGCGGCGGCAAGAGCAGTAACGGCAGCAAGATTCGAGAGAAAGGTGCGGCGATTCTGCATGCGTGATCCCCTGACTTGCGACGGCATGCGCATCGCTCGTTCGACCCGCGCCGAGCGCGGATCGCACGTAGAATCGCGGTCGAACGGTCGCGCGCGTTTTTCGATATGCTTGAGCGCTCGCTGATCCGACGCTCGTGCTCGTAGTGAATCATGAAGCCGCTAGAGATTCCAGCCGACTCGCTCAACGATGCCGCCGCCTTCAAGCGCGACATCGCCGAGAAGTGCCAACCCGTCATCCTCCGCGGACTCGTGCGTTCCTGGCCCGCCGTCGCCGCGGCGCAGGAATCGAAACAGCGCTTTCGCGACTACTTGTTGCGCTTCGATGCCGGCCGCATCACCGAGGTGTTCGTCGGCGACAGCAGCATCGCCGGCAAGTACTACTACAGCGAGGATCTCAAGCGCTTCAATTTCGAGCGTAAACAGATGCGCCTGGCTGAGGCGATCGACGCGATCAGCACGCCGCCCGGCCAAACGACGATGTACGTGGGCTCGCTGCCCATGGACGCTTACTTGCCGGGCTTTCCGCAAGAGAATGCAATGCCGCTCGTGCCGCGCGAAGCGATCCCGCGCATCTGGATCGGGCACGGGTCCAATGTCGCCTGCCATTACGACACGTTCGACAACATCGCCTGCGTGATTGCCGGTACGCGCCGCTTTACGTTGTATGCGCCGGAGCTGATCGGCGATCTGTACGTCGGCCCCATCGATCACACCATGGCGGGCCAACCGGTCAGCCTCGCTGCCTCTGCCCCGCCGGGCGAAGAAGCGCGTTATCCGCGCTTCCAAGCCATTCGCGATCGGGCCTACGTCGCCGAGCTACAGCCGGGCGATGCGCTCTACCTGCCCAAGCTCTGGTGGCATCAAGTCGAGGCGCTGAGCGACTTCAACGTCATGGTGAATTACTGGTGGGATGCATTCAGCCTCGGCCCGGACGCGCCTTCCACCGCGCTGCTGCTCAGCATGATCACGATCGCCGAGCGCCCGCCCGCCGAACGGCAAGCGTGGAAAGCGTTCTTCGATCATTACGTGTTCCGCACGAACGGCCATCCGCTCGCCCACCTGCCGCCCGAACAGCACGGCATTCTGGGACCGCTCAAACCGGACAATTACGGCCGGCTGCGCGCGCGCATCATGCAGCTCTTGCGCGGCGGATAGACAGCGCCAAGCGAAGCAACGCACGCTATTCAAGCGCGCCTTGCTCGCCCGGCTGCGGTTCGGCGGCAAGCCTTGCGAGCCACTCGCACGTGCGCAGGTAGCCGCCGAAGCAGAAGAAGTGCACACCGTCGAAGCGCGCCGGATTCTCCGCTTGCGCCGCGGCGAGCTCGCCGACGAGCTCTTCGGGCCGATACTCGCCGAGCAACTTCGTGAACGCACCCGCGCGCGCAGTGAGCGCACGAATCGACGAGCCGACGCCGCAGCGCTTGGCGAACTTGAGCAACGTCGCCAACCCCACCGGCCCTGCCAGTCCTGCGACCAGGCGCGCGCTGACGATGCCGCGCCGGCGCGCCTCCGACGCCCACTGCAAGAACGGGGCGGACTCGAAGAAGAACTGCGTGACGAACGTTGCCTCGAGGCCAAGCTGTGCAGCGAGCTCTGCCTTTTCGAGCTCGGCACGCCGAATCTCCGCCAGCGGCACTGCCGGATGACCTTCGGGGTGCCCTGCGAACGATACGCGTCGCAAGCCGTGCCGTTGCAGCAAGCCGCTGCGCAGTACATCGGCGACGAGCGCATAGGGCCCTGCCGCGCGAGGATAATCGCCTGAGATCAGCAGGATCTCCGCGACCTGCGCTTGTGCAATCTGCGCAAGCAGCATGTCGAGGTGCGACTCGCTCTCGATGAGCCGTACGGGAATGTGCGGAATCGGATCGAAACCTGCCTCTTTCGCCGCGCGGCAAGCGCCGACCGTGTCATCCCAGGATTGCTTGGGCAGATGACTCACGTACAGCCGCGTGCCGTGCGGCAGCAATTCGCGGCTTGCCGGTAGCTCCTTGACGTCCTGCACATTGAGCTCGACGGACGCACGCCGCACGAGCTGAGCGACCGCGGACGCGATCGAAGATGCGTCCGTCGCCGCAAACGGCGACGGACGTTTCGTCCCCCCCATCAAGCTCATGCGCCACCGCGCGTGCGCCAACCTTCGTGATAGTGCTCGCGCGCATCGCGCGAGTACGGCACCGGCGCCACTTTGACGCGCACTTCGCATTGCCGATGCGGCTCGACGGTCGGCTTCTTCGTGCCGCCGTTTTCTTCGCCCCACACGAGCGTGAGCTCCGTGCCTACGTCGATGTCCGCATCGAGCACGCCGAGCGACAACCCGCAACGCTCGTTGTGGCTGTAGCCCGTGAACATCGAGAAACCGACCACCTTGCCGTTTCTCAGCACTGCGTCATACGACGAAGACGCATAGTTCGCGATCGGCAGATCGAAGAACTTGTAGGGCAGCGAGTCGCGATCGGTCAGCGACGCGAGAATCTTGCCCAAGTCCTCGCCGTTCCACTCGAACGTCACCTTACGGCGCTGCGGCCGTCCGTCGCGCATCATCTTCTCGAGCGCTTCGCGCCCGATGAACTCGTGATCGAACTTCACGAAGTTGCCGTAACCGAGCTCGTACGGCGTCAAGTAATAGTCTTCGATGTTCGAAGACACGAAGCTCCCGCCGATCGAGCCGCTGCCTTCGTACCCGTCGGCCGGCAGCCATTCGCGATACTTCTTCATGCTCTCGCCGGTGTAGACCGCAGGCAGCGGCGACGGAATCCATCCGGATTCGAGCGTATTGCTCGCATACGTGCGCGAACCGACGAGCACGAGACCGAAGTCGCGGCCGGCTTCGATGATTGCATTGCGAATCTCGTCGCGCTCTTCGTACGGTCCCCAGATCTCGAGCCCGGGCTCGCCCGCCATGCCGTGACGCAGCGCATTCACCTCGCGGCCTTTGATCCTGATCTTGTCGAAGTTGAAGAACTTGATGTCGGGCAGCGAGCCGCCGTTCAGCTTGTGCAGCAGCTCGGCCGCCTTCGGGCCTTGGATCTGATAGCGGTAGTGCCGGCGCGTCACCGCCCTGCCGTATGCATGCGACGGCGAACGATCGTCGCGGATGTACTCCACGTTGAAGCCGCCCGTTTCGGCATGGAACTGCAGCCAGTTGACGGTCGGTGCGCGCCCCACGAACAGGAGCTCGTCCTCGGCGAGATAGAACAGAATGCCGTCGCCGATCACAAAGCCATCGTAGTTCGTCGGCACCATCTGCTTGGCCTTGCCCGGCACGAAATTCTTGAAGCTGTTGATCGTCGTGTACGAGCAGAGCTTGAACGCATCCGGACCCTTGATCGTGATCTCGGCCATGTGATGCGACTGATCGAACAGCACGACGCTCTCGCGCCAGGCGCGCTGCTCATCGCGCCAGTTGCTGAACTCGGTCGGCACGACGGGATACACGTACGCCCCGATCTGCGAGTTGCGCAACATGTCGACCGGATTACCGACACTCTGGAGCAGATCTTCGAGCGATTTCTTCGTCATAGGCGATCACCCATCGTTGAGCGTTGCACGTGTGTGCTAGCGGCGCTAGCGGAAGATGACGGTACGGTTGCCGTTCAGGAGGATTCGATGCTCGACGTGCCACTGCACGGCGCGCGCGAGCACGGCGCATTCGACGTCGCGCCCCACCGCCGCGCAGGCCTCGACGCTCATCGAATGATCGACGCGCGCGACGTCCTGCTCGATGATCGGTCCTTCGTCGAGCTCAGGCGTCACATAGTGCGCAGTGGCGCCGATCAGCTTGACGCCGCGCCGATGCGCCTGCGCATAGGGCTTTGCGCCCTGAAAGCTCGGCAAGAACGAGTGATGAATATTGATCACGCGTCCGGCGAGCGCTTCGCACACGCGCGGCGAGAGAATTTGCATGTAGCGCGCGAGCACCACGAGGTCGATCTGATTGCTGCGCACGATCTCGAGCAGCGCCTCCTCCTGCTGCGGCTTGTTCTCCGGCGTGACCGGCAAGTAGTGAAATGGAATGTCGTCTTGCGCGGCCAAGCGATAGAAATCGCGATGATTCGAGACGATCGCAGGAATCTCGACGGGAAGCGCACCGATACGGTAGCGATAGAGCAGATCGTTCAGGCAGTGACCGAACTTCGACACCATGATCAACAGGCGCGGCTTGATCGCCGTGTCGTACACCGCCCACTTGAGATCGAAGCGCTCGCCCACGCTCGCGAACGCTGCGCTCAACGCCTCTGCCGTCGTCGGCTGATGCACGTCGAAGGCGACTCGCATGAAGAATTGCAGACTGTCCGGATCGCCGAACTGACCGCTCTCGACGATGTTGCATTCGCGTTCGAGGAGAAAGCCCGCCACCGCGGCCACGATTCCCATGCGGTCGGGACCGGACAGAGTCAGGATGAATCGCTGCATCGTCGATCGGCTTACTGGAACGGACGCGTTCCGCCGATCTTGGTCCCCGGGCTCTGTATAAGGCAATTCGATTCGCTATATTCGCTGTATCGTCTTGGCCGATACCCTCGTCATGCAGCTCGACCTCAATCTGCTCTATGTCCTGGCAGCGCTCGACAAGGAGCGCAGCGTCAGCGGCGCCGCACTGCGGCTGGAGAAAAGCCAGCCGGCGGTGAGCGGCGCGCTCGCCAAGATGCGCGCGTTCTTCAACGATCCCCTATTCGTGCGCTCGGGCAACAGCATGCAGCCCACGCCGCGCGCCACCCAGCTCATCGAGGCCGCGCGCGATGTGCTCGCCAAGGTCGGCAATGAGATCGTCGCGACGCCGACGTTCGATCCGAAAACGACGCAGCGCACAATAACGATTGCGTTATCGGATGTTGGCGAAGTCGTCTTCCTGCCGAGCCTGCTCAAGGATCTCAGGCGGCGCGCCCCGAACGCTCAAGTGCGCTCGGTAAGCCTGCGACCTGCCGAAGTCGCCGAAGGCCTCGAGAATGGCACCATCGACCTCGCCATCGGGTATTTCCCCGATCTCAAGAAGAGCAACATCTTTCAGCAGGCGCTCTTCGCCGATACGTTCGCGTGCATCGTGCGGCAGGACCATCCCGTCACGGCGCGCAAGCTCACGCTCAAGCAATTCCTCGAGCTCGAGCATGCGGTCGTGCACGCCGAAAGCCGCACCGAAGAAGTGATGGAGCGCTATCTCGCGCGCAAGCGCATTCGCCGCAAGGTGGTGCTCTCCACCCCCCACTTCGCCAGCGTGCCGATCATCGTTGCGCAATCGGATCTGCTCGTGACGGTGCCCGAGCCGTTGGCACGCTACTTCGCTCAAGTCTCGGCCAACGTACGTACCGTGGGCCTGCCGTTTGCGCCGCCGCGCATTCAGCTCAAGCAGTTCTGGCATCGCAAGTTTCATCACGACGAGCGCAATGCGTGGCTGCGCGCGCGAGTGTGCGCGCTCTTTCAGCGCCAGTAGCGCGCATCGGTAGAGTGCTCAACCGTTCGCGGTGTGGACAATCGCCCGAGGCGATTGCACTATCATTGCCGAGAACCGCACCCAAGCTACAACGAACGAACGCTGCGTTCTTCTTTCCGAGGAGTTCACCGTGACCGATAAGAATCGCGCCCAGCGCGCAGGCGTAAGCACCATTGTGAAAGCCGTGGCGACCTCGTTCGCCTTGTTGCACGCATCCGCATGGGCCCAGGGCCCCGAAGTGCCCGATACCGAAGGCACCGGCCCCTTCCCCGCCATCAAAGAAGAAGTCGCGTCCCTGCCGGCGCACGTCGTCTACCGTCCGCGCGATCTCAGCAAGCTCGGCGATAAGAAGCTGGGCGTGGTCGCGTGGGGCAACGGCGGCTGTTCGGATGACGGCGCGAGCTCGCGTCTGCACCTGCTGCAGATCGCCTCGTATGGCTATCTCGTGATCGCAAACGGCACGATCAAGTCGGGTCCTGGCACGCAGCCGAGCCCGCCGCCCGCGCCGCGCCCGGATGGTCAGCTGCCCCCGCCCGCCACGAGCGCCAAGCAGTTGATCGAAGCGATCGATTGGGCGCTGGCCGAGAACGCGCGTCAGGGCAGCGACTACTTCGGCCGCATCGATCCGTCCGCGATCGCGGTGTCGGGCTTCAGCTGCGGCGGCCTGCAAGCGCTCCAGATCGCCGACGACAAGCGCATTCGTACGCTCGTGATTCACAACAGCGGCATCTTCAAGCCCGAGAACGCCGTGCGCCTGCCGTCGATGGACCTCGGCAAGGAGACGCTCAAGAAGCTGCACACGCCGATCATCTACATCCAAGGCGGTCCGACGGACATCGCTTATGAGAACGGCATGGACGACTACCGCCGCATCGATCACGTGCCGGCGGCGATCGCCAATCTCGACGTCGGCCACGGCGGCACGTTCCACGAGCCGAACGGCGGACGCGCGGCGCAAGTCGCAGTCGCCTGGCTCGAGTGGCAGTTGCGCGGCGATGAGCAGGCCAAGCAGTGGTTCGTCGGAGCCGACTGCCGTCTCTGCAAGGACGCGGACTGGAAGTACGAGAGCAAGAATCTGAAGTAAGCAATCTCACGCAGCCGCGGCGGCGTGCCGTACGCCGTCGCGGCGCTCGATAGCGAGGCACTCTTATGAGCCACACGCGCGCCCTGCTGGCGCTCGCAATGAGCTCGGCGCTCGTTGCTTGCGCGCCAAACCCGCCCACCGCGAAGAACGATGCTCCCACCCCGCCGCCTACGTTTGCAGATGCCTGCGCGGCGCTGGTCGACCAGGCAGTGCCCGGCGGCAAGATCGTGAGCGCCGAGCTCGTGCCGGCCGGCACGGTTCCGAGCTTCGGAGCGCCGAGTCCGGTTCCGGTGCATTGCCGCGTCGAGGCGAAGCTCAACGAGCGCATCGGCATCGACAACAAGCCGTATGCGATCGGCATGGAGTTGCGCTTGCCCGAGAACTGGAATCGACGATTCCTGTTCCAAGGCGGCGGCGGCACCGACGGCGAGCTGCGCCCTGCGCTCGGCGGCGCGGCAGTCGGCGATGGACCGAATGCGCTGTCGCAAGGCTTTGCGGTCGTCTCGACCGACGCCGGTCATCGCAACGAGCCCGGCATCGTCGGACCTTATTTGTTCGGCGCCGATCCGCAGGCGCGCATTGATTACGGCTACAACCACTTGCCCGTCGTCACGACGGCCGCGCGCGAGCTCATCCAGCGCGTGTACGGCGCGCAGCCCGCCCGCTCCTATTTCGTCGGCTGCTCCAACGGCGGCCGCCAAGGCATGATGGCGACGCAGCGCTTCCCCGAGCTGTTCGATGCCGTCGTCGCAATCGCGCCCGCCAATCGCGTCACGGATGCCTCGCTCGATGCGCTCGCGCAAACGCAGATTCTCGCGTCGATCGCGCCGCGCGCCGCTGACGGACGCCCGCAGCTCGGTGCGGCCCTGACGAACGCAGACCTCAAGACGCTGAGCGACGGCATCCTCGCGCAATGCGATCTGCTCGACGGCGCGGCCGACGGCATGGTGCTGCATCCGGCGCAATGCAACTTCGATCCTGCGAGCGTCGAGTGCCGCGATGGCGCCACGAGCAACTGCCTTGCGCCGCAGAAGGTCGATGCGATTCGCCGAATCTTCGCGGGCTCGAAGGACGCCAACGGTCAACCGGTGTACACGCGCTGGGCGTACGACCCGGGCATCAATTCGCCGCTATGGACCGCATGGAAGCTCGGACCGGCGGATGCCATGCCGCCGCGCGCAGCCAATACGACGCTCGTCGCCGGCGCCATGTCGCATGTGTTCAGCACGCCGCCGACGATGACGGAAGATCTGTACGGCTTCATCCTCGAGACGAAGATCGATGATCTGCGTGACCGCTTCCGGCGCACCGAAGGCCCGTTCACGCAATCGGGCGAGCAGATCGTCAACGCGACGTCGACGGATCTGGCTGCATTCGCGGGGCGCGGCGGCAAGCTCATCCTGCTGCACGGCATGGCCGACGGCATCTTCGCGCCGCAGGACTCGATCGACTACTACGAAGCGGTCAAACGCGAGCACGGCGCGCGCGGCGACTTCATTCGTCTTTATCTTGTGCCCGGCATGGGACATTGCGGCGGCGGTCCTGCGACCGACTCGTTCGATGCGCTCTCTGCCGCCGTACGCTGGGTCGAGCAAGGCGAAGCGCCGAACGAGCTGATCGCCAAAGGCAGCCCCGGCTCGACGTTCAAGGGACGCACGCGCCCGCTCTGCCCGTATCCGAAGCAGGCGACGTACAAGGGCGGCGACATCGAGCTCGCCTCGAGCTTCGTGTGCCAGTAAGCATTCAACCCAAGCGGAGGACCGCCAGATGGTTTCGCGAAGAGAGGTGATTGCAGGCGCTACGCTCCTCGCCGCCACCGCCGAGATCGGCGCTGCGACCGAAGCGGCAGCCAGCGGCGTGCGCACACGCTTTGCCTTCGAAGCGCAAGTTGAGGTGAGCGCGCCGCTCGTCATCGGCGAGAGCGCACGCGGTTTGCGCCGCGTCGTCCCGATCGAAGGCGGCCGCGTCGCCGGGCCGTTGCTCAACGGACGCGTCGTGCCGGGCGGCGCAGATTGGCAGTACGTGCGCCCCGACGGCGTGCTCGATGTCGAGGCGAAGTACACGATCGAGGCTGCCGACGGCACGCTCATCATGGTCACGAACAAAGGCGTGCGTCACGGACCGAAGGAGATCATCGACAAGCTGACTTCCGGCGTCGACGTCGATCCTGCGCTCTACTACTTCCGCACGAGCGCGCAGTTCGAGGCGCCGAACGACAGCAAGTACGCCTGGCTCAACCGCTCCGTCTTCATCGGCGTCGCCGAGCGCAAGGCGCGCATGGCGATCATCCGCTTCCACGAAGTGCTCTAACGAACCGCGCGGCCGCTCACGCCAGAGCGGCCGCGCAATACTGCTTTAGCACGTCCTCGTGACGCGGCAAGGCGCTCGCGTAGCGCTGCATCGCCTGCCGCAGCAGCATCAGCTTGTGCTCGACCTCTCCCACCGGCAACGCGCTCACGAGCGGATCGATCGTCCTCGGCATCACGTTCTGACCGAGCATCACCGCCACCCAGCTCGCATTCGGAAAGAGCTCGCCCTCGTAGCGTAAGAACCGTCCGCCTTCGGCGAAGAGCGCAAGCCGCCGTTGCAGGGATTCGGGCAACGTCATGCTGCGGCAGTGACGCCAGAACGGCTCGTCGCGCCCGTTCGCGAAATAATGAAACACGAGCAGGTCGCGCACTTGCTCGAAGTCCTTGCGCATCCAGCGGTTGTATTCGTCGCGCAGCACGTTCGGGAGCGACGCGTCGGGAAACAGCGCGATGAATCGGCTCACGCCCTGGCGAATGAGATAGAGCGAAGTCGATTCGAGCGGCTCGAGGAAGCCGGCCGAGAGCCCGATCGCCACGCAGTTCTTCTCCCAGAATACGCGACGATGACCGGTCGCAAAACGAATGAGACGCGGCGAACCGATCGGCTCGCCGTCGAGCCCGGCGAGCAACACCGCCGTCGCCTCGTCTTCCGACATGAACTCGCTGCAATAGATATGACCGTTGCCGGTACGACGTTGCGTCGGAATGCGCCATTGCCACCCGGCGGACTTCGCCGTTGCACGCGTGTACGGCAGCAACGGGCCGTTGTGCCGACAAGCCACCGCAAGCGCACGATCGCACGGCAGCCAGTGGCGCCAGTCGATCCACTCGACACCGAGCGCCTGACCGAGCAGGAGCGCGCGAAACCCGGTGCAGTCAAAGAAGAAATCGCCTTCGACGATCCGCCCGTCTTCGAGGCGAAGGCCGGTGATATCGCCTGATTCAGGCGCGCGCAGCACCTCGCCGACTTTGCCTTCCACGCGCATCAGCCCGCGCGCTTGGGCGTAGCTGCGCAGATATTGGGCGTAGAGCTTGGCGTCGAAGTGATACGCATAACGCAGGTACGACGCCGGCGCGCCCGGCACCCGCGTATCGGGAAAACCGAAACGATTCTGCTTGGCGACGATTTCGGTCAGGCAGTACTCGCCGATCCAGTGCGCATGCCCGTGTGCGCGACAATGCAGCCAATACTGATGAAAATCGAGCCCGTCGATGTCGACGCCGTGAAAGCCGAAGGGATGAAAGTAACGCGAGCCGGGTCCCGACCAGTCGACGAACTCGATGCCGAGCTTGAAGGTCGCCTCGGTGGCGCGCATGAGCGCGGCTTCGACGACGCCCAGGAACAGATTGAACTGCAGCATGTCGGGAATCGTCGCTTCCCCGACGCCGATGATGCCGATCTCTTCCGACTCGACGAGCGTGAGCGAAACATCGTGCGGTTTGAGCACGCGCGCCAGGGCCGCCGCCGTCATCCAGCCGGCGGCGCCGCCGCCTACGATGACGATGCGCTTCAACCTCCCCTGCATGGCGCAAGATCCTCCGCAAAACGACGGGTCCGCCCCGCTTGCGCGGAGCGGACCCGAGGGGGACACGCTTAGAAGCTTGCCCGAACGCCGAGCGTCACGAGACGGCCGACGGGGTTTGCCGTGTAGTTATCGTAACCCCATGCACCGCCCATGAAACCGCCCTGATTGCCGTTGAAGAACGGCGGCTCCTTGTCGGCGATGTTGCGGATGTCGAGCGACACCGTGACGTCGTCGAACAGACCGCCCAACGAGAGCTTCTGCGACAGGTGCAGATCGAACGTGTTGGTCGCCGCCACCACGTCGCCGCCGCCGTTCGGATTGCCGTTGGCATCGCGCGTCAGCGGCGTCACGGTCGTGGCGCTCCAGTTGCGGTAGTCGCCGATGTGATTCCAGAACAGGTCGGCCGAGAAATTACCCCACTCGATACCGAAGTAGGTGCGCGCCTTGAACTGGATCGACGGGAACACGCCGTTGAAGCCCGAGGTGTTGAGCACCGAGAACTTCGGGTTCGGACCGAAGTGCTGATCGAACTTCGTGAAGTACGTGCCGCTGCTGCCGAAACGGGCGCGCACGGCGCTGGTCAGGTTGAAGCGGTAGTCGAACTGCGCGTCGTAGCCCTCGATGTAGAGGTTGAGCCAGTTACGCGTGCTCTGGTCGATCAGGTAGTACACCGCCGGCGGGATCGAGCCGCCGATCGTCGCGCCGTTCGCCACGTTCGCGAACTCGAGGATCTGCTGCTGCGTGCAGCCCGTCGGGCAGATCGTCAGCAGATCCGAACCGGCCGCCGTGATCGACGCCGGCGACGGCGAGTTCACGCCGCCGATGAAGTCGTTGTGGAAGAACGTCACCGACGTCGTGAAGCCCGGCAACCAGCTCGGCGCATAATCGATGCCGAACGAATAGCTCTCGCCGAACTGCGGTCCCATCTGCGAGAAGCCGCCGCCCAACTGGCGACGCATCGCTTCGCCGTTCTGCGCGATCGTGCAGACAGCGGAGCTCGGCGTACATGGATTGCTCGTGTTCGCCTCCACCGCGCCCGGCACGTTCACGACCTCAGGATAGTGCGCGACCGGCACATTGAGAGCGCCCGTCGGCGTCACGCTGCCCGACGCATAGAGATAACCCTGCGACGGATCGCCCATGACCGCGATCGGCGGCGCCACGAAGGACTCGGCGTAGTTCGCGCGTACGCGCAGACCGTCGATGATGTCCCAGTTGATGCCGTATTTCGGATTGGTCGTGTCGCCCAGGTCGGAGAAGTCGTCGTAGCGCACCGCCAGGCTGAGGTCGATCTGCCTCAAGAGCGGAATCGACATATCCGGCGAGATCAACGGCACGACCGCCTCGGCGAACAACGAGACGATCTCGCGATCGTAGTTGAACACTCGGTAACCGGAGCCGACCGTCGTCGGACCCGTGTTGTTCGGCGAGCTCAGCTTCTGCTGCTGCTTCTGCCACATGTGCTCGGCGCCGAACGCCACGCGCAGCGTACCGGCCGGCAGATCGAACAGCCCGCCCTGCACGACGAGCCGCGCCTGGTTGAAGGTGTTGTAGTTGTTGTTCTGCGTGTTGTTGGTATAGAGCGAGTCGAGCACGAGCGGATCGGTGCGATTCGCCGCGCCGGCATTCCACACATCGAGCGCATTGGCCTCTGTGAGAGGCAGCTGCAGCACCACCACGTTGCGACCCGGGATGCTCGTCGCCGTCGTGTTGCCGCTCGACTGTGTCGTGCCGTTGAGAGCGAGCAGCGCACACGGCGTGCAGAACTGGTTGAAGCCGTCGAGCGACGAGCGATTCCAACCGAACGAATCGGCAAAGGTCAGCGACCAGTTGTCGTTGAAGTCGTAGTCGAGGACCACGTTGCCGTAGATCACGTCCTGCTGCGAGCGCGTGTAGCCGTAGCGCTCGTCGTCGCGCAACGCGAGCCAGTTGATGACCTCAACGTTGGCATCCGGTGCGCCCGCCGGCGCAGTGAAGAACGGGTTCTGCTGCCCCGCCACGCCCGCACCCGGTCCAAACACCGTCGCACTGTTGAGCTGACCGGGGCCCGACGTCGAGTGCGTCTGGTTGCGGTTGTAGATCAACGACGCCGACACCGACAGATCGGGCGTGAAGTCGTTGACCACGCGCATGACCGCATTCCAGCGGTACTGCGCCGGCACGAGCGAGTTGTACACCGAGGTATTGCAGACGCCTTCGACGGACGGATTGTTCGGCACCGGGTCCGTCGAATTCGTCGAGAGGAACACCCAGCCGTTACCGGGCGCCTCGCCGCTGCTGACGCCGGTCACGCGCATCGTCGCCGGATCGCAGGTAAAGCCGTTCGTGTTCGAACCGCCGACCGGACGATAGTCGCCGCGCGCCGCCCACGGACGATCGCGCACGAACAGCTCCGATTGGAAGCTGTATTGGCTCGCGACGTACACGCCGCCCGTTTCCCAGGTCGTGCCCCAGATGCCATTCAGATCCCAGTTGTAGTAGCTGTCGGCAACGCCGTAGGCAGAGTTGATCTGCGCACCGTTGAACGTGCGCCGCGTGATGAAGTTGACGACGCCCGCGACGGCGTCCGATCCGTACACCGAAGAAGCACCGTCGGCCAGCACGTCGATGCGTTCGAGCGCCGAGGTCGGAATGATGTTCGGATCGGTCTGATTGAACTGCGCGCCGCCGCCCGGCATGCGCATGCCGTCGATGAGCACCAAGGTCGTGTTGGACGAGGAGCCGCCGAGCTGATGGATCTGCGGCGAGTAGAACGACCAGAGGTTCTCGCCTTGTGCGAGCGAGCCGTTGGTGGTGAGCGCGGGAATCGTGTTGACCAGCGTCGAGAGATTGATCGCCTGCGTCTTCTCCAAGTCGACGACACCCACTGACACGAGGCTCGAACCCACCGGCGCCACACCTTTGATGCTGGTACCGGTGACTACCACCTCTTCCAGATTGCGATCGTCGTACGAGCCCGATGGCGTGCTCGTCGGCGAACTTTGCGCAGCGGCAAGGCCAGTCGCCATCGACGTTGCGGTGAGCAATACCGCACGCGATATCCCCCTTCGGCGTTTCATGTCGATCGTCATCTCTGCCTCCTCTGTTGTAGTTGGCTCGTCTCGGCATGGCCGACCCGAGATCCTTTGCATGCAAAGCGCCTACGCACGCCGCGACGCCGCGCGGATGCGCGTGCCGGTCGTGCCGCAGACTGCGATCAATCGATGGAAAACGAACGCGCGCGCCAGAACGCACGTCCCGAGATGGTTGCCTTGACAAGCCCCCCCGATTCCGTTGCTAAAGCAAGGCCAATTAGGATGATGAATCCCAAAAGTATTAAGTATTATTATTGGACTGTAGTGACCCCCTTTTGTAAAGACAATAGCGATCTCGTATATGAAACCGACGCAGTTTTGGTATCGGTGACCGCGCGCGGCGGACGGGGCGGGACAAGGGACGGTCACCTCGATGGAGAAGTCCGAGCACGACGTAGGTGTATGATTCTTCTCAGTACAAGGTTTAACGACACCGCTGTCATTTCTTGTTGAGGAATCCGATGCCGCTCGATCACTTCCAGCGCCTCCATGCGAGCAAGTCACGTTCCAAGCACGACATCATCGCGCGGACGCTAGGCCAGGAGATCCTGAGAGGCATACACGCCCCCGGCGCCAACCTCCCCTCGGAAGCCGAGCTGCTCGCGCGCTTCGGCGCCTCGCGCACCGTGCTGCGCGAGGCCATGAAGACCCTCGCCGCCAAGGGTCTCGTCGTGCTCAAGACCCGCGTCGGTACGCGGGTGCTCAACTCCTCGAACTGGAACTTCTTCGATGCGGAGCTTCTGGCCTGGCGGGCCGAGATCGGTATGGATGCGCAGCTGCGCCGCTCGCTCACCGAGATCCGCCGCGCGGTCGAACCGGCCGCCGCCGCGCTGGCGGCCGAACGCCGCTCGCGCGCCGAGATCGCACGGCTGCGCGACTGCGTGCGCCGGATGGCGGCATCCGACGACGATGCGCAAAGCTTTGCGAAGGCCGACCTCGAGTTTCATCTCATGATCGGCGTCGCGTCCGGCAATCCGCTCATGCGCTCGCTCGCCGCGGTCATCGAAGCCGCCCTCGTCGCCTCGTTCCGCGAGAATGTGCCGCTCGCCGGCGATGACCTGGCCGAGACGGCGCGCGGGCACGATGCAATCGTCGATGCGATCGAAGCCCGCGACCCGGCGGCAGCGAGCGCGGCCATGCTGCGCGTCATCGACATGGGCCAGGCGCGCATCGGCAATCGCGTGCGGGCGCGCGCGAAGGCCTCGCGCGGCCAGACGCAGCGTGCCGGCAAGTCCTCGCGCGCCAAAGCCTCCGCCTAGCGCGAGCGCCGCTTCAGAACTCGCCCTCGCCCGCGCACCTCGTGCCGCCGCGCACAGGCCCGCGCGGGCGCTGCGCGCACGGCGGCCGTCTTGACACTTTTCGCATTGACGCTGCCGCCCGCATGGCCGACAAATTCCCCGCGAGCATCGCTACCCCCACGGCGAGCAAGCATGCGGGCGGAGATCTCGCGATCTTCCGTCAAGCACCACACCTTGAGGCGAATGACCCGAATCGAGCTTCGGCGGAAGGATCAATGACGAAATGCGCTGTTTGGATCGCTTGTTGCCTGCTGGCGCTTAGCTGCGTCGCCGGAATCGTGCACGCCGCCGAGCCGCTGCCGGGCGTGCCGGCGCCGACGAACGTGCGCGGTGCGGACTATCCGCGCATCCTGCCGGACGGCCGCGTGATATTTCGCGTCCATGCGCCGCAAGCGAACAGCGTCAAGTTTCGTATAGACAAGGACTATCCCGCCAAGCGCGCGCCGGACGGCACGTGGACCGCGACGACGGATCCGCAAGTGCCCGGCTTTCACTACTACTGGCTCGTCATCGACGACGTGGCCGTCAACGATCCGGCGAGCGAGACATTCTTCGGCACCGGCCGGCCGACGAGCGGCATCGAGATTCCGGAACCCGGCAATGCGGGCGCCTACTACGAGCCGCAGGTCGTACCGCACGGCGACATCCGCGAGCGCTGGTATTTCTCCAAGGTGACGCAAGCCTGGCGCCGTTTCTTCATCTATACGCCGCCCGGCTACGACCATCATCCCGAGAAGCGCTATCCCGTGCTGTACCTGCAGCACGGCGGCGGCGAAGACGAACGCGCGTGGGTCGTGCAGGGTCGCATCAATCACATCATGGACAACCTCATCGCCTCAGGCGCCGCCAAGCCGATGCTCGTCGTGATGGATCAGGGTTATGCGCGCCGTCCCGGCGACACCGACGTGCGACCGGGTCCGCCGCGCGGCGGCCCGAGCGCCACGCCGGAGCCATTCCCGCCCGAGCTCGTGCGCATGTTCAGCGCGTTCGAAGAGGTCGTGCTGCAGGACCTGATTCCGTACGTCGATGCCACCTATCGCACGATTTCCAATCGCGATCACCGCGCCATCGCCGGTTTTTCGATGGGCGGTATGCAAGCGTTCATGATCGGCCTGAGGCACACTGACGTCTTCGCCTCCATCGGCGGCTTGAGCGGTGCCGGCGGCGGCTTCGGCGACGGCACGATCGACGAGAAGCGCTACATGGACGGTGTGCTCGCCGATGCGCAGGCGTTCAATTCCAAGATGCGTTTGATCTTCATCGGCCTCGGCACGACCGAGCCGCAGCGCATCCTGGACGGCGTGCGCGGCTTTCGCCGCTCGCTCGAGAAGCTCGGCATCGAGCATGTGTATTACGAGTCCCCGGGCACCGGGCACGAATGGTTGACGCAACGGCGCAGCTTGCGCGAGCTCGTCTCGCGGCTGTTCCGCGATTGACCCCGTGCGCGGACGCCCTTTCACTGCAACACGCGACGATAGTTCCCCATGATTCCTGTTCCTTCTATTTCGCGCGGATCGGCACGGCCGATTCGCTGGCTAGCCTGTTTGCTGCTCGGTTTTACGCACCTCGCTGCCGCGTCGGATGCGCAGCTTCCCGACGGCAGCCAATTCGTCTTCTGGGAGCAGCCGCTCGAGTTCAGCAAGACGTATTACGTCGACGGCAACGCGCCGAATGCGAACGACAATGGTCCCGGCACGCGCGAGCAGCCGTTCCGCACGATCAACAAAGCGGCCGAAGTCCTGCAGCCCGGCGAACGCGTGGTGATCGCTTCCGGCGTCTATCGCGAGCTGGTGCGTCCGGCACGCGGCGGCACCGGCCCCGACAAGATGATCAGCTATGAAGCAGCGCCCGGCGCGACCGTCGTCATCACCGGCTCGGAAGTGCTGAGCGACGGCTGGCAACGCAGCAACGAGCCGCTGCGCGAAGGCGCTGGCGCCGTGATCTGGAAGCACGAGCTGCCGAGCAGCCTGTTCATCGACGCCTACAATCCTTTCGGCATGGCCAACGTGCCGAGCGATTGGTCGTGGCTCGACACCAAGCGCGTCGACATGGGTCCGTATTTCCGCCGCCGCGGCCTCATTTTCGTCGACGGCAAGCCGCTCGAGCCCGTCGAGCAATATCGCGAGCTCGGCAACGTGCCGCTCTACACACCGGAACAAGCGGCTGCGATGCAAGCGCGGCGCACGGGCTTGCCGACGCGCATGCGCGGCGGTCCGATCATGCAGGAAATCGGCGGCACGCCCGACGGACGGTTCTGGGTCGAGCATCAGGGCAATGTCGTGCACGTGCGCGTGCCGGGCGACGACATCGCGGGCAAGCTCGTCGAAGTCACTGCGCGCGAGCAGGTCTTCGCGCCGCGCGAGCAAGGCTTGGGCTACATTCGCCTGAAGGGCCTCATCTTCCGTCATGCCGGTAACGGCTTCCCGCCGCCGCAGCGCGGTCTCGTGTCGACCGGCGGCGGACATCACTGGATCATCGAGGGCAATACGATCGAGTGGGCCAACGGCGTGGCGCTCGACATCGGCGCGCAGCACTGGAGCGGCTCGCGTCACCCGCTCTCGGGCCACTCGCACATCGTGCGCGGCAACGTCATTCGTTATGCCGGCGTCGAAGGCATCGGCGGCATGGGCACGACGAATACGCTCGTCGAGGACAATCTGATCGAGTGGATCGGCTGGCAGGACGCCGAGCGCGCCTGGGAAGCGGCCGCCGCCAAGTTCCACAACGCGCGCAATCTCCTCTTCCGCCGCAACGTCGTGCGCCACATCCGTCATGCGAACGCCGTGTGGCTCGATGTCGGCAACTCGAACAGCCGTATCACCAGCAACGTGCTCGCCGACGTCGTCAGCGTGAGCGCGGCGGTGCACATGGAGATGAGCCTCGAGCCGAACCAGATCGACAACAACATCATCTGGGACGTGCGCAACGCCGAGCCCGGCACGCCGGGTCAGCGCGGCGCGGCAGGCTCGGGCATCTTCCTGCACTCCTCCCAGAATCAGATCGTCGCGCACAATCTCATCGGTCGCTGCGACAACGTCGGCGTGTGGCCGGCGTTGCGGCCCGATCGTGCCGGCGCCGGCAACGGCCTCGACCACAAAATCTACAACAATCTGTTCATCGGCTGCGGCAAGGGCGGCATCGTCTTCGTGGACGAGCAGAACTTTGCGGACGGCAATGTGTACGCATCGCTGCCGGAGCAGTTCGGCGGCTTGCTCAACGGCGACGAGACGCGCTGGCTCGACTTGGCCGCATGGCGCGAGCGCGGCTGGGATCGCAACGGCAAGGTGCTGCCGCTCACCGTCGCATTCGATCCCGATCGTCTGACGCTGACGCTCGATGGTTTGCGCGCAGCACCGAAGCTGCCGCTCTTCAATCGCATCGACACGGATTTCTTCGGCCGCAAAGCCGGCTCGACGCGCCTGCCCGGTCCGTTCGTGAAGCTGCCGGGGTCGCAGCAAGCGGTCGATCCGCGCGCAGAGAACGCGCGTCGCGCCAACTAACGAGCGTGCGGCGCCATCAGAGCGAGACAGGATTGGTCTAGATCACACAAAACAGAGGACACCATGGCAAATCCCATCAAACGCTCTCTTGCGACCATGGCATTGCTGGCAGCGATGCTCGGCGCATCGACCGCAGCGCTCGCTCAGGACGAAGCGCCGAAGACGCCGATTCCGGCGCCGCCCGAGCCCAACGCGATTCCGCTCAACACCGGCGGCGTCGAAGGTCAGACGGCGGAAGAAACCTGGTACGAGCAATGGGGCGATCCGTTCGTGCGCAACGTGTCGCGCGCCACGCTGACCCCGTTCCTGCCCGATCCCGCGAAAGCGACGGGCACGGCCGTCATCGTCGCGCCGGGCGGCGCCTTCCGCATCCTGTCGATGGGTAACGAAGGCTGGGAAGTCGCCGAAGCGCTGAGGGAGCACGGCATCGCTGCGTTCGTCTTGAAGTACCGCCTGCTGCCGACGGTGCCCGATTGGGAGGAGTTCGCGAAAGGCAATCCGCTCACTGCGGCAACGCCGGGTACCTCGCCGCGTGCGCCTTTGACCATGCCGCTCGAAGATGCGACGGCGGCGTTCAAGCTGATTCGTTCGCGCGCGAAGGAATGGAACATCGATCCCAACCGCATCGGCATGATGGGTTTCTCGGCCGGCGCGGGCACGACGATGATGGCGACGCTGCAGTCGACGGAAAACAAGCCCGCCTTCATCGCGCCGATCTACGGCTCGCTGCGTGCGGTGGAAGTGCCGCCCCATGCGCCGCCTATGTTCGTGGTGCTCGCGGCTGACGATCCGCTCTTCGCGAACGACGACTACGGTTTGATCACGTCGTGGAAGAAGGCCGGCAAGCCGGTGGAATTCCATCTCTATCAGAACGGCGGCCACGGCTTCGGTCTGGGCAACCCCGGCAAGACCAGCACCGGCTGGTTCCCGCAGTTCATCTTGTGGCTCGAAGTGAACGGCTTCCTCAAGCCGAGCAACTAAGACCCGCCTTTGACCGAGAGCCGGTGACGCCGCGTCACCGGCTCTCGCGATACTCCGCCGCAATCTCGCGCAACGCGTCGTAAACGAATTGAGCCGGCGGCGCCAACGGCGTCGCACGCCGATGTGCGAGATACATCGGCCGCATCGGCGAGACGTCCCCGAACGGTCGCGCACGCAACGTCCCCTTCTCGAGATCCTCGGCGATCACGCCCTCCACCATCGCGCCCACACCGAGGCCGCGCCGCACCGTTTCGATCACGTTCTGCAGCGAGTCGAGCTCGACCACGACGCGCGGTACCAGGCTAGCCGCGGCGAACACACCGTCGACGATCGAACGAATCGAATTCGGCTTGCGCGGCACGACCCAGGGCTGATCGGCGAGCTCCTGGAGCGATGCGTTGCTCAGGTCCCACGAGGCCGGATACATGAGGATGACGGGCTCGCTCAAGATTTCCTCGCCCACGATGACGTCGTTGTCGGGACGCGTCGGGGAGATCGAAAGCTCGATGCGGCCCGTGACGAGCAGCTCGTGGAGCACGGCGCTGCCCTCTTCGCGGATCTGCAAGTGCATTTCGGGGTGCTGCGAGCAAACGCGCTCGATGAGCGTGAGTGCAAAGCGCGGCACCATCGTCGGCGAAACACCGAGGGTCACGGTTCCCGACAGTGGCTCGACCTCGCGGTGGACCGCTTCGCGCAGATCGTCGTACTGCTTGAGAATCTGCAGAGCGCGGGCGTAGAGCACCTGCCCGGCGCGCGTCGGTCGCACGCCGCTCGCGGAGCGCTCGAGGAGCTTGACCTTGAGCTCGTTCTCGAGGACGGCAAGCTGCTGGCTGAGCGCAGGCTGAGCGATACCGGCCACCGCCGCGGCGCGCGTGATGCTGCCGCTGTCGACGATCTGCACGAAGTAGCGTAGTCGTTTGCTGTCCAAGCCGTTCGTCTCCGCGCCAAGCCTCGCCGATCATAATGCACCCAGGCTGACCGTGCTGCCATCGGGCGGACTTATCCCCCTCAGATGCAAGCAATGTTACCTTTTCCGCGGCGATGTCCCTACCATCGGCGCCCATGCACACATTGTTCTCGCGCACTGGAGCACAACAGCCAACGGAGTGTCCATGTCGCACGCGCCGACCCCGCCGCATCTAGCGAACGAATACGACCCGACGCTGCCCGAAACCTTCGACAGCGCGCACGAGGAGTTCGCCCGCCTGCGCAAGGAGTGTCCCGTCGCGCACAGCAACGCGTTCGAAGGCTTCTGGGCCGTCACGCGCTATCACGACATCCTCGCGATCCTGATGGATCCGCAGATGTACATCACCTCGGTGCGCAATGTCGTACCGGGCTCGTCGACCACCGGCCGCCGCCCGCCGCTGCATCTGAACCCGCCGGATCACACGCCCTATCGACGCGCGATCGATCGCGCGCTCGGCAGCTCCCGCATCGCGAGCATCGAGCCGGCCACGCGGCGCATCGCACGCGAGCTCATGAGCAAGTTCGTCGCGCTCGGCGAAGCGGACTTCGTGGAAGTGTTTGCCAGCCCGCTGCCGGCGCATGTCTTCGCGCAATGGATGGGCCTCACGCCGGCGCAGACCGATGTGCTTTGGCGCACGGCCAAGGCCTATGTCAAAGCGTGGGAAGCCTTCGATCGCGAAAGCGTCGCCGTCGCCGGCGAGCAGCTCGCGCAGCTTGCACGCGAGCTCATCGAAGAGCGCACTCGCTCACCGCGCGATCCGCTCATCGATCCGACGAGCTCGCTGCTGCAGGAGCGCGATCAGAATGGCAATCCCCTGCCCGATCAGCTGCTGGCCGGCTGCGTGCGCCAAGTGCTCGTCGTCGGCCTCGTGGCGCCGCCCATCGTCATGGGCAGCATCGCCGTGCACCTTGCGCGCGATCCTGCGTTGCAAGCGCAGCTGCGCAACGATCTGCGGCTCATTCCCGAAGCGGTCGAAGAATTCCTGCGCCTCTACACGCCCTATCGCGGCTTTGCCCGCACCGCGCGCGAGCCGGTGGAGCTGCACGGCCGCCGAATTCAGCCCGGCGAGCCGATCGCGCTCGTGTATGCCTCGGCGAATCGCGACGAGACGGTATTCGAGGCGCCGAACGAATTTCGCCTTGGGCGACCGAACCTGCGCCAGCATCTTGCCTTCGGACGCGGGCCGCACATGTGCGCCGGCATTCCGCTTGCCCGCCAACAGCTGCGGATCGCGCTCGAAGAGCTGCTCGTGCAGACGAAGTCGTTCGAGCTGTGCGGCGAGATCAAGATGAGCGGCATGCCCGAGATTGGTCCCATCTCGGTGCCGCTGCGCGTCGAGCCCGCCTGAACGCCGCTTTCACCTCGCGTTTGACGCCGGCAGCATCGCTCCAGTACGGTTGCGCCCACCTCGGCTGCGCCCGTATCTGGATGCAAAAGAAAAGAAAAACCCGAAACGCTTCGCGAGACTCCGGCACCGCTGCTCGAGTCGTCGATCGCGACATCCTGCCGGAGCTGCTCGGCTACAACGTAAGGCGCGCCCAGATCGCCCTCTGGCGCGATTTCGTGCACACCGTGGCCGAAGGCGAGATCCGGCCCGGCATGTTCAGCGCGATCGTGCTGATTCGCGCGAATCCCGGCATCTCGCAGATCGAGCTCGCCAAGGAGCTCGGCATCGACAAGGCGACGATGGTCGGGCTCACCGACCGGTTGGAAGCTGCGGGCTGGGTCGTGCGCACGCGCTCGCGCGAAGACCGAAGGCGCTATGGACTGACGCTGACGGCGGCGGGCCAGAAGACCTATCGCGAGTTGAAGCGCGAGATGCTCGCGCACGAGCGCAAATTCGTCGCACGCTACAGCGCCGCCGAGCGCAAGCAGCTCATTGCATTGCTGCAGCGCTTGTATGACGTCGATTGAAAGGCGGCGCTCGACGAGCGCCGCCCTGCCCGCTCGTTAGAACTTGATGAGCGCCCGCAGACCGACCTGCCGCGGCGGCCCATAGATGATGCCGCCGAGCGCGCTCGATGCATCCTGCACCTGCACGGCGATGTACTCCTTGTCGAAGAGGTTCGTCGCGAACGCTTCGAGCTGCACCTGCTCCGTAGCCATCCACGTCAGGCGCAAATCGGTGACGGTACGCGACGGCACGGTCGTGGCTTCGTAGCGGAACGGCGTCGCCAGCTGCTCGTCCATGTAGGAGACCTGCAGCCGCGGGATCAGGTACGTCTGACCGAGCGGAATCTCGTACTGCACTCCGGCCGTGAGCGTGAGCTCCGGCGCGAAGGGTACGATCGAGCCTTCCGGCACGAGCCGGTTCGTGTTCGTCTGCGAGTCCGTGAGCATCGCATCCTCGGTGAACTCGCTGTCGAGCGCCGACAGACCGACGTTGAAACCGAGCGCACCGAATTGACCGGTCATCTCGACTTCGACGCCATAGATGCGCGCGGGCGCCGCATTGAGCGTGTTCGGCAGCAGCGTGCCGCTCACCGGCGTGAGCGCCGAGAGCTGAATGCCCTCGTAGTCGGAATAGAACAGCGCGCCGTTCACGCGCAGCCGCCCATCGGCAAGCGTGGACTTCCAGCCGAGCTCGGCCACCTTGTTCGTCTCGGGCCCATATGCATCGAGGCGCGGATCGAGGTTCACGCCGCCAGCCTTGTAGCCCTTCGACGCCGTCGCGTAGAGCAGCGTGTCGCCGCTCAAGCGGTACTTGAGGCCGACGCGGCCCGTCGTCTGCGTCGACTCCGCGGTGGTCATGCACGGGAAGCAGCCCGGAGGCGGCGGCCCCGGCAGCAAGAAGCGCGTGTATTCCTGCTTGTCGTCGGAGTAGCGCACGCCCACGTCCACGCTCCAAGCGTCGCTGAAGCGATATTCGAACTGACCGAACACGGACGCCGAGCGATTGACCGCCTCGGTGTCGATCGTTGAGGTCGATTCGATGAAATCCACCGTGTTGCGATTGTCACGCAACACTTGCACCGGGGTCGTCTCGTCCAAGTAGAACGCACCGACCACCCACTGCAGCGGTCCATCGTTGTTCGAGAGCAGGTTGATCTCGCTCACCCAGGTCTTGAGCTCCTGCCGCGTATAGCCGACGCGGCCAGGATAGAGCGCCGTGTTCGCTCCGCTCGTCGGCAATTCCGCCGGCACCGGCAACGCGGTGGCGGTGCGGTCGCCGTCGGCCTGATCTTCCGTCACGGCGTCGAAGTACGAAGTCAACGCGCGCAGCTGCACGCTGTCGTTCAAGTCGATACGCGCTTCGAGCGAGGCGCGATAGCCGTCCTGATTGAGGAAGGAGATCGCATCCTCTTCGATGACGAACGGCTCGTTCGTCTCGCGATCATTGCGGTTCTTGATCGCGTTATTGTCCGTTTCGCGCTTGAAGTACTCGTAGCGCAAGTCGAACGTTGCCGCATCGGTCGGCTGATAGCGCAGTGCCACGCGCAGGGCGCGATCCTCGCCCGAACCGGGCTCGCTCTCGCTGGGACCGATGTTGCGAGTGAAGCTGCCGCGCGAGTCGTAAATGCCGGAGACGCGCATCGCGAGCTTGTCGGTGAGCGGCAGGTTCGCCGCGGCCACCGTGCGGTACCAGTCGTAATCGGCGATCGTCTGATCGATCGAGCCGTAGACGCGGTCGGTCGTCGGCGCAGGCGTACGCACGTAGATGGCGCCGCCGGTCGAGTTCTGACCCGTCAAGGTGCCTTGCGGACCGCGCAGCACTTCGATGGACTCGATATCGAAGAAGGACTGCGCAATGAACTGCTCGTGCGGGATGAAGACGCCGTCGACGTAATACGCGACGCCCGGGCTCGACGTCGGCGCCGATTGCGCGATACCGACGCCGCGGATGTTGATGAACGTCGAGCGATTGTAGGTATTGATCGCCACGCTCGGCGCGACTTGCTGGATCTCGATGATATTGTCGATGCCCTGCGACGCGAGCATGTCGCCGCTCAACACCGTGGCGGAGATGGGCACGTCCTGCAGGCTCACTGCGCGACGCTCGGCGGTGACGATGACCTCTTCGAGCACGTGCTCCTGAGCAAGCGCCACGGCGCTACCGAGCGTCGTGACCGCGACCGCAGCCGCCACCGGCGTACGGTGCGCTCTGCGGCTTGCCTTCTCGTGCTTTCTCATAGGTTTCCCCCCAAGGATGTTCTCGAGTTGTTACGGAAGCTGCGGGGCAAGAGGTTGCCAGCTCAACCCCAGAGGCGCTTCCGATCCGCGTCTGCGCGGGCATTGTAGGAGCCGCTCGTTCCCCGAGGGAAACAGGCTTTGCTTCTGGTCGCCATCGCAAAATGCGATGACACCCTATCCTCACGTCGGGGGTCGGCCGCCCTTGCTGATTCAGCGACGATATGGTTTAGACTACAAACCGTTTTGCGCCACGCCGATTCCGCCCCGTCACGATGAACCCCGCACGTTCGCCCTCCGCCTCGCGACTTGCGACCTTGCCTTCCCATGGACGGCCGCGCTGGCAGGGCGTATGGAGCCTGGCGCTGCTCTTGAGCTTGTCCGCGCATGCCGATTCGCAGCAGGCGCCTACTGCAGTGCAAAGCGCCGCGCCGGCCGCAACCTACGATTACGACGATGAGCGCTGGTGGTCGCCGGGCGATACCCGCACGCTGCCGCCGCACTCGGCCTTTTCCAACGAGCACGGCACGCTCAGCACGATTCTGTTGACGAGCTCCGGCCCGACATCGCTGGACACGGCGAATCATCCGTTCTTCACCCCGCTCGGCGAGAACGGCCGCGCGTGCGTGACCTGCCATCAGCCCTCCGACGGCATGAGCCTGTCGGTGACGACGATTCGCGAACGCTGGCGCGCGACCAACGGCAAGGATCCATTGTTCGCCCCGATCGACGGTGCGAACTGCCCCGATGCGAAACCGGGCGATCCGGCCTCGCACTCGCTGCTGCTCGAGCACGGGTTGTTCCGCATCTTCAGGCCCTGGCCGCCGCGCAATGCCGAGGGCAAGCCGATCGAGCCGCAATTCGACATCGAGGTCGTGCGCGATCCGACCGGATGCAACACGCATCCGCGCTACGGGCTCAAGTCCGCCGAGCCGATGATCTCCGTGTATCGCCGTCCGCGGCCGGTCGCGAACGTGAAGTACTTGACCGCCGTCGGCTTCCCGTTCGAGCCCAAGAACGGCCTGCCGCTGCCCGTCGATCCTGAAAGCGGCGAGCGTATGAGCGGCAATCTGATGGCGGACGGTCGCGCCGGCACGCTCAAGCGTCAAGCCATCGACGCCGCGCTCACGCATTTGCAGGCGCGCCGTGCGCCGAGCGAGAGCCAGCTGCGCGGCATCCTCGAATTCGAGAACATGGTCTACAGCGCGCAGAGCCACGATCGCTTCGGCGGCGAGCTCACCGCGGCCGGCGCGCAAGGCGGTCCTTATTTCCTCGCGCAATTCGCGGCCGGCGCGCTGCAAGGCGGCAACGAGCCGATCTGGCTGGAATTCGCCGCGTGGCTCGAAGCGCAGGATGACAACGCAACGCCCGAGCAGATCGAGTTCCGCCGTTCCGTGGCGCGCGGCGCGCGCAGCTTCGCGACGAAGACCTTCCTCGTCTCCGACGCCGCCGGCATCACTTCGATGGGCTTCGGCAATCCGGTGCGCAACACGTGCGCGTTCTGCCACAACATGCAGCACACCGGGCTCGACGTCGCGCCGGGTCAGGTCGATCTCGGCACGACCAACGAGCCGTTTGCCGAGCCGGCACCGCACCTGCCGCTCTTCAAGCTCACGTGCAAGCCCGGCTACCGTCCGCATCCGCATCTCGGACGCGTGGTGTACACGAGTGATCCGGGCTTTGCGCTCACCACCGGCCGCTGCATCGACATCGGCAAGATCACGATTCAACAGATGCGCGGCCTCGCGGGCCGCGCGCCCTACTTCTCGAACGGCTCCGCGCGCACGTTGCGTGACCTCGTGGATTTCTACGATCGTCGCTACAACATCGGCTACACGGAGCAAGAGAAGCAGGATCTCGTCAACCTGATGAGCGTACTGTGAGCACGCGCTTTTTCATCGTCGCGGCAGCGAGCGTCCTGGCCTGGCCGAACGTGGGGCGCGCCGACGCTGCACCCAACGCAGCGGACAGCCAATCCGTCAAGCTGTTCGTCGGTTGTCCCGTCTATCGCGACAGCGACAGCGGCCGCAAGTCCGGCTGCTGGCTCGTCACCGATCCGGCAACCGGCATCCGTTACGACGTCACGCTGGGGCGCATCAAGCCGATCCTCGGCCGGACGATTCTCGTCGAAGGCATCGTCGCCGAACGCGACACTTCGGCGTGCGGCGCGATCGTGCTCGAACCCGTGAACGTGTCCGTGCTCGAGGGCACCTGCAAGAGCCACATGCTTCCCGCGGAAAACTACCCGGGCCATCGCTTCGTGCTGCCGCAGGATGTCATGCAGCCGACGCACGTGCCGCGCGAGCTGCCGCCTCCGCCCTACGAGCGCAAGCAGTTCACGATCGAGTTCGAGCTCAACAGCGACTTTCTCGTGTATCAGTACTCCGAGGTCATCCTCGAGCGCGCGTGGCTGTATGCGAAGGCGAGCAAGGCGCGGCGCATCGACATCGTCGGCTATGCAGCGACGCAACCCATCGTCGTCTCCGGCGAGCGCATCGTCGAGGATCTCTCGATCGCGAAAGCACGCGCCGAGATGGTTGCAGAGGCCTTCTCGCGTCTCGGCATCGAGCGCAAGGCCATGCATCTGTCGTGGCGTCCCGCCCCGCCCGCCTCTGCTGAGGATGTGCTGCCCGAAAGCGCCAAGCGGCGCGTCGAGATCATCATTCATCCATGACGCGGCGACCCGGCGCGAGCGAACAGGCTGCGTTAGGAGCCGCGCCGCTGCAGAGCGCGCAAGCAGGCGAGCAGCACCGCACCGGTGCCCAGCGCAGCCGCAACGAACCAGATCGGCGCCGCGAACGAGGTACTGTGCTCGCGGATCAAGCCGATCACGTAGACGCCCGTCGGACTGCCGAGATTGCCGACCAGGTTGATCAAGGTAATGCCGGCCGCCGCGACCGAACGATGCAGGAAGCTCGTCGGGATCGACCAGAACACCCCTTGCGCGGCGCCGAGACCCAGCCCGCCGAGAAAGAGCAGCAGCAATGCGGGCGCGCCGCTCGTCAAGGAAGCGCCGACGAGCGCGATCATGGCGAGCACGAGCGCGATGCCGACATGCCAGTAGCGCTCCTGCTTGAGATCCGAATGCCAGGAGTTGCCGATCATGCCGACGGCCACGCCGAGCCACGGCAAAGCCGTGAGCATGCCGACGACGAATGCGCTCGCCTGCGCGGCTTCGTCGATGGCCTGCGGCAGCCAGAACATCAAGCCGCTGGCGCCGATGAGCGTCGAGCACCACACGCCGGCCGCGAGCCACGCGCGTCCATCGCGCAGCGCAGCGCCGATCGGCGAGGATTCCGGCGCACGCGCCTGCGTCTGCTCACGCGCAAGCTGCGTTTCGATCCAGTTTTTCTCCTCCTCGGCCAACCAGCGCGCATCGCGCGGCTTGTCGACGAAGATGAAATACGCGCTCAAGCCGAGCATTACCGTCGCGCCGCCTTCCATGAGCAACATCCAACGCCAACCGGGCAACGCGAGCGGATTGTCGACGGTCATGAGCCAGCCGCAGAGCGGCGAGCCCGCGATCATGGAGATCGGCACGGCAAGCATCGTGGTGGCGATCGTGCTCGCGCGATAGCGCGCCGGCATCCAGCCGCTGCAGTAGTACACGACGCCCGGCGCAAAGCCCGACTCGGCGCAGCCGAGCAGGAATCTGAGCACGTAGAGCTCCTCGGGACTGCGCACGAACGCCGTTGCGGTCGCTACGGTGCCCCAGATGGTCACGCAAGCCGTGATCCAGCGGCGCGCACCGATGCGCGTCAGCAGCCAGGTGCTCGGGAACTGAAACAGAAGATAGCCGGCGAAGAACGCGCTCGCCGCGAAACCGAACATCTCCTTCGTCAGCCCAATGTCTGCATTCATCTGCAGCGCTGCGAAGCCGATGTTCGCGCGATCGAGCGAGCTCATCACGATGAGCACGACGAGCGGCACCAATACGCGCCAACGGAATTTGCGCCCGGCGCTAGTTTCGATTGCGTTCAACGGTCAGCACCTCGTGCCGCTCGAATCGGCTCGGATTGTCGACAAGTTAACGGACGATTTCCAGAGCGAGGATCGATCGACTAAGCAAAGTTACGTCGACGTGCGCAACGATTACGAATCGTCGCGCCGCTCGAGAACAGGGGGATCGATGCATGCTGCAGGATTGCCGCCACGTCTTGGTATTCGCTTCGCTTATGTCTACGCGGCTAGCCGCGCACGCTGGCGCCGCGACCTTGATGCCGCGACAATCCTTAACCCTGCTGAGCAGACTCAGCGAACAAAATATGCTGCAGCGAGAAGCGTCTGCGCCGAAGAGCACCGATGACTAAGGCATCGGCACGCTCTTCCCTGCGTGGGCAACTCTCGTTCGTCACGACAACGAAACGGTGATCATCGTGCGATTTGGCATCGGAGCAATAGCAAGTGCGTGTGCGGCGCTCGCCCTCGGAGCGCCGCTTTTCTCGGCAGCTGCCGCACCAAAGGAGTCGCGTCCTGGCGTGTATCAGGGCTACTCCGAGGAGCGCTTCGACGAATGGGTCAAGACGTCCAAGTACATCACGATGCGCGACGGCGTGCGCATTGCCATCGATGTCTATCGGCCGGCGCGCGACGGCAAGGCCGTCGAAGAGAAATTCCCCGTCGTCTGGGTACACACGCCGTATCGGCGCGCCTTCATCAACGAGAAAGGCGAAACCGTGCCTACCTCGGACGCCATGTTGCTCTTGCCGCTGATCAAGCACGGCTACGTCATTGCGATCGCCGACACGCGCGGACGCGGCGCTTCGTTCGGCGCGCGGCGCGGCTTTCAGGACCGCACCGAAGCGCAGGATGCGTACGAAATTACGGAATGGCTTGCCAAGCAACCGTGGAGCACCGGCGCCATCGGCATTGCCGGTTGCTCCTATGTCGGCGGCACCGCGTATCACGCCGCCACGACCATGCCGCCGCATCTGCGCGCCGTCGTCGCCGGCTGCACGGACTTCGACAAGTACGGCTTCGTGAGCCGCGGCGGCATCACGGCGCAGTTCAATACGCGCCCGGAGAATCCCGAGCAGGATTTCGGTCAAGGCGTCGCGCCCGTCGATGAAGACACCGACGGCTCGCTGGCTCGCGCCGCGATCGAAGAGCACAAGAACAGCACGCCGATGGCCGAGCTGTGGCGCGGTATGCGCTATCGCGACGATGTCTCGCCGCTGCTCGGCGTGCCGTTCTGGAAAGAAGCAAGCGTGGCGACGTATGCAGAGCAGATCGAACGCTCGGGCGTGGCGCTCTTCATCTGGGGCAACTGGCTCGATGAAGGCAGCTTCGATGCGACGCTGGCGTTCAACAACCTGAACAATCAGCGCAAGCTCTGGATGGGCTCATGGGGACATTGTCAAACCGGCGACTTCCCGATGACGACCGAGCTCTTGCGCTTCTTCGATCGTTTCCTCAAGAACGTCGACAACGGCTGGGATCGCGAGCCGCCGATTTATTTCCGCACCACCAATGCCGAGCCCGGCAAGGAATGGCGCAGCGCCGAGCGCTGGCCGTTGCCGGAAGCGCGCACGCACGTGCTACGGCTCGATGGCACCGCGCAGCCGGGTGTGCCGGGCCTGCTGACGACCAAGCGTAAGCCCAAGCACGCGGCCGCGGACGCATTCGTCGTCGACTACGCCCCGAAGTGCGCAGACCCGGCCAACGCCTATTTCATGATGTGGCCGTGCGTGATCGACAAGCACGGTCTCAGCTACACCACCGCGCCGCTTGCGCGCGATGCGCATCTTGCCGGTCACGCGATTGCCGATCTGTGGATTTCGGCGAGCACGCCGGATACCGACATCTTCGTCTATCTCGAAGACGTCGCGCCGAACGGCGAGATTACGATCGTCACGCACGGACGGCTGCGCGCATCGCATCGCGGCGAGCAGCCGGCTCCATATCGCAACTTCATGGGCCTGCCCTATCACAGCGGCGAGCGTGCGGCCGCTCAGCCGCTCGTGCCGGGCGAGCCGGCGCGCATGCGTCTCGATCTGCTGCCGACGTCGACCATCATCAAGGCCGGCCATCGCCTGCGCGTGACGATTGCTGGCGCCGATCCGCGGCAACGCTCGCGCAACGTACAGTTCGATCCGCCGCCGACGATTCGCATCTGGCACGACGCCAAGCGTTCGTCCTCCGTGAGTCTGCCGCTCATCGGCGCGTTCGAGCTGGAGAAGACGCCGCGCCGCGGCACCTAAGCGCTGCGGTCGAACGAGCTCACACGAACGTTGCGAGGCAGGTGTCATGGAGCTGATTCTTGCGGGCGATCTGATCCTCGATGAGCCGAATCCGGATCATTGGCTGAGCGGCATCGCCCCGGCTCTCAAGTGCGCCGATCTGGCGATCGGGCATCTCGAAGTGCCGCACAGCCGCCACGTCGCGCAAGCGGTCGACGATGTGCCTGCGCCCGGCGCCGATCCCGATCATCTGCCCGCGCTCGTGCGCGCCGGTTTCGGCGCCGTGACGCTCGCGGGCAATCACATTGCTGATCTAGGGCCTGTCGGCATTGCCGACACGGTGGCGGGTTTGGCTGCGCTTGGGATCGTCCATACCGGCGCCGGCGAAAACCTCGCCGCCGCCAGCCGACCGGCATTCATCGAGCGCGCCGGCCGCCGCATAGCGCTTCTCAGCTATAACTGCGTCGGACCCGCCGACGCGTGGGCGACCGAGACCCGGGCCGGCTGTTCCTACATATGTATAAGAACCGCCGATGGCAGCCCGCCGCGCCCGGCCGCCCCGCTCGAGAGCATCGATCCGGCGTCCCTCGAACGGTTTACCGCGGAGGTGCAAGCCGCACGACGCGACGCAGACATCGTGATCGTGGCGCTGCACAAGGGCATCGTGCACACCCGCGCGCGCCTTGCGCCTTATGAGCGGCCGCTTGCGCATGCAGCGATCGACGCCGGCGCGAACATCGTCATCGGTCATCACGCGCACATCATTCGCGGCATCGAGCTCTATCGAGGTGCGCCGATTTTCCACGGGCTCGGCAACGGCTGCGTCGTCACGCGCGCGCTCTCGCCGGCACAGTCGGATCCGAAACGTGCGGCGTGGGCGAAGCGGCGCCGCGAGCTGTTCGGCTTCGAGCCCGATCCGGCTTACGAGCTCGCACCGTTTCATCCGGAAGCCGTGCACGCGATGCTGGGACGCGTCGTCATCGACGAGCACGGTATGCGCGTCGGCTTCATTCCCGTCTACGTCGAACCGCCCGGGCGACCGCGCATTGCGTTCGATCACGCAGAGCGCATCGCCCGCTACGTCAGCGAGATCACCGTGGAGGCAGGGCTGCCGCCGCTGTCTTTGAACATCACGAGCGAGGCTGTGTGGCTGAACTAGAACTCAAAGCGGAGCGCGCGCCCGCCGCCGAGCGCGGCCCTCTCTTTTTCATCGGCGCGGCAAGCCTGCTGCTTGCGATGTTCGTCGAATCGCTGGCCGTCATCGGGCGACACATCGGCGTGCCGCTGCTCGGCGCACTCGAAATTATCCAGGCCTGCATCCTGTTGCTCGCTTCGGCGGCGATGCTCGCGACGACGCTCAACGACTCGCATGCGCGCGTCACGCTCTTGCTCTCGCGGGTGGATGAGCGTTGGCAAGCGCGTCTGCGCACCTTTGCCGATGCGCTCTCTGCCCTGTTCTTCATCAGCCTCGCCGCCGGCGCGCTCTGGGTCACGATCGAAGTCTGGAACGATCACGAAGCGAGCGAGCTGCTCGGCATCCCGTTCCGGCCGCTGCGGATCATTTCGTTCATTGCAGCGGGCGCGATCGCGCTCGTCTTCCTGCGCGAGCTGTGGCGTTCGCTGCGAGGTCGCGCATGAACGGCTTGCTCGGCGTCATCGCACTGCTCGTGCTGCTCACGCTCGGCGTGCCGATCGGCGTGTCGATGGGCATCGTGGGCCTCGTCGGGCTCGTGCTCTTGCTCGGCCCCGAACCGGCACTCATCAAAGCGAGCACCGTCCTCTTCGAGACGATCACGCGCTATGAGCTCGGCGTGCTGCCGCTGTTCCTGCTGATGGCGCATCTGTGCTTCGCCGCGGGCGCCAGCCGCGATTTCTTCGAAGCCGCTGCACGCATGGTCGGACATCGGCGCGGCGGTCTTGCGATCGCCTCGATTGCCGGATGCGCCGGCTTCGGCACGGTGAGCGGCTCGAGCCTGGCCACCGCCGCCACGATCGGCCTCATCGGTCTGCCCGAGATGCGCAAGCGCGGCTATTCCGATGCACTGGCGACCGGCGCGATCGCCGCCGGCGGCACGCTGGGATCGATCATCCCGCCGTCGGGCGCCTTGATCGTGTTCGGCATCCTGGCCGAAGTCTCGATCGGCAAGCTCTTCACCGCCGCCATCATCCCGGGCGTGACGCAAGCGCTGTTCTATGTCGTCACGATCATGCTGCTGTGTCGCTGGCGGCCGAGCATCGGACCGGCGACACCGAAGGCGTCGTGGGCCGAGCGGCGCGCCGCGCTCTTGCGCATGCTCGATCTGCTCTTGCTCGTCCTGCTCGTGCTCGGCGGCATCGCGCTCGGCTGGTTCACGCCGACCGAAGCCGCATCCGTCGGCGCGGTCGGCGCGCTCGCGCTCTGCGCGCTGCGCCGTAAGCTGACTTACGCCGCGCTCGTGGATGCATTGAGCCAGACGCTGCGCACGACCGGCATGATCTATGTCGTCATCATCGGTGCGCTGCTTTTCTCCGTGTTCATGAGCGTCACCGGGCTTGCCGAGCACGTCTCGAACTTCGTCGACAGTCTGCCGGGCGGCAAATGGGTGGCGATCGCCGCCATCACCGTCATGCTGCTTGCGCTCGGCTCGGTCCTCGACGGACTGGCGATGATGCTGCTGACGACGCCGATTCTGCTGCCCATCGTCACCGAGCTCGGCTTCTCGGCGCTGTGGTTCGGCATTTATCTCGTGCGCACGATGGAGATCGGCTTCGTGCACCCGCCGATCGGCATCAACCTCTACGTGATTCAAGGCATTGCGAAAGACGTGCCGCTCGGGCGTATCTTCAAGGGCGTCGTGCCGTTCCTCGCGGCTGACCTCGTGCACCTGACGCTGTTGATCGCCCTACCCGCGCTCGCGCTCGCATTGCCTCAGTGGTTACATCAATGAGCTTTACGACAACGATTGATCAAGCGCTCGCCGCGCCGCTTGCCATCGCGGCCGAACGGCCCGCCGTCGGTTATATCGGTGCCGACGTGCCCGTCGAGCTGATCCTCGCCGCCGGCAAACAGCCGATTCGTCTGCGCGGCAGCAAGGGCCTTGCGACGCCGCGCGCCGACCGCTTCGTCGAAGCGAGCTTTTCGCTCGAAACGCGACGCATCGCCGAACAGTGGCTCGCGGGCGAGCTCGATGCGCTCGAAGCCGTCGTCTTCTCGCGCAGCGACGACAGCGCACAGCGCCTCTATTACTACATCTGCGAGCTGCAGCGGATTCAGGCATGCCGCGGCCCGAAGCCGCTGCTGTTCGATGTCGCGACGCTGCCTCGCGCAACCAGCCTCGCGCACACGATCGATTCGACGCGCCGGCTTGCCGCAGAGCTCGGCACCGTGGCCGACCGTCTGCCGCAAGCGATCGAACAAGCGGCATGCCGTCGCGCGCTCCTTGCACGGCTGCAGCGCGAACGCCTCGAAGGTCGTCTCCTCGGCAGCCTCGCGCAGCGCATCGTGCGTGCGCTGGAGCTGCGTTGGGACGCCGCGCTCGATGAGGCGGCGCTGCGCTGGCTCGATACGCTCGAAGCGACGTCGGCGCGACGCCGTCTCGTGCTCGTCGGCAGCGAGCCGCTCGACGAGGCGCTGCACGTTGCGGTCGAAGCGGCTGGCGCGACGATCGTCGCGGAGATCAACGAAGCCTCGGACATCGAGGCAACGCCGTCCGCAAGCGACGATCCGTTCGCGAAGCTCGCCGCTTACTACAGCGAACGCACGCGCCGAGCGCGCGACCGCCTGCGTCGCGCCGACGCGCTCGGCGAGCACGTGCAGACGCTACGCGCCGACGGCGCGATTCTGTGGCTGCTTTCGACCGACACCGGCATCGCGTGGGCGGCGCCGCGCATCGAGCAAGCGTTGCGCACGGCCGGTTGCGCGGTGCTCGAGCTCGTTCCGCAAGACGCGGAGCCGCGGGCTGCCCTGCTCGAGCAAGTCGCGGCATTCGCGCGTTCCTTGGAGGTCCAGTGAATCTGCTCAACGGTATTCGTGTGCTCGCGCTCGAAGAGGCGAGCGACAGCGCGCTGGCGCGTCTCGTCTCGAGCTTCGGCGCCGACGTCCGCCCGGTCACGCTCGCCGAGCTCGGCAGCGAAATCGGCGCTGCCGATGTGCTGATCGATCGCATCGGCGTGCCCGCGCTCGCCGACGCGGGTTTCACGCGCGATCAGCTCGAGGCGGCCAATCCGCGCCTCGTTCATGTCTCGGTCACGCCGTTCGGCAGCGACGGCCCGCGCGCCAAGTGGCGCGGCTCCGAGCTCGTCGCTTCGGCGATGGGCGGTACGCTGCGCCTGACCGGCGATCCTGATCGTCCGCCCGTCAAAGAAGCACTCGATGCGTGCTGGTTTCATGCCGACATGGCCGCAGCCGCAGGGCTGACCGCCGCGCTGTGGGAACGCGAGCAGTCGGGACGCGGCCAACACGTCGACGTGTCGGTGCAGGAAGTCGCCTTCTCGCGCAACGTCAACGGCGTGCTCGTCTGGCAGTTCGATCGCCGCAAGCTTCATCGCGTCGGCGGCGCGCTCAATTACGGCCGCGCCACCGTGCGCTGCATCTGGCCGCTCGCCGACGGCTATTGCTTTCACACGCTCATGACCGGCCGTTTCGGTGCGCCCGCCAATCAGGCGTTGAGCGATTGGATCGACGAATGCGGCTTGGAGAATCCGCTGCGCGGCGTCGACTGGACGACGTACAACCGCTCGACGCTCGATCCCGCCACGCGCGCGACATGGGAACGCGCCATCGAAGCATTCTTCCGTACGCGCACGCGCCGCGAGATCGCCGAAGAAGGCACACGGCGCGGCATCAATGCCACCGTGATCGCCGAACCGGCCGATGTGCTCGCCGATCCGCATCTCGAAGCGCGTCCGTTCTGGTCCGGCACGGGCGCCGAGCGCGAGCCGTCGCGCTTCGTCCGCGTGACGCCGGGTCCGAGCATTACGAGCTCCAACTCCCGCCCGCGCGCGAGCGAGCGGCCCGGCCCCTTGAGCGGCGTGCGCGTGCTCGATTTTTCGTGGGCGCTCGTCGGCTCGATCACGACCAAGACGCTCGGCGATCTCGGCTGCGACGTGATCAAGGTGGAGTCGCGCGGCCGCGCCTGCCTGTCGCGCCTCGACGTGCAAGTAAGCGTCTCGCGTCCCGACAGTCTCGACGACAAGCCGTGGTTCGCGCATCTCAACACGTCCAAGCGCAGCCTCGCGCTCGATCTCAAGAAGCCCGAGAGCCGCCGCGTGCTCGAGCCGCTCATCGAATGGGCCGACGTCGTCGTCGAGAATTTCTCGCCCGGCACGATGGCCAAGCTCGGCTTGGACTACGCCACGCTCGTGAAGAAGAATCCGCGGCTCATCATGGTGTCGGGCAGCGTGTTCGGCCAAACCGGTCCGCTCGCGAGCTCATGGGGCGTCGATGGCACCGGCGCTGCATTGTCGGGCCGCACGTATCTCACGGGCTGGCCGGATCGCGATCCGGTGATTCCCGGCGCCGTCCCTTATGGCGATGTCATCGTGCCGTACGTGATGGCGGCGGCCGTGAGCGCCGCGCTGCGCGAACGCGAGCGCTCGGGACGCGGCTGCCATATCGATGCATCGATGTACGAGATCTGCGTGCAGCAGATGCGCGATGCGATCGTTGCAGCGGCGCGCGGCGCGCGTCCGCAACGCCAAGGCAACGCCGATCCGCGCGTCTTCCATCAAGCCGTCTATCCCGCGCGCGGCGAAGATCGCTGGATTGCGATCACGCTGCGCACGCCGGAAGAATGGCAGCGCCTATGCGCGCTCGCAGGGGTGTCGAGCATCGAGCGCTCGGCGACGACGGAGGCTGCGCTTGCCGATTGGTGCAAGGGACACGATGCCGAGCAGCTCGCCGAAACGTTGCAGCAACACGGCATCGCCGCGGGCTCGGTGCAGGACATCGAAGATCTGATGGAGCGCGATCCGCAGATTGCGGCGCGTCAGGCGCTCGTCACGCTCGATCATCCCCTGCTCGGCCCGTTCGGACACGTCCGCACCCCGATTACGTTCTCGCGCAGCGTGCCGGCGCCGTATCGCGCACCCCGCTTGGGCGAGCACAGCGAGACCATCGCGCGCGAGCTCGCGGGCCTCAGCGCCGCGGACTTCGCGGCGCTCAATGACCAAGGAGTCTTTCGATGAGCGCGCCAGCGCACGGCGGCCAACGCAGCCGCAAGGACCTCGAATGCACCGCCGCGGCGACCGCGTATCAGCGCGCATTCGTCGCCGATCTCAAGCGACGCGTGATCGACAACGGCGAGCCGTTCGCGATCGCCCAGGCCGACACGCCGCACGAGATCTTTCACGTGATGGACATTCCGCTCATCACGAACCAGTGGTGGTCCGCGTACATCTCGGCTAAACAGCTCTCGACGCATTACGACGGCGTGCTCGATCGGCTCGGCTATCCGTCGAATCGCTGCCGTTACTGTGCGCTCGGGCTGGCGTGCACGCTCGATAACGATCCGGCACGCGCACCGTGGGGCGGCTTGCCGCGCCCGACCGTGCTCGTCGCGCGGCTCACCTGCGAATGCATCGAGCACGTCTTCTCGCAATGGGCCGAAGCGCTCGGCTCGGAGTTCTTCCCGCTCGAAGCACCCGGTTGGCAGGACAAGGATCCGCAATGGTTCCTGCACTCGCGCGAGCGCTGGAGCGAGGTGTACGAAGAGCGCCGCATCGAGCTGCTGGTCGAGGAAATGCGTCAGCTCATCGCACTGCTCGAAGAGCGCACCGGACGGCGCTTCGACGAGGCGAAGCTCGAAGCGCTCATGCACGCGATCAACGAGCAGGAAAGCTACATCGCGGAGGCCGCCGAGATGATCGGCGCAGCGCGCCCCTGCCCGGTGTCGATCACGGATCAGATGCCGAATACCATGATTCCGCAATGGCATCGCGGCTCGCCGTGGGCCGTTGCGCACGCCAAGCGCTTTCGCGACGAAGTGGCGGCGCGCATCGCCGCCGGTCGCGGCGTCGGTAAACGCGAGCGGCTGCGCCTCATGTGGATCGGTGCGGGTCTCTGGCACGACACGGGCTTTTACAGCGCGCTCGAAGAACGCTACGGCGCGGTGTTCGTCTGGTCGATGTACATGCCCTTTGCCGGTCCGCAATACATTCGCGACGTGCAGGGCCGGCCGCTGCATGCGCTCGCGAGCCGCATCTGCTCGATGAACGAAGTGCTGCACCTGCCGCCGTGGATGAACGAGTGGATGGTGAGCGAGGCGCGCCGCTGCGATATCGATGCGGCGGTGATGCTCGTACCGCCCGCCAATCGTCTGTCGCAGTCGGGCACGAAGCTCACGCATAATGCGCTCGCGAGCGCCGGCATTCCGACGCTTGCGCTCGATGCCGACATGGTCAACGCGCGCGATTGGAGTCACGAACGCATGGTCGAGCACGTTGCGAGCTTCCTGAAGCAGGAGCAGCTGCTGTGAAACGCTGCGTGCTCGTCCTGCTCGCGCTCTTGGCCGGCTGCGTGGAAAAGCCGGCCGGCGTGACCGTGCTCACTTATGCGAGCCCTTACGCGCCCGGCCATCCGTTCAGCCGCGCCGACATCGAATGGATGACATGGGTCGAGGCGCAATCGCAGGGCAAGATCCGCATCCAGCCGTTCTGGGGCGGCACGCTGTTGTCGTCGGAACATTCGATGATCGAGCTGCGCCACGGCGTCGCCGATGTCGGGCTCATCACGCCGATCTACGTGCGCGGCGGCACGCATCTCATTCGCGCGCAAGCCGCCTTCTATGTGGGCATGGACACATACGAGCAGCAGACGGCGCTGTATCGCTGCCTGGCCGCCGCCCATCACCCGCAGTTCGCCCACGAGCTGCGCGGGCTGATGACGCTCGCGATCCAAGGCGGCAACTTGCCTGGCATCGTGACGCGCACGCGCCCGGTGCGCTCGCTCGAAGACTTGCGCGGGCTGCGCCTGCGCGCGCCGTCGGAGCTGTTGAGCGTGCTCGAGCATCTCGGCGCCGATCCCGTCGACATGCCGATGGGCGAAGTCTATTCCGCGCTCGCCAAGGGCGTGCTCGACGGCGTCGTCGCGCCTGCCGACACGCTGCGCTCGCTGCATTTCGCGGAAGTCGCGAAGTACTTCAACACCATCAAGATTCCGCGCGGCGCGTATGCCGCACGTGCGATGAGCGAAGCGCGTTGGGAACAACTCACGCCGGAAGAACGTGCGCTGCTCGAGCGCAGCACTGCAGTGTGGGAAGCAGCGCTTGCCCGCGAGCTCACGCAAGCGAACGAAGCCGGCTTCGCCGCCGGGCGCGCAGGCGGCATCGAGTTCTTCGACATGCCGGCCGACGAACAGGCGCGCTTCGACGAGATTTACGCAGCCGACAGCGAGGCACGGGCGCGGCAGCTCGCCCGCTTCGGCATCGATGGACTTTCCGTTTTTCGCGACGCGCGCGATTTCGCCGCGCAGATCGCCGCGTCGCCGCAATTCGAGTGCACGAGCAAAGAGCATGAGCCGACCTCTTGAAGGCATCCGCGTCGCCGACTTCAGCCATGTGATGGCTGGCCCCTTCGCCACGCATCTGCTGCGCCTGATGGGCGCAGAGGTGATCAAGGTCGAAGCGCCAGGCCGCGGCGATGCCATGCGTTACTACGGCGCGGATCGGCGCTACGACGGCATGGCGCCGGCATTCATAGGGGTCAATGCCGGCAAGAAATCCATCACGCTCGATCTCAAGAAGCCGCTCGGTCAGGAAGCGGCACGCCGCTTGATCGCCTCCTCGGACGTCGTCGTCGAGAACTTTCGCCCGGGCACGATGGCGAAGTTCGGCCTCGACTACGATTCGGTGCGCGAGCTGCGCGCAGGCCTCATCTACTGCTCGGTTTCCGGTTACGGCCAAAGCGGACCGCGGCGCGACTGGCCTGCGATCGACAACATCGTGCAGGCGACGAGCGGCATGATGTCGTTGGGCGGCGCGCCGGGCGACGGCCCGGCCCGCGTCGGCTTTCCGGTGGTCGACACGCTCACGGGACAAACGGCAGCGCTGGCGATTCTCGCGGCGCTGCTGCGCCGGCAGCGCGACGGACGCGGCGAGTACATCGACGTCGCCATGTTCGATGCGAGCCTCGCGTTCATGACCTCGGCCGTGGTGCCTTATCTCGTCACCGGCAAACCGCCCGAGCGCACCGGCAATGTCGGATACAGCGGCCAGCCGAGCTCCGGCGTGTTCACCGCTCAGGACGGACGACAGGTCTCGCTCGGCGTCGTGCAGCAATCGCAGTTCGAAGCGTTCGCGCGCGAGGTCGGCCGCACGCGCTGGCTCGAAGACCCGCGCTTCCGCACGCCGGATCTGCGTCGCAAGAATGCCAAGGAGATGCTCGCCGAGCTCGATGAGCTGTTCCGCGAAGCGCCCGCCGCGGAATGGGAAGCGCGCTTGAGCGCCGCCGGCATTCCCTGCGGCATGGTGCGCGATGTCGCGGAAGCCGCTTCGCTCCCCGCCCTCGACGAGCGTCAGCTCAAGCTGGGACTGCACATCACCGGGCTACCCGAGCGCGAGAACGTCGAGATCGTCAATGCCGGCTTTCTCTATCGCGAGGGTACGCCGGGCGTCGCCGAACCGCCGCCGCGTCTCGGCGAGCACAACGATGAAGTGCTGGCCGCGCTCGGTTTCGATGAAACCGAGCGTGCGGCGCTGACGCGCGGCGCTTGAGCGCCGCGGCTTTAGCGCACCCGCACGTCGATGACGTGCGGCGGCACTGCTTCGGCGTAAAGATCCGCCACGAGCGCGCTGCGATGGCGCAGCACGGCGCGCTGATTGATCGAGCCCTTGTCGGTGATCTCGCCGTGGTCGAGCGATGGCGGCGACGGCAGCACGGCCGCACGCCGAATGCAGCGCGTGCTCGCCGGGTATTTCTTCGCGAACGCTTCGAGCCGCTCCTTGATCAGCGCCATCAAGACGGGATGCTGCGCGAGCGCGTCGAACGTGAGCGGCGCCGCTGCCTCGAGCAGCCGTGAGCAAGCCGCAGCATCGGGAATGATGAGCGCAGAGACGTAATCGGCGTTGAGCCCGGCGATGACGACGTCCTGCGCTATCGGTGCGAGCGTGGCGATCAGTTCCGCACGTAGCGGCCCGACGCTCACCCAGGTACCGTTCGCGAGCTTGAAGTCCTCGCCGATGCGTCCGTCGAAGGCGAGCCCGCGCGTCGGATCGCTCGGATCGAGCAACCGCACCGCATCGCCGAGACGATAGAAGCCTTCTTCGTCGAAGGCCGCCGCCGTCAGCTCCGGCTGCCGCCAATAACCCGGCGTGACGCTCGGGCTGCGCACGCGGATCTCGAACTTCTCTTCGACCGGCGCCAGCTTCACCAGCGAGCCTTTCGCCGGCAGACCGATCACGCCCGCGCGTCCCATGGCCGGCGTGGTGAACGTGACCGAAGGTCCGGCTTCCGTCGCACCGAGACCGCTCAACATCGGCGTCTTCACGCCGCGCTCGCGAATTGACGCCGCATCGAGCGCATCCCAGGTGTGCTGAGCCAGCGCGGCGCCGGCAAAGAAATACGCACGCAACCGTCGATAGAACGTTCGACGCAGCACGTCGTCCTCGGGCAAGCGGTGCGCGATCATCTCGAAGCCTTTCGGCACGTTGAAATACACCGTGGGCGAGATCTCGCGCAGATTGCGCAACGTCTCGCCGATCGCATTCGGCGTGGGCTTGCCGTCATCGATGTAGAGCGTGCCGCCGTTCGCGATCACGATGCCGACGTTGTGGCTGCCGCCGAAGGTGTGATTCCACGGCAGCCAATCGACGAGCACAGGGGGCTCCTCGGTGAGAAACGGCATCGACTGATGCAGCATCAGCTGATTCGCGCACAGCATCCGATTCGTCGTGATGACCGCTTTCGGATGACCGGTCGAACCCGACGTGAGCAGGAACTTGACGATCGTGTCAGGCCCGGTGGCGGCATGGGCCGCTGCGAGCGCGCTCGTCGGCGTTTCCTCGAGCGCTTCGAGCCGCGTGACGGTGCGGCCCTCGAAATCGGCATCGCCGACGATCTCCACATCCGACAGATCGAGCTGGGCGAGCGCGCGTGCGAACGTGGGCGTATCGAACGCTGCGACGAGTCCCGGCGTGAGCAGATTGAGCACGTAGCGCGCGGTGCCGAGATCCGACGAGGCCAGGCAGTACGCCGGCGACATCGGGCAATACGGAATGCCTGCCCAGGTCGCCGCAAATGCGAGCAACAAGTGCTCGATGCTATTGCCCGAGGCAATCAGCACGGGCCGCTCGGGCGAGAGATTGCGTTTGAGCAATCCCGCCGCGATGCGCTGAATGCGTTCGAGCACCTGCGCATACGTGAGCGAGCGCCACTCGCCGTCCGGTCCGCGCCGTGCGACGAGCACTCGATCCGGCGCCGCTTCGGTCCACTTGACGAGAAAGTCCATGAGCCGATCGGGCAGCGGCGGCAACGTGTCGCTCGGCTTGAGCAGCATCGTTCCGTCCGCGCGGCGCTCGAACTCCGTGCGGAACGGATCGGGAGTCCATTGCAACGGATCCTTCATCTCGGCAGTCATCGAATCGGCGCTCATCGCAAAGCAATTCGTCAGCGCGGTTGATCGAGCTTCAGTGCCCGAATCGCATTCTGCTTGAGGATCAGCTCATGCACCTCAGGCTTGAAGCTCGCCTGCTTGAAATCCTGAATCCAGCGATCCGGCGTGATCAGCGGAAAATCCGAACCGAACAGCATCTTGGTCTTGAGCTGGCTGTTCGCGTACTGAATGAGCTGCGGCGGGAAGTACTTCGGCGACCAGCCCGACAGATCGATGTACACGTTCGGCTTGTGCAAGCACACCGACAACGCTTCGTCCTGCCACGGCCACGACGGATGGGCGATGATGACCGTCATATCCGGGAAGTCGGCCGCGACGTCGTCGAGATAGATCGGATTGGAGTACTTCAGGCGCAGCCCGCCGCCGCCCGGCATCCCTGTGCCGATGCCGGAGTGGCCGCTGTGGAAGATTGCCGGCAGCTTGTGCTCGGCAATGAGCTCGTACAGCGGATATGCCAGGCGATCGTTCGGAAAGAAGCCCTGCGCGGTCGGATGGAACTTGAAGCCGCGGATGACGCCCTCTTCGATGAGGCGCCGCGCGTAGCGCACGCCCATCTTGCCCCTGTGCGGATCGACGCTTGCGAACGCGATCATGATGTCGCTGTTCTCGCGCGCCGCGTCGATGACCTCCTCGTTCGGCACGCGCCGTGCGCCGAGCTCGAACTCGTGATCGACGGTGAACATGACCAGGCCGATCTTGCGCTCGCGGTAATAGGCGATCGTCTCGGCGATGGTCGGCCGCTGGCTCGTCTTGAAATACTTGGCGGAAGCCTCTTCGTACGGCTTCCACGCCTCGTCCGGCGCCTCGCGGCAGGACACTTCCGCGTGCGTGTGGACGTCGATGGCAATCAGCTCGTCGATCTTCATTGTTGCATTCCTCGTTGCGCTTCCCACTGCGCGATCGTGCTACCGCGCTCGACGAGCTCGACGAGCAGCCGCGCCGGCTGCCAGTGCATCGGACCGAAGATGCGCTCGTACTTGCGCATCCCTTCGAGCACCTTGGGCAATCCGATCGTGTCGGCATAGAACATCGGCCCGCCGCGGAATCGCGGGAAGCCGTAGCCGCACGTCCACACCACGTCGATGTCGGACGCGCGCAATGCCACGCCCTCCTCGAGGATGCGCAAGCCTTCGTTGATGAGCGGATAGAGACAGCGCTCCAGGATTTCTTCTTTCGTATGCTCGCGCGGCTCGACATTGAGCGCGCGTGCCCGCGCCCGCAGGATCTCGAGCGCTTCCGGATCGTCGATGCGCGTACGGCTGCCGGGCTCGTAACGATAGTAGCCCTTGCCGTTCTTCTGCCCGAGACGGCCGGCCTCGTACAACGCGAAATCGGCCTGATAGTAGGTCGGGTCCGGCGGGTACTGATGCGCGTTCGCCTTGTGGACGTTCACGCCGACGTCGATGCCCGCCATGTCGAACACGCCGAGAATGCCCATCGCCATGCCCCATTCCTCGAGCGTGCTGTCGATGAGCCGCGGCGTCGCGCCTTCGAGCACCATGCGCTCGGCCTCGCGCGCGTAGCCTTCCATCATGCGATTGCCGATGAAGCCGTAACACACCTTGGCGAGCACCGGCGTCTTGCGCAGCGGCTTCGCCAAGTCGATGACCGTGCGGATCGTCTCGGGCGCCGTCTGATCGGTGCGCACGACTTCAAGCAGCGGCATGACATTGGCCGGCGAGAAGAAGTGCATGCCGATGACATCGTGCGGACGCTTCGTCACGGCGGCGATCTCGCCGATGTCGAGCGTCGAGGTATTCGTCGCGAGCACGGCGCCCGGCTTGGCGACGGCGTCGAGCTTGCGGAAGACCTCGCGCTTCAAGTCCATGCTCTCGAACACCGCCTCGATGATCACATCGGCGTCGCGCAGATCGTCATAGGAAAGCGAGCCGCGAATCAGCGCCAAGCGCGCGGCCTTTTCATCCGCCGTGATGCGGCCGCGGTCCACCATCGACTGATAGATGCCGTCGATGTTCTTGAGACCATGGTCGAGCCGGTCCTGCGACGCTTCGAGCAGCGTGACGGGAATGCCGGCGTTCGCAAAGCAGATGGCGATGCCGCCGCCCATCGTGCCTGCACCGACGATGCCGGCTTTCTTGACCTGCGCGCCCGTGCCCGGCGACGGCAGCCCAGGCACGCGCCGCGCCTCGCGCTCGGCGAAGAAGGCATGGACGGCGCCCTTCGATTCGTCGCTCGCCTTGCACTCGTTGACGCGCTTCGTTTCGTATTCCAAGCCTTCCTTAAACGACAGGCGCGTCGCGGCGCGCACGACGTCGACTGCGACCAGTCCTGCATTGCGATTCGGATAGAGCTTGCGTGCCTGCTGCTCCATGCGCTCGAACACTTCCGGCGTGGCGCTCGCCGGCGGAATCTGCATCTCGCACGTCCGGCGCACACCTTTGCCGCTCGCCAACAGCCCACGCAGGTACGCGATCGCTTCCGCGCGCAGATCGCCCGTGACGACCGTGTCGATGAAGCCGAGCTCACGGCCCTTCTCCGCCGCGACCGGACGCGCCGACAGGATGAGCTCGAGCGTTTGCTCGGCGCCGATCAGACGCGGCAAGCGCTGCGTGCCGCCCGCGCCCGGGATGATGCCGAGCGTGACTTCCGGCAAGCCGAAACGCGCACGCGCGTTGGCCACGCGATAGTGGCACGCCAACGCGATCTCGAGCCCGCCGCCGAGCACGGTGCCGTGCATCGCCGCGACCACGGGCACGTTGAGTCCCTCCAATGCGTTGAAGAGCGCCCGATACTCCTCTTCCTTCGGCGGACCGCTGAACTCGCCGATGTCCGCGCCCGAGAAGAACGTGCTGCCTTCACACAGCAGCACCACGCCGCGCACGCTCGCATCCGCAGCCAATTGCCCGACCGCATCGCGCAACCCGGCACGCACCCCGGCATCGATGGTGTTGACGGGAGGATTGTTGACGACGATGAGCGCAAGCTCACCGTCGCGCTCGATACGCACGATGGGGTTGGACGACATCACGAACCTCTGATTGCAAACACGTCGTTAAACATCCGTGCGGCGCATGCAATTGCATGCGCCACATCCCTTCACGCTAGTGCTCGCGCCGCAAGAAGCTCAGCACGAACACGGCGACGCCGGCGACGGCCGCGACCGGGATCAGATAAGCGACGACGCCAGAAGCGCTGGTGCCGCCCTGCAGCAACAAGCCTGCGAGCAGCGGTCCCAAGATCGAGCCCACGCGCCCGACCGCGATGCTGGCGCCCGAGCCCGTGCCGCGCACCTGAATCGGATAATAGGCCGGCGCGACGCCGTACAGCGCATAGTTGGCGCCGAGCAGGAAGAATCCGGCCGCGCCGCTCAAGAGCAGGATCGAGCCGGTCGACGTCGCCGCGCTGAGCCAGAACAGCGACACGATCAAGCCCGCGTATGCGATCGTCAACGGCCAGCGCGCATCGAAGCGGTCGACCATGCGACCGAACAACAGCGCGCCCACGGCACTGGCGAAATTGAACGCGAGCGAGGCCTGCGGCGCAATGACGCGATCCATGCCCTTGTCGACGACGAGCATCGGCAGCCAGTTGAGGATCAGGTACAGGATCAAGAGCGTCGGCAGGAACGCGATCCACAAGAGCAACGTGGCCGGTGCGCGGCCTTCGCCGAACAGCGCCACCAAGACATTCTTGCGTTCGCGCTTCTCCTCCGCGGTGCTCGGCTTGAGCGTCTCTTGCATGAAGACGTACAGCGCAGGCCCGAGCAACAGCGGGAACACGCCGCCGACGACGAAGAGCACGCGCCAGTCGAAATCAGGCGGCAGCACTTGCGTGAGCAACGCCGAAGAACCGCCGCCGAGCGGCATGCCGCAGAACATGACCGTGGCCGTGAACGCGCGCTTGTCGGGCGGGCTCACCTCCGAGGCAACGGCCATCATGTTCGGCAACGCGGCGCCGAAGCCGAGGCCGGCGCAGAAACGCGCCAGGAACAGCATCTCGAACGTCGACACCATCGTGACGAGCAGCGTGAAGGCGCCGAAGGCGACCACCGCGCCGATGAAGACGGGCTTGCGCCCGATGCGATCGGCGAGCCAACCGCCAAAGCTCGCGCCGAGCACGAGGCCGATGTTGCTGACCGCAAACACCCAGCTCAACTGCCCGGGCGACAATCCGAACTCAGGCACGAGGCGCGGTGCGGCGACACCGATCGCCTGAATATCGAAGCCTTCGACCACCGCCACCAGCAGACAGAGCGCGATGGTCATCGCGCGACTGCCCGCTTTCGACGCCGAACTGTCTACTCCAACCATATGACCTCCCCCTCTGCTCGCAGCCGCGAGCCATCGTTGTTGTCGCCTTCGTGCGGCGGTCGTACCGTCGGCACGCCACACGCACGACATGCATGCACATCGGCTCGCCGCAAGCCCGCGAGCATGCCACGGCACGCGCAGCGCGCGCCGCCCCTGCCGCAGGCGAGGCGAGAATATACGTGAGCTCGCCGGTGCGAGCCGAAACGCGAACCCTGCGCCCGCGACACCGCTGTCGCATCAAGCGCGCACGATCCGCGACTGCGGCATGCGCCTGCGACGCAAGCACGGCCGCGGGTTTCGGCTGTTTTCCAATTCCCGCCGCCGGCGCTAGCATGTGCCGCATACGACAGCGAGGAGCGGCGATGGCGCACCCTGCCATTCCACACTACGCGCTCTACGGCGAAGCCATTCAGGACGTCGACGAGCGCTTTCTGCACGTCGAATCGATCGCCGAGCGCAGCCGCCTGCACGATTGGACGATCCTGCCGCACGCGCATCGCGAGCTCTACCACTTGCTGTTCGTGCAGCAAGGCGGTGGCACGCTGAGCGCCGAGGGCGAAGAGCGCTCCTTCGCCCCACTCAGCCTGATCGAAATTCCGGCCTCGTGCGTACACGGCTTCGCCTTCCAACCGAATACCGACGGCTGGATCGTGACGGTCTCGAGCGCACTCGTCGATCGGCTGGCGCGCGAGCATCCGCCGCTCGCCGGCGTGCTGCGCGAACCGGGCATCATCCCGGTGGCAGACTCCGATGCTGCCGCGCTGGCCGATGTCTTCGCAGCGCTCGTCCATGAGTTTCGCAGCCAGTTGCCGGGCCGCCGCGCGGCCGCCGAAGCCTGTCTCACCACGATTCTCGTGCGCACGTTGCGGCGCAAGCTCGAGCTCGCACCGCAAGGGCAACGTCCAGGCGGCGCCGATGCCGAGCTGACGGCGCGCTACCGCGCGCTCATCGAGAAATACTTCGCCACGCCGCAGCGCATTGCCGACTACGCCGAACGGCTCTGCGTGAGCCACGAACGTCTGCGCCAAGCGTGCCTGCGCAGCACGGCGAGCTCGCCGCTCGAGCTGCTCAATGCACGCCGGCTGCTCGAAGCGAAACGCTGCTTGCTCTACACGAACATGAGCGTGGCGCTTATCGCGGAGCACTGCGGCTTCGTCGATCCCGCCTACTTCTCCCGCTTCTTCACGCGCGCCGTCGGCAAGTCGCCGCTGCAGTACCGAAAGCTCCACATGCGGCGTCAACGCGAAACCTGAAGCGGGCTCAGCGCGCATCCGGTTGCGGCTCCTCCGTGTCGATCTCGGCGAGCGTCGCGGCCGGATAACGCGCGCCGCTCACCGTCGTCTCGTTCACGATCTCCTCCGCGCGGCGCAGGATCTCGGACGGCAAGCTCAACTTCGCCGCTGCGAGATCCTCTTCGAGATGCGCGATGGATCGCGTGCCGACGATGGGCAGCACATTCGGCTGCGCGAGCAGCCATGCGAGCGCGAGTTGCGCGCTCGTGCAACCCGCCTCGCGCGCGAGCGCCTCGAAACGCGCCAGCACTTCCAGGTTGCGTGCGAAATGCGGCTCCTGAAAGCGCGGCATGCCGCGGCGCAGATCCTTCTCCGTCAGCGTCGCCGGATCGCGCACCGCGCCCGCCAAGAAGCCGCGGCCGAGCGGCGAGAACGCGACGAACGTCGCGCCGATCTCGCGACAGGTTTGCAGCACCGCTTCTGGCGCGCGCGACCACAACGAGTATTCGCTTTGCACCGCTGCGATCGGATGCACGGCATGCGCTCGCCGGATCGTCGCGGATGAGACTTCCGACAAGCCGATCGCGCCGATGAGCCCTTCTTTGACGAGCTCGGCCAGTGCGCCGATGCTCTCCTCGATCGGAATGCGCTTGTCCCAACGATGCAGGTAGTAAAGATCGATCCGCTCAGTCTTGAGGCGCTGCAACGCCTCGTGACACGTGCGCTTGAGGACTTCGGGCCGGCCATCGATGACTCGTTTGCCGTCGACGCCCGTCATGCCGCACTTGCTGGCGAGCACGATGCGCTCGCGAAACGGCGGCAGCACTTCGCCGAGCAGCGTTTCATTGCTGCCGAAGCCGTAGAGCGCCGCCGTGTCGAAATGCGTCACGCCGGCATCGAGCGCCGCGCGCAGCAGCGCGTGCGCCGCCTCGCGCGGCGGCGGCGTGGCGTACGCGTGGCTCAGATTCATGCATCCGAGCCCGATCGGAAAGACCTCGCGGCCTACGAGCTGCGTCACGGCTCGCCTCACGCGCCCTTTTCGAGCTGAAGCTCGAGCTCGTGCAGCGTGCGATAGCACGGCAGCACGCTCGCCACGCTCGCGTTCGGCTCGCGCCCTTCGCGAATCGCCGCGAAGAACTCGCGGTCCTGCAGCTCGATGCCGTTCATCGATACGCCGACCTTCGAGACATCGACCGGCTCGTCGCGGCCCGTCACGAGATCGTCGTAGCGGGCGATGTACGTGCCGTTATCGCAGATGTAGCGGAAGAAGGTGCCGAGCGGGCCGTCATTGTTGAACGACAGCGACAGCGTGCAGATCGCGCCCGAGGCGCTCTTCAATTGAATGGACATGTCCATCGCGATGCCGAGCTCGGGATGCTTCGGTCCCTGCAGCGCGTTGGCCGCAACGATCTCTTCGCCCGTCTGATAGCGGAAGAGATCGACCGTGTGCGCGGCGTGGTGCCACAGCAGGTGATCGGTCCACGAGCGCGGCTGGCCGAGCGCGTTGATGTTCTTGCGCCGGAAGAAATAGGTCTGCACGTCCATCTGCTGGATCTTGAGCTCGCCGGCCTTGATGCGACGATGAATCCATTGATGCGACGGATTGAAGCGGCGCGTGTGTCCGACCATACACACGAGCCCCGTTTCCTTCTGCAGCTGCGCGACGGCCTCGGCATCCTTCCAGCTGTCGGCGAGCGGAATTTCGATCTGCACGTGCTTGCCGGCCTTCATGCAGGCGATGCCCTGCGATGCATGCAGCTGCGTCGGCGTACACAGGATCACGGCATCGACGTCCGAGCGCCGCAAGGTCTCGTCGAGGTCGGTGGTCACGTGCTCGATCCCGAACTTCTCGGCGACGGCACGGGTCTTCTCGAGCTCCCGCCCGACGAGCGACACGACGCGCACATCCTCGATGTTCCGGATCGCTTCGAGATGCTTGACTCCGAAAGCTCCTGCGCCTGCCAGCGCAACGCGTAGCGTACTCATCAACGATTCTCCAAGATCAGATGTCCCACAGCGGTGTTGCTCGCGGGGACGTGATAGAAACGATGGACGACGTGCGGCGGCGCATCGCTCATCGCGCCGCGCGCGATCAGCCACATGACGAGCTCGATGCCTTCGGAGCCCGCCTCGCGCACGTATTCGATGTGCGGAACCTGCGCGAGCCCTTCAGGATCGGCGATGAGCCGGTCGAGGAAACGGTTGTCCCACTCCCGATTGATGAGACCGGCGCGCGGACCTTGCAGCTGATGGCTCATGCCGCCCGTGCCCCAGATCTGCACCTTGAGCGGCTCGTCGTACAGCTCGATCGCCTTGCGAATGGCGCGCCCGAGATTGAAGCAGCGCCGACCCGACGGCACCGGATACTGCACGACGTTGACGGCGAACGGGATGACGCGGCACGGCCATTCGCTCGGCTGGCCGCAGATGAGCGACAGCGGCACGGTCAAGCCGTGATCGACCTCCATGCGATTGACGATCGTGAGGTCGAAGTCGTCCTGAATGACTGACTGCGCGATGTGCGATGCGAGCTCGGGATGACCTTTGACCACCGGCACCGGCCGCGGGCCCCAGCCTTCATCCGCAGGCGCGAACGACTCCGCGCAGCCGATCGCGAACGTCGGAATCATGTCCAGGCTGAAGGCGTTCGCATGATCGTTGTAGACGAGGAAGATGACGTCGGGCGTGTTCTCCTTGAACCACGCCTTCGACCGCTCGTAGCCGGCGAAGACGGGTTGCCAGTAAGGCTCGCCGGTCTTGCCCAGATCGATCGCCGCCCCGATCGCCGGAACGTGCGAGGTGTAAACGCTTGCCGTGATCGTGGCCATTATTTCTGCTCGCTCAGGTAACGATTGCCTTCCGGGGAACGTCCGCCGCGCAGCATCATCTGCGCGTACTCTTCCTGCGTCATGCCGGTCATGCTCGCCGCCATGTACTGAAAGCTGCGGCCGTCGGTCGCGCCGATCTTGGCGAGGAAGTAGATGTTCCCGCCGAGCTTGATGCAGCGATTGAAATCGCGCGCGAGCACCGCCTGTTTCTGCTCCTCGGTCATCGGCCATTCGTCGAGATAGGCTCGCTCGTTCGCCTTGAAGCGCGCGCGGTTCTCCGGCTTCATCAGCGACATGCAGAACTGATTCAGGTGATAGCCCTTACGCGCCTGCTCGGCATCGAAGATGGTCGTGCCGGGAATGTCCTTGTACGGCTTATCGAGCGCCATGTTCTTCCCCCCAATACAGTCTCAGCGGATTGTCGACGAGGAGCTTGCGCTGCAGCTCGGCAGTCCGCGCGATCTTCGGGATGAAATCGACCAGCTTGCCGTCGTCCGGCATGTGCGACTTCATGTTCGGATGCGGCCAATCCGTTCCCCAGAGCACTCGGTCCGGGAACTCCTCCACCACGCGGCGCGCGAACGGCACCACGTCCTCGTAATCGGGCGGACCGCTGCGCGAGAGCCGCTCGGGACAGCTCACCTTCGACCAGAAGTTGGGATGCTCGCGCAGGAGCTTAAGGAACAAAGCAAACTCCGGGCCGTCGACCGACTTCGTGACATCGGGCCGACCCATGTGATCGACGACCACGGTCGTGGGCAGCGCAGTAAAGAAGTCATAGAGCTCGGGCAGCTCTGCCGCCTCGAAATAGATCACGATGTGCCAGCCGAGCGGCTTGATACGCTGCGCGATCTCGAGCAACTCGTCGCGCGGCGTCGAATCGACGAGGCGCTTGACGAAATTGAAGCGCACGCCGCGCACGCCGGCCTCATCGAGCTCAGCGAGCTCCGCGTCGCTCACGTCGCGCCGCACCGTGGCCACGCCGCGCGCCCGCCCCTTGGCATCCTTGAGCGCATCGACGAGCGCACGATTGTCAGCGCCGTGGCAGGTGGCCTGCACGATGACATTGCGCTCGAAACCGAGGAAATCGCGCAACTCCCACAGCTTTTCCTTCGGCGCATCGCAGGGCGTGTACTTGCGCTCGGGCGCATAGGGAAACACATCGCCAGGACCGAAGACATGACAATGCGCGTCGACGGCGCCGGGCGGCGGCACGAACGTGGGCTTCGACGGTGAAGGATGAAAAACCAGCCAGCCTGGATCCATGGTGAAGCGGCTCATTGCGCTACAGCCCTCGCTGCTTGAGCAACGCATCCAGACGCGGATACACGCGCCGCGCGTTGAGCTCGAAGATGCGGCGTTTGTCCTCGGGCGACAGCGCCAGCGCATCGATGTAACGCTTCGTGTCGTCGAAATAATGCCCCGTACGCGGATCGATGCCGCGCACCGCGCCCACCATCTCCGAGCCGAACAGGATGTTGTCGAGGTCGATCACCTTGAACAACAGGTCGATGCCGGGCTGGTGATAGACGCACGTGTCGAAGAACACGTTCTTCATCACGTGCTCCTCGAGCGGCGGACGCTTCAGCATGTCCGCGAGACCTCGGTAGCGGCCCCAGTGATACGGCACTGCGCCGCCGCCGTGCGGAATGATGAAGCGCAGCGTCGGGAAGTCGCGGAAGAGATCGCCCTGGATGAACTGCATGAAGGCGGTCGTGTCCGCGTTGATGTAGTGCGCGCCGGTCGCGTGGAAGTTCGGATTACACGACGCCGACACGTGAATCATCGCCGGCACGTCGAGCTCGACCATCTTCTCGTAGATCGGATACCAGTAGCGGTCGGTCAGCGGCGGCGAGGTCCAATGTCCGCCCGACGGATCGGGATTGAGATTGCAGCCGACGAAACCGAGCTCGAGCACGCAGCGTTCGAGCTCGCGCACCGCATTCGCGATCGGCACGCCGGGCGACTGCGGCAGCTGGCACACGCCGACGAAGTTGTTCGGATACAGATCGACGACGCGCTTGATGAGATCGTTGCACGCGATCGTCCAGGCGAGCGAGACCGCCTCGTCGCCCTGATGGTGCCCCATCGCCGAAGCTCGCGGCGAGAAGATCGTGATGTCGGCGCCGCGCTCGCGCTGCAGGCGCAGCTGGTTCTGCTCGATGGTCTCGCGGATCTCGTCGTCGCCGATGTGCGCACGCTCGGGCGGCGGCAGCGTCGCGTCCTTGAAATGCGCGAGCTGCGCCTCGCGATAGCGCTGATGCGCGGCGGGCGCGGTCGTGTAATGGCCGTGACAGTCGATGATCAGCATTGTGCTTCTCTTTCTCCTCGCACCGCTTTCAACAGCTCGTCGAGCAAGGTTTCGAGCGGTTCGGTATTCGCAAGCTCGCGGTAGCGAGCGGACCACTGCTGGCGTTCGGCGCACGCCGCGCTCATCCACGGATCGAGCCCGGCCTCGCGCACCGTCGCCGCCACTTCGCGCATTTCTTCCGCACGGCGCACGCCATGCAGCAGCGCGCGCGACATCATGTAGCGCGCCAGCGCATGCCAATCCTGCGCCGGGAATAGATTGCCGAGCGACGCGATCACCGTCTCCTCGACGCCGTAGCTGCGCGCGGCGAGCAACGATTCGGTCAGCAGCGCCTCCATCCCCTTGATGACGACGCTGCGGCACATCTTCGCGGCGGACGCCTGGCCGATGCGATTGCTGAAGACTTCGGCGCCGCTGAAGCCGAGCTCGCGCGCCAGCGGCGCAAACGCTTCGGCATGCGGCCCGCCGAGCAGGATCGGCGATGCGATGCGCTTCGGATGGATGGGCGACATGATTGCCGCTTCGACGTAGCGCCCGCCGGCCGCTGCGATGATCTCGGCGACCTGCTGCTTGACGCCTGGCGAGACGGAGTTGAGATCGAGGAAGTACGTCCCCGCGTCGAGATGGGGCGCGACGGACTGCGCTGCAGCCACATCCTGCGCCGCCGTCACGGCGCTGATCACGACCGTCACACCTTGCGCGATGTCGCGCGCCGCTTGACCGATTCGGACTTGCGCCTCGCGCGCCGCTTGCGACACGGCGCTCGCCGCATCCGCAAGCTTGAGATCCCACACGCTGATCTGCTCCACGCCGCGCGCGCGCAGATCCGCGGCGAGCGTCTGGCCGACCTCGCCGAAACCCAACAAACCGATGTGCACGTTCCGGCTCATAGCGGCCACACCTTCGAGGGCACGAACACTTCGCCGCTCATGAGCTTGCGCGCGGTACGCAACAGCGCGGCACGGCGCACGTTCACGTTCCCGCCGGCGGCGTCGACCTCCATCTCGACGGTGAAAAAACCCGTTGGATGCTCGACTTCCACGCGCTGCGCGGCGCCCGAGCGCTCGATGCGCGCGATGCCCTCGGCCACCGAGCCCGGCACGAGGCACGCCGTTGCCACGCTCACTGCACCGAGCACCCCGATCGCTTCGTGGACACGATGCGGAATGAACGTGCGCGTCGTGATCGACCCGTTGCCGCGCGGCGGCGAGATCAGGCACATCTTCGGCACCGTCTTCTTGGCGACGTCGCCGAGATTCATGCGCGGACCGAGCTCGAGGCGAATCGCTTCGATGCGCGCCTTGAGCTGCGCATTCGCTTCGAGCGCGTTGGGCGCTTCATCGCCCGACAAACCGAAGTCCGCCGCCCGCAACAAGACCACCGGCATGCCGTTGTCGATGCACGTGACCTCGACGCCGGCTACGACGTCGCGCGCATTGCCCGTCGGGAGCAAGGAGCCGCAGCTCGAACCTGCGACATCGACGAATTCGATCGGTACGGCAGCAGCCGTGCCCGGCACGCCGTCGATGCGCGCATCGCCTTCGTACTCGACGGCGCCGTTCGGCGTCGGCACGTACGCGATCGCAATGCTGCCGGTGTTGACCATGTGAATGCGCACCGGCGTCGTGGCGCCAGCGATCGGGACGAGCCCCTGCTCGATGGCCCATGGTCCCACACCCGCGAGGATATTGCCGCAGTTCTGCGAATCGCTTACTTCCGCCTTATCGACGGCGACCTGCAGGAACAGGTAGTCAACATCGGCCTGCGGCAGGCTCGACTTGCGCACGATCGCCACTTTGCTCGTGAGCGGATGCGCGCCGCCGACGCCATCGATCTGACGCGCGTCGGGCGAACCGAACGCGGCGAGCAGCACGCGATCGCGCAGCTCACGGTCGCTCGGCAAGTCGCGCTCGTGGAAGTAGAGCCCCTTCGAGGTGCCGCCGCGCATCAGCGTGCAGGGAATCGCTCTCAACATGCGTTCGCTCAGCGGCGCTCAGACGTACCGCAAGCCCTTGGCGGCCAGCTTCTCGCGCATGTTGTAGATGTCGAGACCGAGCTCGCCCGCCTTGAGCCGCGCCCGCACGGCCGCTTCGCGCTGCTCGCGCGCGGCACACTTCTCGACGACCTCCTTCGCCGTCTCGCGCGGCACGACGCAAACGCCGTCGTCGTCGGCCACGATCACGTCGCCGGGACGCACGGCCGCACCCGCGCAGACGATCGGCACGTTGACGCTGCCGAGCGTTTCCTTGACCGTGCCTTGCGCCGACACGTAACGCGACCAGACGGGAAATTGCATGGCGGTGAGATCGCGCACATCGCGCACGCCCGCTTCGATGATGAGACCTTTGACGCCGCGCGCGACGAGCGAGCAGGCCAGGAGCTCGCCGAAGTAGCCCGCGTCGCACGCCGAGGTCGGCGCCACGACGAGAATATCGCCCTCGCGGCACTGCTCCACGGCGACATGGATCATCCAATTGTCGGCCGGCGGCACGCTCACGGTGACTGCCGTGCCGGCGATGCGCGCGCCCGAGAAGATCGGACGCATGTATGGCGCCATCAATCCCGTGCGGCCTTGCGCTTCATGGACAGTGGCCACACCGAAGCCCGCGAGCGCTTCGACGACTTCCCGCTCGGCCCGCTCGATGTTCTGAACGACGATGGACATGGCTCTCCTCTCGATCCGAGGCCGCTTATTTTCCTCGCCCGCGGCACGCCGGGCTCATTTGAAAATCGCCCCGCGCCATAAGATTTTGCTATTCGCAGGAATCGGAGGGAAAAACGGCGACATGCGGCCGCACGGCGAGCGCCGAACTGCCACGCGCACGACGCCATAAGCCGCATGAGAGCCGCACGGGCGTGCGCCCCGTGCGCAAAGGAGTGCCGCGGCGTCTGGCGCAACGCCTTCCATGGCTGCGGTTGCGCCAAATGCCGCGTTAGATGCGATGTTCGTGAGTCGTCAGCGCTGCATCGCCGCGCGGTAGCGAGCGCGGGCTTCGGCAAGCATCGGCTCGACATCACGAGGCAGAATCAACCGCTCGCGCACGAGCTCTTGAGCAGCGCGCGCCACCGCCTGCACGTACGCTTCCTCCGAAGCGTAGCGCTCTTCGATCGACACGCGCGGGTCGTTGCGCGCCGCGCGCTCGGCTTTCGTGGCCGGCAGCGGGATCGACGAGCCGCGCGCCATGCACAGGTCGCCGGCGCCGAACTCCGGCTTGCGCAAGCTCCAGCCCACATTCGTCGCAAGCGGCGCGACGACGTACGGATGACGCACGCCGCCGATCATCTGTCCGTCCGCGTCGACTTGCGGCACGAGCACCGGATAGTCGGCGATCGGCAGCGGCGGCTGTTGCGTGAAGTCGTAGAAGCGGCGGATCGAGAAGGCGCCGGTATAGGCGATCTCGGGCAAGCGCGGGAACGCATAGGCATCGCGCGCCACGAGCTCGCCGCGCGCCACCGTCGGATAACGGCTTGCCGGCGGCGCCTCGTCGGCGACGACCCAACGCTCGAGCGCGACGAACAGCGCCCGCGCAAAGCTTGCCCACTCGACGCCCGAAGGACGTTGCACCGCGCAGAGCGGCGCGGGCTCGTCGAGCCGCGGCACCGCATTGTGCTCGGTGCCGGCAAAGGCAAAGACGCGCACGTTGTCCGGCATCACGAGATCGCGGCCGCTCGTATCGACGAAAGTGAGCGTGCCGCCGTGCCAAAGCTCATTCTCCGAATCGAGATGAATGATGCGCGGGCACGTTCGCGTTGCCTGACAACGCGCAAGCAAGCCGTCGGAACGGCGGCTCAGCACGTCGTAGGTCACCGGATAGCTGAACGGGAACTCATCGCCACGCAGGCCCCAGCTCGTGTGCTGCGAATCCTTCAGACCCGGCCGCGTGAACGGCGAGTTGACGGAGTTGCGGCCGGCGCCCGAGATCATCGCCATCGCGCCGTCGAGCACGATCCGCCCGGCTTCGTCTTCGTTGAACTCGCTGATGAGCTCCTTGATCGTGCGGCCCGTCTGCGATGCGCCGAGCCCGATCGTGTGCTCGATGAAGGGCCGCTCGCGCACGCGCAAGGGATTGTCGCCGGCATTGCTGTAACGCAGGAACGACACCAGATCGCGCATCGACGCCAAGCCGAGCCCGTACACCACCGGATCCTTCGCCTGATAGACGAGCTCGTACAGCGCGCCGGCGCTCGCGCCTTCCGGCTTCTTCACTTCGATGCGCCACTCGTCGAGGAAGCGCCAATGCGATGCGGGCACCACGCGCGATGCTTCGTTGTCGTTCTCGCGCGTCAGCAGATACGCGCCGCCGTCGAGCGTGGCGGCAGGATACGTGAGATAGCCGACGAAGCTGGCTTCGGTGACGACGTTGAAGAACTGCTCGCGCGTCGTCGCCACGACGCTCGATCCGTCGCGCTCGCGCGCGATCGGCAACCGCGCGGTCAACAGACCATCGCCCGGCTTGCGCGGCAGTCGGCTGCCGAGCGCCACCGCCATGCCCGGCGCATCCTGCAACGGATACTCCGCCTGCCAACCGCTCATTACGTAGGTATAGCCGGCTTCGAGCAAGAAGGCGTCGCCGGCATCTGCTGCGCTGAGGAAATCGCCGCGCCCACCTGAGGCGCGGTTGAGCAGCGCCGGGCCGAGCGGCCGGCCGCGGTTGACCATTTCGTAGACGAGCCGGCGATTGCCGCGCTCGAGATCGACGGGCTTGAGAATGAGCACGTCGGTGTCGAATGCAACGCGCCCGTCGTCTCCGACCGGCGCGCGATGGATATTCGCAAGCCCCGCATTCACCGGCAGGCGCGGATCGACACGGAAATGCGCGACGGCACGCACCAGCTCGTAAGAGCCCACCTTGCCGAATTGCTTGCCCTCAAATGCCGGCTCACGCGCGATGACCTCGAGCTTGACGAGCTCGCCATGCGCCGCCGCCGAAGCAAGCGCGAGCGCCGCTGCCGCGAGCGCCTTGGCAACCTTACCTGCAGGAATGAATCGAGTGTGAGGCTTCATTGGTTCTGGAGTCGTTCTTGGATTGAAGCACGCGCACCGACCGCGTCATGGACGAACACGGTCAATGCGGACGGGTCCACATGTTCCAACGATGTGCACGCCGGCGCAAATCGCAGACTCCTGCGCATGCGCACGAGCAGCACAGGTTTGCTCGCCGAAGCTTACGCGTAGTGCTTGCCAGACTGCGCACGCGTCGACGTTTCTTGACGGGACGGCATGTTCACGGGACGGCGTCCTGCATACCGACAACGTCTTGCCGGCATAAGCATCTCATATGGTTGCGCTCACATAGCGACGCGAAACGATCCGTTGATTGGTTTCCTGCAGGTGACGCGTCAAGAAGTTTCTTGCGCGTCTTTCGCAATCCGGTGAGTCGGCGTATCGTTGAGGTCACAAACTATTTGAGCGCCGCAAGCACGGCGCATCCGCAACAGGGGGATGAAGATGACCGCCAACGTTAGCTCCGCCAGCAAGGGCGGATCGCGCCTGCTGCGCGCGAGCATTGCCGCAATCCTGGTCAGCCACGCGTTCGTACCGGCCGCTTTCGGCCAGTCGCAAGACGACGCGGACCTGTCCGAAATCGTCATTACGGGCAGCCGCATCCGCGGCGTCGAGTCGACGGGCTCGAACGTCATCGCGCTTGATCGCGATGTGATCGTCGAAACCGGCGCGCCCACCACCAGCGACTTGATCCGGCGTCTGCCGCAGGTCGTCGGTCTCGGCGCGTCGGAAACGGCAACGAGCGCTCAGAACGGTGCAGCGAACGTCACGCGCGGCGTCTCCATCAACCTGCGCGGCATCGGCTCGAATGCAACACTGGTGCTGTTCAACGGCCGCCGCATGCCGCCGGCCGGCACGCAAGGACAATTCACCGACGCTTCGGTCATTCCGACGATCGCCCTCGAAAGGCTCGAAGTCGTCGCGGACGGCGGCTCGGCGATTTACGGCTCCGACGCCGTGACCGGCGTAGTGAACCTCGTGACGCGCCGCGACTTCGAAGGCGCCGAAACGACGGCGCGCTACGGCGTTGCGGACGGCTACTACGATTGGTCGATCGGACAGATCGGCGGCGTGCGTTGGCAGAGCGGTCGTGCGATGGCGGCCGTCGAGCACACGTATCACAGCGCGCTCTCGGGCATGGATCGCGACTTCTATACCTCCGATCTGCGCGCCGCGGGCGGCAGCGATTTCCGTTCGCAGCAATGCGCACCCGGCACGATCCTGGTCGATGGCGTGCCCTATGCAATCCCTGCCAATTCCAACGGCACCAATCTCACGCCGGATTCGTTCACGCCTAACACGCGCAATCTGTGCGATAACTTGAAGCGCGGCGACATCATTCCGAACCTGCGACGCACGAGCGTCATGCTCTCGGCGGAGCAGGATCTCAGCGATGCGGTCACGCTGTTCGCCGAAGGCTTCTACTCGCGTCGCACGTTCGTGGTGCGCGAGCCGCAAGTCACCGGCAATCTCACGGTGACGAACGTCAATCCTTACTACGTGAACCCGACGGGCGGCACTGGTCCGATCACGGTGCAATACGACTTCGCGAACGACGGCGGTCTGCCGGCGAATCCGGGCACGGCCGAATCGTGGCAGGCGATGCTCGGTGCGCGCTTCGATCTCGGCGGCGATTGGAAGGGCGAGGCGTATGTGTCGCACGGCCGCAGCGACGACGAGGTGCGTCGCAGACAGAATCTGAACACGACGCCGGGCGGCATCAACGCTTACCTTGCGGAGTCCGATCCGAACATCGCGTTCAATCCGTTCGGTCCTGGCGGCATCTCCAATCCTGCAACCGTTGCCGCGATTCGCAATGGCCAGTTCGTCATTCAAGGCGACACCGAGCTCAGCGTGGTCGGCGTGCAAGCCGACGGCAAGATCTTCTCGCTGCCCGCGGGCGATGTGCGCTTGGCGGTCGGCGCGGAGTATCGCGAAGAAGTGCTCAACGGCCTGCTGCAATCCGGCTCGACGGTCGCGCCGGTGCTGGTGCCGAGCCACATCTCGCGCGATGTCACTGCCGTCTTCGCCGAAGCCTATGTTCCGCTCGTGCGTCATGGCGAACAGTCGGTCGATCTGTCGATCGCCGGACGCTACGAGGAGTACAGCGACTTCGGCGACACCTTCAATCCGAAGATCGGTTTGAGCTGGCGGCCGAGTCAATCGGTCGCGCTGCGCGGCAGCTGGGGCACGTCGTTCCGCGCGCCGGGTCTTGCCGAAAACGATCCGCGCTCGGGCGGCTACGGTCTCTATGGCGATACCCTGCCCTGCAACCATCGTCCGCCCGCGACGACCTGCTTCGGTATCGGCCTTGCCGGCGGCAATCCGGACGTGAAGGCGGAAGAAGCGACGACGTGGTCGGCAGGCATCGAGCTCACGCCCGTGGCATTGCCGGACCTGCGCGCATCGCTCACGTACTTCTCGGTCGACTACGACAATCAGATTCTCGCGCTGCGCGGCACGCCCGGACTGCTCACGAGTCCGATCTACGCGCGCTATCGCATCCTCGATCCCACGCCCGAGCAGGTTCGCGAGCTGATGGAGTCGGGGCTGCCGTTCAACAGCCAGATCAATCCGGATCTCGTGACCTACATTCAGGACGGTCGGCGTCACAACCTCGGCCGCACGATTGCGAAAGGCTTCGATGTGGGCCTGAGCAATGCCTGGTCGGTCGGTTCCGGCACGATCACCGCGGGATTGAACGGCACGTACTTCACGAAGCTCGCGACCGCCGCGGCGCCCGGCGCGCCGGAAGTCGACGTGCGTAACACGATCAACTTCCCGCAGAAGCTGCGCGCGCGTGGCGACATCGGCTGGCGCGGCGAGCGGTTGAGCGCGCTGGCTTTCGTCAATTACGTGAACAGCTACAAGCACACGGGCATCACGCCGGAGCGCACGATCGATTCGTACACGACGATCGATCTGCACGTCGGCTATGACCTGAGCGCGCTGTCCGACGGTCTTGCCGTCGCCCTCGATGTGTCGAACCTGTTCGACGAGGATCCGCCGTTCGTGAATCTCGCGGGCGGCTACGATTCGCAGTCCGCAAGCCCGATCGGACGGTTGGTGGCGATCAGCTTCCGCAAGTCCTGGTAACGACGTGACGGCGCCGGCAGCGTGCAATGCTGCCGGCGTCGCCGTCTTGGCATCGAGTAGACGCCTCTCGCCGCATTGCTCTCGCTGGTTGCCCGCCCCATAAGAAATTGCTATAGAGGCGGTCAGGAGTCATCCAGAGAGCGAGAGCCTTGAGTCCGAATCTGCGCCACGTCTACGTATGCCGCGTAGTGGCGCAGCTCGGCAGCATCAGCGCCGCCGCGCGGCACGTCCATTTGAGCCAACCCGCCGTCACGCAAGCGGTGGCAAGCGTCGAAGCGTTCTTTGCAGAACGCCTGTTCGTCCGCCGCAGTGCCGGCGTCACCCTGACCCCAGCCGGCGAAATCGTGCTGGCACGTATCGCGCGTGCGATCACGCAGTTGCAGGAGGCGCTCGCGGATCTCCTGCGCCGCCGCGGCCAACCGATCGACGACATGCAGCGGCTCGTCTGGCGCGTAACGAGTGCCCAGCTTGCGGCCCTCGCGGCCTTCGCCGAACACAAGGATTTCACCAACGCCGCACGCGCAAGCGGCATCGCGCCGCCGACGCTGCATCGTGCCGCACGCACGCTCGAGCGCACGCTCGAAGTGCCGCTGTTCGAGAAAACCAGCTTCGGCGTGCGCCCTACGCGCGATGCCGAAGCCTTCGCGCGGCGTGTGCGCCTCGTATTCGCCGAGCTCAACCAAGCACGTGCCGATGTCGATGCATTGCGGGGCGGCACCTCGGGCACGACGGTGATCGGCGCGATGCCGCTCGCGCGCAGCTTCATCGTACCGAGCGCGCTCATCGCCTTCGTGCGCAGCCATCCCGATCACTCGGTCTCGATCATGGAAGGTCCGTACGAGCATCTTTTCGCCGCGCTGCAAGCTGGCGAAGCCGATTTCTTGATCGGTGCGCTACGTCCGGCTGCGACCGACGTGCAGCAGGAGCATCTGTTCGACGATCCCCTCTCGATCGTCGTACGCGCGGGACATCCGCTCGCAAGCCGCAAGCAGCTGCGTCCCGCCGACCTCGCCCGCTATCCGTGGATTGCGCCGCGACGCACCTCGCCGCTGCGCACGCAATTCGATGCGCTCTTCAAAGCGGCCGGCCTCGCGCCGCCCGCGCAGCCCGTGCAGTGCAATTCGCTGATTGCAGCGCGCGCACTGCTGCTCGAAGGCGATTTTCTGATGCTGTCGTCGGTTCACCAGATCCACTACGAGCTGCGCGCAGGCATGCTGGTGGCGCTGCCTCATCCGCAAGGCCGCGTGGTGCGCGCCATCGGGCTGACGATGCGCCGGAATTGGCAGCCGACCCGCGCGCAAGTGCGTTTGCTAGACCTGATCCGCGAGCGCGCGCAGCGCTACGCCGTGCAGAAATAAGGCTCGCCGGGCACTGCCCGGCGAGCCTAGCGGCTTTAGAAGCGACACTCCGCCGAGAGGAACCAGTTGCGCGGCCGCGCGTAAATGGCCTCCGCGTAACCGGCCGAGGTGCTGAGCGAAGAGTTGCCCGCCACCTTGTAGTCTTCGTCCGTGAGATTGTTGATGCCGGCACGGAACCGCCAATCGGAGAGCTCGAGCGTGAGCGAGGCATTGACCACCGTCACCGATTCGAGCTGCGCCACTTCCACCGAGTTCGCCGCATCGAAGAACTGCTTGTCGGTGTACGAGATGTTCACGCGCGGCGTGAGCGAAGCGCTGCCGAGCACGAACTCGTAGCCGATGCCGACATTACCCTGCCACTCAGGGGTGAACGGCAGGCGGTTGTCCGGTCCGACGGTCTGCGTCGTGCCCGGCACTTCGGCGATCTCTTTGAACTCGTTGTCGAGATAACCGATGCTGCCTTCGATCAAGAGCGCGCCCGGCGCGTACGTGAACTCGAGCTCGGCGCCTTCGATCTTCGACTTGCCGGCATTGAACAGGAGCGGCACCACACCGAGACGGTAGGTGAGCTGCATGTCGTCGTAGTTCGTGCGGAAGATCGCACCGTTGAGACGGAAGACATCGCTCAGCTGCGACTTGAAGCCGAGCTCGTACGTCGACGCACGCTCCTCCGCAAACGACACCGGCACGTTGTCCGGCGGCGCGTTGTTGTAACGCTGATTGAAGCCGCCGCTCTTGAAGCCCTGCGACCAGCTCGCGTACGCCATGAAGTTCTCGTTGAAGCGGTACTGAATGCTCGCCGAGCCCGTCGTCGAGTCGTACTTGTTCTTGAACGGCTGACGCAGGATGTTGAGCCCCGGTCCAGGCACGCCCGGCTCGTTGTACGTCGTCGGAATCACGAGCGGGGCAGTGAACGGCGTCAACGTGAACGAGACGATGTCGATCTGCTTGTTCTCCTCCGTGTAGCGCACGCCCGCGCTCAGGCTGAGCGCATCCGTCACGTTGAACGTCCACTGCGTGAACGCTGCCCAGTTGTCGTTGTCGACCACGGCAAGCTGGTAGTCCATCGAGCCGGGCACGGCGCCGGATGCGACGAGCGGCGGCGGCGCTGCGAACGGCACAAGCAGCAGGTCGGAGATGCTCTCCTCGAAGTAGAACAAGCCCGCCACACCCTGCACGCGGCCGAAGTCGAACAGCGTCTGCAGCTCCTGGCTGAGCTGATTGCCGTCGCTGCTGTAATCGGTGTGCAGCACGAGCAGCGCGGTGTTGTCGGCGTCGCGGCTGCCGTGCCACTTGAGCTCGCGATAGGCGGTCACCGACTTGAGCGTCACCGCATCGCTCACGTCCCATTCGGCCACTGCCGACACGCCCCAGTTCTCGAGATTGCTCTTCGCCTTGGCATTGCCGCCGTTGGTGAAGTGCCCGAGCGACCAGGTCGCATCGTTGGCGCAGCGCGGATCGACGACGTTCTGCGGCACCGACGGCGGCGGGAACGTCGCGCCCGGGCAGCCGGCGTTGACGCTGATCGCAGCCGGAAATGCCTGCGTGCCGTTGATGGCCACGAAGACGAACGGCGAGCCGTTCTCGTCTTCCTTCGTGTAATCGCCGCGCAAGGTGAGCGTGAAGGCAGCTGACGGTTCCCAACGCAGCGTGCCCTGGAAGGTGTACGTGTCCTCATCGCCGAGATCGAGGCCGTCGTATACGCGATGGACATAGCCGTCGCGCTGGCGCATGCCGGCCGACACACGCGCGCGCAGCGTGTCGGAGATCGGCAGGTTGAGCGCGCCGAATGCCTCGCGCAGATCGTCATCGCCGATGCCGACGCGCACGACGCCGCCGAATTCTTCGCCGGGCAGCGTGGTCGTCAGGAGAATCGCGCCGCCGATCGTGTTGCGGCCGAACAGCGTGCCTTGCGGACCGCGCAGCACTTGCACGCCGGCGATGTCGCGGAAGTCCATCGCGCCGCCCACCGAGCGACCCATGTAGACATCGTCGATGTACAGGCCGACGCCGGGATCGACGCCGGAAGAGCCGTCGCTCTGACCGATGCCGCGGATGTACACCTGCGCCGCCGCATTGTTGCCGGTCAGCGGGCCGTAGCTCGCGAACTGCAGATTCGGCGCGACCTGATCGAGATCTTCGGTGCTCGTGATCAGCTGACGCTCGAGCGCTTCCGCCGTGAACGCCGAGATCGCGATCGGCGTGTCTTGCAACGACTCTTCGCGCTTACGCGCCGTGACGATGATTTCTTCGAGCGCCGAGGTGGACTCGGCCGCTTGCGAGGCCATCGGCAACGTCACCGTCGCAACGCCGCCGAGCGATGCAGTCCACAATGCCACGCTCGATACCGCGAGCGATGCTCGCACCGGTGCAGCCTTGAACCGACGACTCATGTGCTCCCCCTTCTCTTCCTTTGCTGTGGTAATTGCCTGCAATGTGTCCGCCCGCGCCGCTCGCGCGCACGCGGTTACGGTCCCTTGATCAGGATCCTGTCGGCGCGAACCTGCACTGAAAGCTGCGTGTCGCGTTCCAGGAACGCGATCAATGCGCTCGGGTCGTCCGCTTGAAAGACGCCGGTGATGCGGCGCGCGCGTGTCGCGGCGCCTTCGACGATGAGAGGCCGCTCGTTGTAGCGGTTGAATTCGCTGGCGATGCGTTCGAGCGGCTCGTCGCGAAACACGAGCCGGCGCTCGCGCCAGGCGACGACGCTGTCGATATCGACCTTGCGCGGTGCGGCAAGCGCACCGCCGGCGGCGACTTCGAGCTGCTCGCCCGCCGACAGGCGCGCGGTCGCGTCCGCGCCGCCGCCCGCAAGCGCCACGTGGACGGCGCCGGAGACGACCGAAACCGTCGTCGCATCGCGCCGATGCACGTTGAATTCCGTGCCGATCGCCTGCACGACGACCGGCCCCGCCTTGACGCGGAACGGCCGCGCGGGATCGTGCTCGACGGCAAACAATGCTTCGCCCTGCGTCAGCTCGACTTCGCGCGCATCCGCCCGAAACCGCACGAGCGCGCGCGAGCGCGTGTTGAGCGTGACGATCGAGCCGTCGCTCAGCTTCACGATGCGCTGCTCGCCGACGTCGGTGCGATACGTCGACCCATAGCGATCGATGCCGATCCAACCGAGCGCGACTACGGCCACGCACGCGACCGCTGCGGCAATCCAACGCAGCGAACGCGATCGACGCACGCGCACCGGCGCGCGCCGCGGTACGACATCGAGCGGCTGCACGTTGGCGCGAGCGCGCGCCACGAGCTCTTCGACTTCGATGCGCCGCGCTTCATCGAGCCCGTCGAGGGCATTCCACAATGCGGAGGCGAACAGAAATTCTTCGATGTGACGCGGCGATGCGGTGAGCCAGGCGGCAAAGGCGCGCAAATCGGCGTCCGCCGCTTCGAGCTCGATCAGCCATTCGGCGGCCTCTTCCGCAATGCGTCGGTCGGTCGAGTTGTGCCAAGCGCTTCTCACGACTTTCACCCCCGGCTGGTACCGACCGGCGCCTCGTGCCCCATCGCCTCGCGGCACATCGCGACGGCACGCGCGAGATACTTCTTCACCGTGTGGACCGAGATATCGAGCTCGCGCGCGATCTCTTCGTAGGACAAGCCGTCGCGCTTCCGCAGCACGAGAATCGCGCTGTAGAGCGGCGGCAGCCGTTCGAGCAGCGCGCCGATGCTCTGCTCGTCGCCGAGACGCTCGTCCTGCAGCTGCGCCGGCGCTTCGACCGCTTCCGCAGCTTCCTCGAGCACCGTCGAATCGAACGTCACGACCTCGCGCTGCTCGCGTAGGCGCAGCTCGTACACGAGATGCGTCGCGATGCGGTACAGGTAGGCGCGCGGCTTGCGCACGAGGCTGTCGCGTTCCACCCGCAAGAGCCGCAAGTACGCCTCCTGCGCGAGATCCTGCGCCTCTTGCGAGCTGCGCAAGCGGCGCATCAGGAACCGATGCAGGTCGGCGTGATACAGCTCGCACGCCGCCCCCGCGAGGGTGTCCTGTCGCCCGCTCCTGATCGATTCGCCCTTCGCCACCTGGCGGTTCCCCAACCGTATTGGTCCTCTAGTGAGTATGATGGTCGGGACGGCCAAATGGGGTACTTGATTGCGCAACGGCGCCCACCTGGCGACGGAGGGACCCCGTTTTGGCACCGGAGCACTCTATAGTTCGAATGGCCGAAGCGCGCGCGGGACGCATATATAAGGAGACGGCAACCGAACGGGCGAGCCTGCGCAGCCAAGCGCGCAGCCCGTGCGGCGGCTTCGGCAAGGGGGAGCGCGCGTTCATGACATCGATTCGCGCGGCGCTGGCAGTGCTGTGCGCGCTGGGTGCCGGCATCGCCCATGGGGCGGACCTGGCGCGCACGACCGGCGACCGGCTCGTCGAGCTCGCGCTGGAGCCGCAGCCGCTCGCGGAGGCGCTGAATCGTCTCGCGGCCACATGCGGCCTCGAGATCGTGTTCTATTCGAGCGCCGTCGACGGGCTGACCGCCCCGGCGCTGAGCGGCACCCTGCCCGTGCGCGAGGCGCTCGAGCGGCTGCTGAGCGGCACCGCGCTCGAATACGAGTTCATGGATACCAAGCGGATTGCCATTCGCGAACGGGCTGCGCCTCCGCGAGCGGACGACTCTGCGAACGATCGCGCTCGCACGGACACGCCTGCAACGCGCGGCTCGAGCGCGGCGGACCGCTTCGCCGGCCGCGAGCAACGCCCTGCGCACGAGCTTGAAGAAATGATCGTCACCGCGCGCCGGCGCGAGGAAAGCCTGCAAAGCACGCCGGTGGCCGTGAGCGCATTCAACGGCGCTGCGCTCGAGCTGCGCGGCATCCATTCGACCGATGCGCTCACGCAATTCGTCCCGAATCTGCAGCTCGACGGCGCTGCGCCGCTGAGCGGCGCGACCTACAACGCCACGGTGTTCATCCGCGGCGTCGGGCAGAACGATTTCGCGATCTTCTCCGACCCGGGCGTCGCGGTGTACTTGGACGGCGTCTATCTCGGGCGCTCTATCGGCGGCATTTTGGATCTGGTCGATCTCGAACGCATCGAAGTGCTGCGCGGACCGCAGGGCACGCTGTTCGGCCGCAACACGATCGGCGGCGCCGTGAACATCGTGACGCGCGCCCCCGAAGATGCCTGGCAGGGCGAGCTCTCGCTCACCGCGGCCAATCTCTCGCGGCGCGAGGCCCGCGTCACGCTCAACATGCCGCTTGCGGAAACGTTCGCAACGCGCCTGACGGCTGCGACATTGCAGCGCGACGGCTATGCGACGCGCCTCTCCGCCGGCGATGCGCTCGGCGACAAGGACGCCACGCTCGTGCGGCTGCAAGGACTCTGGCAGCCCTCGACGCGGCTGTCCGCCAAGCTCGCGCTCGATACGACGCGCGTGCGGCAGCACTCGGCTGCGCTCACGCTGCTCGACGTCGCCTCGAGCGGCGTGCCCTTTCTCAATCTATACAACCAGCTCGTGGCGCCCGGGCTCGGCATCGTGGCGCCGAGCGGCGCCGCTGCGCTCGATGCATCGTGGATCACCGACGATCTCGATACCACGTACGCCACCGGCCCCAGCGTCAACGATCTCGATTCGTGGGGCGTCTCGCTCGATGTCGAAGCGCAGCTGCAACACTCGCATCTGCGCTCGCTGACCGCTTGGCGCGGTCTCAAGGCCGTCTTCGCACGCGACGGGGACAACACGCCGTTCCCTTATCGCGAGACATTCAACGACGATCGGCAAGAACAGCTCAGCCAGGAGCTGCAATGGTCCGGCACCAGCTTGGAGCGCCGCCTCGAGTGGCTGCTCGGCGCGTATCTGTTCGAAGAACGCGCACGCGAGCGCGGGCGTGCGACCTTGGCGATGGGACTGTACGAGGTGCTCGCAAGCCTCGATCTTGCCGAGGGCCAAACCTGGTGCGGCTTGCCCGGCCCGAATCCGCGTCCGAGCACGGCTTGCCCGCCGGCGCTGCGCTTCGGCGGCGCTGCCCATCACGACAACAATGTGCTCGCCGATCTCGACGTCGACCTGTACACGCAAGTCGCCAACCGCTCGTTCGCCTTGTTCGGCCAGAGCACGCTCAGGCTCAATGCTCAGTGGAGCCTGACGGCGGGATTGCGCTGGACGCGCGATGAGAAACAAGTCGATCTCGAACATCGCCGCCGCGCGAGCAACGTGCACATCGTCGGCGCACCCGGGCACCCGCAACGTTTCCATGCAGGCTGGTCGCAAATTGCGCCCAGGCTCGGCCTCGAATGGCAGCGCACGCCGGACATGCTGCTTTATCTCGCCTACTCACGCGGCTTCAAGAGCGGCGGCTTCAACGGACGGCCGCTCGTCGATGCGCACGAGGCGAGCACGCCGTACGATCCGGAAGTGGTCGACAGTTACGAGCTCGGGCTCAAATCGCGTCTGTTCGACGGCCGCATGACGATGAACGCGGCATGGTTCCACAACACGTACCGCGACATGCAGCTGTCGATCAATGCGACACCGCAGAACTTCGTGCGCAACGCAGGCACCGCCCACATCCGCGGCGCGGAGGCGGAAGTCGTCGCCCGCATCACGCCGCTCGTCGATGCGAATCTCGCGCTCGGTTATCTCGATGCGCGCTACACGCGCCTCGATCCTCAGCTTGCCACGCTCCAGCCGCCGCTCACGCTCGAGAAGGCCTTCGTCAAAGCACCCGACTGGAATGTCTCGCTCGGTCTACAGATTCAGGTACCGATGCGCGTCGGCACCCTGCTCGTGCGCGGCGACTATGCTTACAAGAGCACGACCTATCACGACGTCTTCAACGATCCACGCCTCATACAGCCCGCGCACGGCGTGCTCAATGCGCGCGCCGTGTTATCGCCTGCCGATGCGAACTGGGATGTGACGCTTTTCGGCGCGAACCTCACCGACGAGCGCTACCGCTTGTCGGGCAATTCGAGCATCGCCTTCGGCCTAGCCGAAAGCACGTTCGCGGCTCCGCGCGAGCTCGGTCTCACGGTACGACTTCGGTTCTAACGCAAACGGAACAAAAGGGCCTCATCTCATTCACGGCATGCACAGCCACCGGAAGGTAGAGCATCCGTCCGTCAAATCGTCTTCGCCAACGCCTCGAGCTGACGCGCCGTCTTCGTCCAACCCGCTTCGAAGCCCATCTCTCGATGACGCTTCAGCGTCTCCTCGTTCCAGTGGCGCGCGACGGCGCGATAACGCGTCTTGCCGCTGCCGAGATCATCGAACGTGATCTCCGCGATCATGAAGGGACCTGCCGGCCGGAAATCCGGCGTCACCGCATCGGTCGTCACGATCTTCCTGTTCGGCACGACCTCGAGATAAATACCGGTGTTCGGATACTCCTGCCCTTCCGGCGAAGCCATCACGAAGCTCATGCCCACCCGGACGCGGCTCGATATCGACGCTCTTGATCGTCCACGGCGTGGGCGCGAACCATTTCTTCAAGAGCTCCGGCTCCGTGTAGCAACGAAAGAGCTTGTCGGCCGGCGCATCGAGCACGAGCTCGATAAAGAGTTCATGTGTCATGACTGCCCTGTTTTCGCTGAATTCACCGTGTCGCCACCTGACGTCGGAGCCGACCGGCGGCACCCGATACAAGGACGTCGAGCATGGCCGGAGCCCGACAGTCTCAGCAACTGGAGCGGATCGCGTCCAAGGACGCCGCTTTTGTCTTCTACGTCATTCGACCCGTACGCAACCGCGCCCGAGCCCGGCATAATGCTCCGCGAAGAGGGAGCATTGGCCCACAAACTCACGCACGGAGATTCCGGCAGTGCGTTTCGGAACGCTCGCCATCCTCGCCGGCTGCGGGCTCGCCTCGCTGACGCTCGGCAGCGTCGTGCTCGCGCAAGCGACTGCTGAAAGCGAAACGTTGAGCGAGATCGTGGTCAAAGGTCAGCTGTTGCCTTCCGAGGCAACGGCCTATAGCGCTACGCTACTGACCGCCGAGCAGATTCGGCTGCAAGCTCCTTCGAATGTGGATGAGCTGTTTCGCGCCGTGCCGGGCATGGCGGTGCGCGATTTGCAGCTCGGCACCGTCGCCAATGCCATCGTGATTCGCGGCTTCGGCAACGGCGGGCACGGCGGCGACCTCGGCGCCGTGATCGACGGCGTCCCCTTGAACGAAGCCATGTCGCATGCCGACGGCTACGTCGATCTGAACGTCATCATCCCGCTCGAGATCGATTCGTTCACCGTATTCAAAGGTCCCGTCTCGGCACTCTACGGCAACTACAATCGCGGCGGGCTCGTGCACGTGCAGACCCGCAAAGGCGGCGACTACGCGGCCTTCGATGCGTCGGTCGGCGCCTTCGACACGCTCGATGTGCAAAGCGCATATGGCCGCACGTTTTCGAATAGCGAGCTCAATGTCGCCGGCCGGCTCTATCTCACCGACGGCTACCGGCCCGCATCCGACACCCGGCGCGGCGCGTTCGCGGCACGGTGGTCCACGGCCCTGACGCCGTCGCTGCAAGCAGCGATCTCGGCGCGCTTGTTCCGCGGCGACAGCGACTCGGCCTCCTATCTCACCGCCGAGCAATTCGCCAGCGATCCGCAGGGCATCGATACGCGCGTGCATGACGACGGCGCGAACAAGGCGTTGCGCACGTTTCGCGCGGACCTCAATTACGACATCGCCGAGGATCTCAAGCTCCTCACGTTCGCATACGCCACGCATCAGAGCTTCACGCGCTGGTTCACGCGTCCGATCGACGCGACCACCTGGCGCCAGCGCGAAGAAACCTATGACCGCGAGGTGTACGGTGCAGGCGCGAGCTTCAACGGCACGGCGACGCTTGGAACCGTGGCCGCTCGCTACATTGCGGGTGTCGAGACGTTTCGCGAAGGGACCGATTACAAGTTCTTCGACGGATCCGACCGTCGCCGCCGCATGCAGCCCGCGCAAGCGGATCGTGCCACTGAGCTCAACAGCGTCTCGGCCTTCATGGAGCTGTCGGCCGATTTGCACCGCCTCGCGAGCGCATCGATCGGCTTGCGCGCGGATCGATTCACCGGCGGGTGCCGTCGTCTCGGTCTGGAAACCGGCTCGGATCCCTGCGGGGCGCTGGCTCCGGCAAGTCACGTCAGTCCGAAGATCGGTCTCAAATCGGCCGTGACGGATTGGCTGACATTGCGTACGAGCTGGGCCGAAGGCTTTGCGCTCGCAAACGGATTCGTGAAATACGCCGTCGGCGGTCAGCCGCTCGATGAAACCGTCTTTCGCCAGACGGAGATCGGCGCGCACGTTGCGCTCGCCGCCTCGCTCGACTTCGACATCGCTGCCTATCGATTGCGTTCGCGCGGCGAAGTCCGGACGGTCTCCCCTGGCGTGTACGAGAACTACGGCGCGACGCGGCGCGAAGGAATCGAAGCAAGCCTGCGCTGGTCGCCGTCCGAGCTCTTCGAGCTCGCGGCGGTTTACGGGCTCACGCAGACGCGCATCGAACAGAATGCGGATGCGCGACTGCTCGGACTTGCCGTTCCGGGCGTACCCAAGCACACGGCAACGCTCGAAGCCACGTTACGGCCGGTTGCAGGCCTCGCCATCGACGCGACGTGGCGCTACGTCGGCGCGTATCAAGTGGATGCGCTCAACACGCAGCAGGCGAGCAGCTACGGCTTGCTCGATCTGGGCATTGCCTATGTGCGCGCGGGCGAGCACCGTTATCGTCTTTATGCCCGCCTCGAGAATGCGCTGGACCGACGCTACGCGACTTCCGTTTCGCTCATCGGCGGCGAGCGTCTTTTCGCGCCCGGCGCGCCGCGCGTCCTGCGCACGGGCGTTCAGATCGACTTGTGACGCGCGGCGCTCACGCGGCCTCGACCGCAGAGCGCGCTCGCTGCCCTGCCGCTTCGATCGCCTGACGCACGAAGGCTTCGAGCTGCTGTTGCCGCGCCGGATCGGCCAGCGCGCCTTCGGACGTGAACGCGGTTGCCCCATACGGCACCGCGAGCTGATCGTCCAGCACATGCGCGCCCAAGTGTTCGAGCACTTGCCGCAAGTGCGGCAGCCCACGCACACCGCCGCTCGAACCGGGCGAGCTCGCCATGAGCGCGACGGTGCGATGCGTGAAACATGCGACATAGTCCTCGCCGTCCGTCGGCCGCGAGACCCAGTCGATCACGTTCTTGAGCAGCGGCGCAATCGAGTTGTTGTAGTTCGGCGAGGCGATCAGCCAGATCGGATGCCGCTTGAAGAGCGCACGTAGCTCGACGACATGTCGCGGCGTTCCGTGATGCGCTTCGTGATCTCCATCGTAAATCTGTAACGGATAGTCCTTGAGCTCGAGGTGCGTCACCTGCGCGCCGAGAGCACGCGCGACATCGGCGGCCGCGCTTGCGAGCTTGCGATTGAGGGACTCGGTACGGGTGCTTCCAGCGAACACGAGAATCTGAGGCTGAGAGGACATGTACTTTCGGTTTCATCGGCAGCGACCGCAGCCACGCATGGCACGGGCGCGGGACGCTTTGTCTGAGTCGGGACCTTTCGGTCGAGTTGGGATGCGCGAGTGTAGATCGTGCCCGGTCACACGCTCAGTCGTCGAGCGGTAGCAAGCCGGTTACGTCGCAGTATCCGGTGTGCACCGCTCGCCCTGTGGCGCTCGTTCGCCCTGTCGCGACTTACCTGTCGCGACTTAATAATGGGAGCGTTACCTTTTCTACGAGAGCGTCACCTTTCGACGCATCGGAGCGTCAACCCACCGCAACGGCACCCGATCAAGACGATTCGCGAGCGATGCGGCCGGATCGGTCGTGACAGTGTCACGCCGGCGCTCAAGAAGCGGCAGGATAGTGTGCGCCACGTCTCAGATTAGAGCCACTAGAGCACGGCAAGCGTATTGGGTGTCTACGTCTATCGGCTTGCCCGACTGTCTTACGCCTTTGCCGTAGATAAAGCTACCGTTAACGCCCTATCTCCTTAGGGCCTTTGCGTAGGCATTATTCGGAAATGTCTGCGGAACTCTTGCAGCTGAACTTTACAGCGGAGGACGAAGTCACTGCCTCGGCGGTGATGCATTCTTCCGTGGGAGTCGCTATCAGCTCTCTTGCCGGTTCGCTGCAATACGCCAACAGCGTCTTCCTGCGCTTCTTCGACGCGGATCCCGAGCACTACGTCGGCGCCGACGTGCGGCGCATGACCGGCGGCTGCCTGCACGAAGATTTGCTCGCTGCCTGTGCGCGCGACGATGCGCCCCGGCAAATCTACGTACCGCTCAACACGCCCGACGGGCCGCGCATGCTCCTGTGCACGCTCAAGCGCGTCCTGCACGGCTCGATCCCGATGTACGTCTCGCTGATCGTGTACGACATCACGGAGGTGGCGGCCGAGATTCGCGAGCGCGTGCAAGTGTTCCGCAGGATGCTCGGCGAGCAAGGCATGCAGGGCGTTTGGAACTGGACCATGCCGATCAGCGCCGAACACCTCGGCGGCAATCCGATGACGTGGATGTCCGCCACCGAAAACCTGTTCGGCACGCGGCCGGTGCCCAAGACATTCGACGATTTCTTGCGCTGGATGATGCCGAGCTGCCGTGCACGGGTCGTCGAGACGCTCGAGCACGCGATCCGGACGCGCCAGCCGTATTCCATCGAATACCAGCTCATGGCGAGCGACGGCTCGGTGCGTCACATGCGCAGCTGCGGTCATTGCATCGAAGCGACACCGACCTCGCGCCCGCGACTCGTCGCCGTCGAGGTCGAGCTCGATGAACGCCACCGCTCCCGCACGCGCGAGCGCCACGATACGCTCGTCGATCATCTCGAGATCCCCGTCGCCTTCATCGATCGGCGCCTGCGTTACCGCTACTTCAATCCGGAGTATGTGTCGCTTGCCTCTCGGACCTGGGGCACCGTGCCGCAGCTCGATCAATCGATCCTGAGCTCGAGCACCGATCCGGCGCGCATTCGTCCGTTCGCCGGCGCCTTGCAGCGTGCGCTGGAAGGCCGGCTGAGCGTGGTCGAGAGCACCGTGCCAGGCGAACGCGAAGAAATCTGCGAATGGACCGATCTGCACTTGACGCCCATTCGCGACGAGACGAATGCCATCAAGGGCGCGATCGTCGTCGGGATCGACGTGACGCGGATCAAGCACGCGGAATTGCGCCGCCAACACCTCAAAGCCGAGCTCGAGCAGCGGCTCGAACGTCGCGCGGCGAACATCGACGCGGCGCACTTGGATCTGTGCAATCGAGTCGCGGCGATGTGCGACGAGCTCGCGAGCGAGCTCGCGCACGTCAAGGCGCTCGTCGAAACGCATCGCACCGATGAACGCTCGCAGCGCGCACGCGAGGCGCTGGCGCGCATCGAGCCGCAACTGCAAGGTCTCGCGCGGGTCGCGGCCGCCTCGCTCGGCGTGCCCAAGCGACGCCCGATCGACATGACTCGGCTGGTGAAGTCGCTGTAGCGCGAGCTCGACGACATGACCGAAGGACGTTCGATCGAGCTCGATCTCGAGCCGTTGCCCGATGCCTTGGCCGATCCTGCGCTCGTCAAACAGATCTGGCAGTGCCTGTTGAGCAACGCGATCAAGTTCACCCGCAGCGCTGCTGCGCCGCGCATTCGTGTGTGGTCGTCCACCGAGGACGGCGTCACGATCTGGTCGATCGCCGACAACGGCAGCGGCTTCGATCCGGCAAAGACCGACGCGCTCTTCGGCGCATTCGTCCGGCCTCGTCAGAAGCCGCAAGGCGTCGGCCTCAGCATCGCCTGGCGCGCCGTCACGCAGATGAACGGTTGGCTCTGGTGCGAGAGCACTCCGGGTCAAGGCGCGACCTTCCATTTCACGCTCGGCAGCCAGGAGTAACGTATGGACGCGGACCAGATCGTCGGCTCGTTCGGCGAGCCGCTCGCGCGCGACCCCGCATCCGTCAATCTCGACGTGCTCGATCGGCAGATCGGCTTCGTTGCTCGCCGTGCCCTGCTGGCGCTCAGGCGCGAGTTCGCGCTCGAGGTCCAAGCCAAACCGATCGTCTTCAATGCGCTCGTGCTCGTCGGCGCGAATCCGGGCATCGCGCAGTCGTCGCTCGCGCGCTCGCTCAATCTCGACAAGGGCACGGCCACGCATCTGATACAGGAGCTCGAGGACGCCGGTTGGATCGAGCGCAGGAGTCGGCTCAACGATCGGCGCCGCAAAGGCGTGTTTCTCGCGCCGAACGGCGTTCAGGAAGTCGCCCGACTCAAAGCGCAAGTTCAGCCGCTGTTCGATCGCATCAACGGGCTCTACAGCGTCGAAGAGCTCAATCAGCTCTTGTCGCTGTTGAACCGGCTCTTCGAGCACCTCGAACCTGGGATCGCAGAGTAAGACATTCGCGCCGCAGCGCTGGCGCGCTCTTCGATGCAGCTCGGCGCGCTAGCGCGCCGCCATCTCTTTCAACACCGCCACGAAGCGCGTCGCCACCGGGCTCCTGCGGTCGCGCACGCTCAAGAGGCCCAGCTCGACGCTGCCGGCGGGACCTGTCAAAGAGCGGTATTTGACGCCCGGCCGTTTCAAGTTCTGCACCGACTCCGGCACGAGGGCAAAACCCATACCGCTCGCGACGAGTCCCACGACCGTCTGCATCTGCCGAGCCTGCTGCGTCACCTTCGGCACGAAGCCGCTCGCCTGGCAGAGACTGATGATTTGATCGTACAGACCCGGCGCGATGTCGCGCGGCGGAATGATGAAGTGCTCGTTGGCGAGCGCCCTGAGCCGCACCGGACCTGTGCCGGGCACGAGCCGATGACCGACTGGAACGGCGAGCACCAAGCGTTCGCGGCTGACCGACTCGAACGCCAGATCCGCTTCGTTCACGGGCCCCAAACCGATGCCGAGATCGAGCCGGCCGGCGCGCAGCTCGCGAATCTGCGCATCGGTGGTCAGCTCGTGCAGTTGTACGTCGACCTTGGGATAGCGCTCGCGAAAGCGCTTGATGGCAGGCGGCAGGATGCCGTAGCCCGCGATCGAGACGAAGCCGACCGACAGCGTGCCGATGTCGCCCCGATCGGCCTGCTGCGCCTTGCTCTTTGCCTCATCGAGCCGGCGCAGAATCTCGCGCACTTCCTCGTAGAACGCCTCGCCCGCCTGCGTCAGGCTCACGCCGCGATTGGTGCGTTCGAGAAGCTGCACCCCGAGCTCCTCTTCGAGCATTTTCACGTGCACCGACAAGGGCGGCTGGGAGATGTGCAGCCGCGCCGCCGCGCGCGAGAAGCTGCGCTCTTCAGCGACCGCCTGGAAATACCTGAGCTGGCGCAATTCCACTATAGCGATTCCCTATATCGGGGTTCCGAATTCTGTATTTCTCAGTATAGGGGTTTCGGCGCACAATCGACGCCCGTTTGCTGCGCGCCGGGCTTCCGTATCGGCCTCGGCCAGCCCGCGCGCGCGTTTCCTCAAGTTCGAGACTCATCGCAGGAAGAGCCATGCATCCGCTTCGCTCCCGCATCAGCACCTCCGGCCGCAACATGGCAGGCGCCCGCGCGCTGTGGCGCGCCACCGGCATGAAAGACGGCGACTTCGGCAAGCCGATCATCGCCGTGGCGAATTCCTTCACGCAGTTCGTGCCGGGACACGTGCACCTGAAGGATCTCGGCCAGCTCGTGATCCAGGAGATCGAGCGCGCCGGCGGCGTCGGCAAGGAGTTCAACACCATCGCGGTCGACGACGGCATCGCAATGGGCCATGACGGCATGCTCTACAGCCTGCCCTCGCGCGAGCTCATCGCCGACAGCGTCGAGTTCATGTGCAACGCGCACATGGCCGATGCACTCGTGTGCATCTCCAATTGCGACAAGATCACGCCTGGCATGCTCATGGCCGCCCTGCGGCTCAATATCCCGACGATCTTCGTCTCGGGCGGTCCGATGGAAGCCGGCAAGACCAAGCTGGCGGAGAAGTCGATCAAGCTCGATCTGATCGATGCAATGGTCGCTGCGGCCGACAACAACGTGACCGAAGCGGACGTGCAGCGCATCGAGCGTTCGGCCTGCCCCACGTGCGGCTCCTGCTCCGGCATGTTCACCGCGAACTCGATGAACTGCCTGACCGAGGCTCTCGGTCTGTCCTTACCCGGCAACGGCTCGCTCCTCGCCACGCACGCGGATCGCGAAAAGCTCTTCCGCCGCGCCGGTCAGCTCATCGTCGAGCTCGCCAAGCGCTATTACGAAGGGGGCGACGAGCGCGTGCTGCCGCGCGCGATCGCCAACAAGACGGCGTTCGAGAACGCGATGTCGCTCGACATCGCGATGGGCGGCTCGACCAACACCGTGCTGCACTTGCTCGCCGCCGCGCAGGAAGGCGAAGTCGACTTCACGATGCGCGATGTCGACCGGCTCTCGCGCCGCGTGCCGACGCTGTGCAAAGTGGCGCCTTCGAGCCAGTACCACATGGAAGACGTGCATCGCGCCGGCGGCGTGATCGCGATCCTCGGCGAGCTCGATCGCGCGGGCCTCATCGACACGAGCGTCTCAACGGTGCACAGCACGACCCTTGCCGAAGCGATCGAGCGCTGGGACGTGCGGCGCACGAACGATCCGCAAGTAAAGGAATTCTTCCGCGCCGGCCCCGCCGGCATCCCGACGCAACGCGCGTTCTCGCAGGACTGCCGCTATCCCGAGCTCGATCTCGACCGCGCCAACGGCTGCATTCGCGAGGTCGCTTCCGCCTACAGCCAAGACGGCGGTCTGGCGGTGCTCTACGGCAACATCGCCGAGCGCGGCTGCATCGTGAAGACGGCGGGCGTGGATGAAAAGCTGCTCACGTTCCGCGGCCCGGCGATCATCTTCGAGAGCCAGGAAGCGGCCGTGGAAGGCATCCTCGGCGGCGCCGTGAAGGCGGGCGATGTCGTCATCGTGCGCTACGAAGGTCCGCGCGGCGGCCCGGGCATGCAGGAGATGCTGTATCCGACGAGCTACCTCAAGTCGCGCGGTCTAGCGAAGAGCTGCGCGCTCGTCACCGACGGACGCTTCTCCGGCGGCAGCTCTGGTCTGTCGATCGGCCATGTCTCCCCCGAAGCCGCCGAGGGCGGCGCCATCGGTCTCATCGAAACGGGCGACATCGTCGAGATCGACATTCCCAACCGTCGCATTCATCTCGCAGTCGACGACGAAGTGCTCGCGCGCCGGCGCGCCGCGCAGGACACCAAGGGCTGGAAGCCGGCCATGCCGCGTCCGCGCAAGGTCAGCGCGGCCCTCAAGGCGTACGCCGCGCTCACCACGAGCGCCGATCGCGGCGCCGTGCGCAACAAGGCACTGCTCGGCGACTGACACGCCTCACCGCAGACGGCACGTCCGCTGGCGCGGACGTGCCGCGCAGATCGCGACTGCCATTTGTATTGTTAATGTTTAATATCGCGCTTTCTCAAGGCAGCTCATGCGGCGTGGTTGCGCCCGCAACGATGCCGCGACCGCCGCAGGCGGGCGCCGGCTCGCGCAGCCCGACGAACCTGCCCACCCGCGCATGACCTGCGCGCTCGCTCGACAACGGTGCAAGGTCGCGTCGATCGAGCAGCGGCAGCGCGATGAGCCGATAAAGAACAGACATACAAGCTGAGTGGACGATGACCCAGTCGACGACGAATTCGCCCGCCTCTGCCGCGCAAGGGGCACGCCCGACGAGCAACAGACCGATCCGCATCGCGCTCGTCGGCATCGGCAAGATCGCGCAGGACCAGCACATCCCGGCGTTGAGGAACGACTCTTCCTACGAGCTCGTGGCCGCAGTCAGCCGCAGCCGCGGCATCGAGGGCTTGCCTCGTTTCGCGGACATCGCCTCGCTGGCGCAATCGGGTCTTGCGGTCGATGCAGTGTCGTTCTGCACGCCGCCGGTGGGACGCTATGCGATGGCGCGCGCAGCGCTCGAGGCGGGCTTTCACGTCATGCTGGAAAAGCCGCCGGGAGCGACCGTCGCGGAAGTCCACGACTTGGCTGAACGCGCCCGCGCACGGGGCCGCACGCTCTTTGCGACCTGGCATTCGCGCGAGTCGGCCGCCGTCGATCCGGCGCGCGATTGGCTCGCTCAGCGCACCATCAAGTCCGTGCGTACGGACTGGAAAGAAGACATCCGCCACTGGCATCCGGGCCAAGACTGGATCCTCGAACCGGGCGGATTCGGCGTGTTCGATCCCGGCATCAATGCCCTGTCGATCATGACGACGATCCTGCCCGAGCGACTCCGGGTGCAAAAAGCCACGCTGCACTTCCCGTCGAATCGACAGGCGCCGATTGCGGCGCAGATCGATCTCGTGCACGGCACCGACACGCCGGTCGTCGTCGAGCTCGACTTCCTGAAGACCGGGCCGCAGCAATGGGACATTCAAGTCGAGACGAACGACGGCACGCTGCTGCTGCGCGAGGGCGGACGCCGGCTCTTCATCAACGGCGAGGAGCGCGTCTCGGCCGAAGACCGCGAATATCCGCGGCTCTATCAGCGCTTCGCTGCGCTCGTCGCGGCCGGCGCGAGCGACGTCGACGTCACGCCGCATCAGATCGTCGCCGATGCATTCATGATCGGCCGACGCCTCGAGGCCGCTGCGTTCGAGTTCTGAGCGAGCGCACATGAGCCAGACCCGCGAGTCGCAGGCGCGCTACGTTCTCGGTGACTGGGGAACGAGCCGCCTGAGACTCTGGCTCGTCGAACACGAAGAAATCACCGCCACGCGCGCCGGACCGGGCATCGGTCGACTCACGACGACGCCGAGCGCCACGCTCGCCGAGCTCATTGCACCGTGGCAGTTGCCCGCTGCGCCGTTGCGCGTCGTGCTGTCGGGAATGGCCGGCTCGCGCACCGGCCTCATCGAAACCGACTACGTGACGGTGCCGGCCGATTTCCGCCGCTGGGCCGACGGCACGCAAACCACACGGATCGAAGGCCTCTCGATCGCAGTCGCCGCCGGCTTGCGCGACGACTCGCGCGCCGATGCGCCCGATGTCATGCGCGGCGAGGAAACGCAGATCTTCGGCGCGCTCGAGCTCGAGCCAGCGTTACAGCAAGGCACGCACCTGTTCGTCCTGCCGGGCACGCACAGCAAATGGGTCCGTGTCGATGACGGCACCATCACGCGCATCAGCACTGCCCTGACCGGCGAGCTGTTCGCGCTCCTGCGCGATCACTCCATCCTGCTCAAGACGGGCGCCGACGCGCGGCCCGATCCGACCGAGCAGGCCGCCGGATTCGCCGCGGGCGTCGCTCGATCGCGCGTGCTGTCCGAACGCTTGCTCAGTGCGTTGTTCACGGCACGCACTGCGCAGCTCCTCGCCGGGCGCTCGCATGCGTGGGCAAGCGGCTTCTTGTCGGGACTTTTGATCGGTGATGAGATCGCGGGTCAAAGCGCCCTGCAAGGCTGGCCCAACGACGTGGTGCTGATCGGCGCGTCGCAGCTCACGCGCCTGTACGAGCAGGCGCTCGGCGAGCACGACATCGACGCGCGACTCATCGACGGCGACACTTGCGCGCTCGCCGGCTTGCAGCAGCTTTACGACACCGTGCAAGGAGCACTTCTTTGAGCCTGAGCACTCAGCTTGCGAACGGCGCACCTGCGATCGTCGCGATCCTGCGCGGCGTGCAGCCCGATGAAGTCGTCGGCATCGCGCAAGCGCTCGTCGATGCCGGCATTCGCATCATCGAAGTCCCGCTCAACTCCCCGCAGCCGCTCGTCAGCATCGAACGCCTCGCGCAATCCTTCGGCACTCATGCGCTCATCGGCGCCGGCACGGTGCTAACGCCGAACGAAGTCGATGCCGTCGCGGCCGCGGGCGGCCGACTCATCGTCTCACCGAATACCAACCCTGTCGTGATCCAGCGCGCCCTCGAACTCGGCCTCGATGCGTTGCCGGGCGTGATGACGCCATCCGAAGCCTTCACTGCGCTCGGCGCCGGAGCGAGCCATCTCAAGCTGTTTCCGGCGAGCACGGCAGGGCCCGCACATCTGCGCGCATTGCGCGAAGTGCTGCCGACGACGTGTAAGGTGTGGGCCGTCGGCGGCGCAGGCGCAAGCAATCTCGCCGAATGGCTCGCAGCCGGCGCCGTCGGGATCGGCGTCGGCGGCTCGCTCTATCGCGCCGGCGCGAGCGCCAGCGCGGTGCGCGCCAGAGCAGACGAGCTGATCGCTGCCTGGCGCGCATGCTCAGTGTCTCGATAACGATAACCGGCACCTAGGTGCACACAAGAAGAGGCCACGAACATGCACCTGACGACACTCGACATCATCATCGTCATCGCCTACGCCATCGGTCTGTTCGCGCTCGCGCAATGGATCTCGCGCAATCGCGAGGGACGACGCAAGGACTCCGCCGAATACTTCCTCGCCTCCAAGAATCTACCGTGGTGGGCCATCGGCGCGTCGCTGATCGCCGCCAACATCTCCGCCGAGCAGATCGTCGGCATGTCCGGCTCGGGCTATGCGATCGGCTTGGCGATCGCATCGTACGAGTGGATGGCGGCGCTGACGCTCGTGATCGTCGGCAAGTGGTTCCTGCCGATCTTTCTCAAGAATCAGATCTACACGATGCCGCAGTTCCTCGAGCAGCGCTACGGGACGCGCATCCGCACGCTGATGGCGATCTTCTGGCTCGCGCTCTATATCTTCGTGAACCTGACCTCGATCATCTGGCTCGGCTCGATCGCCGTGACCAAGGTGGCGGGTGTCGATCAGAACGTCGCGCTCGTCGCGCTCGGACTGTTCGCCCTGCTGTATCAATTGCGCGGCGGCCTGCGCGCCGTCGCGATGACGGACATCGTGCAGGTGACGCTGCTCGTGCTCGGAGGTCTGACGATCTCGGGCCTGACGCTCGCGAAGATCGGCGACGGCGCAGGCATCGTCGCGGGCTTCAAGACGCTCGTCGAACGCGCACCGGATCACTTCCACATGATCCTGAGCAAGGACAATCCGTATTACAAGGATCTTCCGGGACTCTCGGTGCTGATCGGCGGCATGTGGATCGCCAATCTCAGCTACTGGGGCTTCAATCAATACATCATTCAGCGCGCGCTCGCTGCCAAGAGCCTGCCCGAGGCGCAAAAGGGCGTGATGTTCGCGGCGTACTTGAAGCTGCTCATGCCGCTCATCATCGTGGTGCCGGGCATCGCAGCCGTCGTGCTCGTGCCCGATCTCGCGCGGCCCGACGAAGCCTATCCGACGATGATGGGCTTGCTGCCCGCAGGTCTTGCGGGTCTTGTGTTCGCAGCGTTGATCGCGGCGATCATTGCGTCCACCGCCTCCAAGATCAACTCGGTCGCGACAATCTTCACGCTCGACGTCTACAACAAGTTCGGCGGCGACAAGACCGAAGATCAGCTCGTCCGAGTCGGTCGGCTGGCTGCCGTCGTCTCGATCGTGCTCGCCATCCTGACGGCACGCCCGCTCCTCGGCAGCTTCGATCAAGCGTTCCAATACATTCAGGAGTACACCGGCTTCTTCACGCCCGGCATCGTCGTCATCTTCCTGCTTGGGCTTTTCTGGCCGAAGGCCACCGAAACGGGCGCGCTCGCTGCGACGATCGGGTCCTTCGTGCTGTCGATCGTGCTCAAGGTGTTCTGGCCGGAGCTGCCGTTCATGGATCGCATGGGCGTCGTATTCCTGCTCGCGCTCGTGCTGGCTGTCGCGCTGTCGCTGCTATGGCCGGCCGATGCAGCCTCGAATCGCATCGACACGCGCTCGGTCAGCTATCGCACGACGGGCGCCTTCAACATCGGCTCGCTCGGCGTCATCGTCATCCTGGTCGCGCTGTACACGGCATGGTGGTAAGCGCCAGCGACCGAACGACGCTTGGGACAACAAAAGAAAAAGGCGCCGCGAAGGCGCCTTTTTCGTCTTGGAGCGATTGGTTTACTTGCCGAAGCTCCAACGGCCGCCGAGATACCACGAGGTGGTGTCGTCGTCGAAGGTCACATCGAGACCCAGCGCGAACGCCTTCGTGAAGAAGTAGCGTCCGCCGACGGTGAAGGCCGTATCGTCGCCCCAGTCGTCGTAATCCACGTGCTTCAAGGCCGCCGTGAGCTCGATCTGATCGCTCGCGCGCCCGCGCAGACCGAGCGCAAGGCCGATGCCGTCGTCGTCGAAGTCGCGCGCGTTCGGCGGATCGACTTCCGTCCGCAGGTACGACACGGATGCGATGATGTCGAGATTCGAGCGCACCGGCCACGCATAGCCGCCGCCGACCTCGAACGTCCGCGTGTCGACGTTGGAATCGAAGTCAAGGTCGTTATAGGTCACAAACACATGGATGTTGCGCGTGACTTCCAGCGAGCCGCGCAGCTCGAAACCGTCACCATCGACGTTGGAATCGTCCAACTCCGTGCTCACATAGCCGAGCTCGATGTAGGAGTAGTCGAACCCGTTGTCGGCCAGGGCAGTGCCGGCCAGACCGAGGGCTGCCATCGATGCAACGATCAAACCTTTGCGCATAGCTTCTCCATCAAACTTGAACGTTCCGCCGCCGCAGCTCGTACACGAGTGATGCGGCGACGCCACTGGCTGAGCGCCAGCGGCGCGCGATTCTAAGCAAGAGAAGGTCGATTCGCATCCGAAGATGCGTATCAAAAATGCGACAGCAGGAAATCATCGACGCCTCGATGCGTGCGAAACCGCAACCTGACAAAGGGATAGACGGGCCTTGGCGCGACGGTTGCGCGCTTCTTTGTGCGCGATGCGACACCGGCGCCGCAACGGCGTCACATGAGGCAGACCCAGTGAGCCGAATGCGACGATCGCTAGAGCTGACGCGTGATGCTCGTTAGGCGGCTGGCCGATATCACACCCCGACGCTGAACCCGATCGACACGAGGGGTGTGTCTCGGTTGTGGACTCCGGGCAGGCATCGATCAACTACACTCTGTTGTTCAGTCTGTCCAATGGTGTCCAGGTTGTGGACTCCGGGCAGGCATCGATCAACTACACTCGCCGGGGCACTCGCCACGGTAGGCGGCAGGTTGTGGACTCCGGGCAGGCATCGATCAACTACACTCGGCATCCCGCAACGCCTCCGCCAGCCGCTGTTGTGGACTCCGGGCAGGCATCGATCAACTACACTAACACGACGCGGTAGCCTGCGAACCTCGCGGTTGTGGACTCCGGGCAGGCATCGATCAACTACACTCGGCAAGAATGGTGTATCCGTAAGCTTCCCCTAATTGTAGACAGTTGGAGCTAGACTCTCCTAGCGAAGGGAGAGTCCATGAAGAAGTCAAAACACACAGAGTCGCAGATCGTTGCGATCTTGAAGGAAGGTGAAGCTGGCGTAC
>Ga0207864_1000172_pt1 | contig 102485 bp, 99 predicted proteins | sample HigsolmetaAR202D_FD_184834 | JGI IMG/M metagenome (GOLD analysis project Ga0207864, IMG submission 184834) | Ionic liquid and high solid enriched microbial communities from the Joint BioEnergy Institute, USA - AR20-2-D (SPAdes) (version 2) ...
CCGGTCATCGAGGAGCCGAACCCCACGTTCGCGAACCTGCTCGGCCGGATCGAGCACCGGGTCCTCCAGGGCGTGCTCACCACGGACTTCCTCATGATCCGCGCAGGCTCGCTCCTCCGGGCGAACGGCGGGTACCTCCTGGTGGACGCCATGGAGGTGCTGCGCCGGCCGCTCGTCTGGGACGCGCTCAAACGGGCGCTCCGCCAGTGCGAGCTCCGGATCGAGGAGCCGGCCGCGGAGCTGGGGATCATCAGCACGGTCTCGCTCCAGCCGGAGCCGATCCCGCTGGACGTGAAGGTCGTGCTCGTGGGGCCGCCACTCCTCTACTTCCTCCTCTCCCGGCTGGACCCGGACTTCGAGCGGATCTTCAAGGTCAAGGCGGACTTCTCGCCGACCATCGAGCGCACGCCGGAAGCGGAGCGGGAATACGCGCGCCTCGTGGCCACCCGCTGCCGGGTCGAGGGGCTGCCGCACTTCGACGCGGACGCGGTGGCCGCGCTGGTGGAGTACGGCGCCCGCCGCGCCGGGGACCAGGAGCGGCTCACCGCCCGGCTCGGGGAGATCGTGGACGTGGCGCGGGAGGCCGCGTTCCGGGCACGCCGCCGGTGGGAGGATAGGGAGGGCGAGGTCGACGAGCTCCCGAAGGCGGCGGACGGCGGCCCGATCACCGGCCCGCCGGGCGAGGATCCGGCCATGGACGATGGGGGCTCACCGAACGCGGGCGGCCCGGCCCGGGAACCGGCGCGGGGCGCCGGGGACGGCGCAGGGTACGACGTCGCCACCGTGACGAGAGCCGACGTGGAGGCCGCGATCGCCGCCAGGATCCGGCGCGTGAACCGGCTCGAGGAAGAGGTGCTCCGCCTCATCGAGACCGGCACGCTGCTCGTGCGGACCGAGGGCACGGCCATAGGCCAGGTCAACGGCCTCTCCGTCCTGACGCCCGGCGACTACGCCTTCGCGAAGCCCGTCCGGGTCAGCGCCACCGTGGGGCTGGGCACCCGCGGCGTCATCGACATCGAGCGCGAGTCCACCCTCGGCGGGCCGATCCACAGCAAGGCCGTGCTGATCCTGGCCGGGTACCTGAACCGCCGCTACGGCGGCCGGCGCCCGCTCGTCCTCACCGCCAGCCTCGGCTTCGAGCAGGTCTACGAGGGCGTGGAGGGAGACAGCGCGAGCCTCGCCGAGCTGCTGGCGCTCATCTCCGCTCTGGCGCGCCTCCCGGTACGGCAGGACATCGCCGTCACCGGGTCGGTCAACCAGCACGGCGCCGCGCAGCCGGTGGGCGCCGTCACGGAAAAGGTGGAGGGCTTCTTCCGCGCCTGCCGCGTTCAGGGCCTGACCGGCTCCCAGGGCGTCGTGGTGCCGGAGGGCAACGTGCGGCACCTCATGCTCGACCACGAGCTGCTGGACGCGGTCCGGGAGGGCCGATTCCACGTCTACGCGGTGAGCGACGTCGACGACGCCATCCGCCTGCTCTTCGACCGCCCTCCGGACGACGTCCACCGCGCGGCCGAGGCCCGGCTGGATGAGATGGTGGAAGAGTGGAAACGGCTCCGCGCCGAATCGCAGTGGCCGATCCCCGGCGATACCGACCGGCGGGCGTGAGGGGGCACGCGCCAGGCACGCTGGACTTTCCGCGCCCGTCCCCCCAGATTTGGAGCGTGGCCCGATGCTGGGCGGCCGCCGGCACGTTTCCTTTCAGGCACGTACCGGATCGCCGGCGGACTCCGGAACCCGCGCCTGAATCCAGTTCGAGGCAGCGGGGTATTTTACTAACGGCATTCCGGTCGCGTACAGGAGCGCATCAGGATCGTGGAACGGTCACTATTGTTCGATAGCTACAACGCGGGCTACGCGCAGGCCATCTACGAACAGTACATCCAGAACCCGGCATCGGTCGACGCGGAATGGCGCCGCCTGTTCGAGTCCGGGGCCGTGGATGCCGGCCTGCTCACGGACGGCGTGGCCCGGTTGGTCGAGGCGCCGGCGAGCGAGGCCCAGCTCGCGGCGGCGGTCGCCATTGGCAAGCTGGTCATGGCGTACCGGTTGAACGGGCACTGGGCGGCGCGTCTGGACCCGCTCGGCAGCGAGCCGGAAGGTCATCCGACGCTGGATCCGGAGTTCCATGGCGTGTCGCCGGCGGACCTGGAGGCGGTGCCGGCCACGGTGCTGCACCTCGGGGCCCATGGGCAGACCATGGCGGACGTGCTCGAGTGGCTCCGCGAGGTCTACAGCGGGACCATCGGGTACGAGTACGAGCACGTGGAGGATCCGGACCGTCGGAACTGGCTGCGGGACACGATCGAAGCCGGGGAGTTCCGGCGACCGCTGGAGCCGGACAAGCGGCGTCGCCTGCTGGAGCGGCTGACCGAGGTGGAGGCGCTCGAGCAGTTCCTGCACCGGGCGTATCTCGGGGCGAAGCGCTTCTCGATCGAAGGGAACGACATGCTGGTGCCGATGCTGGACTACGCCATCGAGCTGGCGGCGGCGAACGGCGCCCGGGAGGTCGTGATGGGGATGGCGCACCGCGGCCGCCTCAACGTGCTGACCCACGTGCTCGGCCGGCCGTACACGGCGATCCTGGGCGAGTTCGAGGGGCAGCACGCGCCCTTCGGCACCACGGGCGACGTCAAGTACCACATGGGGGCGGAGGGCACGTACGCCACGGCGTCGGGCCAGCCGCTGACCGTGACGCTCGTGCCGAACCCGAGCCACCTGGAGTTCGTGAACCCGGTGGTGGAGGGGCTGGTCCGGGCGAAGCAGACGAACCGGCACGATCCCGCGCTCCCGCGGGATGAACGGCGGGTGCTCCCGATCCTGATCCACGGGGACGCGGCGTTCTCCGGGCAGGGCGTGGTCGCCGAGACGCTGAACATGGCGCGGCTCGCCGGTTACCGGACGGGCGGCACGCTGCACATCATCGTGAACAACCAGATCGGGTTCACGACGCTGCCGCGCGATTCCCGGTCCATGCGCTACTCGAGCGACATGGCGCTGGGCTTCGACATCCCGATCTTCCACGTGAACGCGGACGATCCGGAAGCGTGTCTGGCGGTGATCCGGCTGGCCATGGCGTACCAGGAGCGGTTCCAGTCGGACGTGCTGATCGACCTGATCGGCTACCGGCGGCACGGCCACAACGAGGGCGATGAGCCGTCGTACACGCAGCCGATCATGTACCGGGCGATCCACCAGCATCCGACGGTCCGGAAGATCTGGGCGGACCGGCTGGTGGCCGAGGGGGTGGTGACGGAGGCCGAGGTCGAGGCCATGTGGGAGGCCGCGTACCAGCGGCTGGTGGATGCCCAGGCCGAGGTGCGGCGGATCCGCGAGGCGAACGGCGAGACGGCCATGGAGACGGCGCCGCCGGAGGTCGGGTCCGACGAGGACGTGGTGACCGCCGTGTCCGCGGACAACCTGCGGGCGTACGACCGGGAGCTGCACACCTGGCCGGCGGACTTCAACGTCAACCCGAAGCTGAAGCGTCAGCTCGAGCGTCGGGCGAAGGTCCTGGAGACGGATGGGCCGATCGATTGGGCGCACGCGGAGGCGCTCGCGTTCGCGTCGCTCCTGGCCGAGGGCACGCCGATCCGGATGACCGGCCAGGACGCCGAGCGCGGCACGTTCAGCCAGCGGCACACGGTGCTGCACGACGTGGAGACCGGCCGCAGCTACTGCCCGCTCCGCAACCTGTCCATGGCGAAGGCGGGGATCGAGATCTACAACAGCCCGCTGACCGAGCTGGGCGTGCTGGGCTTCGAGTACGGCTACAGCGTGGCCGCGCCGGAGGCGCTGGTGATCTGGGAAGCGCAGTTCGGCGACTTCGCGAACGGCGCCCAGGTGATCATCGACCAGTTCATCTCCGCGGGCCGTGCGAAGTGGGGTCAGGCGAGCCGGCTCACACTGCTGCTCCCCCACGGCTATGAGGGCCAGGGGCCGGAGCACTCCAGCGCCCGGGTCGAGCGGTTCCTCCAGCTCGCCGCGGAGGACAACCTCCGGGTGGCGAACTGCACGACGCCGGCCCAGTACTTCCACCTGCTGCGCCTCCAGGCGTACACGAGGTATCTGCGGCCGCTGGTCGTCTTCACGCCGAAGAGCCTGCTGCGGCACCCGCGGGCGGTTTCGCGCCTCGCGGACCTGGCCGAGGGCCGGTTCCAGCCCGTCCTCCCGGACGAGCGGGGCGAGACGGTGAACGGCGAGGTGAGCCGGATCCTGGTCTGCTCGGGCAAGGTCTACTACGACCTGCTGGGCAACGAGAACGCGGAGACGGCGAAGAACGTGGCGATCGTGCGGGTGGAGCAGCTGTACCCGTTCCCGCGGGAGGAGCTCGCCGCGGCGATCGCGCGGTACACGGGCGCCCGGGAGCTGGTCTGGGTCCAGGAGGAGCCGGAGAACTCCGGTGCCTGGCGCTTCGTGGCGCCGCATCTCCGCGCCATCGCGAATGGCGAAGCGGGGCTGATCGAGCCGGGCCGGCTGCAGGTCCGCTACATCGGGCGTCCGGAGCGGGCGAGCCCGGCGGAAGGGCACCTGATCAACCACGAGAAGGAGCAGGCCCGGATCGTGGCGGACGCTTTCGACCTGTCCGGCCTGAAGGCGAAGCTGGCCGGGTCGGGCGGGCGCCGCGGGCGCAAGTAAAGGGCCGCGAGGGCTGCCGGTACAGCCCTTGCTCCCGGAATGACCGGTGGGGTGCGGGCGCGCCATGGCGCGTTCGCACCCCACGTCCACTCAGGGGCGAGGAGCCGGGAATGTCCCTGGTACTCTACGTGATCGGGTTCATCGTCCTGGTGACCGGGCTCGCGATGGCGGCCCTCCAGCTCGGCGTCTCCCAGAGCTGGATCGTGATCGGGATCGTCGTGCTGGTCGGCATCGCGATCCTGGGCATCGCATCCAACCTGGAGCGGCGGGAGCCGCCGCACGTCCCCTGACTTTCCTCGCCCGGCCAAGCGGCCCGCGGCCGCGGCGCCCTCCTGCCCTAACGACTGTCCCTCCAGTTCGTCGTGAGCACCATCCCGCGACCGGGGAGCCAGCCGATGCAACCGTGTGCGTGGGATGCGGGGCGCGGTGCGGTCGCTCTCGACCGGAGATTTGCGCCAATCCGATGAGCTCGGCGTCTCCCCCTTCGATCCCCTGCTCCACGCCCTAGAGGTCGTGCTCCGCAATCGCATTGACTACGCGGTGTCTGCGAAATACCCCATCGATCCGGACCTGCAGCATTCGTATCGGGACTTTCCCTCGTGGCTCGACGCGGTCGACGGGCCGCTGATCCAACCTCACGTTTCACGGGTCGAACAGGCGAAAGAGAAGGTGCACAGGGATCTGCGCCGACGGTATGGCCCCTCCCGCGCCAGGGCGAAGCGGCTGCGCACTCCGGGTCGGCTCATCGCGGCGCTCCCGTTCTCATTCTGGGTGTATCTGTTCGATGAGGCATACTCCGGGAACCGGGCAGCGCCGGGGCGCTTCTGGCCCGATCTCCTACCCTCCGTCTTCCCGTACGCTCGCAATCCGCGCATCTCACAGTTCCGTAAGCGCCTCCGCCGCCTGCTCGTCGTCCGGAACCGAGCCATGCATTACGAGCGCCTGTACCCGTACGATGACGGGAAAGGCGTTCCGTGGGAACCTGAAGAGATCCGCTCGGACATTCTCGAGCTGCTGCAATGGATGCACCCGAGGGCAGCCCGGGTTGTCGGTACCTTCGACCGGATTCGTTATGTGATGGATCCTGCGAATCGCCGGTTCATCCACTGGATTCCCTGGCGTTATTGAGGGTGCTCCGCGCCGTAGGGAGGGGCTGATCCCGGCCGTGTTGAGTTACCGGTCGTGATGAGTGGGTGTGCGGGAGGATTCTGCGATCGAGGGCCCGTGGTCGTGGCAGCCGAACGCTCCTGCACGCCGCCGGATCAGGCCCGTGTGCATCGGGGGGGGGTCCCGTCTACTCGGCCCCACTCCGGCGCGTCGTCTGCCGGGAAGACGGTCCTGCCAGGGCGCGAGTGAGCGCGTGACCGAGCACGAACGCGGGTGCGAGAAAGAACGGGCGGGCGCGCAGCCCGCCTCCGACCGGAGCTCCGGCCCCGCGATGATCAAATGGAGGTCGCCGGCTCGCCCTGGCGTGCGAGCTTGGCCCTGCGCTCCTCGAGCCAGAGGGAGATGACGAGCAGGATCGCGCCGGACGTGATGGCCATGTCGGCCACGTTGAAGATCGGCCAGTACATGAACCCGAGGTCGATGGGCCCGATGAAGTCCACCACGCCCCGGTCCCAGCGGATGCGGTCGATGAGGTTCCCGACCGCGCCGGCGCCGATGAGGGAGAGGGCGAGGAGCCGGACCGTATCGTCCTGCCGGGTGTTCCGGTACAGGACGACGAGCACGGCGAGGGCCACGAGGGAGAGGACCAGGAACACGTAGCGCGAGGCCTCGCCGACGTTGAGACTGAACGCGGCGCCCTTGTTGAACGCGAGGGTCAGCGGGATGGTGCCCGCGAGCACCCAGACGCTCTCGCCGTGGGAGAGCGTCTCGAGCGCCCACCGCTTCGTGGTCACGTCGAGGCCCAGGACGATGGCCATGGTCACGGCCAGGATCGCGACTTTGCGGTTCACCGGTCTCCTCCTCACCTGCTCGAACGAGCGGCTTCCGGGCGGGCAGCCGCTCCGTGCGGTATCCAAAGATACCCACGATCTATGGTACACTCAACGGAGGCGGAGGTGCGATGGAGGGGGGCGGCCGTCCGGACCCGATCGACTCGAGCCCGGAACGCGCCGGACGCCGGGGCTTACAGCGTGGCGTCCGGGTGGGCGGCACCCGCGGTCAGACGGTGGATCTGGTGGCGCAGCGTATCGAGCACGCCGGCCAGGTCGGCGTAGACCCGGATGAGGACATCGGCCGTATCGGCGGTGTCCGCGTCGGGATCGAACGCGGTGAGGAGGTGGTCGGTCGGGGGAGGCAGTAACGTCTGTTCGGCCGATCGGGCGGTGTCGGAGGGTCGGGTGCCGCCCAGCTCGGCGACCAGCGCGTCGATGCGCCGGAGGACATCATCCACGTCGTCCACCAGGGCGGGTGGGAGGCCGGCTCGCGGCGCGCTCATGGTCATCGGTCCACCGGGAGGTCGATTTCGCCCAGCTCCAGGAGGCGGCGGGCCACGGCGGTCAGGACCTCGGGACGATCGTAGTCCCCGCGGCGGATCCGTTCCCGCAGCTCGGCGATCCGCGCGGCGTCCAGCGTCTCGCCGCCTTCGGCGCGGAGCATCTGCTCCCGTGCGGCGAGGGCGCGGCCCTGCTCGGAGATCTCGACCCGGTCCGCGTAAGGCGCGCGGGAGATTTCCCGGACCGACTCCTTTTCGGAGGCGCGATCCCGTCCGCTCCCGGCGGGCCTGATACCGCCGGAACCTGCGGCGTGACCGACATTGATTGGATCTATCGCCATGCGTGCCTCCTTCGTTACACCTAGAATCGGCACCGGCCTCGCGAAACTTTAGCGCGCCGCCCCGGCACGGTCCAGGGACGGCGCAGGAGCTCGGCCGACCGCGATCCCACGGCTAGAAACGGACATCCAGCGCCGGGCGGGTCGGCTCGGTCCGCACGTACGACTGAACCCCGTGCTGACTCGCATCGAGGCTGCGGATCCGGTCGAGGCTCTCCTTGCGCATTCTGCGCAGCCGCTCATCGATCTGCCGGTCCGCCTCCAGACACTTCATGAGCTCCCGCCGCGCGGCCCGGATCAGTTCGCCTATGACCGGATCGTCCGCGCCGCTCGCCAGGGCCGCCCCCTGGCCGTCCGGCGTGAGGCCGTCGCCGTCGACCTCGGCGGCAACGCGGCGCCGGTCCTCGCTCAGGGACGTGAAGCGATCCAGGTCCCCGGCGTCCAGCGCCTCGATCTGGGCGTGCATGAGCGACGCGTAGCGCGCGTACGCCTGGATGCGGCGGCGCAGTCGCTCGACCGGGTCGCCGACGGCCGCCGGATGGGCCTGGCCGCTCATTGCGCGGCCTCCGCCTTCCCGGCGCCCGCGGCCAACGCGGCGGCCGCCTGGTTCCACACGTCGTAGAGCGTCCGGACCATGGTGATCACCGGGTCCAGCCGCTCCGCCTGCATCGTCCGCCCCGCCTCGCCGATCTCGCCGATGAAGAACGAGTACAGCGCGGCGAGCCGGGAGGCGAGCTCTCCACCCGCCTCGAAATCGAGAGACGAGAGCAGCTCGAAGAGGATCGCGGATGCCTTGTCCAGGCTCTGCGCCTTCCCTTCGATGTTGCCCTCGGCGATCTCCTTTCGCGCTCGGCTCAGGAGGGCGACCAGGCGCTCGTACAGCAGCACGACGAGCTGCTCGCGCGAGCTACCGAACACCTTTGCCTCGAGGTATGCCGATGCGCCCGGATAGCCGTTCATTCACCGCCCTCCGATCTTGGGGTTCGGTGTCACGTGCGCAACCCCGGAATCTGTGCGAGCTGCATCGCCAGCCACTGGGACTGGGACTGCGCCCGCGCCAATGCCGACTCCAGCGCCACGAACCGGCGGATCAGATCTTCCCGGCGGCGCTCCAGACGGGCATCGAGCCGTTCGATCCGCTCGTTGAGCTGACGGACTTGCCGGTCCAGGCCATCGATCACCGATTGGATCGAACCTTCGCCGATGCCGAGCAGTACGTCCGCCACACGCGCCACGGCGCCCGCGATCCCGCGGCTGAACGTGATCGTGCCGACCGATCCGGTGTCCGATCCGGAGTACGTGATCGACAGGCCCTCGACGTCGGTCCCGGAGGCGCCGGTCAGCGTGCGGGCGGTACCGGTGGCGGCCATACCCCCGATGGTGCCCTGCACGTCGTCGCCTCGATACTCCCCGGCCGCCAGACCGAGGCTAGACGTACCGTCCGCGCCGCCCGCCTCGAACGCGATGACGAAGCCGGCGTGCGACCCGTAATGGTCATGGGCGATCCGGATCTGCCCGTCCTCGACGGTGGCCCGCACCGTGGCCGGGCTGCGCCCCTCGGTCACCACCTCGATGGGCCCGAAGAGCCCGGCGCTCCCGGGGTTCTCGGACGAGATGGCCAGCGTTGCCCGGCTCGCGCCCTGCTCCCGCATCTCGACGGTCAGGACGCCGTCATCGAAATAGACCGACGCGGCCCCGCCGAACTGCTGCTCGATCAGGGCCCGGAGCTCGCCGACCGTCTGGGTGGCCGGGTCGTCGATCCTGTACTCGACCAGGAACGTGGAGCCGTTCCCCCGCGTGCCGGAAATCGTGAGGACCTCCCCGGCGGTGATCCCCGCCGGCGTGGCGTCGCCGCGCAGCACGTCCGCCCACGTGGTCTCGTCCGTGAGCGGCGCGCCGCCCGGGCCCGTGAGTGCGTTCTCCGCTGCGATCCGGTGCCGGGCGCCCGTGGCCAGCTCGGCGTTCAGCCGGTCCACGATCTCCTCGGCGGTCATCCCGTTCTCGAGGAGGATCGAGTAGCTCGAGCCCGAGCCGATCTCGGTCAGGATCAGGCGGTCCGGCGTACCGTCATCCACGTACGTGCCGCCGAAGCTGGCCACCGCCGTGGCGCGGGTGGCGGGCTGGAGGATCTCGACGGCGTAGGTGCCCGGCCGCGCCGAGGAGCCCGCGCGCACGAAGTCGAGCTGGTCGCCCTCCGCGATGGCGTGTGTGCCGAAGAGCCGGCGCACCGCCTCCGGGTCCGACTCGAGCGTCGCCCGCAGCTTCTCGGTCTTGATCTGGAAGCGGCCGGTCCGGTCGATCTCGATGCCTATGTCGGTGAGCCGCTGGAGCCCTCCGGCGATCTCCCCGGAAATCACCGTCTGCATGGCGGCCTGGAGCTGCGTCCGCATGCTGCGCAGCACCGTGTTGCCGTACAGAGGCTTGGCCTCGGCCCCCTCCGGCGGCAGCGCGAACTGCTCCTCGATGAACGCGACGACTTCGTTGTACGCCTCCACGAACGAGCGCACCGCGTCCACGGCGGCGTCCAAGTTCCGGGAGACCTGCACCTCGATCGTCTGGTCCGGGGATGCGTAGCGCAGGTCGATGCGGAGCCCGGGGACCACGTCCGAGATCACGTTGTCCGCCCGGCGGATGTAGGCGCCGTCCACGAGCACCTCGGCGTCCGCACCGCGGGTGATCTCCCGCGCGTAGCCCCGGACCGCGGCGTCGAATTCGCCGAAGTCCAGCGTGCCGCCGCTCTCGTTGTGCGCGATGATCCGGAGCGCCAGCCGGCTCTCCCCGCCCTGGTCGTCCCGGACCACGATGCGCCCGTCCTCGAGGGACGCGGTCGCGGTGCGGGCGCCGCCGCCGAAGGCGTCCTCCGCGTTCAACCGGTCCAGCAGGTCGGCCAGGGTCGTGTCCGCGCCGATCTGGAAGGAGACCGTGAAGCGGGAACCGTCCGCCCGCGTGCCTTCGAGGGTCAGCGTGTCGCCGGCCGCGGCGCCGCCGTCCAGGTCCACGATCCGCGTGGCCGTGGTGGCCTGGGCGCCGGACGCGCGCAGCTCCCCGCCGCGCACCTCCTGCGCCACGGCGTCCCGTTCCGCGCGCAGGATCCCGAGACTCTCGAGCACCCGGGTTTCCGAATCGGTGAACGCCGTCGTGCCGTGGATCTCGAGCCGGTAGCCGGAGACACCGTCCGTCACCGTCTCGATGACGGACGCGCGCACGCCGCTCCCGGCCTGCGCAGCGGCATCGTTGATGGCCGCGGCCACGTCCTGGAGGGACATCGTCGCCAGGTCGAGGGTCACGTCGAACCCGGCGCTCCCCCCGATCCGCACCGTGCCGGCCGGGCTGGAGGCGAAGCCGAGCTGCGCGGCCAGCGCTCCGTCCGCGCTCCCGAAGACGTCGCTCCGCGCGCCGGCGGAAGTCGCGTGCTTGATGGTCGATCCGCTCGCGACCAGCCCGAGCGCGCGCAGCACGCCGCTCGCGCCGTCCACCAGGTCGATCCCCGCTTCGCCGCTGGAGCTGCTGGTCAGGACGAGCCGATGCTGGCCAGCCCCGGTCGAGATGACCGACGCGGTCACGCCCGCGCCCCCGGGGCCCGAGCCCGCCGCGTTGATCCTCGCCGCGATGTCCTGGAGCGAGTCCCCGGCCTGAACCCGAACGACGACGCCGTTCACCCGGAACTCGCCCTCGATCCCGAGCGCGGACGTGGCGGACGCGAAGAACGCGCCGCCCAGCTTCTCCCGCGTCGCGACCGACAGGACCTGCACCTGGTAGCTGCCTTCCGCGGCGCCAGCGCCCACGGATACCGCGATCGGCGCGGACGCGCCCTCCGCGTACCCGGCCAGACGCGCGTTGAACACGTCGAACGCGGCGCCGCTCGCCAGCCGGGACGCGGCCTGCTGAAGCACCGAGAGCCGCCCGCGGAAGAGCGACCAGGCGGCCGAGCGCGACTCCGCTCGTGCGATCTGTGCTTCGAGCAGCGTGGCGGGGCGCCTCTCGAGCCGCATGATCTGATCGATCATGTCGCGCCACTGCACCCCGCTCGCCAGCCCGCTGACCGACATCAAGCTGTCCATCGTCCCCTCCGCGGCTGCGGCGGGCCCGGGCGTCCGGCCTCACGCCAGCGCCGGGCCCCGCCGCCCACGACCGGATCTTACCGCAGGAGCGAGAGTACCGTCTGCGGCGCCGTGTTCGCCTGCGACAGCATGGCGATGCCGGCCTGCTGCAGGATCTGGTACTTCGTGAACTCCGACATCTCCGCCGCGAAGTCGACGTCACGGATCGTGGACTCCGCCGCCGCGTAGTTCTCCACCGCCGTGCGCACGTTGTCCAGCGCGAACTCGAGACGGTTCTGCGCCGCACCAATGCTGCCCAGCCCCTTGTTCACCTGGTCGATCGCGCCGTCGATCACGCTCAACGCGTTACGCGCGTTCTCGGTGGTCAGCAGGTCCTGGATCTGGTTCAGCCCGAGCGTCGAGGTCCGCAGATCGACGTCAGCCATCGAAATGAGATCTGCGCCGTTGTAGTTACCGCTCGAGCTGACCATGAACGAGGCCTGCCCGTCTTCGACCGTGAAGTCCCCCCCCAAGTCCGCTGGATCGAAGTCGTCAGCCAGCTCCAGCGTCACGCCGAACTGACCGAAAGTCACGCTGGCAGGCGGGTTCGCCGTCAAGGTGATCGTTTCCTCGTTGCCCGCCGAATCCTTCAGCGTGATGCTGGTGGCATCGCTGGCCACCTGCACGGTGTACTTGCCCGCCGCAACCCCGGCCAGCTTGATATCGGCCACGCCATCCACCGAGTTGTCCCCGAGGTAGTTGCCGAGCGTGCCGTCCAGGAGCGCCTGGCCCTGGAACTTCGTGGTCGACACGATCCGGTCGATCTCCTGCCGCAGGGCCTGGAATTCCTCGTCGATCCGGGCGCGGCCCTGCGCGTCCACGTTGTCCGACGCGGCCTGCGTGGCCAGTTCCTTCATCCGCTCCAGGATCGCCTCCACCTTGCCGGCCGCGCCCTCCATGATCTGGAGCATCGAGTTCGCCTGCTCAGCGTTCCGCGTAGCCTGCTGCAGCGCCCGCGTGGTCGCGCGCAGCTGGTTCGCGATCCCGAGGCCCGCCGCGTCATCCGCTGCCCGGTTGATCCGGAACCCGGTCGAGAGCCGGCCGAGCGCCTTGCCGAGCTTGTCGTTGGTCACCGTCAGCGCCCGGTGGGTGTTGATCGCGGCGACGTTCGTGTTGATCCGCATCTCTCGTCTCCTCCGCTTCAGAGGTTCTCTCGGAGCGCCCGCGCTCCCTGCCTGGCCGGCACTTCCCGGCCGCTGGTCTACAGTATCGGCGCCGCGGTCCCGGATCTTGAGCGCCCCCGCCGCCCGCCCGGCTTCAGGGCGCCCGCGCGGCGCTTGCCCGGCTCAGCCCGCCGGGCCGCCGGTCTCGACGGTCCGGGCAACGTCGTCCACGTACGGCAGCAGGATCGTGATCCGCCGGTTCGTCGGGTCGAGTGGACGGGACGGCACCCGCAGTTGCCGGTCCGCGTACCCGCGCACGCCCGCGAGCCGGTCCTCGGACAGACCGCCCTCCAGGAGCACGCGCCGGGCCGCGTTCGCCCGGTCCACAGAGAGCTCCCAGTTCGAGTACGCCGTCGACCCGAAGGGCGCCGCATCCGTGTGCCCCTCCACCACCACCGCCTCCGCCACCCCGTTCAGCTCCGCGGCGATCACCTGCAACACTCGCCGCAACGCGGGCTTCACCTCGGACGAGCCGAACGCGAAGAACGTCTCGCCATCATCCGACTCGATCAGCTCGATCCGGAGCCCGTCCGTGGTCAGCACGATCTCGACCTGGGCGTCCAGGTCGAGTACGCCGTCCATCCCCGCGAGCCGCTCCCGCAAACGCTCGCGGAGCTCTTCGAAGCGCCGTCGCTGGTACTCCCGCGCCAGCAGCGACAGCCGCTCCGTCCCCACCGGCACCGGCGAAGCCCCGGATCCGAGCGGATTGTCGCCGACCGCGTACGACTTCTTGAAGCCGACCGGGTTGCTGAAATAACCCTGGACCAGCTCCTTCACGTCCGTCTCCATCCCCACGATCCACATCACCATGAAGAACGCCATCATCGCGGTCACGAAGTCCGCGTACGCCACCTTCCACGACCCGTGATTGTGCGGCCAGCGGCCTTTGGCCTTCCGGACCACCCGGATCACGGTCTTGTCGCCCTTCTTCGACTTCATGCCGCCGCCCCCCTACGCCGCGTCATCGCCTCCAGCTCGGCGAAGGACGGCCGGTCCTCGGGGTCGATGTTGCGCCGCGCGAACTCCACCGATGTGATGGGCGGGTCCCCTCGCGCAAAGGACAGCAGCGCCGTGCGGATGCACATCATGTAGGCCTGCTCGCTCTTCGCCCGCGCCTCGATCGCGTGCCCCAGCGGCCCGACCACGCCGTACGCCATCAGCACGCCCAGGAACGTGCCCACCAACGCCGCCGCAATGCTCTCCCCGATCTCCATGGGCGATCCCCCGATCCTCCCCATGGTGATGATCACGCCCAGCACCGCGGCCACGATCCCGAACGCGGGCATCGCGTCGCTGATCCTGGAGAACGCATGCGGCACCGTCATCGCCGCCTCGTGCCGCTGCTCCAGGTCCACTTCCAGGATCTCGGCCAGATGATGGTCTTCCACCGCGCCCGTCAGGAGCACCTTCATGGTGTCCGACAGGAACGACATGGCCTGGTGGTTGTTGTAGAAGGTCGGGTACTTCTTGAAGAGCTCGCTCGTCTCCGGCGACTCGATGTGGGACTCGATCCCGATCAGGCCGTCCTTCCGGGCGAGGTAGAACACCTCGTACAGGACCTGGAGCAGCTCCGCGTACGTCTGGCGGTTGTAGGTGTCCGGCTTCAGCAGCCCGACCGCCTCCTTGAACATCCTCACGACGACCGCCGGCTTGTTGCCGATGATCGCCGCACCCAGCCCGGCACCTCCAATGATGATGAACTCGGAGATCTGGATCAGGACCGCGACTTTGCCGCCGTGGAACGTGTACCCGAGGAGAATGCTGCCGAAGACTACGAGGAATCCGATGCCGACGGACACGAGCCCATCCTCTCCTGGTCAGGTCGCCCCTTGCCCTTTCCCGGGCTGCATGCCAGAGTATCGGCACGCTTCACCGAGAACTTGAAACCGTCATTCGGGACCGAGCGAGGAGGCTCGTGGATGCAGCGGCACCGCAGCCGGCTGATGGATGGGTACGGGCGCCTGGGTGCGGAGTGGGAGCGGGTCGGCTCGCGCCTGATGTCGGGGGTCTGCCATTTCTTCAACGACCGGCTCATGGTCGTGCTCGGAACCCTCGATCTGCGGGAGGAGCTGGAAGGCGATCTGAGCGAGGACCTGCGCCTGATCCGGGGCGAGATGGACCGGATCCAGCAGGCGGTCGGATCGGTATCGGCGGTTTTCCGCCTGCCCGGGGGCGAGCGCGAGCCTATCTGGCTGGGCGATCTGGCGGCGGAGATCGCGGCCGCGCACGGGTACCGGCGGGATACGGAGCATGTGCGGGTCGAGGCGCGGGAAGACGCGCCGGTGATCATGGTCTCGGTGGACCTGCCGCTCCTCTACCGGGCTTCCCTCATGCTCCTCGATTGGACGGGCTCGTCCGTGAAGGGTGTGCCGGGCGCCGAGATCACCATTTCGTACGGGGAGGACTGCGGTGCGCCGGCGCTGTGGATCGGTGCCCGCACCTCGGTGGCGGGCAGCTTCGGGGTCGGGAGACTGGCCTGGCTCGACCGGGATTCGGGCGTGGACGCGTCCCGGCAGGACGGGTGGACCGCCAACTTCGTGGCGCTGCAGCAGTATCTCGCGGATGCCGGCGTCGAGCTGGCCATGGTCGACCCGGTCGCGTCGGACGGGGGGCTGATCCGCTTCGTGCTCCGGTTCCGCGAAGGGGTGGACCCGGCGGAGTAGCGGACGGCGCGGCGGGTTGCCCGCGGGAGAGCCGGCCGGGCCGGGCATCGGGCTCCCGGCGTGGAACGTTCCCGGGCCCGTCCTCGCCCGGGAATCGAGTCGGGCGACGTTGCGCCCGGCACGCCTCGGGACCCCGATCACCCCGCGCCGGCTACGCCCGCCTCCGGAGCGTGTGATCCGGCGCCGCGCCCCCCCCCGGGCTTCCCCGCTCACATCTCCAGGACGGTCCTCAGCATCTCATCCGCCGCGGTGACGAGCCGGGCGGCGGCGGAGTACGCGGCCTGGAACTGGATCAGGCGGATCAGCTCTTCGTCCAGGGAAACGCCGTGGACGCTGGCGCGGCGCGAATCCGTGTGCGCCACCAGCGTCTCCTGCGCTTCCGCCATGTCCGTGTGGTGCCGGACGGCCGCGCCCAGCTCCGCCACCCCGGCGACGTAGTAGTCGTTGAACGTCGCCCCGAGGTCGGGGTGCGGCGTGGTGCGGAGCGCGGCAAGCCGGAGCGCGATGTCGTTCGCGCCGGCCACCGGGTCGCCGTTCACATTCCCCGAACCCGCGGCGATCCGGCGCGGGTCCTGCCGGATCGCGTCGGCCACCCGGATCGAGCCGGCGTTCGTGCCCGTCGGGTCGAAGAAGTCGAGACCGGTTTCGCCGGCGAGGTTCACGCCCTCCCGATGGATCTCGTTGACCGCGCTCACCAGCGCGGCGGCCAGCGCGTCGAGCCGGGCGCGCTGCGCGGGGATCGTCTCGCTCAGGAGGCGCATCGCGGCGCCGATCCGGCCGCCCGCCGGATCGATCGGGCGGCTCCGGCCGACGAACCCGACCTCCCAGCCGTCCGGCGTGATCCGCGCCTCGATGGCGAAGGACCGGGAGCGGTCCACGATGCGCGCGCCGGCCATGATCACGCCCACCGCGCCGTTCTCCTCCTCGATCACGTCGATGGACGCGAGCTGGGACAGCTCATCCAGCAGCCGGTCCCGGATGTCCCGCAGATCCGCCGCCGTCCTGCCGGTGACTTCGACCGACACGATCTGCCGGTTCAGCTCGGCGATCTGGGAGGCGATGTCGTTGATCCGCGCCACCGTGTCGACCAGGTGCTCCTCGACGCCCGTCCGGATCTGGTCGAGCCGGTCCGCGAGCCGGTTGAACGTCATGGCGAGCTGCTGGCCGTGGCCGTAGACCAGCGCCCGCGCCGAGTCGTTGTACGGATTCGTCGCCAGCTCGCTCCACGCGGACCAGAACGCGTCCATCTGCGCGCCGAGCCCCTGCTCGGACGGCTCCGCGTACGCGCTCTCGATCAGCCCGAGGATGTCCCGGGTGAACCCGTGGCCGGCGGCGAGCTCGGACTCCTGCCGGTAGGTCCTGTCCAGCAGCACGTCCCGTTGACGGATGACGTCGTTGAGCAGGACGCCGGTGCCGAGCATGCCGTTCGGGGTGTTGACGGGCGGCGAGGCCGTCTGGTCGATCCGCTGGACCGTGTACCCCTCGGTCCCGGCGTTCGCGATGTTGTGGGCCGTGATCTGAACCGCCCTCTGGCTCGCCGCGAGCGCGGAGTTCGCGATGGCCAGGATCGCACCGATCGAAGCCATGGTCAGACCTGTTCGTCGATGAGGGAACGGCGTGCGCGCGCGGCCAGGCCCGAGATGCCACGCCCCGGGTACGTCAGGTGCCGCTTCGGCATCCCCGAGAGTACGCGCACATGGGCCTCACCGGCCTGGATCGCCCGATCCAGGATCCGGCGGTTGAGGGAGAGGTCGCGCACCAGCTCCGCCGCCACGGCGCGGACCTCGTCCCGGGCCGCGGTCACCGCATCGGTCGCGGCGTCGCCGAGCGCTTCCACCAGCTCACTGAGGGGGACATCCTCCCTGCCGGTGAGCACCTGCACCAGCGTCCGGCGCCGGAGCCGCGCCTCGCCGAGCGTCAGGAGCAGCCGGTGCACCGCGTGAATGCTGTCGTTGACGGACTCCATGTCCTCGGCCGCGATCCCCTCCCGCTGGTCCCGCAGGACCTGGCTCAACTCCCCGAGGAGCCGGGCCTCGGTCCGGAGCGCGTCCGCCAGCGCATCCGCCGAGACCGTGGGCGGGCGGACCGCGAGGGTCCCGCCGGGGCGCGTCGAGACCGTTGCCGCGCCCACGGGCTCGCTCCATACGCTGTGCGACGTCATCATGGCAACCTCCCCGGTTGCGCCGCAGTCTGCTCCGTGACAGCCGCATCCCCGAGCAACGGCCGGAAGCGGCGGTAGAGCGCGGAGCCGAGCCCGTTCTCGGAACGACTCGCGGCCAGCTCGGACAGATGCTGGTCGAAGAGCCCGGTGAAGATGTCCTCCCCCGCCCCGCCGTCCAGCAGGCCGCCTTCGGGGATCGATGAACGCATGGCCTTCATCATCTCGTTGATGAACACACCCTCGAAGCGGGCGCACGCCTCGCGCAGCGCGGCATCCCGATCCGCGGGCGCGCCCCCGGTCAGCCGGGCCGCGTGAGCGCCATAGCCGGAAACACCCTGGATCATCGGGTCACGACCTCCGCGGCGATCGCCCCGACGCGGCGCAGGGATTCGAAGATCGCCGCGATCTCCGTGGCGCCCGCTCCGATCGCGTGGAGCGCCGCCGCAATGTCCTGTACCGAGGCGCCGGCCGAGACCTGGACCGTGCCGGGAAGGTCCGCGACCGGCTCCGCCGCGCCGATCGTCAGCGTCATCCCGGCGTGGCTCACCACGGCCTCGCCCACCCGCAACTCGCCGCCGGCCACCACCGTGCCGTCCCGGCCATCGATGATGATCTGGCCGCGCCGGTTCGGCGCGATGCGCAGCTCGCCGACCGCGGCGAGGAATTCGGCGGCATCATATCCATTGTCGGACTGTGGCGCGCTGAGCTTTACCGCGCCCGGGTCCTCGACCACCGCGGTGCCCGGCCCGAACTGCTCGTTGATGGCGCGGGCGATGCGCGTGGCCGTGGCCAGATCCGGCTCCCGAAGCATGAGCCGGGACGCCGAGCCGAAGTCCACGGAGCCCAGCGAGACCTCGAGCAGTCCGCCGGCCGGCACCCGGGCCGCGGTCTCCACGCTGTACGAGACGCGGCCACCGTTCCCGTTCCCCTCGCTCAGCACGAGCGGCCCCTGCGCGGTGGCCACCGCCGGCCCGCCCGGCTCGGCCACGAGCGGCGTGGCCCAGAGCACCCCGCCACGGAGCGAGACCGCATCCCCGATGGACGCCACCTGGACGTCGAACCGCCCGCCCGGCCGGAGGTACGGCGAGGCCTCGGCGGTCACCAGGACCGCGGCCACGTTCCGCGTCCGCAGCACCTGCGGGGGCACCTCGATGTCGAAGTTGCGGAGCAGGTTCGCCACCGACTGCACGGTGTGCCGCGCGCCGTACGCGCCCACGGCGCGGTCGCCCGTGCCGTCCAGCCCGACCACGAGGCCGTAGCCCACGAGCCGGACCGGCACGTCCCGCTCCATGATCGTGAGGTCGCTGATCCGGACCTCCTGCCCGGCGGCGGGCCGGGCGGCGGCAAGGATCACGGTGAAGAGCGCGGCGCTCAGGAGCCGGGCGCCGCCGGCCCGGCGCGACAGGTTCCGTACGTTGCGGTTCATGGCCAGATCCATCCGATCAAGCGGGACAGAATGCCGGCGCGCGGAGTGCTGAGCTTGCCGGTGGAGCGGTACTCGATGCTCGCGTTCGCGATGCGCCAGGACTCGACCACGTTGCGGGCGGAGATGTCCGCCGGCCGCACCCAGCCGGAGAGCCGGACCTCCTGCTCGTGGTTGTCGATCCGGAGCGTGCGCGCGCCTTCCACCCGGAGCGAGCCGTCCGGCTCGACGCCCACGACGCGCACGGTCAGCTCGGCGGTGAACCGGTCCCGGCGCGTGGCCACGCCCCGCTCCCGGGACTCGCCCGTGTTGGTCGACCGAACGCCGAGATCCACGACCCGCCCGAGGCCGGTGCGATCGCCCCGGTCCCCCACGTCGAGCGAGGCCCGCCGGCTCCGGTCATCCAGCGCGGTGTTCGCCCGGTCCGCGGACGCGAGCGTGTACTCGTCGATCAGCACGGTGATCAGGTCGCCCGGCTGGAAGTGCCTGCGGTCGCTGGTCCAGGAACGGATCACGCGCGGCGCGTCCGGCCGGCCCGCCTCCTCGCCGGTCTGGGCCAGGGCGGGCGCGGCGCCCGCCAGGGCCATGGCGGCCACCGCGGCCGCGCGGACGTAACGTCCGATCGTATGCATGGTTGCCTCTCTCATCCGTCGAGTCTTACCGTGCCGGGACCCGCGGCCGTCCCCTCCAGCCGCCGCCCCGCCTCCGTTCTCACAGCTACCCGCTCTCCCTTGGCGGCGGACCCGAGCGCCCGGGCGGGGAGCGTCAGCTCCACGGCTCCGCGCCGCACGACCACCCGGACGGTCTCGCCCGCGCGCACCGCCGGCGGCGGCGCCACAGCCGGCGGCCGGAGCACCTCGCCGTTGCCGATCGCCCGCCGGGTCACCCACCCGGGCTCGACGCCGGCTGCGGCGTCCGCGGCCGGATCGCCCCACGCCACCGTCGTGCGGTACTCCAGGTCCTGCTCGCTCAGGGCGACATCCCGCGGCAGCGGCCTCGCCGCAACCGCCTCCGTCCGCTCGGTCCCGGCCCGGACCCAGAGCCGGATGCCGGGATCCCCGGGCTCCGCGCCGACCAGCGCCACGAGCCAGACGCCCCGGGCGCCTCCGCCCACCAGCTCGACCCGGGCGTTCTCCGGGACACGCACCGCCCCGCGCGGCGGAGACCACTCCAGGCGCACCCGATCGGCGTCGATGCCCCAGCGCTCCGCGATCGCCGCCGCCACCTGCGCCTCGATCGCCGGGCCGGGGGCCCAGCCCGCGGAGGAGGAGGGGGCCGGCAACCCGGCCTGCGCCGACGTCGCCTGGAGCGCATCGAGCCGCCCCGCGGCCGCCAGCACGACCGCCAGCGCCACCGCCGCCGCGACGCCCACGGCCCTCCAAAGTCCTCCCTGCCTTCCGAGCATCATTCCGCCGCCTCCGGAGAACGCAGATCAGCGCAGCAAGCCGCTCGTGACCTCGGACATGTCCTCGCTCGCCTTGATGGCCTTCGCGTTGATCTCGTAGGCCCGCAGCGCCGCGATCATGTCCACCATCTCCTGCACGATCTCCACGTTGCTCGCCTCCAGGCTCCCCTGGATCACCCGGCCGAAGCCATCCTCCTGCGGCGTCCCCATGAGCGGCGGCCCGGACGCGGTGGTCTCCACGTACAGGTTCTCCCCGATCGCCCGCAGACCCGCCGGGTTTGCGAATCGCGCGAGCTCGATCCGCCCGATCTCGATCGGATCCACCCCGCCCGGCTGCGTGACCGTGATCACACCCGTCCGGGACACCATCACCTCCGTGGCATCCGGCGGGATCACCACCTCCGGGACCAGCGGATAACCGCCTTGCGTGACCAGCAGACCCTGATCGGAGATCGTGAAGCTGCCGTCCCGGGTGTAGCCGATCGCGCCGCCCGGGAGCCGGACCTGGAACATCCCCTGGCCGTCGATCGCCAGGTCCAGCGGCCGACCCGTCTGCTCGAGCGGGCCCTGCGTGTCCAGCCGCTGCACCGCCGCCAGGCGGGTGCCCCGCCCGATCTGGATCGCCTGCGTGCTCCCCGAGAACGGATCGCCGATCGTGCCGGCACCCTGCGTCGTCTGGTAGAGCAGGTCCTCGAAGTGCGCCCGGCTTCGCTTGAAGCCCGGCGTGTTCACGTTCGCCAGGTTGTTCGCGATGACCTGCACGCGCACCTGCTGCGCGATCATCCCCGTCGCCGAAGTCCGGAGTGCTGGGTCCATGGCTTCACCGCCTTTTCACTTTGTGTCCCGGATTACGGCCCGCGTCCGTGCGGCGAGCCCCTCAGGAGACCTTGCCAATGTCGTTGGAGATGGTGGACATCACGCCGTCGATCACCCGGATCGACCGCTCCACCGCCGCGTGCGACCGCTGGATCGTGATCATCTCCACCAGCGACGCGATCGGATCCACGTTGCTCCGCTCGAGGTGGCCCTGGTGGATCCGGCGCTCGTCCTCGGGCACGCGCACCCGCGCGTCCGCCGGCACGTAGAGCCCCGCGCCCTGGCGCTCCAGCTCCACGTCCTCCACCGGCCGCTCGAGCCGGAGCCGCCCGTACTCCACGCCGTCCACCGTGACCATGCCGGTGCGATCGATCTCGACCGTGCCCGGAGGGAGCACGAGCTGCCCCCGGTCGGAGAGGACCGGGTTCCCGCTCATGTCCACCAGACGCCCGGCATCATCGATCCGGAGCGAGCCGCCTCGCGTCCACCGCTCCCCGCCCGGCGTCCAGACCACCAGGTAGCCCTCGCCTTCAATGGCCACGTCCAGGTGCCGGCCCGTCGGGTCCAGCGTGCCGGCGGTCCGGTCCGTTGCCGCCTCCGCCTCCGGCGCCCGCCCCTCCAGCAGCCGGGCGAAGACCCGCTGGCCCTTGAAACCCACCGTTTCCGCGTTCGCCAGGTTGTTCGCCAGCACCTGATGCCGGAACTCCCAGTACCGCAGCGCCGACGCCGCCACGCGCAGTCCGTCGTTCATAGCGCCTCCACGGTTCAGCTCTTCCCGCCACGCACCGTCGCCCGGCGGCGCGCTCCGGCGTACGCCGGCACCGGCGCAGCCATCCCCCGCGGCGCCACCCGCGCCAGGGTGACCAGCGCGTCCCGGGCGATCCGGGTCCGCCGCGCCACCTCCGCCGGCGCCGCGCCGTTCGCGAGCAGGCCCTGCGCGAACCGGATCCGCATCCGCCGCGCGTCCGCCCCGGCGTTCACGTCCGCATGCCGCTTCGCCTTCATGCTCCGGCGCCGGAGCATGACCCCGAACACCACGGCCAGGAGCGGGAGCACGGCGCACATAAGGAGCACGACCCGCTCGGGCACGGACCGGAGCAGCGGCACCGCGGCGGCGGCCGCATGGATCCGCCCGGTGACCCGGCCCGGCCCGGAAAGGGTGGGCGCGGCGACGGCCCCGGCCTCCACGACGTCGCCTCCAGCCGCCGGATACGCGGCCTCCGCCGCCTGCGCGCCGCCATCGGCCGGGCTCTCCGCCAGCGGCTCGGCCACGGCGGCCCCCGCGACCTGCGCCGCGCTCTGTCCCCGTGCCACGCCCAGCGGCGGCTCCCCCGCCCGCGCCTCCGCGGGTCCGATCAGCAGTACGACCAGGGCCAACCCCCACGTCATCCTTCTCATGCGTCCCTCCTCAGCTCCTCAGGTGCGCGAGCCGCTGCCGTAGCGTGTTGAGCGCCTTGGTCCGGATCTGCGAGACCCGGGATTCGGTGATGTCCAGGACGGCGCCGATCTCGTGCAGCTTGAGTTCCTCGAAGTAGTAGAGCGACAGGACGATGCGCTCCCGTTCCGGCAGCCGGGCAATCTCGTCCTGCACGATGGCGAGGATCTCGCTCTCGGTGATCCGGTCCTCGATCGGGTCGGCGGAGGTGTCCGCCACGAGCTCCGCGCGGGTGGCGGACCGCCCCCGGGCGCGCTCCACCCGCTCGTAGATCGAGACGGGCGTCGCTTCATGTTCCGCGAGCTGCCACCGCCAGAGCTCCTCGACCTGGATCCCGATGGCGCGCGCGGTTTCGTGGTCGCTCGGCTCCCGCTCCAGCGTGGCGGCGAGCGTGTTCCTCGCCGCGGCCACGGCGCGCTGCCTCCGGCGCACCAGGCGGGAGGTCTGGTCCCAGCGCCGCAGGTCGTCGAGGATCGCGCCGCGGATCCTGGGTGCGGCGAAGGTGCTGAACGCGATCCCGCGGTCCGGGTCGTAGCGTTCGATCGCGTCGATCAGGCCGATCGTGCCGGCGCCCACGAGGTCGTCCAGCTCGGGCCCATCCTGGCCGGGCCGCAGCATGCGCCGCGCGATGTGGTGCACGAGCGGCAGGTGCCTGCGCACGAGCTCGTCGCAGATCGCCGGGTCTCGACGCCGTCGGTACTGCTCCCAGAGCGAACCGTGCTCCATCGGTCACGCCTCCATGAGCCGGAGCTGCGCCGGGCCGTCGATCGGTGCGGAAACGGGTGCGGCGAGTCTGGCGAGGATCTCCCGGGCGGCGCGCACCGCGCGGCAGCGGTCCGGCGTCTGCTCGAGGAGCGTCCCCGCCTCCACCGAGGTGGCCAGCGTCGGATCGTTCGGAACGGCGCCGGCGAGCTCGGCGGACTGGTCGAGGAACCGGTCGAGCGCCGTGGCGAGGACCTGCGTCACCCCGCGCGCCTCGGCGCTCCCCGCCCGGTTCACCACCAGGTCCACGGCGAGCTCCGGCGCGTGGGACCACGCTGCCTTCATGAGCGCGTATGCGGCGGTCACCGCGATGCGGCCCGGGTCCGTCACCACCACGAGGCGTCCGGCGCCGCTCTCCAGCGCGGCCACCACTGTGTCGAGCCGGCTCCCGGCATCGATCACCACGTGGTCGAACTCGCCCCAGAGCCGGCTCAGCCGCCGGACCAGCACGCGCCACTCCGCGCCCGACGGCGCCGGCTCATCCGTGTCCGGCGCAACTCCCGACCGCGCCAGCGTCAGCCGGTCGGAGAGCGCCGTGAGCACGTCCCGCGGTTCGGCGGCGTCGCCGCGCAGGCCGGTGATGCCCGGCCCCGCCGGGGCGTTCAGCATCGTGCTCAGCCCGCCCACGGCCGGGACCCCGTCCACCAGGAGCGCGCTCCCCTCCCGAGCGGCCGCGCTCGCCAGCAGCGCGGCCACCGTCGAGGTGCCCACGCCCCCCTTCCCCGCACCGACCGCGATCACGTGCCCCGCCCGCACCGACCACCGGGTGCGCGGCGGATTCGCGGCCCTGAACCGCCTCACCGATTCGAGCTGCGTGTTCATCCAGCCCTCGCGATCAGCTCTTCGAAGCCGAGGGAAGCCATGAGCCGCGTGGCCGCCGGATGCAGCGCGTCCGGAACGTCCTGCCCGTCGGTCACCCACCGCGCCGGCAGCTCCAGAGCGTACGCCAGCTCCGCCACACCCAGCTCCCCCGGCACCTCATCCAGCTTCGTCAGGAGCACGTGCGTGAGCCCGAGACCCGCCAGCTCATCCCGGATGGCCAGCGCTACGTCCGTCCGGATCGTCGCCGGGAGCACCAGGTGCACCTCCGACGGCCCGATGCGCCGCAGCAGCTCGTGCCACTCACGCCCGGACCCGCCCGCCCGCGGGCTCCGGCCCGGAGCGTCGACCAGGATCACGTCGCACCCGCTCAGCCGCTCGAGCGCACCCGCCAGGTCCGACGCGTCGTACACGACCTCGCACGGCAACCCCGCGATGTCCGCGTACAGCTGGAGCTGCTCCACCGCCGCCACCCGGTACGTGTCCAGCGTGATCAGCCCCGGGCGCCGGCTCCCGAAGACGTGCGGATGCAGCGACAGCTTCGCCAGCGTCGTGGTCTTCCCCGCCCCGGTCGGCCCGACCAGCGCCACGACGTGCTTCCCCGTCCGGCTGCGCCGCCCGGCCGCACCGCCCATGTCCGTGATCCGCCGGCGAAACGCATCCACCTCATCCCGCTTCGCGGCCACCACCTCCACCACCCGCGCCCCGCGGTCCTTCGTCCAGTGGGTCCGCAGGATCAGCGCATCGTCTCCGAGCCGCTTCCTCACCTCGTGCAGGACCCCGTGCAGGTCCCGGCCCCGGAACGTCTCAGTTCGCATTGGGCAGCTCCCACGTAGCGATCGTGATCAGTTCGATGTGCGGCGGCAGCTCCGCGAGCGACACCACCGGAATCGCCGGGAGCACCGGCTCCAGCAGCCGCCGGATCCCCACCCGCAGCGACGGCGGCGTGATCAGCGGAACCGGCCGGCCCTCCGCCCCGTGCACCTTCGTCAGCCGCGCGAGCTCCTGCAGCAGCTTCGTCAGCAGGTCCGGATCCAGCATCCCGCCCGCCTTCGGCTGCCGCGGGTTGAACAGCCCCATCAGCGCCGCCTCGAGCCTCGGCCCCACCGTGATCGCCCGCACCGTCCCGTCCGGCGACGCGTACTGGTCCGCGATCACCTTCGACAGCGCTCGCCGCACGTGCTCCGTCAGCGCCTCCGGGTCCTTCACCTGGTCCGCCGCGTCCGCCAGCGCCTCCAGGATCGTCACCATGTCCCGGATCGGGACCTGCTCCCGGAGCAGCCGCTGGAGCACACGATGGAGCACGCCGAGCGACACCCGCGCCGGAATCACTTCCTCCACCAGCGCCGGGTAGCTCCGCTTCAGCGCGTCGATCATCTCCTGCACGTCCTGCCGGCCGAGCAGGTCCGCCGCATGCTTCTTCAGCGTCTCCATGAGGTGCGTGGCCACCACCGTGGACGGCTCCACCACCACGTAGCCGTTCGCCTCGGCGGTGATCCGGTCCTCCGGCGTGATCCACACCGCCGGCATGCCGAAGCTAGGGTCCGACGTGGCGATCCCGTCCACCGGCTGGAGCACGCCGCCGGTGTCCAGCGCGAGCAGCCTGCGGCTCAGCACCTCGCCCCGGGCGATCTCGGAGCCGCGCAGCCGGATCACGTACTCCTCGGCACCGAGCCGGACATCATCGCGGATGCGGATGGGCGGGATCAGGATCCCGAGCTCGAGCGCGGCCTGCTTCCGCAGGAGCCGGATCCGCTCCAGGAGGTCTCCCCCGTGGGATTCGTCGACGAGCGGGATCAGCCCGTACCCGACCTCGAGCTCGACCGGGTCGATCTGGAGCAGGTCGTGCACCGGGTTGTCCACGGGCTGCGGCGCGTCCGGCCGGGCCTGCTCCACCTGCTCGCGCACCCGGGCCCGCTCCTGGGCAACCCCCGCGGTGCGGGCGGCCAGCGCCACGGCCCCGGCGAGCACCAGGAAGGGCACGGTGGGGAGCCCGGGAACCAGCGCCGTGGCAGCCAGCACGCCGCTGCTCGTCCAGAGCGCCCGCGGCTGCGCCCCGAACTGGCCGAGCATCGCCGTCCCCAGGTGCGTTCCGCCCGCGGAGTGCGTGACCATGATGCCCGCGGCCGTGCTCACGATCAGCGCCGGGATCTGGCTCACCAGCCCGTCCCCCACCGTCAGGATCGTGTACTCGCTGAGCGCCCGGGACAGCGGCAAGCCGCGCTGCACCATGCCCACGAAGATCCCGCCGAGAATGTTGATGGCCGTGATCAGCAGGCCGGCGATCGCGTCCCCGCGTACGAACTTCGCCGCGCCGTCCATGGCGCCGTAGAAGTCCGCCTCCCGGGAGATCTCCTCGCGCCGGCGCTTCGCCTCCGTATCGTCGATCAGCCCCGCGCTGAGGTCCGCGTCGATGCTCATCTGCCGCCCCGGCATGGCGTCCAGCGTGAACCTCGCGGCCACTTCCGCGATCCGGCCGGCGCCCTTCGTGATCACCACGAAGTTGATCGCCACCAGGATCAGGAAGATCACCACGCCGACCGCGTAGTTGCCGCCGATCACGAACTCCCCGAACGCCCGGATCACCTGCCCGGCATCGCCCTCGCCGAGGATCAGCCGCGTGCTCGCCACGTTGAGGGACAGGCGGAACAGCGTCAGGAGCAGGAGCACCGTCGGGAAGCTGCTGAACTCCAGCGGATCGTTCGTGTTCAGCGCCACGAGGAGCACGACCACCGACAGGGCGATGCTCAGCGCGAGCATCAGGTCGAGCATCGGGGCCGGGAGCGGGAGCACCAGCACCGTGATCACGAACACCACGGTGGCCGCGAGCACCAGCTCCGCCGGCCGCCCGAACACGGGACGAGACAGCACCGCCGCCAGACCGCTCATTCGATCACCCTCTCGATCCCGGCGAGGCCGCCGGCCCTACGACGCATCACGTACGCGAGCACCTCCGCCACCGCCACGTACAGCTCGACCGGGATCGGCTGCCCGACGCGGCAGCTGGCCAGCATGGCGCGCGCGAGCGGACGGTTCTCCACGATCGGCACGCCCGCGGCCAGCGCGATCTCACGGATCCGCTGCGCGATCTTGCGCTGCCCCATGGCCAGCACGATCGGCGCGGGCGCCTTCGCCGGGTCGTACTTGAGCGCCACCGCGATGCGCGTCGGGTTCGTGACGACGACATCCGCGGTCGGCACCGCACGGAGCATCTGCCTCCGCGCCAGCGCCCGCCCCATGCTCCGGAGCCGCGCCCGGATCATGGGATCACCCTCCGTCTCCTTGTGCTCCTGCTTGACCTCCTCCCGGCTCATCCGGAGGCTCTTCTCGAACTGCCGGAGCTGGAAGAAGTAGTCTGCGGCGGCGAGCGCGAGGTAAGCGGCGCCCGCGGTCATGAGCACCCGCACGCCATAGCGCCGGGCCACCTCGGCGAGCGCGGCCGGGGACTTCTGCGGGAGCGCGAGCAGCTCCTCCCATGCGCTGGAGAGCGCGAAGTAGACCGCGCATCCGACGATCACGAGCTTCAGGACGGACTTCCCGAGCTCGGCCAGCGACCGGATCCCGAAGATCCGCTTCAGGTTGTTGTGCGGTGCGAGGCGCGACCAATCCGGCTCGATCGGCTTGAGCGAGAGCACCCCGCGCGCCTGGGCCGCGCCCACGAGGACGGCCGTGGCCGCCAGGGCGAGCGTCGGCACAGCGACCACGCCCAGCACCTGCCAGCCGATCCCCCGCACCCACTCCGCCGTGCCCGGGATCCCGACCGGCATGGCCGCGCCCATGCGCGCGCTGTGGCCGAAGATGGCGACCACCGTCTCCGTCAGGGGCCGGATCGAGACCTGCGCCACGACCGCCGCGACCAGGAGCAGGATCGCCGTGGTGACCTCGGGGCTCCTCGCCACCTGGCCTTTCTTCCGCGCATCCTCCCGCCGGCGCGGAGTCGGTGCCTCGGTCTTCTCCTGGAACGACTCAGCCGACACGGTCAGCGGCCTCCGATGAGGGCGTCCAGGATGCGCGTGACCATCGCCTCATAGGCGTCCGGCCACAGGAGGAAGGTCGTGCCGATGAGCGGCAGGGCGACCGCAAGCGTGAGCAGGCCGATCCCGATCTGCACGGGGAACGCGACCATCAGCATGTTCATCTGCGGCACGGCCCGGGCGAGGATCCCGAGGGCCACGTTGGAGACGAGCACCGCCGCGGTGACCGGCGCCGCGAACTGGAGCCCGTGCACGAAGAGCCGGCTGCCCAGCGAGACCATCTCCCACGCGCCCGCCGCGCCGTCCACCGGGCCGCCCACCGGCGCCCACTCGACCGTGGCCGCCAGAGCCTCGAGCATCAGCACGTGCCCGTTCAGCGAGAGGAACACCGCCACCGCGAAGAAGCGGGTGAACTCGCTGAGGATCGGAACCGAGTGCTGGGTCATGGGATCCAGCAGCATCGCGCCCGAGAGGCCCATGTGGATGGAGAGCAGGTCGCCGGCGACCTCCGCGGCCCCGACCAGCACCGCGGCACCCAGCCCGACGGCGAAGCCGACCAGTGTCTCCGCCATGAGCGTGGCCGGCGTCACCGACGGCGCGGCCCCGCCCGCCGTGGCGCCCGCGAGCCCCAGTGGCAGGAGCAGCACCGTCAACACCACCAGCAGCGCGGCCCGCAGCATGTACGGCACCGGGCGGCCCGAGAAGATCGGCGCCACGAGCAGCAAGCCCCCCACGCGCGCCGAGAGGAGCGCCGCGGTGGCCAGAGTGCCCGGGCTGAACGGATCGGTCGACGGCATCATCAGAACACCACCGTCGGCAGACTCCGGAACAGCTCCGTCGTGTACCGGACCGCCGACTGGAGCATCCACGAGAGCGTCAGCAGGAACGTCACGCCAATGGCGAACAGCTTCGCCACGAACGTGATGGTCTGCTCCTGCACCTGCGTCACCGCCTGGAGCACGCTGATCAGCAGCCCGACCAGGACGGCCACGGCCAGCATCGGACCCGCCAGCATCAGCGCCAGCAGGAGCGCGTTCCGCGCAAGGTCGATCACCAGGGCGTGAGGCATCGTCTCGCCGTCCTACCGGAAGCTCGCAACCAGGCCCTGCACCACCAGACTCCACCCATCCACCAGCACGAACAGGAGCAGCTTGCAGGGCAACGAGATCATGGCCGGCGGAAGCATGAACATCCCCATGCTCATCAGCACCGACGCGACGACCAGGTCGATCACGATGAACGGCAGGAAGAGCGCGAACCCGATCTGGAACGCGGCCCGCAGCTCGCTCGTGGCAAACGCCGAGACCAGCGTCATCAGCGGGATCTCCTCCGGCGTCTCGGGCACCGGCGCGCCGCTCAGCTCGATGAACGTCTCCAGGTCCCGGTCCGGCGTCTTCTCCAGCATGAACGTCCGGAACGGCACGATGGCGGCCGCGAGCATCTCGCTCTCCACGAGCTCGCCGCTCATCCACGGCGCCAGCGCCGTGCGGTTCACTTCCGCGAGCGTCGGCGTCATCACGAACGCCGTGAGCAGGAGCGCGAGCGCGGCGACCAGGTGCGCCGGCGGCGAGGTCTGCGTGCCGAGGGCCATGCGCAGGAAGTGCAGCACGACCAGGATCCGCGTGAAGCTCGTCATGAGCAGCAGTAGCGTCGGTAGCAGCGTCAGCAGCCCGATGATGAGCACCGCGCCCACCGTCCCGCTGAAGCGGAGCGGCTCCGGGCCGCTCCCGATCCGCAGGTCGATGGTCGGCAGGCCCGGGAACGCCGTTCCGCGCGCGGACCGCGCCGCCTGCTGCGGAGCGACGGGCGCCGACGCCGCGGCCCGCGCCGCCGCGAAATCGAGCTCTGCGACGTCGTCGGCCGCCGCCGCGAAGGCGGAAGCCTCCGCCGGAGTCGAGGCGTCGAGCGACGTCGCCCCTGGCTCGCTGGCGAACGCGGCGGCGGGCCCGGCGGCGAGGGCGAGCACGAGCAGCGAAGCGCCCACGCCCCCCACCCGCAGCGCGCGCATGAGCTGCTCTCCGAAGCAAATGCTCCCGCGCTCCGATTCGGGCGCCGTGCTCCGCGCTGCGACCGGAGCACTCTCGGCATCGCCCAGGTCGAGAACTGGGCGCACGCCGCCCTCCCCGACCGAGACCACCACCACGCGCTGCCCGATCCGCACCACCGCAATCCCCTGGCGGGGCCCCACGGCCGCCCGGCCCAGCACTTCCGGCTGCCACTCGCCGCCGATGCCACCGCCCAACCCCGCGTAGCGGCGGAGCACGCGGACCAATGCCGCCAGCAGCGCCAGCACCAGCGCGAGCGCGCCGAACACGCTCACCAGCGAGCCGAACGTCACGCGCCGCCTCCTGCCACCGCGGCTTGCGCCACGATGCGCGTGATCCGCACCCCGAACTGCTCGCCCAGCACCACCACCTCGCCCTCGGCGAAGCGCCGGTCGCCGATGTACACATCCACGGGCTCACCCACCGACCGGTCGAGCTGGATCACCGAGCCCCGGCCGAGCCCGAGGATCTCCTGGACGGTCATCGTCGTGCGCCCGAGCACGATGCTGACCTCCATGTTCAGGTCGAACAGCATGGACAACCCCGCCGCATCCCCCTGCATCGCCTGCCCGGGCTTCTGCGACAGCTCGTCCAGGACCGGCGCCGCCGCCGTCGGCGAGGTCTTCGATGTCACGTCACTCATCTCGGTCACAGGTTCGGGTTCAGGTTGGCATGCTCCGACTTCCCGTTGGTCTCCGGGAGCACGATCCCGGTGATCCGGAGCGCCAGGCTCGAGCCGGTCCGACCGGGTTGCGCCTCGAACTGGACCCGGCCGCCCACCAGCACCTCGATCGGACAGTCCGAGGGCAGCCCGGTCTCCAGGACGGTGCCCGGCCGCAGCTCCATCACGCGCCGGACCGGGATCTCGAAGGTCGGCAGCCGCGCCACCACCTCCAGCTCCGTGGCCCGCAGCGCCTGCTCGATCCGCTTGCGGTCCGCCGCCCGCTCGCCCTCCGTGCCCCGTCCGATCTGCAACCGCTGGGACGCCGAGCCCGTGAAGTACTTCTCCAGCACCGGGAACGGAACGCACAACGTGAGCAGGCTCTTCGGGCCGCCCGTGCGGACCTCGATGGTCGCGGTGAGCACGGGGTCCTCACGGTTCGCGATCTGGAGCATGTCCGGGATCGATTCGAACCGGCTCAGCGTGAGGCCGAGGGGGACGTGGTCCTCCCACACCTCCTGGAGGTGCTTCGCGACCCGGTCCGCGACAAGCCGGACCACCATCCGCTCGAGCGGCGTCAACGACCGGGGATACGTCGTGGATTCGCCCGTGCCGCCCAGCAGCCGGTCGATCAGGTAGAAGGCGAAGTCCTGCCCGAAGTCGATCACCGCGAGCTGGCCGCCGCTTTCCCGGACCTCATAGACGAAGGACGAGCACGGCGTGGTCAGCGACGCCACGAACTCGCCGAACGTGTTCTGCTCCACGCTCAGGAGCTCCAGCTCGACCTGCCCACGGACCCGGCCGGACAGCCAGCTCTCGACCGATTTCGCGACCAGGCTGTACATCGCTTCGAGCGCGCGCATGCGCTCCTTGGAAATCCGGTTCGGCCGCCGGAAATCGTAGAGGCGCACGCGCTCCGACTCGCCACCCGCCGCTTCCGCGGCCCCGGGCGAATCCACGGCGCCCTGTCCGGGCGCTCCCGCCTGCATCAGCGCTTCCGTGGACACGGCTTACTGGATCACGTAATGGGAGAAGTAGACCGCGCCGATCTGGGCCCGGGGCACCATGGCCAGCACCACGTCCCGGAGCTCGTTGCGCAGCGTATCCCGCGCTTCCACGTCCACCAGCTCCTCCACGGTCTTCGAGCTCAACAGCGTGAGCAGGGCATCCCGCACCTGCGCCTCGCGCCGGCGGAGCTCCTCGACCACGCTCTGGGTGCGGACCTCGAACACCACCGTGGTCATCAGGAACCGCGTGCCCTTCGTGCCCGCCGGGTTGACCACCAGGTTGTCCACCGTGTAGAGATCGCCCGGCGAACCGGAGCGGCCTCCCCTCCCCCCTTCCCCACCCCCGTGGTCGAAGTCCCCGATCGGCTCGGCGTACCCGGCACCCGACGCCCCCAGCACCCCCGACAGCCGCGGCGCCACCACGAACACCCCGACGGCTGCCCCGAGCACCAGCCCCACCACCAGGACCAGGCCAAGTACCAGCTTTCCGCTCCCTTGCTTCTCCGCCATGGAATCGCCTCGTGCAGTCTCCACACCGCTCGTGTGCGCCATCACACTCTCCACGCCTGCGTTCGCGCGGAATGGCCGAGCGTTTTGCCGCACCGGGTAATGGCACGAGGTGTACCACGTTCCGGAACCTGGCCCGGAGCGCGGAGCCGGAACTGTAAACGATTACGAAGAAACGACTTCTGAGAGACCCCGCCGACGTGAGCCCGAACCTCGGCCACAGCGCCGGCACGGCCGGCCGGAAGACCCTGCCGGGCCCACCCGGTCGGATCTTCCGCTTCGACGACGGGAAAGAAATGCCGGCCGCCGCGTCGCCGCGGCGGCCGGAGGTCTTCAGGGTCGGTAGCGTTGCGTTTTCAGTCGAACTCGAGATTATCGCTTCATATTCACCAGTTCCTGGAGCATGTCGTCGCTCGTCGTGATCACCCGCGCGTTGGACTGGAACCCGCGCTGCGCGATGATCATCGACGTGAATTCCTGGGCCAGGTCGACGTTGGACATCTCGAGCGCGCCGGAGATGATCGTCGACTGGCTGCCCTCACCGGCAAACCCGATCACCGCCGGGCCCGAGTTGGCCGAGACCTGGTACATGTTGTCGCCCGTCCGGATCAGCCCGCTGGGATTGTTGAAGTCCGCGAGCGCGATCTGCGCCAGCTCCATCGTCACGCCGTTCGTGAACGAGCCCACGATCCTGCCGTCGCGCTCGATGCTGATCCGCTCGAGATCGCCCATCGTGTAGCCATCCTGCTCCCTCAGCACCGCCGTGGACGCACCGGCGAACTGCGTGAGCCCGTTGATGCTTTCCGCGGAGCCGAACACGAGGTTGAAGTTCATGACCTCGGCGCCGTTCGCCGGCGTGAACTGAATGGCCACGCTCTCGGGCGACGAGAGCCGGCCGTTGGACGCGAACTGCAGCGTGCCCGAGTTGAGGGCCGTGGAGTCGTCGTTCATGTAGACCGCGTAGTTCCAGTCGCCCCCGGTCCGCGTGAAGACGACCCGGAGCTGGTGGCTCGCACCCATGGAGTCGTAGACCGTGATGGTGGTCTCCCGGGTCGTGCCGTCCGCGGCCTCCGCGTCCAGGTTCCCGCCGATCATCACCTGGGTCGTTGCGCGAGCCGTGGACTTCTGGCCGAACGGCAGCCGGATGTCCGTGATCTCATCCACGAGCACGCCGTCCACCGCCATGCGTCCCTGCACCACGTACCCGTTCGTGGACGTGACCAGACGGCCGTTCGCGTCGAGCTGGAAGTTGCCGGACCGCGTGTAGTACCGCCGCGTGCCGTCCGACACCACGAAGAAGGAGTCGCCCTGGATCGCCAGGTCCGTGGTGATCCCCGTGTTCTCCAGGTTGCCCTGCGTGAACAGCATGTCGATGCTGCCGATGTTCATACCGAGCCCGACCTGGATCGGGTTCGTGCCCCCGCTGACCTGCTGGGCCGCACCGGCCGGACGGCTCGCGCCCTGCACGAGCTGGGCGAACGCCTCCTTGAACGTCACCCGGCTCGACTTGAACGCGATCGTGTTCACGTTCGCGATGTTGTTGCCGATCACGTCCATCCGGACGAGGTGGTTGCGCAGCCCGGAAACCCCGGCGAACAGTGAGCGCATCATGGCTGTGTCTCCGTCGTTGGAGTGTGGTGTTGTTGACTCGATCAGTCCTGCGACGTGATTTCGACCACGTTCCCGAGCGGGATCACGAGACCGCCGCCGGCCATGAGGACCGGCCCCTCGAGGCCGTACCGCACACCGCTCACGCGCGCGTTCGTGTACATGGCCACCGGCACCGACGCCCCGGAAGCATCCAGGATCTCGACTTTGATGCGGTAGACGCCGTCCGGCAGGTCCTCGGTCAGGTCGCTCAGGTCGAGGGTCTGCCGGCCACTTGCCAGCGGGCCGAGCGTCCGTGATGCCACCTCGTTGCCCGATTCGTCGTAGAGCCGGATCGTGCCGCTGGTGCCCGGGCTCGCGAGCTGGATGGTCACGTTCTGCCCCGCTCCCCCTTCGACGCCGATCCGATCCGTGACCGCCAGCACGGTCTTGCCGATCAAGCCGACCGCCGTGCTCGCGTTGTGCGCCTGGATCAGCGCCTGCTGGATCTCCCCCTGGAACGCGAGCCGGTCGTTGATCTCGATCAGCTTCTCAACCGACGAGAACTCCGCGAGCTGGGAGACGAACTCCGTCCCGTCCATCGGATTGAGCGGGTCCTGGTGCCGCATCTGGGCCACCAGCAGCTGGAGGAACTCCTCCTTGCCCAGGAATCCGCCCGCCGGCGGCTGCGCGCCGAACGGCGCGACTCCCGATGCCGACCCGGTCATCGATACGTTCACGCGCCCTCCTCCGGGTTTGCCCCCTTGCGGGAGCGTTGATGATCCGGTTCCGCATCCCGCTTCTCACGATGGGTGGAACCGTCGCGCGCGTATTCCTGACTCCATCCGCTCCCGGTCTCGCGGGCTGGAGCTCCCGCGCGCACGCCCTCCGCAGCCGCGGCCGGTGTCATGGCCCGCGCGGCTTCCAGGATGTCCCCGCCGTCCATCGACGGCCGCACCCGCAGCGTGCCGGGCTCGAGCCCCTTCCGTTCGAGGGCCCCGCGCAGCTCGCTCAAACGGGCGGCGAGGGTGTCGGCGGTCGCCGGGTCCGCAACGTTCAGCATGGCGTTCACCACGGCGCCGCGAACGCCCACACGGATCCGGGCGCCGCCGCCCACATCGTCCAGGTGCAGCAGCATGTGCGACGCGGGCCGCGCCGCGGCCAGCTCCTTCAGCTCCGCAACTTCCAGGACCCGCCCGACGACGTCCGCGCCCGGCACCGCACCGAGCCCGACGCCGGCCCGGGTCGAGCCGACGTTCGTCGGCGCCGGGGCCACGCTCGCCGCGCTCTCCGCGACCGTGCCCGCTCCGCCTTCGGCGCCTACCTGGCCAGGCGACGTCTCCACGGCCACACTCCCGGACACCATCCCCAGCTCGCGCTCCGTCACCCCTCCGCGGGATGCGGCCGCCCGTCCCCGGCCCGTGGCGCCAGCCACACCGGCGAGACCGGCCTCCGGCGCGGCCGGCCGGGCCACCTGCGCCACCGCCGCGGGTGCGGCCGCGCGCACCTCCGCCGCGACCGCCACCGCCGCGGGCCGCGCGACCAGCGGCCCGCCTGCGCCGCCTGCCCGACCCGTGCCCCCGGAGACCGACTCGCCTGTCGCCAGCTCGAGGTGGCCGGGGTCACGGGCGCCCAGCGTACGCAACCCCTCCTCCGCCGCCACCCGCGCCAGCCGGGCGTAGCCGGCCGGGTTGTCGTACGTCCCATCCACGATCACGTCCGCCGCCTGACCCCGCGTGTGCGCCGAGTTCAGCGTCCACGTCACCACCGGCCCCGGCCGCGTCCGCCCCTGCGCGTGCAGGTGCGCCTGCCGCTCCGGCGCCCGGTAGCCCTCCACGACCCGCACGTCGTGACCGTACTCGTCCCGCATCCGCTGGATCACCCGCTCGAGCCGGGACCGGAACTCGGCGTCCAGGCGCCCGAGGTCCGTATCCACTCGCTCCACCGCGGCCCGATGCTCCGCCGTGCTCACTTCCGGCGCGGCGAGCCCAGCCTCCGCCCCGTCCACGTGCGCCGGAGCATCGTGCGCCCCGGCGCCGGCGCCGGGCACGGCCTCCCGCCCGCCCCGCACCACCGCGCCGCCCGCCGCGTCGTCCAGGCCATCGCCCACGGCCGCGTCATCCACCGGCAGCTCCGCCGCCGCACCTTCTGCATCCGCCGCGTACGGCCCGCCCGTGACCCATGCGTCCTCCACCTCCGCCAACACCTCTCCGTCCACACCCGATGCTCCGGCGCCGTGCTCCGATGACCCGGCGCGCCCCCCGGGAGCATCAGCGCCACGCACATCCGACGTCGCCCCGCCTGCGCGCACGGCAGCCGGCTCGTCGAGATCAGAGCCGAATGTGGCATCCCCGATGGGCTCGTGCGCCGGCGGCTCCGGCCGGGGCGCGGGCGGCCGCGCGGCGTTCAGCGCCGCGCCCAGCACCGCTCCGAATTCGGGCGCGGGCTCCGCCTGCCGCCCCACCCGCGCGGCCGCGGGCCGGGCCGCCGGCGCCGGCACGGGAAGGAGCTCGGGGCCGATGCTCATCACGGTCTACCTCCCGTGGCGAAGAGCGTCCGGGTCACATCCGCCGCGCGCTCCGGGTCGAACTGGCTGAGGATCGCGGCGGCCTGCCTCCCGGGCAGCTGCGCGAGGATCGCCTCGATTTCCCGGATCTCGAGCCGCTCCAGCACCCGGGCGGCATCCGCCGGTTTCATGGAGCGGAAGATCGCGGCCAGGCGCCGGGTGCCCTCCGGCGAGCCGGGCGCGGCCGGGGCGACGTCGCCTTCCTCGACCGCTGCCGGCGCATCGTTCCCGGCGTCCGCCAGGAGCGCCGCCGCGCCGCCGGCACCCGCCGTGTCCGGCGCGCTCCCCGCCTCCTGGCCCGGGAGCTCCTGCGCAACGATCGCCACCGCGTCCGATCCATCCGTCGGCAGGCTGTCCTGCGCACCGCTCCCGGCCAGCAGGTCCGCCAGCAGCTCGCCCGGCCCGACCGGCTCCAGGGGGAATTGCGGCAGGCCCATGCCGGGCTCGGCCTCGGGCGTCTCCCCGGCCCCCGCGGCTTCCACGACCTCCACCCCGGCCCGGGGCGCGGCGAACAGCCCGGCCACGGTCCCGCCGCTCAGGCCGAGGACGAAGCCGGCCAGACCGAAGAGCAGTAGTCTCATCACCGCGACGCCTCCTCCTTGTGGACGTTTTCTTGCCTGGCATTGCCGTGCCGGACGATCGCGGTCTCATCCAGGATCTGCTGCTCGGCCCGCAGCCGATCGAGCAGCCAGCTTTCGAAATCCCGCTCCCGGAGCCGGTCCAGGATCCGCCGCTCCCGGCGTGCGCGGTTCATGGCCGCCAGCGCGGCGCTCACGTTCTCTTCCGCCGCTTCCGTCGCCGTCGTCGCCTCCGCGACCAGGTCCCCCAGGCGATCGAGCACGTACTGGAGGTTCTGGAGCTGGCCGACCGACCCGCCCAGGCCGTGCGCCCGGGCGAGCTGGTCCCGGCCCGCGTTCCGCGCCGCCTCCAGCGCCAGCATCGCCTGCCGCGCCTTCTCCGCCTCCTTGCGCGCCCGCGCCAGCTTCGCCGCCATTTCCTTCTCCACTCGCCGGCGCAGCTCGAGCACCTTCTCCAGTCGGAAGCTGTACGCGTTCACGGCTCACCCCGGCGCTGGATCGTTTCGGCACGGGCCGCGAGCTCGAGCATGCCCTGCCGCGTCCGCTCCAGGTCCGACGGCTCGTCCGGCCGCTGACGCAGGAAATCGGTGATGGGGTCCCGCAGCCGGATCGCGGCATCGATCACCGCGTTGGACCCGTACTGGTAGGCGCCCACGGAGATCAGGTCCTCGTTCTCCCGGTACACGGCCAGGAGCTGGAGCACGTTGTCCGCGGCGCGGCGATGCTCGGCATCGATGATCTGGTTCCGCACGCGGCTCGTGCTCTGGAGCACGTCGATCGCCGGGAAGTGGCCGCTCGTGGCGAGCTGCCGGGTCAGCACGATGTGGCCGTCCAGGATGGAGCGGGTCGCGTCCGCGACGGGTTCGTTGAAGTCGTCGCCTTCCACGAGCACCGTGTAGATCCCGCTGATCGAGCCCCGTTCGGCGTTGCCCGCCCGCTCCAGGAGCCGCGGCAGTGCGGCGAAGACCGACGGCGGGTACCCCCGGGTCGTCGGCGGCTCGCCCACCGCCAGCCCGATCTCGCGCCACGCCATGGCCACCCGGGTGATGGAGTCGACCATGAGCAGCACCTGCATCCCCTGGTCGCGGAAGTACTCGGCGATGGAGGTCGCCACGAGCGCGCCGCGGGCGCGGATCAGCGCGGCCTCGTCGCCGGTGGCCACCACCACGACGGAGCGCGCGAGCCCCTCGGGTCCGAGGGATTCCTCGAGGAAGTCCCGGACTTCGCGGCCGCGCTCGCCGAGCAGGGCGATCACGTTGACGTCCGCCGTGGTCCGACGCGCGATCATGCCGAGCAGCGTACTCTTCCCCACGCCGCTCCCCGCGAAGATCCCGACCCGCTGGCCGCGGCCGAGGGTGAGCAGGCCGTCGATGGCCCGCACGCCGGTGGCGAGCGGCTCGCGGACCGGTCTCCGCACCAGCGGGTTCGGCGGATCGGCGACCAGCGGCACGCGCACCGTCGGGCCGAGATCGCCCTTGCCGTCGATCGGCTGTCCGAGCCCGTTCAACACGCGGCCCAGCAGGCCGGGACCGACGTCGACGCCCCAGGCCCGGCCCAGCGGCTCCACCGCGCTCCCCGGGTGCACGCCTTCCAGCCCGCCCAGCGGCATGAGCAGCACGGCGCGCTCGTGGAACCCGACCACCTCCGCCAGCACGGTCCGCCCCGTGGTCGCGCTCCGGATCCGGCAGAGCTCGCCGAGCGGCACATCCAGGCCGGTGGCCTCGATCACGAGACCCACGACCCGTGACACGCGGCCGTAGACCGCGAAGCGGGGCACCGACCCCAGCTTGCGCAGGTAGAGCTCAACCATTGATCAGCGCCCAGTACGCGCGCTCGAGCGCGAGATCCACACGACCGTCCACGATCCTGTCCTGCCCTTCGACCAGGCACCCGCCCCGCCGGACCGCCGGGTCCGGAAGCCAGCGTACCTCCCGGCCGGGCGCGATCGGAACCGGCCCCTGGCCGTCCGGCCTCGCCGCCGAGATCAGCGCGAGATCCTGCGGGTTGATCCGGATCCGGACCGGCTGGTTCAGCGGGAAGTGGGAAAGGGCCCGGCGCACCAGCTCCGCTACGATGTCCCGCCCGGACTCCAGCTCCCGACCGATCAGGTGCTGCGCCACCGCGATCGCCAGCGCCACGAGGTTCTTTTCCATGACCTCCGCGCGCTGGGCCTCCGCCTCCCGGAGCGCATCGACGGCGCGCTCCGCCGCCAGCACCGCATCCGCGAGCTTCGCCGCCTCCTCCCGCCGCCCCTCCTCGATCCCCGCGGCGCGGCCCCGCTCATACGCTTCCTTCAGCTCCTCTTCGTGCCGCTCCACCAGCGCCTGGATCACTTCCTCCGGCGACGGCGCCGGCGGCTCCGGCGGCGGAGGCGGCTCCTCCGGCGCCGGGGGCTCCTCGACCGGCGGATCATCCTGCGGCACGTACAGCTCCAGCTCCGCCGGCGTCCACGTCAGCGGACGCGGGGGCTCCCGCCGCTCCTGCGTGATGCTCCCCAGGTCAATGGACGACCAGGTCATCCACCCCTCCGCCGATCACGATCTCCCCGGCCTCCTCCAGATCCCGCACCGCCTTCACGATCGCCGCCTGCGCCGTCATCACGTCCCGCACGCGGACCGGGCCCAGGAGCTCCATCTCCTCCTTCAGCGCCTCGACCGCACGCTTCGACATGATCGACAGGATCCGGCTCTTCAGCTCGTCGCTCGCCGTCTTCAACGCGAGCGCGATCTCCTTCGACTCCACCTCCCGCAGCACCCGCTGCAACGAGCGGTCGTCCAGCTTGATCAGATCCTCGAATACGAACATCAGGTTCTTGATCTGATCGCACAGCTCCGAACTGTGCTGCGCTATGCCGCTCAGCAGCTCCGCCTCGATCGGGCCCGCAACCTGGTTCAGCACCTCCGCCACCGCCGCCGGGCCGCCCACCGAGCTCATGTCGCGGCTCATCGCCAGCCCGGCCTCGTTGCCCATGGAGCGCTCCACCACCTCGAGGATCTCCGGGAGCACCTTCTCCAGGCGGGCCATCCGGTAGAGGACTTCCGCTCCCAGGTCCGTCGGCAGTTCCTTGATCACCTCGGCCGCCTGCGCCGAGCCCAGGTGCGCGAGGATCAGCGCCACGGTCTGCGGGTGCTCGTTGCGCAGCAGCGATCCGAGCTGCTGCGGATCCGCTTCCCGGAGCGTACGGAAGCCGCCGCTGTCCTGGAGCTGCGACTCGATCCGCTTCAGCACCACCGCCGCCTTCTGCGGACCGAGCACCTGCTCCAGGAGCTGCCGCGCGTACTCCACGCCGCCCTGCGTCAACGAGTGCGCGGCCTGCTCCGTCTTCTCCCACTCCTCAAGGACCGCCTCCGCCACGTCGACCGGGACGTGCTCCAGCCGGGCGATCTCGAGCGTGATCTCCTCGAGCTCCTCCGGCTCCATGTGCTGCGTCAGCTTCGCAGCCGCCTCGGGCCCGAGCGCCATGCAGAGCACCGCGACCTTCTGGCGGCCAGTCAGGTCCTCCACGCGCATCGGCCGCCCGAACACCGACTTCACCATGGCATCAGCCATCCTTCAGCCACGCTCGAAGCACCCGGGTCGCCACGTCCGGCCGATCCGACAGGGCCGCCGAAATCCGTTCCCGTCCCGCCAGGTTGATCGCCGCCAGGCCACCTTCCGGCAGCGCGGGCGCCGGCTCCGGCTCATCCGGCAGCTCCGGAGCCGCCGGCTCCTGCGGCGGCGCCGGCGGACGCAGCGCGGCCAGCACCCGCAGCCCGATCACGAACGCGAGCGCCAGCGCCACCAGCGTGAGCAGCTGCCGGTGGTACTGCTGGACCGTCACCAGCAGGCCACCCTCCGGCGCCGGCAGCACGGGCTCGCCCCCCTCGAACGGCACGTTCACCACCGAAATGGCATCGCCCCGGGACTCGTCGATCCCCACCGCGTTGCGCACCAGCGCCTCCAGCCGGGCCAACTCCTCCGGGGTCCGCGGCTCCATGCGCACGCCGTCCGGGCCCTCCACCTTGCGGTCGTTGACCAGCACGGCCACCGTCAGCCGCTCCACCGCGCCCACCGCGCTCGAGTACGTCTCGAGCATCCGCGTCACATCGAAGGACGTCGACGACGTGGCCGAAGCCGCGCCCTCCGTGTTCGGGCCCGGCGTGATCTCCGACGTCTCCTCGCGGAGCACCACTTGCTGCTCCGGATCCACCGACTGCACCGTCCGGTCGATTCGGTCAAACCGGATCGTGGCCGCCACCCGGACCCGCGCGTTCCCCGCGCCGACCACCTGCCCCAGCAGGTCCTCCGCCTTCTGCTCCAGGTGCTGCTCCACCTCCCGCTGCGCCGCGAGCTGTCGACGCGTCGGCGCCGACGATGAGCCCGGCTCGACCGACGCGTTCAGCACCCGACCCGTGTGGTCCAGCACCGTCACGTTCTCGCTCAGCAGGCCATCCACCGCGCTCGCCACGAGGAACGTGATCCCCTCCACCAGCTCCGGACCCGGCCGCGCGCCCGAGCGCAGCCGCACCACCACCGACGCCGCCGACCGCCGTTCCTGCGAGCGCCGGAAGAGCGGCGACTCCTGGAGCGCCAGATGGACCTGGGCGTCCTCGATCCCGTCCATCTTCTCGATCGTCCGCTCCAGCTCGCCCTCCAGCGCGCGCCGGTAATTGATCCGCTGCGTGAAGTCCGTCATCCCCCAGGCGGGCTGGTCGAACAGCTCGAAGCCCGGCCGGCCCGACTCGGGGATCCCGTCGCGCGCCAGCGCAACCCGCACCCGTGCCAGGTCCGCGTCCCGAACCCGCACCACCGAGCCGGCACGGTCCAGCCGGTACTGGATCCCGTACTCCTCCAGCTTCGCCGTGACCTCGCCGACCATCGTGAGCGGCATCCCCGGCAGCAGCGGAACCCACGTCGGCGCCGTCGCCCAGCGGGAGATGGCGAGGATCACCACCACCATCGCGACCCCCACGCCGATGAACAGCACCCGCCGTTCGCCGCCCAGCCGCTCCAGTAGCCGTCTGACGTTCTCGGGCATCTCCGCCGTCCGTGCTTCCACGCCTCAGGTCTGCATGTTGATCACCGACCGGTACGCCTCGGCCAGCTTGTTCCGCACCTCGATCAGCAGCTCCAGCGCGAGCCCGGCCTCCTCAGCCGACGCCATGACCTGGTGCAGCTCCACCGGTTCGCCCTGGAGGAACGCGCTGATCGCGTCCTTCGCCTCCTCCTGGAGCGCAGAGACCTCGCCGATCGCGCGCTTCAGCGTGTCGGCGAAGCCCGTACCGCCCCGCGCCGGACCGAACCCCTCGAGCCGGATCCCGCCCGTGTCGAACGGGGGCCGCCCGGCGCCGCCGATTCCGCCGATCCCGCCGTTCATCACTCAGACCCGGATGTCGATCCGCCCGCCCCGGACCGCCGGCGCGGACGAGGCATCCCCCGCACCGGGCCGGTACGTCAGCGGACCCATGGCCTGCACCCGCGCGAAGTACGCGCGCTCTTCCGTCGTCAGCACGCTCCACAGCGCCGGGTCCGTGCCCGGGGGGGCGGCCGCCGGCACGGCACTCGCGCTGGGCGACGTCGCACCCGAACCCGCCACGGCGCCCGCAGCGCTCCCCGCGCTCGCACGCTCCCGCTCCGTGACCTGGCGCGACGCACCACCGGCCGCCGGGTGCCCCGGCTCCCGGATCAACCCCGGCAAGACCTTCGTTCCGTCGATCCCACCCAGCGACATGGACGCCTCCTTCCTCAGATCTCCAGCGCGCGACGCAGCATCGACTTCACCGCCTGGAACACCGTGGCGTTCGCCTCGTACGCGCGCCTCGCCTCCATCAGCGTGATTAGCTCGTCCGTCTGCCGCACGTTCGGATACCTCACGTAGCCCGCCTCATCCGCGTCCGGATGCCCCGGATCGTAGACCAGCGGACCCTCCGTCGGATCCTCCGCGATCCCGACCACCTCCACCCCGCCCGCCTCCCGCGGACCCGGCGGCGCAATCCGCGGAGCACGCCCCGCAACCGCCACCTGCACCTCCTCGAACGGCTTCGGCGCCAGCTCCACCACCTTCCGCCGGTACGGCCCTCCGTCCGGCGTACGCGTCGTCTCCGCGTTCGCGATGTTCTCCGCCGCCGTCTCGATCCTGCGACGCTGCGCCGAGAGCCCGCTCGCCGCGATCGCCAGCCCCCGGAACAGCGGCCGGACCCCGGAGCGGAACTCAGACCCGATGAACCCGAGCCGTTCGATCATCCACGCTCCCTCACGCTCGCGCGCACCTGCGCGTAGACCTTCTGGAGCAGGCGCGACGTCGCCTCGAACCGGATCTGCTCGTCCGCCAGGGCTACCATCTCCTTCTCCAGGTCCACCCCCTCCCCCTCCGCCCCGGCCGCCGCCGCGCCCGCCAGCGCATCCGAAAAGCCCGGCGTGGACGCATTCGCCACCCGATGCGCGATCCGACGCATCTCCTGGCTGGACGCGTCCAGCGCCTCCTTCAGCGCGGGCGCGATCGAGCCCCGACCGATCAGTCCGTGCAGCATGGCGTCATCACCTTCCCGTTCGCGGTAGGGAACCGGCGCCCGTACCGCGGGCCGAGCGCCGCGCTTTGCCCGAGGCAATCCACGTTCCAATCGCGGCAACGCGAAAAAATGCCCCGCGCGCGGGCCCGTCACGCCCCCTCGAACACCAGCGCAAGTCGTCCGTGGACAATGACTTGGAAGATCAGGCAGGAACTGCGGTCACCGCGACGGGATCGCGCGGGCCGCGATCAGCGGCTGCGCCCCGGAACACCCCGGAGCGGCAGATCTTTCCGCGCTCGGCCGGATGCATTTTCCGCCGGCCGGCGGCTTCGTCACCCGCGCCGACCGGCCCGGCCGCTCATTCCGATTCGTTTTCGAATTTGAATTGGAAACCGGATTCCGGATTATTGAGCTTGTTCCGGAGGGTGCGTACGCTGATGCCGAGGAGTTCCGCCGCGCGCGTGCGGTTGCCGTCCGTCGCCTCCAGCGCGCGACAGATGAGCTCGCGCTCGACCTCGGCGAGGTTGAGCGAGTTGAGGACGATGGTCGGCTCGGAGCCGTTCCCGGTCCCGGCGCCGTGCGTGCCGGTCGTCGCGGCCGCGGCGGCCGCCGTGCTGCGCGTCCCGGTGGTCGTGGCGACCTGCTTCACCAGCCCGAAGCGCTGCGGCTCGAACGACTCCGGCCGGAGCTGCCGCCCCGGGCTCAGGATCACCGCCCGCTCCACCGCGTGAGCCAGTTCCCGGATGTTGCCGGGCCAGTCCTGCGCCTGGAGCCACGCAATGGTCTCCGGCGGGATCGGGCCGATCTCCTTCCCGATCTCCGCCGCCGTCCGCTTCGCGAAGTGCTGCGCCAGCAGCGGGATGTCCTCCTTCCGCTCCCGCAGCGGCGGGACGTGGATCGGGATCGCGTTCAGCCGATAGTACAGGTCTTCCCGGAAGCTGCCCTTCGCGACCTCGTCGGCCAGATCCCGGTTCGTCGTGGCCACGATCCGGACATCCACCCGGACGGGCGTGGTCCCGCCCACCCGCTCGAACTCCTGCTCCTGCAGCACCCGGAGCAGCTTGGCCTGGAGGTCGAGCCGCATCTCCGAGATCTCGTCCAGGAGGAGCGTGCCCCGGTGCGCCCGCTCGAACGCGCCCTTCACCTGCCGGATCGCGCCCGTGAACGCACCCTTTTCGTGCCCGAACAGCGTGCTCTCCACCAGGTTCTCGGGCAGCGCCGCGCAGTTCACGCTGATGAACGGGCCGTCCCGCCGGTCGCTCAGCGTGTGCACCGCCCGGGCGAGCAGCTCCTTCCCCGTGCCCGACTCGCCCTGGAGCAGGACCGTGGCGCGCGTGGCCGCGACCGTCCGGATCGTCTCGAGGATCCGCTTCAGCGCCGGACTCTCGCCGATGATCTCCCGCTCCACCCCCAGCTCCGCCACCCGGTGCCGCAACGCTGCGTTCTCCCGCTTCAAACGCGTGAACTCCAGCGCCTGGCTCACCACCAGCTCGAGCTGCTTCGGACGGATCGGCTTCGTCACGTAGTCGACCGCCCCGGCTTTCACCGCCGTCACCGCGTGCTCGATCGAGCCGTAACCGGTGACCATCACCAGCGGGACGTCGTAACCCCGCTCCTGCATCTCCTGCAGCAGCTCCAGCCCCGTCCCGCCCGGCATCCGGTAGTCCGACACCACCAGGTCGATCTCGCCCCGCGCGAGCACCGTGAGCGCCGCGTCCATGTTCCGCACGCACACTACACGATGCCCCGCCCGCTCCAGCGCTTCCTTCAGCACCGCGAGCGTGGTGGGCTCATCATCGACGCACAGAATCATGGCCATGGGAGTCGCTCGTCCGACGGACTAAAGTCTTCAACCCCGAGTGCCGATATTGTGACGTGGCAGAATACCGCATGGCGGGAGGCTGCGCAACGGCCAGCAACATTGTCCACGGAGATCGGGGGCGAAAGTGAGAGTCACCCACGCGGGAACGAGCCGTACCCTGCTCACCGAATTGCAGCAGAATCAGCGGCGGATTGAGGACGCCCAGGCACGTCTCGTCACCGGCCGACGGGTCCGGACCGTATCCGATGATCCCGTGGCGGCCGCCGCGATCATGCGGACCTCCAGCGAGCTCCGCGCCCTCGGCCAGTACCGGCGCAACGTGGTCTACGCCGAGATGCGCCTGGCCGCCGAGGAGCACGCCCTCGACCGGCTCAACGAGATCATGATCCGCGCCCGCGAGCTCGCCGTCTCCCAGGCCGACGCCACCGCCAACGAGATGACCCGCGCCGCCGCCCTCGCCGAGGTCGAGCGCCTCATCGAGTCCGTGACCCAGCTCGGTAATACCCGCCTGGCCGGCGGCTACCTCTTCGCCGGCGACGCCGTCGACCGCCCGCCCTTCGAGAGCACCGGCGTCCTCGCCCCCGACATCACCGGCATGCAGGGCGTCAAGATCGCGCCCAACTACGTCGTGGCCGTGACCCACAACGCCAAGCAGGTATTCGAAGACACCGGGGTCCTCGCCTCCCTGCACCGCCTCCGGGACGCCCTCGCCGCCAACGACGCCGAGAGCGTCGCCCAGAGCATCCCCGAGCTCACTCACGCGTTCGAGGAGATCCAGTACCTCATCGGCGAGGTCGGCGCACAGGCCAATCAGTTGACCCTGGCGGGCGATAGCGCGGACGCCCTGACCGCCGAGCTCACGATCCAGCGCTCCCACCTCGAGGACGCGGACTTCGAAGCCGCCATCATGGAGATCGCGTCCCGGCAGACCACGCTGCAGGCCGCAATGCTCGCCACGTCCAGGATCCTGAGCATGCGGCTGACCGACTACATCCGCTGACCCCTCGCGCCTCCCGGCGAGTCCTCCCACGCCAAAGGAATCGACCCCGCCGCGTCGTTTGCACGGCGGGGTCGACGTCATCCGGGACCCCTCGCGGGCGCCCCCGGAACCATCTCACCAGTGACGGTCGAACCGGTCCCGGCGATGCTTCGGCCGGTCCCTGAAATCCCACGGATCCCACCAGAACCCGTCCACGAAGGGCGCGCCGCCGAACGGGTCGAACGGCCAGAACCCGGCGAACGGATCGAACCACGGCGCCGTCGGGACGCACACCCCGCTCACGGCGAAGTCGCCCCGGCCGAAAGGCGCCCGGAACGGGTCGATCCCCCGCCAGCCCGGCAGCACGAAGAGCTGGCACGACACCGAGCCGCCGAACCGGTCCAGCGCGAAGAGGCCCGGAGACCCCGGGATCAGCCGGAAAGCGCCGAACGACACGTCGTCCGGGCCCAGGACGGCTTCGCCGATCCTCGGTTCCCCCAGGGCGACGACGCGCGGTCCCACCTCCCCGGTGCCGGCACCCGCCGCCGGCACCCTCGCCATCCCGGCGCCGACCGCGACCACGCCGGCCGGCTTCGCCTCCAGCGCGGCCCTCCGCGCGCGATGCCGCTCCAGCACCGCCGCCCGCCGCGCCTCCGCCTCGGCTCGCCGCAGTGCGGCACGCTCCTCCGCCGAGGTCCGCATGTCACCCGCCGTGAGCCGGTCCACGGCGTACGCATCGCCGGACGCCTGCGCCTCGGCGTTTCCCGCCGCGCCCGGAACCACCATGGACGCCGCGAGCCCGAAGAGAACCAGCCGTATCGCTTTCATGTCGCCTCCCGTCTCGCGTTGCGCCACCCCTCCCCACCCCGCCGCGCGTCCCCGCGCGCAGCCCGCCTCGCAGGGACGCCCGGCATGTGCCTCCTCCCCCGCCCACCCAACCGCCGTATCGTACCAACGACCGGGCCCGCCCCGCTGCACCCGGAATCACCCCGACCGGGCCCCTATAGGGCCATACTCGCGTCGAGGACTCGCTCGGCTACGTGTCCACCGACCCATCCCCGGGCCGCCGAACCCGTCCGCAGCCACCGCTACGGCCCGGATCCATGACCACCCGCGGCCGAACGACCTCCTTGCCCGCTCCCCGCCCGCCCGCGCCCCCGTACGCCGCCTCCGACCCGCGTCGACGCCCGCCCGAGCCCTGCTCCCGCTCCGAGGCCACGACCACCACCTGTCCCCCACGCCGCATCCGTGGGAGCAACCGGCAACGGCATTCGGCTCCGCCCGTGGGTCGGATACGGGTGCACCGATTCGGTGAGGATCGGCCGACCCCGGCACCGCTCCCTTCGTTCACGCCCCCCGGAGGCCCCCTGCCCCCATGGTCGGCGACGTATGGCGTCCCCCCGACCCGCCCGCAGAACCACCCCGGGGCCACGCCCGCGAACGCCGAGAGCCGTCCCGGCCCCTCGCGCGTCGGCAACCGATCCGCCGCCCCTCCCCCCGGGGCGGACCCGAGCGTCCACGCCCGCACACCGCCCGCCCCCGTTGCCCCCACCAGCCCCACGCCCCCCACACCTGGCCCTCCCTCACAATGCGCCCCCGCATCGCCTTGTGCAAGGATCTCTCCGGCCGTATTCTTGCCACACGCGCAACCACCCGGGCTTCCTCACCCGCCAACCAGCGAGGTCTAGACATGTGGGCCCTGATCATCCTCGCCGTGTTCGCCGTCGGGATCATCCTCATCTACAACGGCCTCGTCAAGTTGCGCGTGCAGTGCGACAACGCGTGGGCCGACATCGACGTCCAGCTCAAGCGCCGCTACGACCTGATCCCCAACCTGGTCGAGACGGTCAAGGGCTACGCCTCCCACGAGCGCGACACCCTCGAGGCCGTGATCAACGCCCGCGCCCGCGCCATGAGCGCCCAGGGCCCCGCCGCCAGGGCCGAGGCCGAGAGCGCACTGACCGGCGCGCTCCGGTCCCTCTTCGCGCTCTCGGAGGCCTACCCCCAGCTCCGTGCCGTCGAGAGCTTCTCGAACCTCCAGAACCAGTTGAGCCAGATCGAGGACGCGATCCAGAACGCCCGTCGCTACTACAACGCCATCGTCCGGGACCTCAACACCAGGATCGAGCAGTTCCCGTCCAACATCATCGCCCGCTCCTTCGGCTTCAAGCCGCGGGAGTTCTTCGAGATCCCCGATACCGAGCGGGACGCGCCGCGGGTCAGCTTCTCCTGACGGCCTCCCTTCTGCCGCGGGCCGCTGGCGGGCACTGCGCCCGCGTGGCCCGCAACCGCGCGCCGGGCGTCGGGCCAGTGGAACTCTGAGTCGGCGGCGGGGCTAGATGAACGCGAGCGCTGATGAAAGGAGAACGATGGATCAGCTCGTCGTCGTCGCACACCCCGAGCCGATTCCGCTGGAGGCGAGGCGGATCGAGCACGATGCCACGCCCTCCGGCGCCGTCGCGCTCGCGTACTATTACAACGGCAACATGATCGCCCGCGGCGTCGTGGCCGAGGAGGCCATCGACGCCATCCAGGCCCTGCTCAGCACCCCGATCTCCGTGGCGCTCGCCGCCACCGAGGATGAGCACGGGAACATCGAAGCGCGCGTCTGCCTGATCCTCCCCATGGACCCGGAGCAGCTGCGCCGCGAGGCCGAGGCGGACGACGAGGACGATGAGCCGTGGAAGGCGAGCGTGCCTGCGCCGCCCACCGAGATCTTCGACGGTGGCTACGCCACGGAGGAGGAGCCGCGCGGCCACCACATCGCGCTCCTCCCCATCGGCAACGTGGTCCGCGGTTACGCCGACCGCTCCTACCCCGAGGACATCGCGGGAGACGTCCGCGAGATGCTCGAGAACCTCCTCGCCGGGCGGGCCAAGGACGCCGTGGCCAAGGCCATCGACGACCTGCTGAACAGCATCTGACCGGGCCTACACCGCCCGCAGCGCCTGCTCCAGGTCCGCGATGATGTCATCCGGATGCTCGATCCCCACCGAGATCCGGATCATCCCGGGCGTGATCCCCATCTGCCGCTGCGCATCCGGCGGGATGTCCGAATGGGTCATCGTGGCCGGATGCTCGGCCAGGCTCTCCGTGCCCCCGAGACTCACCGCGAGCTTCACGAGCTGCAGCGCGTTCAGGACCCGGAACGCCTCCGCCTCGCCGCCGCGCACCTCGAACGAAAACGTCGCGCCCGGCGCCAGACACTGCCGGTCGTAGATCGCCCGCAACGGCCCGTCCTCGGGCAGGAACCCCAGGTAGTGCACCCGCTCCACCTTCGGGTGGTCCCGCAGGAACTCCGCCACGTAGCGCGCGTTCTTCATCTGGCTCGTCATCCGGAGCTTCAGCGTCTCCAGGCTCCGCATGAGCAGCCAGCCGGTCCACGGCCCGACCATTGTGCCCAGGATCGTGCGCATCCCGCGCACGGACGAGAGCAGCGCCTCCGAGCCGAGGCATGCGCCGGCAATGACGTCGCTGTGTCCGCCCACGTACTTCGTGAGCGAGTAGAGCACCAGGTCCGCGCCGTGCTTCAACGGGTGCTGCCACAGCGGCCCGAGGAAGGTGTTGTCCACGGCGACGAGGACTCGGCGTCCCCCGTCGCTCAGCGGACGCGCCACCTCCGCGCAACGCGCAATGTCCACCAGCGCGTTCGTCGGGTTCGCCGGCGTCTCCACGTAGATCATGGCGACCTGGCCCAGCCCTTTCGCCTCCTCCACCGCCGCCTCCAGCGCGCCCTCCACCCCGGCCGGGAACGTGACCCGCTGGATCCCGAACCGCGGCAGGATGTTCCGGATCAGGAACTCGGTCCCGCCGTAGACCGGCTCGCTGTGCACGATCACGTCCCCCGGCTGGAGGAACGTCAGTAGCGTGGTGGAGATCGCGGCCATTCCGCTGGAGAAGGTGAGCGCGGATTCCGCCTCGTCCCAGAGCGTCAGCCGGTCCTCGAGGATCTCCAGGTCCGGATTGTTGATCCGCGAGTAGATCAGCCCGGGCTCCTCCGCGGGGCCCCGCTCCCGCAGCCCGTACGCCAGCTCGAAGAATGCCTTGCCCTCCTCCGCCGTCTCGAACACGAACGTGGAGGTCTGGAAGATGGGGCTCTTCAACGCGCCTTCGGACAGCCGCGGGTCGTACCCGTAGCTCATCATCAGCGACTCGGGCCGCAGCGCGTGTCCGTCGATGTGGCGCTTGCGGTACCGCTCTTCCCGTTGCGTCATGGGCTTCTCTCCTGCTCCGGAGTGGTCGATCATGATGCATCCCCGAGGCGGGTCCGGGCAACCGCGGCGCCGCACCGCCCACGGCCGCGCCCCCGGTCGTGGAAATTTCCGCGGATCCCGCTAACTTCAGGGTATGGACGGATCCTCCGAAATCGGTCGTGAAGAGGCCCGCTTCCGGGAAGTGTTCCGCACGCTCCACGCGGACCACCTCGCATGTGCGGGAGATGAGTGGTTGACCGCCCCGTGCACGGGCCCGGATGGGAAGCCCGTTGCGCGCCCGATCGTCTGGTCGCGGCGCAACGGCCCGTGGACCCGCGTCGAGGTCCTCTGGGTCGGCGCCGCACCCGGCAACAGGGGCGGACGCGGCTCCGGAGACATGGGCGCCCACGGCACCCGCATCCCGTTCGGTGGCGACGTCGCCGGGGCGAACCTCGACGTGCTCCTCGGCTCCATCGGCCTCGACCGGAACACCACGTTCATAACCGCTGCGCTGAACCAGCTGCCCGCCAGGGGCGGCGGCGAGCCGACGCCCGCCGAGATCGTCTCGCCCGCCGGCAACTACAGGAGCAGTCTGCACGCGCTCCGGGACACGGTCCTCGCGGCCGGCCCCCGCCTCATCGTGGCACTCGGCAACGTTGCGCTCCGGGCGACCGTCGCCGCGGGCGTCGTTGACGCCGCCCCGCCGGCCCGGAAATCCGGCGATCCCGGTTCGGCGCTCTGGCTCCCCACCGCCGCGCGGCTCGAAAAGCTCGGTTTCCGCCGCGGCGAGCCGGCCGTATGGACCGAATTCGCACCTCCCGACCCCGCCTTCGTGCGTGCGTGGCACGACAACTGGGGCGATGCACCGCTCCCCGCGATCCTCTGGCTCACCCACCCGAGCGCCCAGAACATGAGCCCCTTCGCCGGGCGCCATACCGCGTTCCACCGGCGCATGGTGGAGGCCCGGGACGCGCTCCGGGGAGCTGCTTGCCGCGTGCTCGGCCGCGAGCCTCCCCGGGTCCGTCCGGAACCGCCCGCCACCGGCATCTATGCGCTCCCCGAATGGGTGTCCCGCATCGGACCGTACCACGCCCGGCTGGACCGCCTCTGGCGCGAGCACGGCCTGTGACATGCGCTTCGACCCGTTGCATAAATCGTTACGGGCCATTACCTATAATCGATATGGTCTATTACGCTCGCGTGCCGCTCAGGAAAAAGATCCCTACGGTTCTCGTGCGCCTGGACACCGATGACGGCGTGGTCACGTTCCGGGCCCGCTGGCACCGCTCGGCGCTCGAGCTCCAGCGCGCCATCCTCTTCCGGCTCCGCCAGGGCCACCCGCTCTGGTTCGAGGATGAGTGGGGCCACTCCCACTGCTTCAAGCCCGAGCGCGTCTGGGGCGCCCTCGTCGACGGCCGCTGAGCCGGCACGGAAGCTTCTCCGGCGCGGGCGCGTGGCCCGGCGACGTCGCCGCCCCACACCCGCGCTGCTCCGACCTGTCGCGATTTACGCCGTTCCCGCGTTATCGTTAGAACACCATTCCGCGTCGTGTCCCGCACCGCCGTGCTCCGGCGGGCCGTGGCACGCCGCTCCCGGTTCGACCTGACGAATCCGGTGCGTCGCAATGCTCGTGACTCCTTCGCCGATCGTTGCCGACCGCAACCGCCGCCCCGGCCAATCCCTGACGCGGGCGCCTCGACCCTGAATCCATGATGAGTTCGGTTTGCCGCGCATCGACGCTGTTCGCGGCCGCGTTCCTGCTCGCGGCGAACGGCGTCCTGGGCCAGGCCACCGGCACCATCATCGGCCGCGTGGTGGAAGTGCAGTCCGGAAAGCCGCTGGCGGGCGCCGAAGTCCGGATCGCCCATCCGCCGCTCCGCACCCTCACCACCGAGGAGGGGCGCTTCGTCCTCGCCGCCGTGCCCGTGGGCCAACGCACCCTCCACATCGAGTTGCTCGGGTATCGGCCCGTCACCATCGAAGGGGTCCAGATCCGCGCAGGACGGCCCACCGAGTTGCAGATCGAGCTCCAGCCCACCGCCCTCGAACTGGAGGGCGTGGCCGTGGATGTGGACCGCATTCGGTTGATCGAGCCGGACATCGCGGTCTCCCACGAGGTGCTCATAGGCCGCGAGCTCCGCGACCTCCCCGTCGACCGCGTCGCGGACGCGATCGAACTCGCGCCCGGCGTCTCGGACGGCCATTTCCGCGGCGGGAGGATCGGCCAGGAAGTCTACGTGGTGGACGGCATCGCCGTGAAGAACCAGCTCGAGGCCTCCACCCAGGGTGCGGCCATCGAGCTGTCTCCCACCTCCATCGAGGAGCTGGACGTCATCACCGGCGGCTTCGGCGCCGAGTACGGCAACGCCCTCGCCGGCGTCGTCTCCTTCGTCACCCGCCGGGGCAACCCGGACCGTTGGGAACGACGGGTCTCTCTGTTGACCGACGCCTTCGCTTCCAGCCTCTCCCGCGGGTTCACCGGGCTCTCCATCTCCGCCGGCGGCCCGATCGGGTTCCTGGGCCGCGGCACCACGATCTTCATGGACCTGTTCGCCCAGGGGATGCTGGATGCCGACCCGCGCGCCCGCGGGCTCACCTGCCTCCAGCCGGACGACGTCGGTCCCGACCTCGCAGCCGAGATCCTCGCCCTGTCCCGGTACTCCGGCCCGGCGCGCCTGCACTGCCCGTACGTGAGCGACATGATCCCGCACCAGGCCGGAGACAAGCTCATTGCCTTCGCGCGCCTGGACCGCCCGCTCTCCGGCGAGACCTCGCTCAGCGCGACCGTGCTCCGGAACCGGACGCAGCAGCAGCTCTACACGCCGGAGTTCAAGTACAACCCGCATTACCAGCTCGGTCAGCGGACCGGCGCCACCATGGCCACGGTCACCCTGGACTGGACGCGCCACCGCGAGGGCCGCGCCTACCATGTGACCGCCCGCGGTGCGGCCATGCGCCAGGAGAGAATGCTCGGCGCGATCGACGTGCGCGCCGCGGAGGACCGGGCCTCCCTGGCCGGCTTTGCGTTCTCCCGACTCCAGTTCCTGGGCGAGGACTTCATGCGCCGGCCCATCGAGGAGCAGCTCGCTGCGGCCACCGGCATACCCGGCTACATCCGGCCGGGCGGTGCCACCGGCTCGCCATTCGGGCCCGCCGGCGAAGGGATCTTCTTCACGGAAGGCACGCCCTCCCTCGCGGCCTGGACCCGCTCGGAGTTCATTGGCGGGGACGTCACCGGCGAGCTCTACGCGGCCCAGGGCAGCGCGTTGCGCGGCGGCGCATCCGTCCGGTTCTACCGCGTCGAGAGCTATGAGCGGGTGCTCGCGTACCTGCCCGGCTCCGTGCCGAACTACGCGCGCTTCTATCCGGCTACGGTCAGCGCGTTCGCCGAAGCCAGGCTCGCCGCCGCCGAGGAGGTCACCATCCAGCTCGGAGCACGGCTGGAAGCGTTCCGCTCCGGCCTCCGTTACGTGGAGGACCGGGCCAACCTCCTCGCGCCCGTGCTCGATGCCGGATGGAAGTACAGCATCATGCCGCGGATCAGCGCGGTCGGACCGGTGCCCGGCACGAACGGAGCCACCGCTTTCCGGTTCAGCTTCGGACTCGTCGCCCAACCGCCCGACTTCCAGTACTTCCTCGACACCGCCATCGGCGACTCGCTGCGCACCGACATCCGTCGGCAGGGCAATCCCAACCTCGCCTTCGAACGCGGCACGTCCTACGAGGTCGGGCTGAGCCAGCTCCTCGGGGAAGGCTATTCCGTGACCGTCACGGGCTTCCGCAAGGAGCTCACGAACCTGGTGACCGGCAGCATTCAGTTCGAGAATACCGCGCCGGGCCAGTTCACCACCGGCGCCTACGGATCCGCGAACGGCCTGGAGGTCGCGGCCCGCGGCCGCTGGCCCGGCATCACGGCCAGGGTCGGTTACACGCTCCAGAAAGCCACCGGCCTGGTCTCCAGCGCCCTGAGCGACACCCTGGTGTCGCGCGACGACCGGGAGCTCGTCGAAGCCCCGCTCGCCTTCGACCGTCGCCACACCGCGGATGCCGCGCTCTTCCTCGGCCGCGCCGCCGGCAACGTGGACTCCAGGTGGAGCGCATCGCTGGTGACGTCGATCCGCAGCGGTTACCCGTTCCCGCGCCCGGCGTCCGATACGATCCGGCTCGGCAGCCCGTTCCCGGAGAACCTGCCCTGGACCGCGCGGCTGGACCTCCGGCTCAGCCGGGAGCTCGGGAAGGTGCCGGGCTGCGACCGGTGCGCCTGGCGGATCGTCGCGGACGGTCGCAACGTGCTCGGCCGGACGAACGTGCTCGGCCTCCGTCGGGAGACCGGGACGGTCTCCCCCTCCATCGACGAGGTCCGGACGCTGGCCGCTCACCCGACCGATAACCAGCCGATCCCGAGGGAATCGCCGCGCTATTCAGCGCACGTCGACCTCGACGCCGATGGCGTGATCTCGGCCGAAGAGTTCCGCATCGCCCGCATCGCCGCGGCGATCGACCGCTTCGACCCGACGCTCTTCTTCGCCGAGCCGCGCCTCATCCGAGTGGGACTGGAGGTCAATTTCTGATGCGTACTCTCCCCGTCCTGCACCGTCGAGCCGCGGTCCTGCTCACGGCGGCGTGCGCCGCGTGCGCCGAGCCGCCTGCGGCCTTCGAGCCTGTCGACCGCCCCCAGGATCCGGTCGTCAGTCCCTGGCGGTTGACGTTCAATCCCGGCGATGACCACACCCCGGTCTGGTCGCTGGGCGGAGACTCGATCATCTACGTGGCCCAGGGGTTCGAACCGGGCATGACGTCTCCCGGGGTCCTGGTCGTGCAGCCGAAGGAACGCGGCGTCGCGTTACCGCTCCTGACGAGCATCCAGCACCCCTCGGCTCCACAACGCTGGCTCACCGCTCCTGCCCCATCGCCGGATGGGCAGCGCCTGGCATTCGTCGAGCTCCAGGAGGTGATCCTGGCCGAGCCGTGCTCCGGCACCTGGATCTGCGATTCGGCCGACACGGTCGGCTCGGTGGCCACCCTCCTCGGGGCGGACGTCCGGGTCCGGAGCCTCGACGCCACCGGACCGCTCGCCAACGATCCCCTGCTCCGCCTGAACCTGCCCGCCCGGTACGACCTGGGGCACGAGCCAGGCTCCGGCCTCATGTGGACCAGACTCGAGGTGCTCCCCTATCAAGAGCTCTTCCGGGATGAGGACGCTCCCATCTTCCGCCCGGGTTGGTCGCCCGACGGCCGTCGTATCGTGACGAGCGACGGCGTGTCGCTCCGGATCTGGGACGTGGCCAGCGGTGTCTCGTCTCCGATCCCTGGCACGGAGGATGGCATGCTCGCCGCCTGGAGCCCCGACGGAGAGTGGATCGCGTTCGTCAAGCCGGAACGTACGGACAGGATACGGTTCAGGTGCACCTGCATGACCGGATTCGGCCCCATCGCCGTGCAGGACCGGGTCGTGTACAGGACCGGGCGCCGCATGATCGCTATCATCCGGCCGGACGGCACCGGCTACGCCGAGCTCGTGGAGGGGACGGAACCCGCATGGCTGCCGGACTCCCGCGGCATCTGCTTCCAGAACGCCGACCGGCTCTGGGTGGTGTCCATTGACGGCGGATCGCCGATCGAAATCCCGAACACGATGGGTGGCCGAGAACCCGCCGTTTCACCCGATGGGCGCTATGTGGTCTTCTCTCGCCGGGCCCCGGCGGGAGACCGGGATGTCTGGATCGCCGAAATGAGAAGCTCAGTACCATGATGCGTGGCCATCCGAACCGTATCGGCCCGGCATTGCGTACCGTCGTCGTGGGCCTCGTGATCGCCGCTGCCTGCGCAGGGTGTGGAGATCCGGTCCTGATCCTCGGTGACCAGCCGGCCGTGTTCCGGATCGTCGTCGGGATCCCGGGCTCGTCCGGCACCACGGTCGACTCGCTCGGGACGGCCAGCGAACTCACCGGACCGCAAGGACTGGCCGCCTCGGGGGATGGCACGGTCTATATCGCGGACCGGAGGGGCCGGATCGTGGCCGCGGATGCGCGTGGCCGCTTCCACGTCCTGGTCGATCACGGCAACTGCACGTCTGCCGCGTGCGTGCTCGGTCAGCCCCACGGCATCGCCCTCGACCAGTCCGGGGGGCTCCTCGTGGCCGACGAACGCAACCATCGCATCTGGCGCCTCGACCTCCAGACCCGCACGTTGACACCCGTGGCCGGGACCGGCACGGTCGGCCTTTCCCCCGACGGCACCCCCGCCCTCGAGGCCCGCCTCGGACAGCCGACCGGCGTGGTCGTTGCCCCTGACGGGCGCATCATCTTCTCGGAGCGGAGCAACCACCGCGTTCTCGCCATCCAACCCGATGGCACCATCACCACCCTCGCCGGAACCGGCAGCCCCGGATTCTCGGGAGACGGCGGCCCGGCCGCGGACGCCCGCATGACCGGACCCGCCGGCCTCGCCATTGCCGGCTCCATCCTCTACATCGCCGAGGGCGGCGGACACCGGGTCCGGCGCGTGGATCTCACGTCCGGGATCATCCAGACCGTCGCCGGCACCGGGAGCATGGATTTCGGAGGCGACGGCGGCCCGGCCACCCAGGCTCGGCTGCGCAACCCTCTCGCCGTGGCCGTGTCCCACGATGGCCGCGTCCTCTACGTGGCGGACACCGGCAACCGCCGCGTGCGCGCCGTGTCCCTGGCGAACGGCGTGATCACGACCTTCGCCGGAACCGGCGAAGCGGAGTTCAACGGGGATCTCCTGGAGGCAGGCGCTACCGCGCTGGGCGCGCCCTCCGCCCTCGCGGTCTCCCCGCTCGGGCAGTTCTACGTTGCAGACGCCGAGCAGCACGTGGTGCGACGCACCACGCTCGGGTTCTGACCTCGCCCGCGCGGCCACGCCGCCCGCAGCGTCGGTTAGGGAAATACGATCACCGGCTCAGAAGCGCCACTCGACGCCGAGCACCGGGAGGACCGGCAACGCGGCCAGGGGGTGCGGCCTCGCGTCGCCGAGGGAATCGAAGTGATAGAAGAGCGCGTCCCGCCGGTCCAGGGCGTTCAGCACCTTCAGGTACGGCGTGACATCGACGGCGCTGCCGCGGAACGTGGTGCTCCAGGTCCGGGACACCTCCGCGTCCAGCCGCAGGTAGGGCTCGTCCGGCGAAGCAATGGCCGGCTCCAGCCCGCCCATCTCCTTCCGATAGCTCACGAAGTGCAGCGGGTCCCCGGCCGTGAACGCCGTCTCGCCACCCATCCCCACGTCCGGCACCGCGGTGTATGGAAGCCCCGCACCATACGCCACGCGCACGCCGAACCGACCACTCGGGCCGAGCCGCCCGTTCAGCCCCGCGCTCAGGAGTTGACGGCCGGCGAACAGCCGCGTGGCTCGCCGGTCGCCATCCGCCGACCACGTCCAGGCGAGTGAGTAGCCGAGCCAGCCCGTGATCCGACCCGCGCTCCGGCGGACCCAGAGGTCCACCCCGGATGCGTTCGCCTGCCCGTCCGCCGCGGTCAGCTCACCGCCGGGGACCGGCGTCGCCCGTCCATCCCCCGGCACGCCCTCGAACCGCTTGAAGAACCCTTCCACCCCCAGGCGGATCCCCTCTCCCAGCTCCTGATCCAGCGCCATGACCACGTGGGAAGCCCGCGCGATGGCCAGCGGGGAGCTCGGGATCGACACGTCCGGCATCGCAGGATGGAGCCCGGAGCCCACGATGGCCGGCGACCGGACGTACTGGCGATACCGACCCGCCGCCAGCGTCAACGCCGCGCGATCCGTGATCAGCCAGGTGGCCGCGACGCGCGGCGCGAACCTCGGCGCCGGGCTGATGGAGAACACGTCCGCCCGCATCCCGCCACGCACCTGGACGCGCGGCGTCACATCCATCGAGGCGTCCACGTACACGCCGCCGACGTTCCCATTCACCCGCTTCTCGTGCACCACCTCGGTGCCCGGGATCACCGCCGACGACTCGAAACGATAGAGCAGCTCGAGGTGATCGAACGACGCGCCGTAGCGCAGCTGCACCCGCCCCGCCATCCTCGCGAGGTCCGCCGCGAAGCGCGCACGCCGGGAAGTCCCCTGCGCCAGGAGCGGGATCGCGCCCCCGATGGGGAGCTGCGTCTCGAACTCGCCGAACGCCACGACCACATCCGCTTCCGATTCGCCCAGCATCCCGTGGTATCGGACCGAGCCCGCCCGGTTCCCCCAGCTCGCCGGATGCTCCCCGTGCCGCGCCGAATCCAGCTCGACCGATTCGTAGTTCACGAACCCCGTCGCGGCGATCTTCGAGCCCGGCGCGACATCCAGATCCAGCCGCACGAGCCCGTCCGCATACCCGTACGGGAACGACTCCTCGATGAACTGCAGCGCCCCGAGCCCGTGGACCGCCCGTGTGGCCACCAGGTAACGGAGCCCCCCTCCCAGCACCGGCCCCTCGAGCATGGCCCGGGCGCCCAGCAGGTCCAGCGCGCCCGTCGAGTGCGTGGCGCCCCCCCGCCCCGCCCGCGTCTCCATCTCCAGCACGTACGAGATCCCGCCATCGTAGCGCGCCGGCGCGCCGCCGAGATACAGCGTGGCGCTACGGAGCAGCTCGGGCTCGAACGAGTTGATCAGGCCTCCGAGGTGGAACGGCGCGTAGACGGGCACACCGTCGAGGAGGACGAGCTTGAGGTCCGCCGCCGCCCCGCGGACGAAGAGCACGTCCCGCGGGTCGATCGGTTCGTGGCCGGGCACGCCTTTCGCCACCTCCGCCATCCCCATCTCCACGACGCCCGGCGTGGCCTCCAGGGCCCGCACCGTCGCCGCGCCGAGCTCCAGCGCACCCGCGGCAACCGTGTCCGCCCCGTTCCGGTTCCGCCGTGAGTGCGCACGGACGGTCACCGGCGAAAGCGCGATCGGCCGGAGCTCCAGCGTGATGTCCAGCGACACCTCGCTGCCGGCCGGAACCAGGACCTCGACCTCGAAGCTCGTGTGGTCGATGTGCCGCGCGCGGATGACCTGTCTACCGGGCGGCACTCCGCGAAGGACGTATCTGCCGTGGATGTCCGTGGTGGTGGCTAGGTACTCCGGACCGCCGAGTACCTCGAGGATGGCGTACGGCACGGGGGCGCCGGTCCCTTCGCTGCGGACTTCGCCGCGTACGACCCCGGGGACCGGGCCCTGCATGACGGGCGCGGCGTACCACAACGCAAGAGCGAAGATTGCGATCATGCGACTATCGCGAGGCGGAGTCCCGGAACGTGGCCACGGCCCACCCGTGCGGACACGTGCTTGCGTAATATACGCTTACCGGACCGCTACGTCACGCCCTCCGTCCAACCGCCCGCCCCCGCGGGCCCCGACCGCACTACTCGCCGATACGGAATCGCAGCTCCTGCCCGTACCCGTTCGTGTCCGGCGACGTGAATCGGAGGCGCCCCCCCTCCTTGGCGATGAGCGTCCGACCATCCAGCTCGATCACCGCATCCCGCGCCGACCGCGGCAGCTCGATCACGATCTCGCCGTTACCGCCGCCGGTCACTTCGATCCGGCCGGGGCCCGTCCCGAAACGCGCCGTGGTCGCGCCGCCCGTCACGCGCACGGCCGCCAGGCCGCTGTCCACGAGCCGGACGCGCACCTCGGACTCCGGCGCCAGCGAGCGCAACAGGATCCGAACACGCCCCGCGGACGGCTCGACCGCGAAGCCGACCGGCGTCGGCTCGGCCGCCGCCTCCGGCTCCTGCCCCGCCGTCATCCCGGGCACCGGCGTCTGCTCGCCCCGATCCCCGCTGACCCACTCGACCGCGGTCTCCCACAGCGCAACGACCCACTCCCGGGCAGGAGAGCCCGGCAGCGCCGCCACCGCCCCCGCACCGCCGAACGCCAGCACCACGATCGCGGCCCGGAGCCACGCCCGCCGCGCGCCTCCCGCGCTGTACGACACGTATGCGCCCGACTCCGCTCGCTCCCGTACATCCGCCGCCGTCGTCGCCGGAACCGGCCCGTCCAGCAGCGCAACGGCCCTCGAAAACGTCTCCGCCGACTCACGCAGCACCCCGTACGCGCCACGGCACGCGGCGCAGCTTGCCAGATGGCCGCGCACCTCCGCCCGATCGCCCGCCGGCAACGCGTCATCCAGGTACGCCTGGAGTTCGCCCTCACTCACGTGCTTCATCGTGATTCCTCTTCCGCCATGTAGGCCTGCGTGAATCGGCGCAATGCACGGCCGAGCAGCGTTCCGATCGAGCCGGGCGCCACGCCCGCCGCACGGGCCATCTCGTCGTAGCTGAATCCCTCCTCCCGCATGAGGAGAAGCTGTCGGTCCCTGGGCGGGATCCGTGCCAGCGCGTTCCGCACCGCCTCGATCGCCTCGCTCCGTTCCACGGTCTCGTCCGGCCGGGCCGGCGGACCGGGCGCCACGTACGCCGACAGGATCAACCGCTGCCGCCTGCCATCCTTACGGATCCCATCCCTGACGAGATTCGTGGCAACGGTGAAGAGCCACGGTCGGACCTCGTCGGCCGGAAGCGACTGGCGGAGCAGACGCACGAACGCTTCCTGCGCAATGTCATCCGCCGCATCCGCGTCCCCGGTCAGTCGATGCAGATAGCGGAACAGCGACGGGTATAGCTTGTGGAACAGAGCGTCGAAATCCACGTTGCTCCGGGGCCGGGATCGTCATCCAAAGAACGCGCGGCGCCGACGGCTTGTGACACGCGCCCGGCCGCCAGGTCGCCATGCGCTCCAACCAGAACGTCTTGCGCGCTTATCGCCGGTCTGTTCCCCTACTACACCGGACCGGTCCGCCGGATCACACCCGCCCCCGACCACGACTGGCGCCCGGAGCCGCCCACGGCCGCCTCAGGTGCCCGGCTCCATCGGCACCCGCACCGTGAAACGCGTGCCCACGCCGAGCTCGCTGCTCACCTGGATGTCACCGCCGAGGAGCCGGGCGAGCTGGCGGGCAACGGAGAGACCCAGCCCCGTCCCCCCCACCCGCCGGGTGGAGGATTGCTCGACCTGCCAGAACGGCTCGAAGATGCGCCCGATGTCCGACGGCGCAATGCCGATGCCGGTGTCCTCCACCAGGTAGACCGCATGACCGCCCTCCACCCGGGCGGACACCCGGACGGTGCCTTCCGGCGTGAACTTGATGGCGTTCGCCACGAGGTTCAGGAGGATCTGCCGCAGCTTGCGGGCATCGCTCCGGATCCCGATCGGGCCGCTCGGCAGCTCGACCACGAAGTTCAGCCCCCGCTCCGCAGCGACCGGCTCCATGAGCGCCATCGTCTCCCGAGCGTGATCGATGAGATCGAACCGGTCGATCTGCACGCCTTCCCGCCCCGATTCCACGCGGGCATAGGTCAGGATCTCTTCGATGATCTGGAAGAGATGCCACGCCGCGGTCCGGATCCGGCTCACGAACGTGCGCTGCTTCTCGGTGAGCGGATCCGGGACGTGGCTGAGCAGGAGGTCCGCGTACCCGGTGATCGTGTTCAGCGGCGTCCGCAGCTCGTGACTCATCACGGCCAGGAAGTCGGACTTCGCCCGGCTCGCCTCCTGGGCGGCCAGGTAGAGCCGCGCGTTGTCCAGGGCGAGGGCCGCGCGCCGCGCCACCTCCTCGGCGAGCGCCTGCTCCTCGGGCCCGAACGATCGCCCGGACTCCGCCATGTTCAGCATCAGGGTGCCAAGCGTGTGACCGCGGGCGACCAGCGGGACGACAAGGATCGAGCGGGGCGCCAGCGCATGGATGAGCTCCCGGTGCCGGTCCCCCGTCACCGTCTGCTCGACGATGCCCGGCGTCACCTGCGCGGCCAGCGTCGGCTGTCCGGACCGAAGCGTCTGCGCGATCAACGACTGGCCGGTCGGATCCGGCGGGTAGCGCAATAGCTCCTTCACGAGCGCGTCCCGCTCCGGGTCCGCGTGCGCCGCCGCCACCCGCCGGATCTCGCCGTCTTCCTCCACCACGTCCACCAGGCAGTAGTCGGCCAGCATCGGCACGACCTTCTCCGCCACCGTGGTCAGCGTCGTGGAGACGTCCAGCGACGTGGCCAGCGCGCTGCTCACCTCCGCCAGGAACCGCGATCGCCGCTCCGCCGACTCCGCCGCCGTGCGCGCCGCGTGCTCCCGGACCAGCCGACGCCGGTTCTCCTCCGCCCGGATCCGCTCCGAGATGTCCCGCGTCACCGAGATCACCTCGGTCGGCTTCCCGGTGACCGGGTCCCGGAGCGTCCGGCTCGTCGACTCGAACCACGCGTATTCCCCATCCTTGCGCCGCAGCCGGAAGCTCGACACGTGCGTGACCGGCAGCTCCAGGATCGTGGAGCGCAGCTTGATCAACGCGCTCAGGTCCTCCGGATGCAGGAGCTGCGTCACCCGCGTGCCCACGAGCTCCTCGGGCTCGTAGCCCAGCAGCGTCCGGCACACAGGCGATGCGTACAGACAGATCCCGTGACGGTTGTGGCGCGTGATGATGTCCGTCGAGTACTCCGCGAGCACGCGGTAGCGCGCCTCGCTCTCCCGCAGCGCCTCCTCCCCACGCCAACGAAGGATGGCGGCGCCCATCGTACGCGCCGCCACCCAGAGCGCCTCGATCTCCGCTGGGGTCCAGTCCCGCTCCCGGGTGCATTCGTCGAACCCCATGAACCCCCACCACTCCGACCCGATCAAGATCGGCACCACGAGGATCGACCGGATGTCCTGTGCCTCCAGCAACGCGCGCTGCTGCGGCGGCAGATCTCTCACGTGGGCGGCCAGCGCCTCGCCCCGGCCCAGCACCTCGATCCAGCTCCCGAACCCGGCTTCGTGGTACCGGCTCTCCTGGAGCTCAGGATTGCCGATCTGCGGCGTCACGCCGGGACGTACCCACTCGAACCGCTGGCTCGCCACCAGCTCCCCCGACTCGTCCAGGTGGTTCTCGAAAATGTACGCCCGGCTGACGCCCATCGCCGTGCCGAGGCTCTCGAGCACCTCCGGGACGCACTCCGTCCAGTGCGCCGCGCGCAACAGCCGCTCGGCGGTCAGCGCGATCGCCCTGAGAATTGCCGCGCTTGTCGGTGCTTGAGCGGGCCAGGATCGCTCGGTGGTCGGAGATTCGGCCATCTTCCTGTCCTCCGCGGGCGCTGCGGGCGCGATCTGGCCTGAATGCCGGGATGGACGCTACGGCTATGAATAATGAAGTCGGACCTCCCACGCCACAGGGTCCGCCCGCGGCGCTCCGGGTCCTTGCTCGGGTGGAGCCGGAATGGGTGCGCGGCGAAACGCCGCCCGGCCTCGGGGCGGCCTCACCGTCTCACGAGCAACGGCCCCGTGCCACGAGCACGAGTCTCGCGTCGGACCGGGTCATCGCCGGTGGTCGGGGCGATACCCGCCGTAGCCCCAACGGGCGCCAGGACCGCGTTCGCCGGCGCGTCCTCCGCCCCGGAAGCCGCGTTCGCCTGCGCCTCGCCCGCCGCCAGGATACCGCCTGCCCGGTGGTCCTGCGTACCCTTCATCGTACCGGGCGACGTCGCGGCCGCGCGCTCCACGCGCCCGGCTGCCCTCCCCGCGCAGCCAGTCGTCGTATTCGGCGAACCCCGTTGGACGGCGCTCACCCCGTGCCCCCCGGTCTTCGCGCGGATCGAACGTCCGACGCGCGCCGTACGGCCATGGATAGCCGAAGGCGGCGGGTCGGCCGTGCCATTTCTGGTACGGCCAGCGGTGGAAGAAGGGCCGGCCGTACGCCGTGTCCGTGGCCCGACGGCTGCGCTGGCGCCGGTCTCCCCGCGCGCCGCCCGACCCGTGCGGCGCGTGCCATTCCCCGCGCCCCTCGCGCCGGTGGGGACGCTCTCCACGTGCCATGGCGTGCTCCGATCACGATCCAACAGGTCCCGCGCCGGACGCAACGAGGGCGGCCCGCCGCGCAACCGCGACGACCGCCCTCTCGGGATGGCGCAAGAACCGTGCTGGAATCGGATCGAGCCGCGGCCCGTGCCCCTCACTCCAGCACCGTGACCGGGATCGGCGGAGACCGGAATTCCAGGTGCCCGGTCCCGACGCTGCCGTGCATCAGGCGGAATTCGAGGGTGGTCGAGCCGGGCGCGATCCCGCGCAGCCGGCCCGTGAACGCGCCGGGCCCGTCTTGCAGGAATTGCACGATCCCCTCGTCGGCAGACTCCACCTCCACGTAGTAGTCGTCCGTGTCGATGGGATCGCCGTCGTGGTCCACGAAGGTGATGGTGATGACGTCCGATTCCTGCCCCGCCGCCACCGTGAGGGAGCCATCCACGTCGCCGTGCTCATCCACGGTCACCACCACCACGCCCCCGACCTCGAGGTTCATCCCCTCCGGCTCCTCATGCGGGTGCGGCTCGACCGGGTTCTCCAGACACGCGCCCATCGCCAGCAGAGCGCCGCCCACGAGCAGCGCCGGAATCCGTTTCCGAATCATGATTCGATCTTTCATTCCGACCAACCGACCGCGCCGGCGGTATCCCCGCCCACGGGCGCTCACCCGGACCGCCGGCCCATAGTCCCCGATATCAGAAATTGACCCGGTAGAACACGCTGAGGCTGCGCCCCGCTTCGGGCATGATCGACTTCACCCGCGAGAGGTGCTCCCGGTAGGTGGCGTTCGTCAAATTGTCCACCCGCGCCGTCACCGAGTGGATTCGCCCGAAGGCCATCCATCGATACCCGGCCGAAGCATCCAGCACGGTGAACCCGGCCGTCGGCTCTTCGAACTCGCCCGTCCGGTCCTGGCGGGCGGCCATTCGCGCGCCGAGCCGCGCGAAATACCCCGGCGTCTCGTACTTCACCGCGAGCTGCCCGTTCAACGGCGGGATGAACGGCAACGGCTGATCGTTGGCCCGGAGCGAGCCCCGCACGTAGGAGCCGCTCCCCTCGACCACCCAACCGCCCCGCAGATTCCACTGGAGGCTCCCCTCGACCCCCTCGAGCAGCGCATCCTGGCCCGTGAACTGATAGATCGGCAGCCCCGTCCGGCTGAGCTCCCCCGTGTTTCGCGGGTAAATGTACGCATCGATCGCGTTCCGGAACGCCGCGAATTCCGCCTGCACCTTCTCGGACGAGTAGCGCGCGAAGACATCCAGCCCGAAGCCGATCTCTTCTTCCAGGTCCGGGTTCCCGACCTCGAACGAATAGACGGCCAGGTGCGGCCCCTGCGAGAACAGCTCGGTCACGTCCGGCGTGCGGAATGCGCGCGCCGCACTCACGCCGACGTCCAGTGACGGGGTCAGGGCGTACAGCACCCCGACCGAGCCGGACAGCGAACCGAAGCTCCGGGCCCGGATCTCGCCGATGCCCGCGGACGTCGAGACCTCGCCCGGCTCGATGCGCCGCCAGTCGTAGCGTGCGCCCACCTGGAACCGGAGGGGCTCCACGTCGAATTCCTCCAGCCCATAGACCGCGAAACCGTGCTCCACGGCCGGCGGCGTGGAGGAATGGCCGCCCGCCGCGAAATCCCGCCACTGCGCCTGGATCCCGATCGCGCCGTGACTGAACGGCCCGAGCCCCTCGTGCCGCGCCAACACGCCGCCAACCGCGGAGAGCTGTCCGAACTCGGTGCCGAGCGAACCGTCCGCCTCCAGCTCCCGGTGGTGGTAGTAGCTGTAGATGCCATCCACATCGAGGGACGAGAACGGGCCGATCCCGTCCCGGAGCTTCAGCTCGCCCCGCACCGTGTGGCGCCGCATGCGGATGCGCACCCCTTCCTCGTGGGCGCCCACGAAGCCGCCGGGAAGCCCGTATTCCGAGTCGTACAGCCGGTACGCTCCACCCAGGTGCCCCCAGTTCCCCACCCATGCGGAGCCGGCGCTCAGGCTGTACGTGTCGTACGACGTGTTCTCCAGCATGCCCGCCGGCGTGCGCATGTCGCCGCCCGTCCGGCCGGTCGCCTCCGCCCGCCATGCCAGCGAGCCGACCGACCCGGACACCGTGCCGCCACCGGTCACCCCCCGGTTCATGCTCTGCGCCTGGAGGCTCACGGACCCGTGCACCGCATCGGTGAGCGAGCCCGGCACCTCCTCGCGGATCACGTTCACCACGCCGCCGAGCGCGTTGCTCCCGAAGAGGAGCGCGGCCGGCCCCCGCACCACCTCCACCTGCTTGGCCGTCACCGGCTCGATCGCCACCGCGTGGTCCGGCGTGCTCGCGGAGAGATCCCCCACCCGGCCGCCATCTTCGAGCACCAGGATCCGGTCCCCGCCCATCCCCCGGATCACCGGCCTCGCCGCGGCCGGGCCCGTGGACACCGCGCCCATCCCCGGTTCCCCCGCGACCGTGGCCGCGATCGTGACGTCCAGTTTCCGCGTCAGCTCCTGCCCCGAGATCACGTGCGCCGGCCGGAAGCTCTCCGCCTCGGTATGCGCGCCGATCGCGCCTGTCACCATCATCCCGGGCAGGTCGATCGCCGTCGTCTCGAGCCGCACTTCCAATACGGGCGTGTCCAGGCCGTCGACCTCCACGGTCAACGTCTCCCGCCGGTAGCCCAGCCGCTCGATCACCACGGTGTAGCGCCCGGGCGGAACCCGCAGCAGTTGGAAGCTCCCATCCGCGTGCGTCACATCGGTCCGGCGAAGCTCCACGACCTGGACGATGGTGCCCGGGAGCGGATGACCGCTCTCCGCATCCACCACCACCCCCCGGATCGCTCCACTGTCCGCCGGTGCCGCCGCCGAACGGTCGAACGCTGCCGCCGGCCGGGCGGCAAGGCCGACCGCAGCCAGGATGGCCAGTATCAGGAGGATTCGCGATGCTGCACAGTGCATGTCACGCCTTCGGACTCGAGACACGTGATGGACCACGCCCTGCCATGTCGGCAAAGGACCGCACCACGGCACCGATCACGGCAGCCGTGCGGCGGGTTCTGTCTTCGGGTTCAGGCCAGCGGTGGAGCCCGCGGACGTAGCGCGCTCCGGAGAGTCGAGTCGTGGGGCGCGTGGCTAGGGGGCGGAGCCGCCCCGATGGTGGTGTCGCTCGTCGCGGCCGGCGCAGTCACCGGAGGCGCTGCCCAGAGGTCCAGGCCGCTCAGCCGACAGAGTTGGCAGACGACGTGGTTGTGCCCGGGCGACCCGGGCGCATCGTGATCGGACTCGATGTGCACCGTCGCGCTCGGCGGGACGATCCTGGACAGGATCGCGTCCGCCACCGGAACCACGCCCATCACTCCGAGATGCAGGAGGAGGACGGCCAGCGTCAGGAACTGGCTCAGCGTGGATCGATTCCGCATGCGACGGTCTGCGTCACCCGGTTCTGACTCCCCCGGCCGGCCGCCGTGGCCGGCCCGATTGCATCGCGAGCGCCCGCACAGCCCGGCGCCGCCGAAAGCGTCCACAATCGCGACCGCGTGCCGGCGCTGAGCGCTCATCCCCGGTAGTAGGTGAGCCCCATCGCCGACCGGACTCGATCCATGGTGTCCTCGGCGAGCGACCGCATTCGGCGGTTGCCCTCCCGCAGGATCTCCTCGACCAGGCCGGATCGCGCCTCATAATAACGCCGCCGCTCCCGGAAAGGTTCCAGGAACGCATTGAGCGCCCTCGCGAGCCGCTCCTTCACCTCCACGTCTCCGACCCGCCCCCGGCGGTACCGCTCCTTGAGCTCCTCGACCTCGGCCACGTCCGGATTGAAGTGGTCGTGGTACACGAACACCGGGTTCCCCTCCACCTGGCCAGGCACGTCCGCCCGCACCCGGCGAGGATCCGTGTACATGCGCATCACGCGCTCGCGCACCCGCTCCGGGGGATCGGACAGCAGGATCGCGTTGTCCAGGGATTTGGACATCTTATGCCGCCCGTAGATTCCCGGCAATACCGGGGCGTCCCGCACCAGCGGCTCGGGGAGCGGGAACACCGCGTCGTACATCCCGTTGAAGCGCCGCGCCAGCTCGCGGGTCAACTCCACGTGCGGCAGGTTGTCCCGCCCGACCGGGACCAGGTCCGCCCGCGCCAGCAGGATGTCCGCCGCCTGGAGCACCGGGTAGCTCACCAGCCCGAGCGACAGGGCCTCCATGTGTGCGGCCTCCGCCATTTCCCGCAGCGTCGGCATCCGCTCCACCCGCGGCAGCGAGACCAGCATCTCCAGGATCAGGTGCAGCTCCGCCGTCTGTGGAACCGCCGACTGCACGAAGATCGTGCACAGCTCCGGGTCGATCCCGCACGCCAGGTAGTCCAGCACCATCTCCCGGATGTTCTCGGGCAGCTCCCTCACCGCCGCACGCTCCGGCCGCGTGGTCAGCGTGTGCAGGTCCGCCACGATGATCATGCAATCGTGTTCGGCCTGCAGCCGGACCCGTGCCGCGAGGCTCCCGACCCAATGCCCGAGGTGCAGCCTTCCCGTGGGGCGGTCGCCCGTGAGGACCCTGCGTCGGCCCGTCGGTGTGCTCATGGGCTCTCCGTCGTTGGCGCGGTCGTGTTCCAGGGCCGGCATCCGTCCCGGCACCCCGTGGAGGCGGCGCTACGCGACGTCGCCTCGGGTACCCCGCGCGGCGCCCCGCGACGTCGCATGCCCCTCGACCCACCGGGCGCCGGTCCCGATCACGCCGCGCGGCGCTCCTCTCCCCGCTCCTCTTCCCGCTCCTCCGGGCCCGGGCCGAGCCACTGCCGGATCGCCGTGGTCCGCACCGCCCAGTCCGGCAATCTCACCACGTACGCCGCCCGCCGCGCCAGCGCCGCCGCCAGCCCGTCCAGCACCACACCCCGTACATCCGCGATCGCCGCGCCCCGGCTGACCCGCAGGAAGTCCCCCTGGTGGTTCAACCGGTACTCCCGCTGCGCGAGCCCCGTGGTGAGCCAATCCCGCACGTTCGCGGCGCATACGTCCGCCTGCTGGAGCGCCGCCTGCGCCGTGTCCGGGATCGGCGAGCCGACCGCCCGGCCCGGGTAGCTGATCGCGTCGCCCAGGACGAACACGTACGGATAGCCCGGAAGCTGCAGCGTCCGCTCCACCCGCACACCGTGACGCCCGTGCCACTCCGCCGGCAGGTTCCGGAGCAGCGGGCTCGGCTGGATCCCCGCCGTCCACGCGACGACAGCCGCGTCGAACCGCTCCGTCTTGCCACCCTCCCGGAACGTGACCCCCAGGTCGTCCACCTCCAGCACCCGCACGTCCGTGCGCACCCGGATCCCGGCATCCCGGAGCTTCGACCACGCCATCTTCCGCAGCCCATCCGACATGCCGCCCAGGATGTCGCCCAGCGCCTCCAGCACCACGACCTGCTCGCCGCCGCCCCCTTCCCGACCCAGCAGCTCCGACAGCGCGAACGCCAGCTCGATCCCCACCACCCCGCCCCCCACCACGCACGCCGGCTGCGTCCCGCCAGCCCACGCCCGCACCCGCAACGTGGTCCGCAGCCGCTCCGCATCCTCGAACGAGTAGAAGGGCAGCCCGTGCTGCTCCGCACCCTTCACCCCGTGGAAGGCCGGAACCGACCCCGGCGCCAGGACCAGCACGTCGAACCCGATCGTGCGCCCGCCCGCGAGCCGGACCTCCCGCGCGCGCACGTCCACGGCCGACACTTCGCCTCGCACCACCTCCGCCTCCCCCTCCGGCACCAGCGTCTCCAACCGCGGCGCCACCACATCCGGGTCCAGCTCGCCCGCCAGATACTCGTACAGCAGCGGCGTGAACACGAACCGGTCCCGCCGGTCGATCGCCGTCACCCGGACCCCCTCCGGGCGGTCATCCAGGAACTTCCGGAGCGCGTACAGCCCTCCGAACCCGAGCCCCACGAAGACTACGTGCGCCACGCCGTACCTCCCTCGTGCGCCCTCCGCTCGACCGATGCCGGACCCCTGCCCCAGCGTGCAACTCGCGTTCCGGGCAGCCCACCCCCGCCTCACCCCCGGAACACATGTTGCATCGTCCCCCGGTCCATCACCCCACCATCCCCGGAGGTAACCATGGCCATCAACTCCCTGCAGGACGTCTTCCGTCATGGCCTCGGCGACATCTACGACGCCGAGCAGCAGCTCCTCTCCGTCCTGGACCAGATGGAGACCGAGACCCAGGACACCTCCATCCGGGACCGGATCCGGAAGCACCGGGACGAGACCCAGCACCAGATCGAGAACCTCGAGCGCTGCTTCGAGTTGATCGGCGTGGATGCGCCCCGCGTCCAGTGCGCCGCGATCCGCGGACTCCGCGACGAAAAGCGCACCTTCCAGCAAGAGAACCCCTCCCCCCAGGCCCTCGAGGCCTTCAACCTGGACGCCACGAGCAAGACCGAGCATTACGAGATCGCCGCGTACCGCGGGCTGATGAACCAGGCCAAAGCGCTCGGACAGGAGGACGTGCGCCGGCTCCTGGAGCAGAACCTCCGGCAGGAAGAGGAGATGAGCCGCTGGATCGAGGAGTGTCAGCCGAAGGTCCTGAGCGAGATGCAGGCCGCCCGTGGCGGCCGGAGCGGCCGCGCAATGTGAGCCGCTGCCACGCCCAAACCGCGGCGCCGCCGTGCCGCCGGCAGCTCACGCCCCGCGACACGAAGGCCCGAGCGGCGTTGCCGCTCGGGCCTTCTCACCTTCGGACCTGGGAGGCAGGGCCGCCGCCGACCACGGAGCCGACTCCATGTGCGCCCGAGAGCGCGATCGAAGACGTCACCGGGCTCCAGTCCCCGTAGGCTCGCGCCCTTTCGCGCGCCGACTCACCCCTGCGTCATCGCCTGCCTGCCCCGGACCGCGCGAGCTGCATCGGAACGCGCCCGGGTCGGTGTCCACGGCGCCACGTATCGCTGTTCTCCGGCCGGGTCGTTGCCCACCGGAGCCGTCGTCCGGAGCCGACGGGCATGGTCAGACGATCTCGCTCGCTCCATGCACGCCCGCAGCCGCCGGCGCAGTCCGGGACTCCGCCCGGACCGGCTGGATCATCCGCGCACCGACCCATGATCCCGGAACGCGTCCCGCACCCAGGCCCTACTCGGCGCTGGACCCGATCCGACGCGCCGCTCGCCCGGCCGAGCCGGTGCCGCGCCCCCGTGCGTCCTGCCCCCCCAGGACACCCAGCACGCTGGACCGGCCCCTGGCCCGCACCGACCGGCCACGACCCTCAGGCCGCCCGGCCCGCACGCCGATGGACCTGCTTCAGGTACGCGATGGCGTCCTGCGCCTGCCGCGCCGTCATCGTCTTCTCCAGCCGCGCCAGCACCCGCTCCCGCACCTCCTCCGGCACCGACTCCGCCATGGCCAGCGCCCGGATCTCCTCGAGCTGCTCCGGCGCCGCCGCCTTCTCCGAACCCCGCTCCGCCGCCGTGCGCGTCGTCGGGAAGTTCAGGTTCGCCAGCGCGCGCCCGATCGCCGACGTCTCGCAGTTCTCGATGAAGCTCGTCCGGTTCACGTAGCCCACGCCTTCCCGCTCGTACGCCCAGCCCGTCACCGGATGCTGGTCCTCCCGGTCCCGGTACACCGTCGCCCGGAACACCACCATGTCCCCCTCGAGCCGCACCATCTCCGTCTGGATCGAGCCGTCCGGGTACCGCTCGTAGAACGCCCGGATCCGCTCGGCCACGTCCACGTAGTTCTTCGGGTCGAATCCGTCTGCCGCCATGATCCCTTTGTCCTGCTTGAGGTTACAAGCCCTCTGCCATGCTCCGTCCTACCCCCGCCGCCCCGGCCCGTTCCCGAACGAAACCCGAACAAAACACGGTATGCGTCTTGCCCTGTGCACGGTTCCGTCCTTCTGCGCGGGAGGCCTCGTGGAGAATTTCACCGCTGTCCTGCGGACCCCCGAGCTGGGGCCGGGTGAGGTCCGTGAAGTGGAGGCGTTCGGCCGGACGCTGGCGCTCGCGAACGTCGGGCAGACCTACTACGCCGTGGACGCCCACTGCCCGAACGACGGGACCAATCTGGCGCGCGACGGGCGGCTCGCCGGCTACACCCTGGAGTGCCCGGCGGATGGATCGGCGTACGACATCCGCACCGGCGCACGGACCGGACCGGATAGCGGCCCGGCACTGGCCCGGTACCCGATCCGCGTCGAGGGAAACCTGATCTACGTGGGTCGGATGCGTATGGCGGCCTGACCGGTCGTCAGCCGTCGTTGGGGAGGCCCGGAGGCGGGAGCGGGCGGGCGCTCTTCAGGAGCTCGCGCAGTTCGTCATCGTACAGGTGCTCGAACCGCCCGCGCGGCAAGAGCGCTTCCCGGGAGGGGTATGCGTCCCCCTGCCGGGTGAACTGGACGGCGACGAGGTAGGCGTGCGCGCTCCCGGCGCCAGTGCCGGCAGCGCTCTCCCCGGCGATGTGCGCCGTCCATTCCACGTCGTCCATCATGAACGATCGTTTGTTCGGATACGACACCTCGTTCATATCGCTGGGTCCGTCGATTCGCCGTAGTAGTCCACGAAGAACGTCTCATCCTCGTGCAGCCGCAGCCGCTGGAGTGTCACTCCGGGCGGCAGGCCGGCGGCCAACCTGGGCCAGAGCACCGCGAGGATGTTCTCGCACGTCGGCACGAGCCGGCCGAACGCGAACGCTTCGTCCGCGTAATTGAGGTGCCGGTGGTCGAAGCGGCGGACGACCTCCCGCTCCAGCAGCGCATCGAGGGCCGCCAGGTCGACCGAGAACCCGGTCTCGGGATCGATCTCGCCGCGAACGGTGACCTCCAGCAAGTAGTTGTGCCCGTGGCCGTGCGGATAGTTGCACTCGCCGAACACGCGGCGGTTCTCGGCGTCGCTCCATTCGGGCCTGTGATAGCGGTGTGCCGCCGAGAATCGGACCTTTCGGGTCAGGAACGCCGTTCTCATGCCTGGCAAGCTAACGGGCCGCCCGCGCGCTCGTCCAGAGCCGAACCGGCCCCCGGGACCTGCCCCGGCCGCCCGGCGTGACTCTCCGCACCGGTGGGTGACTGGCCGGGGATTTGCGGCAGCGGCGGCAGCGCCATGCGGCCAGTGCCCGGCCGTCGCACGCTGCGTCTCTCGAGTTGGAGCAGGTCATGGAAGCAGTTCGTGACGAGCTCGAGGTTCTTGCCCGCGCCACCGATGTCCTCCTGCAAAGTCTCGCGCCACGGGAGATGGCCTCCCGATTCCTCGAGTTTGCCGCCGACGTCTTCGGCGCGGACGCCGCTCTCCTCCGCCAGGGTCGCGCCTTCGCCCGCCCCGTGGATGCGGCCTACGGGCTCCCCGAAGCGGATGCAGCGAGGCTGGCGGAGGCCATGCTCGCCGCGCTCCGCGCGCGGAACCAGGGCTGCCGGGCGTGGCTGGACCCCGCGCGCATGGCGGGCGCCATCGGCTGGCGTGGCGTCCTTGCGGCCCGTCTCGGCCGGACGGATGCGGACTACGGCGTACTCGCCCTCTTCGCCTCCCGACCCGACGCGTTCGACCCCCGGAGAGACTGCCGGCTGCTCCGTCTGACCGCCCGGCACCTGACCGTGGCCCTGGACAACGCTTCGCTCCACGCCGAGACCCGGCGCCTGGCGGAGCAGCTCGCCGTCCAGACCGAGGAACTCGAACGCGTCCACACCGCGCTCGAGCGCCACAGCCGCGAGCTCGAGCACAGCCTGTCGGCGAAGAGCCGCTTCTTCGCCGCCGTGAGCCACGAGCTGCGCACCCCCATCAACGCGGTCCTGGGCTACAACCAGCTCCTCCGGGACTCCGTGTTCGGCACCCTGACCGAGCCGCAGCGGGAGGTGCTCGACAAGATCGCCGCCGCGGCCGGCCAGATGCTGACCGTCGTCAACGACATCCTCGAGGCTTCCCGACTCGACGCGGGACACTTCGACATCCGTTTCGAAAGCTGCGAGCTCGATTCGGTGATCGCGGACGCCATCGCGGCCATCGAGCCCCGCGCCCGCGCCAAGCGGCTCGAGCTCTTCGTGGAGATGCCGCCCTCGGTCCCGCGCATCCGCTCCGATGCAGCGCGCATTCGGCAGATCCTCCTGAACCTCCTGACGAACGCCGTGAAGTTCACGCCTCGCGGGTCGGTGACGGTGCACTTGCGGCACCTGGCAGCGCCTGCGGAAGGGGAAGCGTACGGCGGGGACCTGCCGGCCTGCCCGCCGGGCACGGATGGTTGGGTCGCCATTGCCGTCAGGGACACCGGCATCGGCATCCCGGCGGACAAGCTGGAGGCGGTGTTCGCCGAATTCGTACAGCTCGCGCGGCCCGCGGAGGGTGTCGACACCGAAGGCACCGGCCTCGGGCTGACCATCTCGAACCGCCTGGCCCGCTTGCTCGGCGGCGAGCTGCGAGCCGAGAGCGACGTCGGGGTGCAGTCGACGTTCACGCTCTACTTGCCCTGCCCGGCGCCGCCGGCCAGACCCACCGCCATCATGCCCTGATCCGCCGCACCGCGGCCCCCCGGCGCGGCCCACCCGATTCCTGACCCCGTAGAACCGAGACATCATGGGCAAGTACGACGATATCAAACCCGACGACCTCAAAGCGGACCTCCGTCGATTCGCGGAGTTGATCCTCCGGCTGGACGCCGAGGATCGGCTCCTCGAGGCGACGCCGCGCCTCCTCAGCGTGCTCGGCGACCTGCGGCTGAAGATCTTCGCCTACGAGGTCCGCGTGACCGGCCGGCTCGCGCCCGAACCGGAGGAGTCCGAAGAGGACGCCGAGGTACGACGCATCATCGAGGAAGCCATCCGCCGGACCCTCGAAGCGCCTTCCGAGTGGAGCCGGCCCTGGACACCCGAGGAAGAGCCGGATTGACGCTGCTGGTGCGGGACTTGCGTCCACCCTGCGCCGACCCCGCCCGCGGAGATCCCGCCGATCTCCGCGGGCGATGAAGCCCGTGGCGAGCGAAGATGCGAGCACGATGCAATCCGTGAACGGCTACGAGCCGTTGACCGCTTCCGCGACGATCCTCATAGCCGAGGACCACCACGACAGCCGGGATGCGCTTCGCACGCTCCTCGAGGCTGTCGGTTACAAGGCACTCGTGGCCGCGAACGGCCGGGAGGCCGTGGCCCTCGCCCTGGTCGAAGCGCCCGATCTCATCCTCATGGACGTCATGATGCCCGAGATGGACGGCCTCGAGGCCACCCGCGTCCTGCGCCAGCATGCGGCCACGAAGAGTACGCCCATCATCGCCGTGACGGCCATGGAAGGCGCCTGGTCCCGCACCCTCGAAGCCGGGGCCAGCGACTTCGTCCGCAAGCCCGTGGACGCCTCGATCCTGCTCGCCAAGGTGGAATCCTGGTTGAGCCAGACCCCGACCTGACCCCGGCTCGCCGCCACGGTTCCGGCGACGCCCGGTCCGCCACCCGCACGTGCACCGTCCGGTCTGGTCCGCGCACCCGCCACCCATCTCCCACGGAGACGGTACCGTGCGCCGCACCCGCCCCCCACCCCGGCCTCCTGGACAGAGTCTTGCAATTCGCGCCCTCGGAAGTCCGCGCCAACGAGGGTTCTATGATCACCGCGTCCCTTGCCGTCGCGCTGTCCACCCTGATGTTCGCCAGCCTCGCCCGCGCCGTGATGGGCGTACGTCATGCCACTCGCCCATGGCGCGCCATGGTCGGCGCCACCCTGGTCGGCATTCTGACCGTGCTCGTGATGATGGCGCTGATCGTGTTGGTGAGCGTGTGGGATTACCCCGCGCCCTGGCAGGTCACCCCATGACGGGGTCGGACGCGGAGAACGGTTTCGGCCTCGACGTTCCCCGCTACGGCTCCGCCTCGCCCCGCAACGCGCGCAGGACGTCCTCGCCGTAGAACATCCTGATGTACTTCGCCTGGACCGGCGTCACCCGCCGCACCGCCCACACCAGCTCCACGTAGTTCGGTTCCGTCGGCGGATTGAGCGGCTGCATCCCCACCTCGTGCGGCAGGCGGTTGCCCTTGCGGTTGTTGCACGGTGAGCACGCGGTGACCACGTTCTGCCAGGTGTTGTCCCCGCCCCTCGAGAGCGGGATCACGTGATCCCGGGTCAGGAACTCACGGCCCCGCAGCTCGGTGCGGTGCCGGCCGCAGTACTGGCAGCGGTAGCGGTCACGGGCGAAGAGGAACGTGTTCGTGACCTGGCGCCGGAACTTCCGCGGTACGTGAATGAAGCGCACGAGCCGGATCACGGTCGGGCACGGCAGCACGCGCCGCTCGGAGCGGAAGCTCCGCGACTCGTCGACTTCCAGGATCTCGGCCTTCTGATCGATCACGAGCCGGAGCGCCCTGCGGACCGGCAGGATCGTGAGAGGCTCGAACGACGCGTTCAGCGCGAGGCAACCCATTGCCGTGTAACACCTCCGGACCGGCCTAGCTGTACCTTGCCATCATACGCCGGAAACCGTCCGATGTTCGCGCTCCAGCTCCTTGCCCGGACGGTGCGCAAGACGGCGGCCAGGCGCGGAAGCGCCTATGGCTCCAGAGCTTACATAGTCTAGTGCCGCGTCGGGGTTCCGTGCAACGATTTCACAGCAGGGACACCGGGTCCCGGTCGAAGATCAGCCGCAGGTCGGCGCGCCCGGGGCGGATCGGATACTCCTCCAGCAGCTCCCGGCCGATCTCGCCGAGCCGCGCGGCGCTCTCGGTGCGCAGCAGGAAGTGCCAGCGCCACCGTCCGCGGATCCGCTCGATCGGGCACGGAGCCGGGCCGGTCACCTCTACCGTGGCCCCGCCGCGCTCCCGGCCGAGCCGGCGTCGCACCCAGCGCGCCGCCGAATCCGCCGCCTCCGCCACCGCTTCCTGGACCGTGCCGCTCAGGACCACGTTCGCCATGCGGCAGTGCGGCGGGTACCGCGGCGAGCGGCGCTCCTCCAGTTCCCTCGCCGCGAAACCCTCGTAGTCGTGGTGCACGGCGCACTGGATGGCGTAATGGCCCGGGAGCGCGGTCTGCACCAGGACCTCGCCGCCCAGGGGACCGCGCCCGGCTCGCCCGGCCACCTGGGTGATGAGCTGGAACGTGCGCTCCGTTGCCCGGAAGTCCGGCAGGTTCAGCCCCACATCCGCGTTCACCACCCCCACCAGCGTCACGCGCGGGAAGTCCAGCCCCTTCGCGATCATTTGGGTGCCCAGCAGGATGTCGATCTCGCCGCGCCCCATGCGCCCGAGGATCTGATGGTGGGCCCACTTGCCGGACGTGGTGTCCACATCCATCCGCGCCACCCGGGCGGCCGGGAACGCTTCGCTGACCGCGCGCTCCACCTGCTCGGTGCCGACCCCCCGGAACGACAGCTCGCCGGACCCGCAGCGGTCGCAGGTGATGGGCGGAGGCTCCTCGTGGAAGCAGTAGTGGCAGACGAGGCGCCGACGTCCCCGATGGTACGTCAGCGCCACGCTGCACTGCCCGCAATGCCAGACCGCGCCGCAGTCCCGGCACTGTACGAACGTCGAGTACCCCCGCCGGTTCAGGAGCAGGATCGTCTGCTCGCCCCGCGCGAGCCGGTCTGCCATGGCGGTGAGCAGGGGTTCGGAGAGGATCGGTGCCGGGCGACGTCGCGTACCCGACGCTCCGGGGCGTGCCCCGCCTCCGTCGCTCGAGCCTGCTCCCCGCGCCGCTCCGGCCCGCGCCGAACCCTCCGCCGCCTCCACGATCCGTCCCGCCGGCACCATTCCCGGCGAGGCCCCATCATCACCGGCGGGCCGACTCCACGCGCCCGCGCCCGCCGACGGCTCCGCGGCCCCCGGAGACGCCGGCGCAGCGGCGGAACGGAGATCGATGATCCGGACCGGCGGCAGCGGCTGCCCGCCCGCCCGCTCCGGAAGGTCGAGCCGCTCGAACTTGCCCGTGAGCACGTTGTGCCAGCTCTCGAGCGACGGGGTCGCGCTCCCGAGCACGCACGTGGCACCCACCATCCTCGCCCGCACGATGGCCACTTCGCGCGCATGGTAGCGCGGCGCTTCGTCCGACTGCTTGTACGTGGTCTCGTGCTCCTCGTCCACCACGATCGCGCCGAGATCGGCCACCGGCGCGAACACCGCCGAGCGCGCGCCGATCGCGATGCGCCGCTCCCCGCTCCGGAGCGCGCGCCACGCATCGTACCGCTCCCCGTCCGAGAGCCCCGAGTGCAGCACCGCCACGGTGTCCCCGAAGTGCGCCCGGAACCGGGCCACGGTTTGCGGCGTGAGCGCGATCTCCGGCACCAGCACGATGGCGCCCTGCCCCCGCCGCCCGACCACCTCTTTCAGCAGCTCGATGTAGACGAGCGTCTTCCCCGAGCCGGTCACGCCCCGGAGCAGGAACGGCCGGGGATCGGGCCGCCGCTGCGTGAGACGCCGGATCGCCTCGGCCTGCGCCGGCGTCGGCGTGAGCTCCTGGGGCGGGGGCGGCGCCATCTCCGCGAACGGATCCCGCGCCACCTCCTCCTCCACGATCTCCGCCACCCCCCGCGCCACCAGCCCCTGGATCACCGACGGCGAGAACCCGACCCGCTCCACCAGGTGCGCGACCTCGGCGCTCCCGCCCATCGTCTCCAGCAGCTCGTAGCACTCCCGCTGACGGACCGCCCGGCCGAACGTCCGCTCCCGGACCTGGAGGCTCGGGAGCTCCCGCGTCAAACGCACGATCCGCCGCGTCCGCACCGGCGGCTCGGGCCGCCCATGGTCCGTCAGCACCGTGGGCAGCGCGGCCCGCAGCACCTGCCCGAGCGGGGTCACGTAATAGTCCGCCACCCACCGGCACAGCCGGAGCAGTTCCGCCGGCACGACCGGCGCAGGGTCCAGCACGCGGAGCACCGGCTGGATCCGGGACGGGTCCACCTCCCCGGCGGCCGGCCCCACCACCCAGCCCACGAGCCGCCGCCGGTTGAACGTCACCAGCACGCGCGTGCCCTCCTCGGGCAGCGGCTCCGGGACCCGGTAGGTGAAGAGCCGGGGGATCGGCAGCGGCAGCGCCACGTCGACGAACATGCTGCAGCGACGTCGCTAGAGGACCATCTTCACGAAGTCGTAGGGCGGCCAGGGCCCCGTCACATCGAAGGTCAGCTCCGGTGTGGTCGCGCCCAGGTCATCCGCCCGCTCCACGAACCCCACCCAGTCCCCGCGCTCCACCAGGAACGCCGCGCTCAGCAGCTTCCGCCCTTCCCGGGGAAAAGGCACCGCCGCCCGCGCGAAGCGACGCAGCTCCGTGTATGCGTGCAGCGCCAGGTCCACCAGCTCCGGCGTCGGCTCGCCCGGCCCGCTCCGCGACACGTGCAGCCGCAGCTCCCAGTGCCCTTCCAGGAACGCGAGCGCTTCGTCCAGGGCAGGATACTGATCGTGCAGGAACGTCACCAGGGCCCGGCGGGTCCGGAACACCAGGCCGTACGGCGCAGGCACGATGGTGCCCCGGCGCATCGCCCGCTCCACCGTGCGCTGGTGCGCGACCAGCGCCCAGTGATCCAGCGGCGGCACGCCGAACGGCACCGGCCGGACCAGCGCCTCCAGCTCCCGATAACGTACGCAGCGGAGCGACGGATCCTCGCCCCGCACCACCGCGGGCCTCGCCGCTCCGCACCGGAGTACGCCGAATAGATAGATGCCCTCCACGGCCTCCTTCACATCCGGCCGCGGGGCACGAGTCATGGCCTTAGCAGCGCGAAGATCTCCGCCTGCGGATCGGGCGTGGTCACCTCCGGACCGTTCTCGCCCATGTACACGTTGATCTCGCTCCGCATCCCGACATCCCCGGGGAGGTAGATCCCCGGCTCGATGGAGAAGCCGACGCCCGGGATCAGGTGCCGGACCTCCCGCGTCTCCAGGTTGTCGATGTTCGGGCCCATGCCGTGAACCTCGGCATCGATCGAGTGTCCCGTGCGGTGGATGAACGCGTCCCCGTACCCGCGCTCCACGATCACCCCCCGGCAGACATCGTCCACCTCGCCTCCCATCACCGCCCGGCCTTCACGCCACGCGGACTGCAAGAATGCAACCGCCGCGTCCCGGGCGGATCGCACGGCGTCCCACACCGGCCGCACCCGCTCCGGGATCTCGGCGCCGAGGTACCCCATCCACGTCTGGTCCGCGTATACCGCGTCGTCCGATTCCTTGCCCCACAGGTCGATGAGGAGCAGTTCGCCCTCACGGATCGGCGCGCCCCGCTCCGGCGTCGCGTAGTGCGGGTCCGCCGCATTCGCGCCCACCGCCACGATGCTGTCCGCGCCGACCCCGGCGCCCAGCTCTCCGAGCCGCCTCAGGAGCCACGCCCGAAGCGCGCCCTCCGTCAGCTCCTCCCCCGCACGGACCGCCGCCGCCGCCCGCTCGAAGGCCTCCCGCGCCCCCTGCGCCAGCGCCGCCCCGGCACGCCGATGCGCGGCCAGCGCATCCGCCGACCAGCGCGCATAGAACCGCGTGATCAGGTCGCCGGACGAGACCACCTCCACGCCCCGCGACTGGACGAGCTCCACCACGCCCGAAGGCACCAGGTCCAGCGCCGGCACCGCGTCCCGCGGCGAGACCTCCATGGCCACCCGCCGCCGGCCGCCGAGCACGTCGCTCAACACGCGATCGAGCTCCTTCCACCCCACGTAGCGCGTACGCCGCCACGGCCACCCCTGCCATGGCGCCTCCTCGATCCCGTGTACCACCGCGACCGGCTCGCCCTCCGCGGGGATCAGGACGAAATACCGCCGGGTCAGGTCCCCCAGACCGAGCAGCCGCCCGGACACCGCATTCCGCGCGTGCAGATCGTACAGCAGCCAGCCGTCCAGGCCCAGCTCCCGCAGCGCCGCCTGGATCTCATCGAGTTGCGCCTCGAGCCGCGCGAACCCCGCGCCGGCTGCACTCGTCGTCGTCATGCTCGTTCCCCTCGTTTCAGAGCCAGCGTTTCCTGTATGCGTAGACGAGAAAGGCGGCCGAGATCGCGAACATTGCCGCCAGCGCGATCCAGAAGCCGTGCGGATGCTCCGCCAACGGTATCGCGCGAAAGTTCATGCCGTACACGCTCGCCACCAGCGTCGGCGGCAGGACCACCGTCGCGATCACCGAGAGCGCCTTGATGACCTCGTTCATCCGGTTGGACATCGCGGTCAGGTTCGTCTCCAACGCGGTCGCCATGAGCTCCCGGTACAGGTCGATCGCTTCCACCTGCCGGATCACGTGGTCGTAGACGTCCCGGAGGTAGATCTGGGTCGCGGGCCGGAGGTACGGGCACGGCCGGTTCGCCAGCGTCCCCATCACCTCCCGGGCGGGCGCGAGATGCCGCCGCAAGGCGAGCAGCATCCGCTTCAGCTCGAACACCCGCTGCAACGTCTCCTGCCCCGCTTCCGTGATGATGATTTCTTCCAACTCCTCCACGAAGTCGTCCACCTCGTCCAGGAGCGGGAAGTAGAGGTCGACGAGCGTGTCGAGCACCACGTAGGCAAGGTGCCCGGCGCCGCGCTGCATGGGCTCCGGCCCCGCATCCACCCGGGACGCCACCTCCTCGACCGGCTCGGACCGGCCCGCGTGCACGGTCACCAGGTAGTTCGGCCCGAGGAACAGGTAGAGGTTGACGGACTCGATGTCGTACGGCTCGGGCGTCCACGTGGCGAAGTGGACCGCGCGGACCACGATGAAGAGGTAGCCTTCGTACTCCTCGACCTTGACCCGGCAGTCCGGCGAACGCGTGTCCTCGATGGCAAGGGGGTGGAAGGCGAACACGTCCTGGAGGAGCGCCCACGCGGTCTCGTCCCGGGAGTCGATGTCCACCCAGAGCTCGCCGCGGCCACCCCGCACGATGTCCCGGGTCTCGCTCGGATCCAGGGAACGCTGGATCCGGCCGGCGGGGTCGAGGTACCGGCACCTCAGGCCCGCCACGCCGCCCGTCACGGCTCCGGACCCGGCCGCTCCTGCCATTTCTTCCCCGTGATCAACGACATTCCGAGGATCCGATCCCGGGTGACCAGCCGCTGCACGACCCGGTCCCTCGTGATGACCTCCCACACCCCGCGCCACCCCCAGCGGCGGACGCCGCGGTACAGGATGGCCAGCCGCTCCCGCAGCGGGAAGAGGTCCGCCAGCCCGCGGAGCACCAGCGCCTGGCGCAGGACGCTGGCCGAATCCGACCAGTCTTCCACGTACAGATCCACGATGCCCGCGTCCCGGAGCATCTGCTTCCACTCCACGAGCAGATAGGGACGCGTGCCCAGGTGGTCCACGATCATCTCGCGGCGCCCCGGGTCCACGTGCCCCGTCCACACGAGCTGGATCAGGACCACCGTCCCCATCGGGCGGGTGACCCGCGCCAGCTCGCGGATGGCCGCGGCCGGGTCCGGCGCCGAGGACAGCGGCAGCTCGCCCACCACGACGTCGAACACTGCATCCTGGTAGGGGAGGTCATCCAGCGCGGCCGGCTCGAAATGCAGCCGTTCGGACAGCCCGGCCTGCTTCGTGAGCTGTGTGGCCCGCTCCGCCAGTTCCGGGTCGGGATCCACGCCCGCGCCCGAAGCGCCCGAGCTTTCCGCGAGATACCGCGCGGTCACGCCGAGCCCGCACGGCGCGACCAGGAATTCCTTGTCGGGGCCCAATTCGATGAGGTTCGCGATCCGCCGGTACAGCTCGATTCCGCCGGGCGGAAACGTCGGACGGGTCGTCAGACGCGTCAGGCCCAGGAGCGAAGGGCGATCGGCTTCGTACGAAGGCATGCGGCGCAATGTAGACGGCCGCGGTCGGGCAGGTCAATCCTGTGCTTCGAGGCCGGCGAGGGCATGCAGCACGGAAACCACGCCGTGGCCGAGGCGAACGGGCACATAACCACCCTCCAGCACCGCGATCACCCGCCCTTCCGCACTGTCCGCGGTCCACTCGATGATCCGGCGAGTCATCCGGTGCAGGTCCACGGGCTCCAGCGGGAGTCCGCCGAGAGGGTCGCCGGCCAGACAGTCGAATCCCGCAGAGATGAATACGAACTCCGGCCGAAACTCCTCCAGCGTGGCCTCCAGCGCCGAGTCGAACGCCGCGTGGTATTCCTCCCGGGTCGTGCCATGGCCGAGCGGCACGTTCCGGGTCGTGCCGAGCCCCTTCCCCCGCCCCCGTTCCCCCACGGCGCCCGTGCCCGGGTAGTGCGGGCTCAGATGCAGCGAGAGGAAGTAGACGCTCGGGTCCTCGTAGAAGATGTCCTGGGTGCCGTTCCCGTGGTGCACGTCCCAGTCCACGATCAGCACCCGACCCGCCCCCCGCCGCCGCTGCACCCACCGGGCCGCGACCGCCACGTTGTTGAACAGGCAGAACCCCATCGCCCGGTTCGGCGTGGCGTGATGGCCCGGCGGCCGGGACGCGGCGAACGCCGTGGACGCCGCGCCATCCGCGACCAGCGCCGCGGCCGTCACCGCGCACCCCGCGGCCGCCAGCGCCGCGGACCACGACGCCGGCGAGACCAGCGTGTCGGCGTCCAGCTGCACCGGCTCGCCCGGACGCGCCGCGTTCGCGGCCTCCCGGACCGCGTCCACCAGGGCCCGCTCGTGCACCCGGAGGAGATCCTCCTCCGAGACCGGCTCCGCCTCCTGCTGCAGCAACACCGGCAACAGGACCGGCATCTCCCGCTCAATGGCCCGCACCACGGCAGGGAGCCGACCCTGATGCTCAGGGTGGCCCCAGCCGGTGTCGTGCAGCGCGCAGTCGGAATGCAGCACGAACGCCGACGGGTATGCCATCCTGTTCTCCGGGACCTCGTGGGCGAGGCGGCCGGGAGCGGCCGGCCCGCCCGCCTCCTCAGACCGCGGCGGGCTCGCGGGAATCCGGCTCCCGCGCCGCGCTGAACCGCTCCTGGAGACTGCGCACCTCCCGCCGACGCGAGCGCAGCGCGATCACCGCATCGCAGGCCGCGGACGCCGCCGAGAGCGTCGTGCAGTACGGGATCTTGTGGGCGATCGCCGCGCGCCGCATGGCGTAGTCGTCGTACTGGGACTTCTTGCCGAGCGGCGTGTTGATCAGCAGGTCGATCCCGCGGCTGATCATCGCGTCGACGAGGTTCGGACGGCCCTCCCCGACCTTGAAGATCCGCTCCACCGGGATCCCCCGCGCCGACAGGTACCGCGCGGTCCCCTCCGTCGCCAGGATCTTGAACCCGAGCTCGTGGAAGCGCCTCACGATCACCGTGGCCAGCGGCTTGTCCGCGTCGTTCACCGTGACCGCGATCACGCCCTCCGTGGGAAGCGGCGCGCCCGCCGAGATCTCCGCCTTCGCGAACGCCATCCCGAACGACTCGTCGAAGCCCATGACCTCGCCCGTCGACCGCATCTCCGGCCCGAGCAACACGTCCACTTCGAACTTGTTGAACGGGAAGACCGCTTCCTTGACCGCCACGCCCGGCACCCGGTAGTCCGCGCCCGACCAGACCGCGTCCTCGTCCGGCGGCGGCAGCACCTCGGCCAGCCGCTTGCCCGCCATGATCCTCGCCGCCGCCCGCGCGAACTGGATCCCCGTGGCCTTGGACACGAACGGCACCGTCCGGGACGCGCGCGGGTTCACCTCCAGCACGTAGACCACGCCGTCCTTGATCGCGTACTGCACGTTCATGAGCCCGACCACGCCCAGCTCCTCCGCGAACCGGAGCGTCAGCCGCCGGATCTCTTCGAGCTCCAGGTCCTTGAGCCGGAACGGCGGCAGCACGCACGCCGAGTCACCCGAGTGCACGCCCGCGCCCTCGATGTGCTGCATGACGCCGGCGATCACCGCGCGCTCACCGTCCGCCACCGCGTCCACGTCCGCCTCGAACGCGTCCTCGATGAACCGGTCGATCAGCACCGGATGGTCCGGCGACGCCCGCACCGCCCGTTCGAAGTAGTCGAGCAGCGACGCCTCGTCGTACACGATCTCCATCGCCCGGCCGCCGAGCACGTACGACGGCCGGACCAGCACCGGATACCCGACCCGGGCCGCCACCGCCAGCGCCTCTCCCGTGCTCGTCGCGATCCCGTTCGGCGGCACCGTGGCCCCCAGCTTCCGGCAGAGCGCCGCGAACCGGTCCCGGTCCTCCGCCCGGTCGATCGCATCCACGCTCGTCCCCAGGATCCGTACGCCCGCCTCCGCCAGCGGCTTCGCCAGCTTGAGCGGCGTCTGCCCCCCGAGCTGCACGATCACCCCGACCGGCTTCTCCCGGTCCACGATCTCCAACACGTCCTCGAGCGTCAGCGGCTCGAAGTACAGCTTGTCCGAGACGTCGAAGTCCGTGGACACCGTCTCCGGGTTCGAGTTCACCATGATCGTCTCGAACCCGTCCTCCCGCAGCGCGAGCGCGGCCTGCACGCAGCAGTAGTCGAACTCGATCCCCTGCCCGATCCGGTTCGGCCCGCTCCCCAGGATCACGACCTTCGGCCGATCGCTCGGCGGCGCCTCGCTCTCCTCCTCGTATGACGAGTACAGGTACGGCGTGGCCGCCGGGAACTCGCCCGCGCACGTGTCCACCATGTGGTACGTGGGCCGGATCCCCAGCACCTGCCGCCGCTCCCGCACCGCCCGCTCGCTCTCGCCCCGCAGCTTCCCCAGGTGCTTGTCGCTGAAGCCGAGCCGCTTCATGTACAGCAGCTCTTCGTACCCGACCTCCCGCAGGTCCCGGTACATCCGCTCCGCGTCCACCAGCTCCTTGAGCTGCGTCAGGAACCAGGGGTCGATGTTCGTCAGCTCGTGCAGCTCCTCGATGGAGAAGCCCGCCATGAGCGCCCGCTTGAGCTGGAACGGCCGCTCCGCGGTCGGCCGCCGGAGCGCGCTCCGGAGCGCCTCGACCGAGTCGTCGGGCAGCCCGTCGTCCTGCGGGCGAGCGCCCGTCTCCCACCCCGCCCGGTCGATCTCCAGGCCCCGGAGCCCCTTCTGCCACGCCTGCTTGAAGGTCCGCCCGATGGCCATGACCTCCCCGACCGCCTTCATCTGCACGCCGAGCGTCGGGTCCGCGGTCGGGAACTTCTCGAACGCGAAGCGCGGGAACTTGACCACCACGTAGTCCAGCACCGGTTCGAACGAGGCCGGCGTGCTCTTCGTGATGTCGTTCGGCAGCTCGTCCAGCCGGTAGCCCACCGCGAGCTTCGCGCCGATCCGCGCGATCGGGAAGCCCGTGGCCTTCGACGCCAGCGCCGAGGACCGCGAGACCCGGGGGTTCATCTCGACCACCAGCATCTCGCCGTCCTTCGGGTTCACCGCGAACTGGATGTTGCACCCGCCGGCCGCCACGCCGATCTCGCGGATGATGGCGATCGCCGCATCCCGCATCCGCTGGTATTCGACGTCGCTCAACGTGAGCGCCGGCGCCACCGTGATCGAGTCCCCGGTATGCACGCCCATCGGGTCGAAGTTCTCGATGGAGCACACGATGACCACGTTGTCCGCGCCATCGCGCATGACCTCCAGCTCGAACTCCTTCCACCCGATGATCGAGCGGTCGATCAGGACCTCCCCGATCGGCGACTGCTCGAGTCCGCGGCGGACCGTTTCCTTCAGCTCCTCCACGTTGTAGGCGATCCCGCCGCCCGTGCCGCCGAGGGTGAAGGACGGGCGCACGATGGCCGGGTAGCCGGTCCCCTCCACGATGCGCAGCGCGTCGTCGATGGAGCGCGCGAACCCGCCGGTCGGCACCTTGAGCCCGATCCGTCTCATGGCCGCCGCGAATTCCTCGCGGTTCTCGGCCTTCCGGATCGCGCGCGCGTCCGCGCCGATCATTTCGACGCCGTACTTGTCCAGCACGCCGGCATCATAGAGCTCCAGCGCGACGTTCAGGGCGGTCTGGCCGCCCATGGTCGGGAGCAGCGCATCCGGCCGCTCCCGCTCGATGATCCGCTCGACCCACTCGGCGGTGATGGGCTCGATGTACGTCCGATCGGCCAGCTCGGGGTCGGTCATGATGGTGGCCGGGTTGCTGTTCACCAGCACCACCCGGTACCCCTCTTCCTTGAGGGCCCGAGCCGCCTGTGTACCCGAATAGTCGAACTCGCACGCCTGCCCGATCACGATCGGGCCCGAGCCGAGCAACAAGATCGTGTGAAGGTCGTCCCGACGAGGCACGGCCGGTTCAGCTCGCGTTCTGGTTGTTGGACTCTCCGCGGAACACTCGATCCGCGGTCGGGGCGGAGCCGCCCCACACGACGCCGGAAAGGATGGTGGGGGTGGGGATTGCGGTGGGTACCATTCCTTCTCACCAGCGATGGGTATCGTATCCAGAGTCGTTCAAATTTGGATGAGGACAGGGCTTGGCGCAAGGTGGGGTAGCGCGCGCTCGGGCGCGGGAGGCCGCGTGTCGCGCCAGGGATTCAGGCCGGACCGCCGCCCCGGGACCGATATCGGGACCGAGGCAGAAGACCGATCGGCCGAGGCGCCGAGCACACCGCCGCGAGTTCGGATTCCGCCCGGTGGCGGGCGTGTCGACGGTGTCTGCCGCAGCCGACGTCGCCTGACTGCATACCGATGGCCGACCGGGGAGTACGCTGTGGAGCCGAGCCGCAATGACGCCGACCCATTGCGAATCTGCTCCCGCCCCGAACGAACCGCACCGGAAATCGGCGGATCCCACGGGCGCACTCCGTCACCGGCCGCGAATCACCGGTCCCATTGAACCATGCGTACCCCGGCCTCGTGGAAGACCCACGAGAATTTCGGGCTCCGGCGTCGAGTCCGCCGGAGCCCGCGCCCAGGTGCGCTCAGTGCCGTCGCGGTGGCGCCAGCGGCAACTCCTTGATCCTCTCGGGCGGCTCGAGCCGCGCCGCGGCCGCCGCCGGGAGCTTCATCACCGAATGGATCGTGCGCGGCATGAGGGTGAACGGGCTCCCCGGCGCCGGCGTGGCCGTGATCTCGAGAGAGTAAGGCCCGGCTCCGTGCCCCATCTCCCTCGCCACCATCATGTAGCGCCCCGCGGGCACGGTCGCCGACAACGTCCGAGTGGTGCCCGTACCGACGCTGACCCCGACGACGAAACCGAGATTCGCATTGACGGTGGCCTTGAACACATCCACCGTGTCCGTGCGCAGCAGCACCAGCTCCATCTCCTGGGGCGCGCCGGTGACCGTCGCCTCGACCAGCGAGGGCTCGGCCAGGTCGAACGCGTAGTAATCCACCGCCCACCGGTTCTCCGTGCTGAGCGCCGTCTCGGCGAACGGGAGCGTGATCGGCGTGGGCGAGGCCTCCTGCGGAATGTCGTTCGGCTCGAACCCGTCGGGCGGATTCTCGAAGCTCGTCAGCGGCAGGAACATCAGCCCGTAGGCCATGCGCGCCAGCTCCCCGGACGGCCCCGCGCCGGCGAGCCTCAGGCCGTAAATGCCGGGCGGCAACCCGGGATGCGAATACGTCACGCTGTCCACGTACGTGCCGAGCACCGGGTCCAGGGTCCAGAGCTGCGCACCCACGTCGAACGCCGACAGGGTCGGTCCGGGCCGGAAGCGGAACAGGTACGCGAAGATCGTCCGGGACGCGTTCGGCGGGCCGCGATGGTAGAGGCGGATCATCATCGGCGTCGTTTCCTCGAGCTCGAAGCCGACGTACTTGAACTGGCCCGCCGGTACCATCAGCGACGGGTTCGAGTACGTGGTCGGCACGAGCCACAGGGTGCAGGTGCCGTCCGGTGGGCAGCCGACGAAAATGTCGTCATCCGCCGTGCGCTGGAAATGGCGGCTCGTCGTGAACGAATCCGTCGGCGTGGCGAAGTGGAGCGGACCGGACACCGCGTCCACCGGTACCCAGACGTAGTACCGCTCCGGGGTTGATCCCAGGATGTGGGCAGGGATGCGGGACCCGCTCGGCCCCGTGAAGTACACCTGCGCATCCACCGGCAGCCCCTGCCCCTCGATTGCGATGTCGCTGCCGTAACGTCCGGTGTCGGGTGAAAGTGCCGTGACCGGGGTGACCCGCAGGTCCTTCGTCCCCTTGACCCCGTTCCACGCCTCGGCCTCGATCCGGGCCGGTCCGGGGACCACGCCGGTGACACGGCCATTGGATTGCAATGTGATGCCGCCCGAAACCACCCGCCACGTGAATTCGACGCCGGTGAGCGGTCGCCCCTCCGCGTCGAACGCCTGTGCGCTGTACTGGACGGAGTGGTTCAGGTCCACGTACGGGCTCGTGGGGAAGATCCCGATGCTCGCGACCGGCGGCCCCGCCACGTTGACCGCTGCCCGCCCCGCCACGCCGCTCACGCTCACCGGCTCCGCCACGATCTCCGCCGTGCCGTACTCGACGCCCGTGACCACGCCGAGCGTGTCCACGGTGGCCACGCTCGGGGTCTCCGAACGCCAGTGGAACTTGACGCCGGGCACGAGACTCCCCTCCCGGTACGCGCGCGCCTCCAGCGCCAGGGTCGCGCCCCGGTCGACCCGGAGCTCAGAGCTCCCCGAGGTCGTCACGATCTCGACGGCATCGATCGGGCGCTCCTCCGGACTCGAGCTGTCGCCACAACCGCCAATGGCCACCAGGAGCACGGCGAACATCTTGCCGGTGTCACGGGCGATCTTCGACACGGCAACCTCCTTGAGAGAGCGCAGAGGGACGATCGGCTTCCTTCGATCTCAACGTATCAGGCTCACTCGATACCCCGCGAGCGAACCGCGCAGCTCGTTGTTGCCGTCGGCGACCTGCAGGAGCACCGCGGACAGCATCGGCGCTCCGAGGTCCCTCACCTCCACCTGGAACCTCAGCTCGCCGGGCTCGTCCCGGACGACGACCACCCGGGACGTGTTCCTCTCCACCCGGGCGACGAAGACCCGCGCATCCGCGGATCGGGCCCCCTCGATCCCCGAGCCCGTGAGCTGGACCACCGCCGCCCCCTCCGGCCCGTTCGGGGATTCGATCACAACCTCGTAGACGCCCGGGCCGCCCGGCCCGTCCGGGTCGTCGCACCCCGCCCCGGCCAACCCGAGGGACGCGGCAAGCAGCGCACCCCGCAACACAGCCCGTACCGACGCCCCACGGATCATGGCCACCTCCCCGGTAGAACGACCTCGGGGACCAGGGTTCGGACGATCGCCCGCTCCTCGGCCGTCATCGGAAGGTCCGGATGCGCGAGGAGGTACGCGCGCAGGTCGCCCACATCGTACGTCCCGTTCCGGTTCCCTTGCCGGTCCAGATACTCCCGCGCAACGGCGTCCGGGCCGCTCGCCGTGCCCAGGAGCGGCGCGAGCAACACATCCAGCCCGAGCGCCGGCCGCAGCACCTCGAGCGGGAGGTCCAGCGTGGCGGTCAGCCCCGCCGCGTCGCGTACCCGCAGCGAGACCGGGAACGTGCCGGTTTCGAGCGCGGCCCCCACGATCCTCCCATCGTTCCGGAGCTGGAGCCCCGCGGGGAGTGCGCCGGAAACCAGCGTCCAGGCGAGCGGCGGCGTGCCGTTCACGGCGCGCAACTCGATCACCACCGAGTCCGCCGCCCGGATCTGCGCCGCGCCCGGCGACTCGGCCGCGAACGTCTGACGGAATACCGCCGTCAGCGACATGGCCGTGTCCAGGGTGAGGCGCACAGGGTTCGCGCCGCCTTCGACCACGCCCTCCCACCGCTCGAACCCGAAGCCCGTGTTCGCCGTGGCCGTGACTTCCACGGCCGCGCCCGGCGCGTACCAGCCGCAATCCACGCCCTCGGGGGCGGCCGTGACCCGGCCGGGCACGCCCGCCGTGGCCGGGCCGCGGACCGCCGTGCTCAACCGGTACTGCTTCTCGTATCGAACCGTGAGCGCCGTGTCCCCGAATCCCATCGTGAACACCCGTTCCCGCGGCGCGCCATCGCTCCAGCCGGCGGCGCCGACCCGCGTGCCGGGGCCCGTGAGCCGCCCCGGATCGGCCGCCAGCGTGCGCCGTTCGAACGGCGCCCACGGCAGCTCGATCGGCGCCGTCACGGACCGCCGCCCGTCGATGGTGATGCGGGCGCTCTCCACCCCCTCCACCCCGATGGCAACGGTGCCGAACCGCGTGCTCAGCTCGAAGCGGCTCTCCCCGGACGCGAACTCGATCTCCCGCAGCGTGAGCCCCGACGCCCAGCCCTGGTGCGTCAGCGATCCCGGCGTGCTCCCTGCGTGGAACTCCCGGTTCCCCCGGCTCCCGGGGAACGGGTCCCCCGCATCGCCGCGGTTGCTCCCGGCCTGATCCTCGTTCCGTCGGAGGTTGCCCTGCCCGTCCGCCTCGACCAGCGCCACCCCGTACCGGGCCGGGTTCGCGTTCACCCGGTTGAACGGCCAGCCCGCGTCCACCACGTCCTGGTCGATGTGCCAGACCAGCAGCCCTTCGCCCGGGATCCCCTCGTCGAACCCGACCCGCCTCCGGGTCTCCAGCAGGTAGTACTCCCGGCTGCCGTCTCCGCTGTCGATCCGGAAAACCCGCCGCGTGTCCGCGACCGCGCCGAGAGCCACCATCTGCGGCGCTTCGCCCGGCGGGATCCGGACGACGTCGACCCAGCCCAGCTGCTCCCGCGTCCACGCCCCCATCCCGCACGGCCGCTCCGGCTCCGGGAATGCGCCGCACCCCCACGCCCCGGTCCCCATCAGCCCCCAGCTCCCGATCCCCGGCCCGTTCGTGCCGTCGGTCGTCACGGCGTCATACAGGTCCGGGAGCCCGAGCGCGTGCCCCAGCTCGTGCACGAACACCCCGATCTCCGTCACGTCCCGCCCCGGCCGGCAGCTCCGCACCGATTGGAGCACCAGGTCGTTGATCCGGATCGTCCCGCCCCCGGGCGCGTTGCTCGGCGTCCGCGTCTGATACGCACCCCCGAACGGCGGCAGCACCGCGAGCTGCGCCCGCCTCGCCCACGGACCCGGCCCGCCGCACTCGTTCCCGATCTCCGGGTGGAAGACCGCCAGGACGTCCACGAACCCGTCGTCGTCCCCGGAATTCGGGATCCCGTCCGGCCCGTCGTTGTCGAACAGGCCCCAGTCCACCCCCCGGGCGTCCAGCTCCTCCAGCAGCTCCCGGATGTACTGCCCCAACCGGCAGTCCGCGTTCGTCAGGCAGCCATCCTTGCCCATCACTTCCGACAGCGTGAGCGACGACCGCACCGTGTCGAACACCGTGCCGGTCACGGTGAGCAGCCCTCCCGACATTTCGTGGAAGTAGTCCGTGACCGTCCGGTAGTAGCTGTTCGGGCCCGAGAAGAACTCCCGCTGCAGACGCTCCGGGCTCACGGGCGAGGCCGGACCGCCCGCGAACAGCCCGATCACCGCCGCGATCCGGTACGTTCCGGAAACCGGAGCGGCCGCCGTGACCGCTTCCCAACCCCGCTCATCCACGGGGCCAGGAACCGGCGCACGCGCGGCCGCTGCACGCGCTCCAACAGACCGCAACGCCCGCGCGAAGTCGAACATCTGCGGCTGACTCCGCGCGAACTCCAGATGCCCGTCCGGGAGCCGCGTCCCGTAGATCCGGGCCATCAATTCCTGGTCCTGCGCCCTCGCGCCCGTCCCCGGGTACGCGACCGCCGCCACGAGCAGCAGCACCGCCCTCCATAGGCGACGACCCGCAGGACAGCCCATCATTTTCCGTCCCTACACGATCGGGTCGGCCGCGATCGCCGACTCAGTTCCCGGTCGTCCCCTCCGGCGCCGGAATGTCCACCACCGGCGGCAGGTTCGGCTCCGCGAGACGGCTCATCTCCGTCTCCTGCTCGTACTTCACCCGCACCCCCGGCTCCGTGAGCGGCGGCTTCAAGAACCCGCGGTCCGACGACGCCGGCGGCCCGCCGCACGCCCCTGCCGACACCGCGATCCCCACGATCAACCCCAGACACGCTACACGAGAACGGATATGGACCAGCATCGCTCCTCCGATGTTATCTGCGTCTCCTTTCGGAACCGGCGCCTCAATATGGCATGATTCCGCTCTCACCGCCAAGTGTCCCAGCCCCGACGCGCGAATGCACCAAGTCGGAGTAGCTCGCGGCATTCTTCAGTGCGATTATCTGGACCACGATTATGCACTGCGTCACCCCCGCCAGCCACAGCTGAGCCCCTCCCTTCATTGTGCGACCATGCGCGCAGCGTCCGGAGGCACCGACACTTGACACCACACCCATGGCTTAGTCTATTGGTGTGTGGCAGTTCCGCCCTGGTATTTTGACTATAAGGGAGGTTGTATGGCGGAAATCAATCCGAAGGTCATGGAGATGGTGCAGGAGGAGGTTCGCAAGAACCCCGACATCTCGACCACGGAACTCTTCGAGAAGGCCAAGAAGCTGGACAAGAGCATCGCCGAGCTTTCCCGGCGAGCTTTTCATGCCCGGTATCCTCTTCAGGTGAAGCGTCAACTCGCGCCGACTCGCCGCAGGACGCGGCGGCGGACCAGCACGGCGGATCGGGAAGCGGTGCGCGCCGTGCTGCTGCAGCTCGCGAAGGACCTTGCGTCGGCCGAGGATGCGGCGGGCGTGGTCACCGTGGTGGGCGGAATCGACAAGTACATCGACCGGATCTTCAAGGCGATGGGTCGGGCCTGACGGCGGACCTGACGTCGATCCGGGCCGGTCCCTGGCCGGCGGCGCTGCCGGAGCAGCCCGCGTGTGCCGGGGACCGGTTTTTCTTTCGCGTGGCGACGTCGGCTCGTGCGCGCCCCGTCGGCCGTCGCCCGCCGTCGTGCGACCGCCGTCCCGGACCGCGCGGCGTGCCGGCGTCCGGGTAGCCCGGGTGGCTTCGGTCACGCCTGCGCGCGGCCGGGCACGACCGCAGGTCCGGTCCGGGTCCCGGATCCGGTCCCGCCGTTCGGCGCCCGTGCGCCCGGCGCGGCGCCGGCCCGCCGGCCGGCCGCGCACGCGGAGCTTCCTCTGCCCGGGAGCGGTGCGTGCCGCGACGTCGCCTTCACGACGCCGGACGCGGCTCCAGCTCGATCTCCTGCGCCGCGTCCCGCATGGCCTGGATGACGTTCCCGATGTGCTGGTCCAGGTCGATCCCGAGGAGCTCCGCCCCCCTCCTCACCTCCTCCCGGTCCACGCCGCGCGCGAAGGTGGGATCCTTCATCTTCTTCTTGACCGACTTCGGGGCGAGATCCTGGATCCCGTTCGGCCGGACGAGCGCGGTGGCGTAGATCAACCCGGTCAGCTCATCGCACGCCACGAGGGCCCGGTCCAGGAGGCTCTCCGGCTGTACGCCGGTGAAGTCCGAACGGTGGGCGAGGATCGCGTGGCAGATTTCCTCGGGGTAGCCGAGCCTGCGCAGCTCCTCGACCGCCCGGAGCGGATGCTCGTCCGGGTACTTCTCCCAGTCCAGGTCGTGCAGCAGACCCGCAATCCCCCAGGTCTCCTCGTCCTCGCCGTACTGCCGCGCATAATAGCGGAGCGCGGCCTCGACAGACTTCATGTGGTTGCGGAGCCCCTGGCCTTCCACCCAGCGGTTCAGCAGTTCCAGCGCTTCTTCACGCGACGGCACGTTCCCATCCCTCCTCGCGAATCTCCCCCGTCCGGCCCGGGGCCGACTCCCCGCCGACCGGGCGGCTCGTGTGAATCCATCGGACCGGGCCCGAGCACCCGCCCCGCTCGCGTTCCCCGGGCGGTACCGGACCGGTCGCCTCCGGTGACCCGTACGCCGTTGGCCGGCGAGCCGTCCCCCGCCGTTCAGGAGAACGACGTCGTCGAGGGGCTCACCCGGCCGGCGTCGGCGCGATACGTTCGGGCTTTACGGGAACTTGGGCTGAGACGGCGCGATTGTCCACTCCCCGCGCCGCCGTGCCCGCGACCCTCCGCCCCCGCTCTCGCCCCGCCCCGGCGAATGGCCCCGGCCTTGCCATACCCACCGGACCGAGCCGGAAACCGATACCGCCACGAGCCCGGAGGATGCCCATGAAGCGCGACTCGCGGCAATGGCTCATGCTCGCCATCTTCGTGTCGATCTGCATCGCGGTCGGCGGGTTCGGAGCGATCTACACGGAATCCACCCGCGCTGTCTGGTTCGACACGCTGCGACAGCCCGACTGGAGTCCGCCCGCCTGGCTCTTCGGTCCGGTCTGGGCCATCCTCTACCTCTTCATGGCCGTCGCCGCATGGCTCGTCTGGCGCAACGCCCGCTCCTACCGCCAGACCGCCGGGGCTCTCATCCTCTTCGGCATCCAGCTCGCCCTCAACCTCGCCTGGTCCGGGATCTTCTTCGGGCTGCGCTCGCCCGGCGCCGCGTTCATCGAGATCCTCATCCTCTGGGTCGCGATCGTGGCAACGATGATCGCGTTCTGGCGAGTCACCCGTCTGGCCGGCCTGCTGTTCGTCCCCTACCTGCTCTGGGTCACTTTCGCCAGCGCCCTGAACTACGCCATCTGGCAGCTCAACGCCTGATCCGCGGCCGGTCCGTTCATCCGCGGAACTCCCGGAGCAGCTCGACGAGGGCCTCGGGGCTCCGAACGGGCGCCGCACAGGTCCGGCCGGCGCACACGTAGGCGAGCGGCGCCGATCCGCCGAGCATCGCCCGCAGCTCCGGCGGCAGCTCGCCGGCCGGGACGTGCCCCGGCGCGAACCGGCGGATCACGGTCCTCGGGCGGTGGGTGCGCAGCGCGGCGTGGAAGAGCGCCTCGGCGGCGGGGTCGTCGACGTCGCCTACGACGACCACCGTGGTCACCGGCCCGGTCGTCCAGTCCACCGCCCGCACGAAGGTGGCGGCGGAGGTGGAGAATCGCGGCACCGACCCCGCGAATGCCTCGAGCACCGCCTGCGCCGCCTCTGCGTACCGGGGGCCGGCCCCCAAGCGCGGCCAACCGGAGCAGCGTGAGCGCCGCCACCGCGTTCGCCCCGGGCGCGGGCGAGTCGATCACGGGACGATGGGCCGCCTCGAGCCCCGGCGCCACGCCCGGCGCGCCCCTCGGCCGGTCCAGGAGCGCCCCGCGCTCGGTGTCCCGGAAGGTATCCAGCATCCCATCCACCACCCGCCGCGCCCGGCCGAGCAGGTCCGGTCGCTGCACCACCTCGTGGGCGTCGAGCAGGGCCTGGGCAACGTACGCCTGGTCCTCGAGGTACACGCCCGACCCGCCATCGCCCACCCGGTGCCGGACCAGACCGCTCCCCTGGTCCGCCGCCTCTTCCCAGATCCGGTCGAGGGCGCGGACCGCCGCGTCCGCCGCGTCCGCCCGCCCCAGGTACCGGGCCGCGGCCAGATGGCCGGACGCCACCAGCGCGCTCCACCCCGAGTACACCGTCTCGTCCACGAACGGCCGCGGACGCACATCGCGCGCGGCCTTGAGGCGCGCACGGATCCCGGCCAGGCGCGTGGCGGTGGACGCCTCGTCGTCGCCCAGCTCCCGAGCGACCTCGGCAACGCTCCTCGCCAGGTACGGCACGTGCCGGTTCCGGTCGTGCGGCATCGCGCTGTCCTGCTCGTCCAGCCCGTAACGGAGCACGGCCGCCCGGGTCAGCGCCTCATCCCCATCCAGCGCGGCCCGGACCTCGTCCACCGTCCAGGTCCAGTAGCCGCCGTCATCGTGCGGACCCACGTCCGCGTCCTGGGACGCCGGGGAGCCACCCGCGTCCACCAGCGCCGGCGCCACGTCCCGGTAGTACGCCAGGATCCCCTCCGCCGCATCCCGGTAGAGCGGATCGCCCAGCACCGCGTGCGCGATGGCGTACGTTTCCAGCAGGACACCGTTGTCGTACGCCATCTTCTCGAAGTGCGGGATGCGCCACTTCGCGTCCGTCGCGTAGCGGTGGAAGCCGCCGCCGAGCTGGTCGCGGATCCCGCCCCGCGCCATGGCGTCCAGCGTCTCCGCCACGATCCGGCGCATCCAGTCGGTGCCCGTGTCCAGGTACCGGTCGAGGAGCAGGTTCATGGCGCCGGCGTTCGGAAACTTCGGTGCGAGGCCGAAGCCGCCGTGGCGGAAGTCGAACGACTGGGCGAACGCCTCGACCGTGGCGTCCACCAGCTCCGCCGTCACCGCGCCCGCCTGGACCTCGCCCCGCTCGTACGCGGCCAGCCGCTCGCGCACCTCCTGCGCCGCCTCCATCACCCGGTCCGGGCTCTCCCGCCAGACCCTCGCCACCTCCCGGAGCACGCGCCGGAACGACGGCCGGCCGAACCGGTCGTCCGGCGGGAAGTACGTGCCCCCGTAGAACGCGTCCCCATCGGCGTGAGGAACGCGGTCAGCGGCCACCCGGACTGCCCCGAGAGCGCCTGCACCGCCCGCTGATAGCGCGCGTCCACGTCCGGCAGCTCGTCCCGGTCGACCTTGACCGGAACGAACAGCTCGTTGATCAGTGCCGCCGTCTCCGGGTCCTCGTAGCTCTCGTGGTCCATCACGTGGCACCAGTGGCACCACACCGCGCCGATGTCGAGGAGCACCGGCCGGTTCTCCCGCTTCGCCCGCTCGAACGCGGCCTCGCCCCATGGCATCCACCGCACCGGCTGGCTGGCGCCATGGCGCAGGAACGGACTCCGCGCGTCTTCCAGGGTCAGGTGGGAGGGCGCCGGCGCCCCGGTCCTGCGGGACTCGTCTCCTGTTGTCGATGGTGCCCGGATGCGGGCGCGGGCCCGGCGCGGGCGAGGCCTCAGCCCGCGTACGTGAACCCGGCCTCCTGGATGGTGATCGGCCTGCCGTCGCGGAACACTCCCGCGTCCACGACGACACCGATGAAGAGCGTATGGTCGCCGGTCGGGACCTCCGCCTCGACCCGGCACTCCACGTAACCGAGACACGCGGTGATCAGCGGCGCGCCGGTCACGCCGTCCCGGTACTCGAACTCCTGCAGCTTGTCCGGCGCCCGGGCCGCCGGCCGCGCCAGCCTCCCGGCCTCCCGCCGCTGCCCGGACTCGAACACGTTCACCGAGAAGACGCCGGACTCCCGGATCATGTCGATCGAGCGCCCGTCGTTCTCGACCGCCACCGCCACCATCGGCGGCTCGAAGGAGCACTGCATCACCCAGTTCGCGGTGAACGCATTCCGCTCATCGCCCCGGCGCACGCCGATGGCGTACAACCCGTACGGGAACCACTTCAGGACCTTTTCCCGGAGCTTCTCGTCCATGGCTCACGCCCCGGCGGACGGGCAGAGGTCCGCGAGCGAGCAGGCGTCGCACCGCGGCTTCGGCGCTTTGCAAACGGCGCGCCCGTGGTAGATCAGCAGGTGGCTCAGGTCGGTCCAATCCTCCCGCCGCACGAGCTTCCTCAGGTCCTGCTCGATCTTGTCCGGGTCCTGCTGCCGCGTCAGCCCGAGCCGGCCCGACAGCCGCTTCACGTGCGTGTCCACCACCACCCCTTCCGCCTTCCCGAACGCGTTCCCGAGCACCACGTTCGCGGTCTTCCGGCCCACGCCCGGCAGCTTCACGAGCGCGTCCATGTCGTCCGGGATCCGGCCGCCGTGCTTCTCCACCACCGCCGTCGCCATCCCGATCAGGCTCTTCGCCTTGTTGCGGTAGAAGCCGGTGGACTTGATCAGCTCCTCCACCTCCTCCTGCCGCGCCCCGGCCAGATCCTCCACCGTCGGGTAGCGGGCGAACAGCGCCGGCGTGACCTGATTCACCCGCTCGTCCGTGCACTGCGCAGAGAGGATCGTGGCGGTCAGCAGCTCGTAGGCGTTCCGGTGGTCGAGCGAGCACTTCGCGTCCGGGTAGTCGACGCGCAGCCGCCGCACGATCTCCGCCGCCCGCTCCCGCTTCGCCGCCACGCTCTCGCGCCCGCGCCGCGGGGCCGCAACACCCGCCGCCGGACGCCCGGCGACCTTCCCGTTCCGTCCGTCGTTCATCCCTCGCGCCTTCACGATGTTTTTCGCTTCCGGAAATACTCCCGCACCGCGTCCAGATCCCAGGCGTTGACCACGTCCGCCGCGGTCAGCCACCCCTTCCGCGCCACCATCACGCCCCAGCGCACGTCTTCCAGCCCGTCGACCGAGTGCGCGTCCGGGTTGATCGCCGTGCGGATCCCCTTCTCCTTCGCCCGGCGCCAGTACCGCCAGTCCATGTCCAGGCGGTGCGGGTTCGCGTTGATCTCGATCCCCACGCCTCGCTCCGCCGCCGCCTCCACCACCGCCTCCATGTCGATCCGGTACCCGCCGCGTCCGAGGAGCAGCCGCCCGGTCGGATGACCCAGGAACGTGAGGTGCGGGTTCTCCATGGCGCGCAGGACCCGCTCCGTCATCTCCGCCTCGGACATCCCGAACGACGAATGGACGGAGCCCACCACGTAGTCGAACCGCGCCAGGATGTCCTCATCCAGGTCCGCGTAGTCCAGCCGGCCGTCCGGCAGGATGTCCGCCTCGATCCCCTTGAACAGCCAGAGCTCGTGGCCGCGCTCGGCGTTCCACGCGTCGATCTCCTCGTGCTGCCGCGCGATCGCATCCGGGCTCAATCCCTTCGCGTACGCCGCGAACTGGGAGTGGTCCGCGATCCCCAGGTAACGCCAACCGAGCCGGAGCGCCGCCTCGGCCATCTCCCGGAGCGTGGCGTGACCGTCGCTGTACGTCGTGTGGTTGTGGAAGCAGCCGCGGAGGTGGCCGGGCTCGAGGAGCGCGGGGAGCGAGCCCGCGGACGCGGCCGCCACCTCGTCGCCCGTCTCACGCAGCTCCGGAGGGACGAAGTCCAGCCCCAGCGCCCCGTACAGCGCCGCCTCATCCGCCAATTCCACCCGCTCCCCGCCCCGCCACAGCCCGTGCTCGTCCAGACGCAGCCCGGCAGACTCCGCCTTCGCAGCCAGCCCGGCCACGTGCTCCGCACCGCCCGTGACGTGCACGAGCGCCGCCGCGAACGACTCCGGCGGCACGCAGCGCAGCCGCAGCTCGAGCCCGTCCGTGAGCCGCGCCCGTGCGCCGTTCTCCCCGAGCGCCGTCCCGCCCACCACCTCCGGCAGCGTCAGGAACGCGTCCACCACGGCGCGCCCGGCCCCACCCGGGACCGAGGCGACGATGTCGATCGCACCCACCGTCTCCAGCCGACGCCGCACCTCGCCCGCCGCTTCCGCGCGCTGCACCTCCGGCAGGCTACGCACCGCGTCCACCAGCCATGCCGCCACGGCCATGGCGTCCGGCAGCAGCCGGCGCCCGGACACGCTCCGCAGGAACGCGATCCCTTCCAGCAGCTTCGCCTGCGTCTTCGCCCCGAACCCGCTCAGCTCCGCGATCCGCCCCTCCGTGGCCGCCCGCTCCAGGTCGTCCAGCGACGATATGCCGAGCGTCACGTGGAGCACGTGGATCCGGCGGGCGCCGAGCCCCGGGACCCGGAGCAGGTCGAGGAGCCCCGGCGGCGTCGCCTCCCGCAACTCCCGGTACACGCTGGATTCGCCCGTGTCCAGGAGCTCCCGCACCACCTGGAGCGTGGCCGGTCCGAGCCCGCGCACCCGCGCCAGCGCCCCGCTCTCCGCCATCGCGGCCACATCGCCTTCCAGCCCCTCGATGGTCCGGGCCGCCGTCTGGAACGCCCGCGCCCGGAACGGGTTCTCGCCCTGGAGCTCCAGCAGCGTGCCGATCTCCTCCAGCACCCGGGCAATGGTCCGCTTATCCATGCTCCTCCGCCAGACCCAACCGAATGTACGGCAGCGCCGAAGGCGGGAATTCGTGAGGCGACGCCGGGCCTTCACCCTCCCCGGCCCTGTCCTCCCGCGCGGCGTCCGGATGCATCGCCGCGTACCACGCCACCCGCGAGAACGCCTTCAGCACCTCCGCCGGCGTGATCCACGCGTACAGGCCGCTCAGCTCGCCGCCCGGCAGGATGTTCTCGAAGTCCCCGCCGCCCGGACGCGCCTCCGCATCCGCCCAGTGACCGGACGGCTCGCCGAGTTCCACGCCCACGTCCACCACGCTGAACCCCGGGCGGTCCGGCCGCAGCCCGAGCACCAGCAGCAGGTCGAGCCGCGGATAGGGCGGCAGCTCCGGGTCGTCCGCGCCGACCATCGTCCAGAACAACCCGTCCACCGGCTCCGGCGTGGCCGACTCCGCCACCCGGGACCACACCAGGTGGCGCGGGAGCTGGAGATAGCCGGCGGGGTGCGGCGGGATCAGCTCCCACCCGCCCACGCGCTCTTCCCTGTCCAGGAGTCGCCGCAGGAGCGGCGTCTCCACGGTCACGAGCCGCCGGCCGAAACGCCAGAAATGGTAGCCGTGATAGAGGAGCAGCCCGTAGCGCCGGAGCTGCTCCGAGGCCTGGCCCCCCGGCGCCCCGTCCGGCATGAGATCCCGCAGCAGATTGCCCACCGTGCCCAGGAGCAGGAAACGCTCGGGCGAGGATGGGTCCACGCCCCGCGCCTCCACCTCCTCCTGGATCGCGGGGAACGCCTCGTCCTCGAACCCGGCCGCGCCGAACACCCACTCGTAGGGTGTCAGCCGCGCGGCACCGTCCGCCGATTTCTTCCGTTCCGTCGACATCCGGACATCATACCCCCGTGCGGCGGCCGCGTCCACTCGACCCGGCTACGCGGCGCCGGGAGAATCCGCTCCAGCACCGGCCTCGGATCGGTCTACCGATCATGTGCGCGGAGACGCGGCTGACCGAGGAGCCGCACGATCTGCGGACAGCCACGACCGACCCGATGCTCGCGGACGCTCCTCCCCGGACCCGCGTCCCGACTGGGTCTACCCGCCATACGTCCCGAAGCCCCCGGCCGCTCTTCCGACCCACCGTCTTCCCGAGCCAGCGCATCACCGCGGCGCCCGGGCCCGCCACCAGGGCCTACCCGCACGCCCGGGCCGGACCCCGCTCACGCCTCTTCCACCACCTCCGCCTCCCGCACCACCTCCACCACCTCCGGCCCCCGGCCCGTGAACCAGGCCCGGAGCGACGCGCCCAGCCCCCGCCGCCGGACCAGGACGAGCGTGACGTCGTCTTCCGACTCGACCCCCTCCACCTCAATGAAGCACACATCCCCGATCCGGGACGGCCGCCGCACCCGGTACTGCCGGCCCTCCCATTCGAACGTCACCCACGCATCCGGCTCCCGCGACGCCGGATACTCGATCTCCAGGAAGACCTCCCGCTCCACCCGGTAGCCCGCGCTCACCCCCTCCCCCGGCGAGTCCTCCAGCCGCTCGCCCGATCGGAAGAACAGCGGGTCGAAGGGCTCGCCCTCCCGGCGCTTGAAGTTCTCGTCCGCCGCGTAGTCCACGCCGATCAGGTCGTCTTCCGAGGCCAGCGACTCGAGGTGGTGCTGGAGCTCGTGCGTCAGCGTCTCCCACAGCTCGGACTCCCAGTCGAACTCCGGGTCCAGCCGCGAGAGCCGCCAGAACGACCCGTAGTACAGCACGACGGCGGACCGGATCGTGTCCGGCCCGCCGTAGTCCGACAGGTAGCTTTCGGTCAGG